>JACCEC012323814.1_pt1 | contig 66579 bp, 78 predicted proteins | sample 7450121 | NCBI WGS metagenome assembly JACCEC01 (sample SAMN15323455, study PRJNA562643) | freshwater metagenome | isolation source: river surface water | place: USA:Blue River Watershed | collected 2017-08-18
ATTGTATACTTAGTAACGAAATTTTTTGTTTTTACAGTACTATACTAATAGTATTATAAAAAATAACGGATTTCAATGTTAGATGTATTATGGAAACTGCAACAGTTCTTATTATTTTCATAGCTAGTTTACTTCTTGGCGTAACGGGTTATTCTATGTATACAGCATTTGGACCAGGTTCTAAAGATTTGAGAGATCCATTTGAAGATCATGGTGCGATTTGTTCTCAGCTGAAACTTAGATTTGGATAAGTTGAGGTGAAAACGAGATTTTCATAACTGTAGTTTAATGTAGGTGAGATTTATCAAGTCCTACTGTTAAGGGGAGAAATTAGTGCGAATATACCCACACGATTTACTTTAGTGGTAGCTGGGGAATATAGCTCAATCAGACCATTTCTGTGTAGTGGACACTGGGGCGTCGTAAGTTAGTATGCTAGGTTTCGTGAAAATATCTAATTCAAAGGTACAAAACACAGACAAATTTCAATTTGTATCTCAACTCAGATTTTCTTGCATTGCTTTCATGATGGTAAATGCCTCCCTAAGAATTGAGTAGGTATATGTGAACTATAGCTAAGTTAACAAAACAATTAATCTACGGAACAAATAAAAACAATTTACTCGTACATGATTAGTATGTATTAGTTTGTTGGGTAGGATGAGGGGTAATTCCCTACAGGTTAATGAGATATATTTTATATATTTAAGTTATGGAACAAGACAATGTATGTATTTCCTGGGAAAGTTTACCTTGGGTTTTATTTGAAAAAAAGGTTTTCCACTTACAATGTAAAATATACGAAGCAAAAAAAAGTGATAATATCAAACTAGTAAAAAGATTACAAAAGCTTTTAATACATAGCAAATCATCTCATTTTATAGCTACAAAAGTTTTAGTTAATTCTTTTGAAAACTATAAACTTTCTGAGCATGAACAACTTACTTTGGCTGATAGTATCAAAGATAGTTTAAAAGAAAACTGGTTTTTAAATAAATTTCGATTATCGCCATCTTATAGAAATTTAGACTTTGGAAAGACTTTAGTTCTTCAATGTGTTTTAAGACTAGCTTTAGAACCACTTTATTTCGAGAAATCTAATTGGATTTTATGGAAAAAAGGTGAAGGAACGTTTAAGTTTCTTAAAAAAATTCGTTCTCACATTGAAAGGGTCTCTAAGCTTGGGCGAACAAAGATTTTACGATTTGAAATAAGTACTTGTTTAAGGAATGTAAAGTACAATGCAATCATGAAACAATTTACTTTACCTTTTAAATATAAGTTATTTATTTACAAAAATTTATTGATGTATTCTTCGATAGTAGAAAATAGCTTGGTTAGTTTTCTAATGAGGGTTCTTATTAATAAAACTAATAATTTCTATTTTGGTTGTAAAGACTCATTAGTATGGCGAAATAATTTTAATTTTGGTAATTTTTCGTTTATGTATTCAAATAGTATTGTCTATTTTCTTAGATCTAAAGATAATTTTTATGATTTTGTTGATAAATTAAAAAATTTTCTTAGTAACAATGGGTTACTACTAAACTTGTCATCTATTCAGATATCGACTTTGGACGAGGGTTTTGATTTTTTCGGTTGGTTTTTTAAGAAACGAATTAGTAAAAAAATTTTTATTTCTCCCAGTTGTGGTAGTTGGATACAGGATAAAAAACTTTTTAAATCAATTTTAAATGGGAATAATTCTTCCGATCTTAAAATAAGAAAAATGGCGTTGTTAAAGAATGAGTGGATGAGTCGATATGGTCATATTCCAAAGTCTATTGTAAGAAGTAAATTTTATTTTGTTAAAAAATCAATTTACAGATATTGTAAAATCTTGAAATGTCCTCAAAAGAAGATTTTATTTGAGTCTTTTAGGTTCAAAATTTTTTAGTAATATAGAATTTGATTTATTTAGAATTAATTACTAGTTAGAGTTATTCTTACCGGTTATTAGAATTTTACAGTATAATCATCGGTTCTTGTTTGGTAACAAAAATTTGGAAAGAAAACTAATATTTTAATTAGTATTATCACAAGTGCTGTTGTTTTAAACAGTTTTAACCAAGGAGCCGTATGAGATGAAAATCTCATGTGCGGTTTTGAAGAAGAGGCATCTTAAATGTCGATTTTAACAGGATTAATTACATAGACTAATAAATAAAGGAATGAAATTTACTTAAATTTCATTCCTTTATCGATTAACTTATTTTTTTGCGATTCGTGGTGGATCTCTAAAGAAAACTGAAAAGAATATAACTCCTAGAGTTCCAGCAAGTAGAAAAACGTATACTAATGTTTCCATAAAGAATATCTTATGTTTTTATGTCTAAATTATACTGCGCCTTGTTTTTTAGTACTTCTATCACCAAGTTTTTGGAATGCACCAAATTCTACTTGTTCAGTAATTTCAGCACCAATACCACTGAATACATCTCTGAAAAGAGTTCTAGAACCATGCCATAAGTGGCCTAAGAAGAATAGTAAAGCAAAGTTTGCATGACCAAATGTATACCAACCTCTAGGGCTACTTCTAAATACACCATCAGATTCAAGGGTAGTTCTATCAAACTCAAGTACTTCACCTAATTGTGCTTTTCGTGCATACTTTTTAACAGTCGGAGCATCTGTATAGACTTGGCCGTTTAATTTACCACCATAGAAACTTACTGTTACTCCTACTTGTTCTATACTGTATTTTGATTCAGCTCTTCTGAATGGAATATCAGCTCGGATAATTCCATCTTTATCGACAAGGACTACAGGGAAAGTCTCGAAAAATGCAGGCATTCTTCTAACAGTAAGTTCTCTACCATCTTTGTCTTGGAATATTGGATGACCAAGCCATGCTTCAGCTATACCATCACCTTTATTCATAGGACCAGCTCTAAATAGACCGCCTTTGGCAGGGTTGTTGCCCACATAATCATAAAACGCTAATTTATCTGGGATTCTAGACCAAGCTTCACTTAGGGAAAGTCCTTCATTAAGAGAGTTTTCAACTCGTCTTTCAATTTCTTGTTGGAAATAACCGCTATCCCATTGATATCTAGTTGGTCCAAATAGTTCTATAGGTGTTGTTGCACTTCCGTACCACATTGTTCCTGTTACTACAAATGCTGACCAGAATACAGCAGCAATACTACTTGAAAGTACAGTTTCAATATTACCCATTCTAAGAGCTCTATAAAGTCTTTGTGGAGGGCGAACTGCAATATGGAAAATACCTGCTATAAACCCTAAGATACCAGCTGCGATATGATGGGAAGCTACACCGTTCGGGTTGAATGGGTTGAACCCTTCAGGTCCCCAAGCAGGTGCAACTGGTTGCACTTTTCCTGTGATTCCATAAGCATCTGAAACCCATATTCCTGGTCCCCAAGCTCCTGTTACATGAAATGCTCCAAACCCAAAGCATAATACTCCAGATAGTAGAAGATGGATACCAAAAATTTTTGGTAAGTCTAGAGCCGGATTTCCTGTACGAGGGTCTCTAAATAATTCTAGATCCCAATACACCCAGTGCCATATCGCTGCAAGGAATAGCAAACCAGATAAGCCGATATGAGCTAGAGCAACACCTTCAAAACTCCAGAATCCTGGATTAGAAATACTTTCTCCGGTAATACTCCAACCCCCCCATGAGTCCGTAACTCCAATACGTGCCATAAATGGCATAACGAACATTCCTTGTCTCCACATTGGATTAAGAACTGGATCTGAAGGATCAAATACCGCTAGCTCGTATAAAGCCATAGAACCCGCCCAACCAGCTACAAGAGCTGTATGCATTAAGTGAACGGCAATTAGCCTTCCTGGGTCATTTAAAACTACTGTATGAACTCTGTACCAAGGTAAACCCATTGAATACATTCCTCCTTTAAAGTTTATAACGTAACTTTCTTACATAAGTTGGTAACTTTTATTCTACCTAACTAAAAATTATATCTTGAAACTTAAATAATAAGATAATTATTTAGAGAAGTAATTTTTTTTTTCGAGATTGATTTTATTAGTATCGTATAGTATATTAATGCGGATTATAACTTTTAATAGTCTATAATTTGTGCTAAAAATTTATATCAAGTAGCAATAAAAAGAAAAACATAACCGCACTGGAATTGCGCACATGAGAGTCTTTTATCCTATAAAGTGTTTTCAATTTTTAAGTTCGAAATTTATATTACTTTACAATTTTAGGGAGTTTTATTATGGCAACATATAAAGTTAAATTGACAGGATCTGGGGTAGACACAACTATTAACTGTCCAGATGACCAGTATATTCTAGATGCAGCTGAAGAGCAAGGAATTGATTTACCATACTCCTGCAGAGCTGGTGCATGTTCTACATGTGCTGGTAAGGTAGCTTCTGGTACTGTAGATCAATCTGATCAATCATTCTTAGATGATAGTCAGATTGCTGCGGGGTTTGTATTAACTTGTGTTGCATATCCTACGTCTAATGCGACGATTTTGACTCATCAAGAAGAGTCTTTATATTAAAAAAATAAACGATCTAGATTTCTAATCTAGATCGTTTATTTTTATATTTTTACTTCAATATGGATACCTGATGGTAAGTCTAATTTCATTAAAGAATCTATTGTTTTTGACGATGGTTCATAGATATCTATAATACGTTTGTGAACACGTGTTTCAAAATGTTCTCGTGAATCTTTATTTACATGTGGTGATCTTAATACACAGTAGATTTTTCTTTTTGTTGGCATAGGAATTGGTCCCATTGTTAATGCTTCAGTCCTATGTGCAGTATCTATAATTTTTTCACAGGAGGAGTTCAGTAGTTGTATCTCGTAGCTTTTTAGTCTAATCCGTATTTTTTGTTTTTTCATACTATCATTTATGTCTAGAATAAATTTATATTATTCAATGATTTTTGATACGACACCAGCTCCAACTGTTCGGCCCCCTTCTCTAATGGCGAATCTCATTCCCTTTTCAATTGCAATTGGATGAATTAGTTGAGCAGTCATTTTTATTCTATCACCAGGCATTACCATCTCTGCTGCAGTTCCATCATCACTTGTGAATTGTGTAATAGTTCCTGTAACGTCTGTTGTACGAACATAAAACTGTGGTCTATATCCTGTGAAGAAAGGAGTATGACGTCCCCCTTCTTCTTTTGTCAATACATATACTTCTCCTTCAAATTTTGTATGAGGAGTTATAGATCCAGGTTTTGATAAAACCATCCCCCTTTCAATGTCAACTTTTTGAATACCTCTAAGCAAAATTCCAACATTATCTCCGGCCATAGCTTCATCTAAGCTTTTTTGGAACATTTCTAGGCCTGTAATTGTAGTATTTCTAGTCTCGCGTAAACCTACGATTTCTATTGTGTCTCCCACTTTTACAATTCCACGTTCTACTCTACCTGTTGCTACGGTTCCTCGTCCTGTAATTGAAAAAACATCTTCAACTGCCATTAGGAAACTCTTGTCGACTTCTCTCTCAGGAGTCGGGATATATGAATCGACTTTATCCATCAAACTGTAAATGGTATCCACCCATTTATCTTGACCCCGAGTTATTTTTGGGTTTTTAGTTAAAGCTTCTAGAGCTAGCAGTGCAGATCCTGATACGAATGGTATTTCGTCTCCTGGAAAATCATACTTTGATAAAAGTTCTTGTACTTCTAATTGTACTAATTCTAGTAGTTCAGCATCATCGACCATGTCGGCTTTGTTTAAAAATACAACAATATGTGGTACACCTACTTGCTTAGCAAGGAGTATATGTTCTCTTGTTTGAGGCATTGGCCCATCAGCGGCTGAGCACACTAAAATTGCTCCATCCATTTGGGCTGCTCCAGTGATCATATTTTTTACATAGTCAGCGTGACCAGGACAGTCAACATGTGCGTAATGGCGTTTTTCTGTTTCGTATTCGATATGAGCAGTATTTATGGTAATCCCTCTTGCTCTTTCTTCAGGAGCGGAATCAATCTCATCAAATTTTTTTGTAATTCCTGTATAAGATGCTAAAGTTGCTGAAATCGCAGCAGTTAGAGTTGTTTTTCCATGGTCAACATGGCCGATCGTTCCGATATTTACATGTGGTTTAGATCTTTCAAATTTAGCTCTTGCCATAATGAGTAATAAGGTGTTTTAAGTTTGATTTACAGTCTCATTGCTTTTGTCCTAATTCTTTAGTTTTATAGATTAAAATCTATAATGTGCGAAAGCTTTATTAGCTTCTGCCATTCTATGTGTTTCTTCCCTTTTTCTAATTGAGTTTCCAGTTTCATTTGCGGAGTCCATTAGTTCATTAGCAAGTTTCATAGCCATATTTTTCCCAGATCTTTCTCTGGAGAATTTTGTTATCCATCTTAGAGCTAAGTTTGTCCCTCTAAAAGCTCTAACTTCCATAGGAACTTGGTATGTAGACCCTCCTATTCGTTTTGCTTTTACCTCTACCAAAGGTGTTACTTTCCTAATAGCCGTTTCTAACACTTGCAATGGTTCATCCCCCGTTTTCTCTTTTATGAGTTCTAAAGCATCATAAATAATTTTTTGAGCTAAATTTTTTTTACCTTCTTGTAAAATTCTTACTGTAAGCATTGTAACGAGTCTACTATTATATATAGGATCTGGCAAAGCTAACCGTTTTTTTGCTGTAGTACGTCTAGACATAGTATTTTTAATTTGTTATAAAAGGTGTTTTTATTTTGGTTTTTTTGCTCCATACTTAGAACGACTCTGTTTTCTGTCTTTTACTCCAGAAGCATCTAAAGTTCCTCTAATAATGTGATATCTTACTCCAGGTAAATCTTTGACTCTGCCACCCCTAATTAATACTACGGAATGTTCTTGTATATTGTGGCCAATACCTGGAATGTATGCCGTTACTTCAAACCCAGAGGTTAGTCGAACACGGGCAACTTTTCGAAGAGCAGAGTTGGGTTTTTTAGGTGTTGTTGTATAAACTCTAGTACAAACTCCTCTACGTTGAGGGCAACTCTTTAGCGCTGGAGATTTTGTTTTCTTTTTGATCTGTTCTCTCTCTGATCGAACTAATTGTTGAATTGTTGGCATAATAAGTTTAGATAGTTGGTTAAGAACCTGAAATCGGTGTGCTTAGTTTATATTTTTTTAAAAATCGTTCAACTCTTCCTTCGGTATCTAAAAGTCTTTGTGACCCAGTATAAAATGGGTGGTTTCCAGACCATATATCGACATTTAATTCAGCTCGAGTAGACCCGACTGTCATAATTAATTGACCATCGCAATAGACTTTACTTTCTGGGTACCATTTAGGATGAATATCTTTCTTAGGCATATTTAAGTTGATAGTAGGTTATATATGTGTATACGTTAACGTTTAGAGAACTGAGGAGCTTTTCTAGCTTTTCGAAGGCCATATTTTTTACGTTCTTTACATCTAGAGTCTCGAGTTAAATATCCCTCAAATTTTAGTGCAATTCTATTTTCTGGGTTTAATTGACATAAGGCTCGAGCTAGTCCTAGACGAATAGCTTCTGTCTGACCAGTTAGGCCACCTCCTTCTGCATTTATTTGAAGATCGTATTTATTTTCTAAACCTAAGCTGGATAAAGGAGATTTTGTAATTTGTAAATAGTTTGGACTGTATTGTAAGTACAAATCTCCATTTACACCATTTATAGTAAGTTTTCCTGATCCTGGGGTTAAACGTACCCTAGCAATAGAATTTTTTCTGTGGCCTGTGCCTATATAAGTAACTTGACTCATAATAAAATATTTAATTTATATTAATTTTTTTTGGATTTTGTGATACGTGTGGATGAATTGGTCCTTTATAAACTTTCAGTTTTGTAAATAATTCACGTCCTAAAGGTCCTTTCGGTAACATTCCTTTAACAGACTTCTCGATTATTCGAGATGGAATACGATTCTGTAGTTCTCGGAATGTTTCTATAGTTAAACCACCGGGTGTCCCTGAGTGTCGGTAATAAAATTTATCTGTCTCTTTCTTCCCAGTTACAGTAATTTTTTCTGCATTAATTACAATAACTCCTTGCTGAATATTTTGACTTGGGTTGAAATAAGGGCTATTCTTTCCTAATAAAATTTTAGTGATTTCACTGGAGAGACGTCCCAGAGTCGTAGCGTTAGCATCAATTAGAAACCAGTCGTATTTATTTTTTTCTTTGTTAATCAGTGTAGTTTTATTCATATGTTAAATATTTTACTTTTCGTATTAGTATTTCTAATTTTATTTATTATTCTGGTTTGTTTTTTCCTTTGGCAAATTAATACCTAGTCGTTTTTGCAAAGCATCTATAACTTCTTCTGCTGATTTTTGACCAAAGTTTTTTATTTCTAGTAAATCTTCTTGTGAATAATCTAGTAAATCGGCTACAGAGTGAATTTGGGCTCTTTTTAGACAATTGTACGCCCTCACTGATAAGAGAAGTTCTTCGATCAAGATTTGGTTAATTCTAGTTCCCTCTGGTAAAACTTTTTCTTCCTCAGATTTAAAGTGAATCGTTTTTAAAGGAGCAAATAGATTGCTTAGAATAGTAGAACTCTTACCTACAGCTTCTTGTGGTGAAATACTGCCGTTTGTCCAAACCTCTAAGGTTAGTCTATCTTTTAATGTGTAGGAATTATGACGTATTTCTTCGACTATGTAATTTACTTTTTTTACCGGCATAAAGATAGCATCTACTCGAAGGAAGTCTACCGATATGTCATCGACAAATTTTTCTGTAAGTTGATAGCCTCTACCTGTATCTATCTTAAACTCCATTTCTAGAATATTATTACTACATATAGTAGCTATATATTGTTTTGAATCTACAATTTCGATATCCGAAGGTAGTTCAAAGTTAGCTGCTGTAACGATAGCAGGTCCTTGAACTCTTACTCGCCCTACTCCTGGTTCTTTTGTATGAGTTTTGAGAACAATCTCTTTAAGGTTTAGTAAAATTTCTAAAACATCTTCTCGAACTCCAGGTAGAGTTGAGAATTCATGATTTATTCCAGCAATTCGAACTGCTACAATTGCAGAGCCTTCAAGATCTGACAGTAAAACCCTTCGTAGTGCATTTCCTACTGTAATTCCCTGTCCTGGATCTAGAGGTTCGAGTATAAACTTTCCGTAATGATCGCGTGGATTGTCTGTTTTTGATTCTATACACTCTATTCCAAATTGAACCATATGAATTTATAAAATTTAATGGTTGTTAGATATTAAATACGTCGTTTTTTAGGAGGTCTGCACCCATTATGAGGAACTGGTGTGATATCTCTTATTAGAGTTATTTCGAGTCCGGCTGCTTGCAAAGCTCTAACTGCAGTTTCTCGACCTGCTCCCGGACCACATATCAATACTTCTGCTTTTTTTAGCCCTTGGTTCATAGCCTCTTTTGTTGCTTTTTCTGCTGCAATCTGAGCCGCGAAGGGTGTTCCTTTTTTTGCTCCTTTAAAACCGATCGCACCAGCGGATGCCCACGATATCGTTTCACCTGTTTGGCTTGTAATTGTTATTATGGTGTTATTAAATGTTGATTGTATATGTGCGACTCCATTTGGGGCAGCTTTTTTATTTTTTTTTACAGTTGTTTTTTTTAGTTGTGTTGCCATGAGTATTCTATTTTTTTATTTTTATTTGCATGTCTAATTACTTATTTAGTAATTTTCTTTTTACCTGCAACAGTTTTCTTACTACCTCGTCGAGTTCTAGCATTAGTTCGAGTTCGCTGGCCTCGTAGAGGAAGACCTACTCGATGTCTACGACCTCGAATACAATTAATTTCCATTAGTCTTTTGATATTTACAGACTCTATTCGTCTTGCAGCCCCCTCAACTTGATATTCTCGATCGATTATCTCTCTTATAATACTTATGTCTTGGTCACTTAAATCCTTACATCTTATATTTGCATCAACATTAGCTTTACTTAAGATCGTTTGTGAACTTGACAATCCTATTCCGTATATATACGTTAGGCCTATTTCGATTCTTTTATTTCTAGGAAGGTCTACCCCAGCTATACGTGCCACCTCTTTTCTCCTGTAATTATAATTATTGGTTTATTTGCGTTTCATTTTTGCACCACCTTGTCTTACTTTTAACCGAGGATCTGTTTTGCTTATCACATATAAACGTCCTCTTCTTCTAACGACTTGGCAGTCTTTGCTTCGTCCTTTCAGGCTACCTATAGAGCTTACTACTTTCATGAATATTAAATTATGTATAAGTTAAAAGTACATATCTTTGTTTAATTACTAGAAGATTTTGTGCAGTAAAAAATTTATGGAAAAGTTTTTTATTACAGATATCATTGCATTATATTTTCGTAGTTTTTTGATATCAGGTAAGTTTGAATCTGCTTAGAAGTATCTATGGCAACCCCTACTAGTATTAATAGAGATGTAGCACCTAAACCTTTGAATGTCGATATTTCGGTTATATTTTCGATTATACTTGGAATGACTGCTATGAATGCCAAAAATAAAGCCCCTAAAAATGTTAGTCTATTCAATGTTTTTTGTAAATAATCAGTTGTAGCTTTTCCAGGTCTGACCCCAGGTATACTGGATTCCATTTTTTTTAGGTTTTTTGAAATATCAGAAGGATTTAATACTAAAGATGCGTAGAAGTAGCTAAAAAACAGTATGAGTGAAAAATAAAATAATAAATAAATAGTTTTATTTCCTCCATTGGGTGATAGCGATACTAATAAGTTTAAAATTTGTTTATTAGTAGTTAATTGACTTATATAACTTGGTAAAACTAGAAATGCCGATGCGAAGATTATTGGCATAACTCCTCCTTGATTAAGCCTTAAAGGTAAATAACTTGTTTTATTTTGGGATTGGCCTTTACTTAATTGTCTAGCGGATATGATAGGTATTCGTCTTGTTCCTTCTTGGACAAAAATGATTCCTAAAATCATTATCAAAAATATTAATGCAAGTATAGTCAGCTGATAAAACGTGGCAGGATTAGCGGAAGAATACGAAGTTTGTTGTAAGAGTTTTGGTAGTCCGGATATTATATTTACAAAAATTAGTATAGATGCTCCATTTCCAACACCTTTCTCAGTAATTTGTTCTGAAATCCACATGACTAGCATAGAACCTGTCGTTAGAGCGGTTGCCATTTCAATAATAAATTGAGTGTTCCAATCAAAAACATATGGTCTTACCCAGAAAGCGATACCAACACTTTGAATGATTGACCATACTAGAGCTAGATATCTTGTTATTTGAGAAATTTTCTGTCGTCCGGCTTCTCCTTCCTCTTTTTGTAGTTTTTCTAAACTTGGAATCGACGTTGTCGCGAGCTGTACAACGATTGATGCATTTATATATGGTACTATCCCAAGAGCAAAAATACCAATTGAGGCAAAGCCTCCACCTGAAAAAATATTTAGAAAACTAACTAATGGATTTGTAGAAATACTTTGGTAGAAAGCATCATGATCTACACCTGGAATTGGAACAAATGTTCCAAATCTAGATAGTATAAGAAGAATAATTGTTGTTAGAAGTCTTGATTGGATATCGTTTGTATTTCTCTTTATTTTATACATTATACTTAAGTTAATGAAGTTGAAAAACTTTTACTTTTAGTCAAAACTTATTTAAGAGACTTCGATAAGAACTATCGAAGTCTATTACTTACGAAAGTAATTTTTTTTTAGTCTTTGTTATTATTCTAAATTTCTATCTTTATGAGTTTGAGAAAAGGTTTTTAATTGTACTAGGGCGTTTGTAGCAGCACGGGCATTGTTTAAAGGGTTACCAGATCCTAATTGTTTTGCCAGAATATTTTTCACTCCGGCAAGTTCAAGAATTGTGCGAACTGATCCACCTGCAATAACACCAGACCCAGGAGCTGATGGTCGAATAATCACTTTCGCAGCTCCAGATTGACCCATTACAATGTGAGGTATTGAATTATTTTTTGTAACTGGAACATCGACTATATGTTTTTTACTGTCAGTAACAGCTTTTTTAACAGCTCCAATAACATCACTTGCTTTACCAACTCCAACTCCAACTTGTCCTTTTTCATTTCCAATAATTAGAATAGCTCGGAAACTTAGCTTTTTGCCTCCTTTCACAACTTTAGTTACTCTTCTAACTTGAACTATTCTTTCTTGCCAATCTGTTTCTTTTTCTTTTAATTTATTTGTTTTTTTACGACTAGACATAGTTTATTTTTTATTAAAATTTAAGTCCTGCTTCTCTTGCAGCTTCCGCTAGAGCTTTGATTCGTCCGTGATAGATACGACCCCCCCTATCAAAAACAACTTTTTCGATTTTTGCTTCAAGAGATCGTTTTGCGATTAATTTCCCAACTAAAACTGAAGCTTCACATGTATTTGTAGAAGATATTTCAGAAGAGATAGATTTTTCAACGGTTGAACTAGACAAAATTGTTCTTCCTTGTACGTCATCAATTAGTTGTGCGTATATATGGTTATTGGATCTGAATACAGATAGTCTCGGTTTTTCAGATGTGCCTCTTATTTTTTGACGGATTCGACGTTTTACTTTTTCTAAAGATTTATTTGTCATAATGAATTTTATTTATTTTTTACCTGCTTTTCCTACTTTCTTACGAACAAATTCACCTTGGTAACGTATACCCTTTCCCTTATATGGCTCTGGAGGCCTAACGGATCTAATATTTGCTGCAATTTGACCAACTAGTTCTTTGTCAGATCCTGAAACTATGATGTTAGTATTATTTTCTACTGATAGCTTAATCCCATCTGGGGACAGTATTTTTACCTGGTGGCTATACCCTACATTTAGTATTAGAGTTTTTCCATCTACTTGAGATCTATATCCAACGCCTTGCAATTCAAGTTTTTTTTGAAAGCCTTCAGTAACACCACAAATCATATTATTAATAAGACTACGGTAAGTACCATACAGTTGTTTTCCAGTAGGTATAGTTTCTGATGGTACAACTTGAATTAATTTATCATTTTGAATTATTTTAATAGAGTTCGGTATACTTTTTGAAAGTTCACCTTTAGGACCTCTAACTGATATTTTATCAGGACTTATTGTTATACTTACTTTATCTGGTACGTTAATTGAAAGTTTACCGATTCGAGACATACATTTATATAGATTTTTTTTTTACCACACGTAGCATAAAACTTCACCACCTAGACCTTGGTGTCGAGCTTTGTTATCTGTCATTACTCCCTGCGATGTTGAGATTACTGCAATTCCTAAGCCTCCTAATACTCGAGGTAATTCTTTTCTATTTGCGTATACTCTTAAACCCGGTTTACTAATGCGTTTTAGAGCTGTTATTATAGGTTCTCTTCTTTTTCCCTTATACTTCAAAGAAAGTAATAGTTGATTTCTAGTTGTTTCGTTAATTTCTTCGAAACTTTGTATAAATCCCTCTTCTAGCAAAATATTTGCTATATTTCGTGTCATTTTTGTTGCTGGAACTTCAACTATTTGATGTTTTGCTAAGTTGGCATTACGTAAGCGAGTAAGCATATCCGATATTGTATCGTTGATCACAAAATCTCCTTATATTTTATTATAGTTTTGATTATTTAATTATCATTAAAAGGCATGCCTAAAGCTTTTAATAGTGCTATACCTTCTTGTTGAGTTTTGGCTGTCGTTGTTATACATATATCCATGCCTCGAATTTGATCCACTTTATCATATTCTATCTCAGGAAATATAAGTTGTTCCTTTATACCTAGATTATAGTTTCCTCGACCATCAAAACCTTTTACACTAATACCTTTGAAATCACGTATTCGTGGTAACGCTAAATGAATAAATCTTTCTAGAAAAGAATACATTAATTGTTTTCTTAAAGTGACTGCAATTCCTACTGGCATACCATCCCGGATTTTGAATCCTGCGATTGATTTACGAGCTTTAGTAATAACTGGCTGTTGCCCACTAATAGTGGATAATTCTTGTAGACTTATATCTAATGCTTTGTTATTTTTTGAGGCTTCACCCAAACCTCTGTTAATTGTTATCTTGAGAATTTTTGGAACTTCGTGTGCATTTTGATATTTGAATTGTTCCAGAAGTAGAGGAATAACTTTCTCTTTGTAGTAATTTCGTAAAGTCTGAGTCATAAATTTTTAATTTTATTCTAAAGAAGTTTTTTTAGTACTCTTGTTTTTTTTCCACTCTGATCTATCTGGATGGCTATTCTACTTGCTACTTGTTTTTCTAGACTGTATAGCATTACGTTAGACCTATCTATTGGAGCTTCAAACTGCGAAATCCGTCCTACCTCTCCTTCTTTTTTTGGTTTTATGTGTTTTTTCTTAATATTTATATTTTTTACAATAACCTGGTTTGTTGTTCGTAAAATTTCTAAGATTTCACCAATTTTACCTTTATCTTTTCCAGAAATTACTTTGATTGTATCTCCTTTTTTTACTTGAAGGCTATTTCTTTTATTCATTACAACACCTCCGGTGCAAGTGAAACAATTTTGCTAAAGTCTTTATCTCTAAGTTCTCGAGCAATGGGTCCAAATACTCTAGTACCACGTGGGTTATTTTCTTTATTTATTATTACTGCAGCGTTATCATCGAATCTTATAGACATACCGTCATTTCTACGTATCGTTTTTTTTGTCCGTAATACAACGGCGCGCACTACATCTGATCTTTTTACTGGCATATTTGGAGACGCATCTTTTACGACCGCTATTATGACATCCCCTATATTTGCATAACGTCTATTACTTCCTAAAACCTTTATGCACATTATTTTTTTTGCACCACTATTATCAGCTACATTTAAATAGGTTTGCGTCTGTATCATGATTTTTATTCTCCTATCGTAGAAATATTTATTCTGGATGATTTTTGTTTTATTAGTTTTAAATTCCAGCGTTTTGTTTTACTTAATGGCCTTGTTTCAATGATTGTGACGATATCACCAATTTGGCATTGGTTTGTGTCGTCATGTACTTTGTATTTTTTTGTTTTAGAGATAACCTTTCCGTATTTTTTATGTGTAACTCTATTCTCTATAGACACAACAATGGTTTTTTCCATTTTATCGCTAACGACAATTCCAGTTCTTTCTTTGATAGGCATAGTGAAATTTATTTTATGACTTGTTTTTTTTGAGATTCTATAGTTAGTAGTTGAGCTATTCTTCGTTTTTGATGTTTAAATAAGTGTGGTTTAAAAGACTGTCTAGTTGCCTTTTTTAATCTTAAGTTAAACAAATTCTTTTTTGTATCTAAGATTTCTTTAGGTAAAGCTTCTAGATTTATATTTTTTAGGTCGCTAAAAGATTCAAAAGCCATATAGTGATTACTCCTTTGATATAAATTTAGTTTTTATAGGAAGTTTGTAAGAGGCGTTTTTTAATGCTTGATAAGCTAAAGCTTGTGGTACTCCATTCATTTCAAATAATACATGACCCGGTTTTACAACTGCAACCCAATAGTCTGGAGCTCCTTTACCCGAACCCATACGAGTTTCTGGAGGTTTTGATGATATTGATTTGTCTGGAAAAACTCTAATCCAAAGTTTACCAGTTCTTTTTACGTATCTAGTGATTGTTCGACGCGTAGCTTCGATTTGTCGAGAGGTCAACCAAACTGGTTCTAAAGCTTGAAGACCATATTCTCCAAATACTATAGTATTACCTTTACTTGCTACACCACCCAATCTTCCTCTGTGAGGTTTGCGAAATTTTGTTCTTTTAGGACTAAGCATATGATAAATTTGGACTAAATATTTTATATTTAATTTGTTATGATTCTACTGCATCTGATAAAACTTTAAGCCTAGGAGTTACTTCTCCATTAAATACCCAGACTTTTATACCTAGTACTCCATAAGTTGTTTGCGCTCGTTTAGTTGCATAATCGATATCTGCGCGAAGGGTTTGTAATGGAACCCTCCCTTCTCTCACCCATTCACTTCTTGCAATTTCAGCTCCATTGAGTCTACCTGAAACTTGAACTTTAATCCCTTGAACATTGAGCCTTTGAGCTTTTTGAATCGCTTGTCTTGTAGCTCTACGGAAAGCTACTCGTTTTTCAAGCTGTTGAGATATAAATTCTGCAATTAGAGAAGCATCTGAATCTGCTCTTGCTAACTCAGTTACATTTATTCTTAGTTGAGTAGAGAGATTTGGATGCAAAGACTTGGAAAGTTCTTCTTTCAATTTTTCAATCCCAGCCCCTGATTTTCCAACGATTATTCCTGGTCTGGAGGTGTGGATGTTTAGTTCTATCTGATCTGATTTTCGATGAATTTCAATTTTTGATATTCCAGCACTAGATAAGGTAGATTCAATGTGTTTTCTTATTTTATAATCCTCTTCTAAGCTAGAAGAATAACTTTCTTTTAATTCAAACCACGAAGACCTATGTTGTTGAGTGATTCCTAATCTAAACCCTAAAGGATGTGTTTTTTGTCCCATTAATTTACCTCTTTTCTATATATTTTTTCTCAGCTACTACTTCTATATACTTGACAGACGAACTCGGATATGACATGTAGGTTTTTGTATTTTATAGCCTCGACCTTGAGCTCGAGGTCTGAACCGTTTCAATATTGGACCTGGATCTGCACATGCTTCCGTTATGGAGAGATTAGACTTTTTTAAACCTTCATTGTTTTCTGCATTTGCACCCGCAGATTGTAAGACTTGCAATACAGGTTTGCATGCCGCGTAAGGCATGAACTCAAGAATCATCACTGCTTCTTTATAAGATTTTCCTCTTATTTGATTTAAAACACGTCTAATTTTATTTGGTGCCATTCTAATATATTTGGCTATTGCTTTTGACATTTTAGACTCCTTTATATGTAATTATTTTTTTGCTTTTTTATCACTCTTTACGTGAGATCTAAAATTACGTGTTGGAGAAAACTCTCCAAGTTTGTGTCCAACCATTTGGTCATTTACATATACTGGAACATGTTGTTTTCCATTATAAACAGCTATAGTGTGGCCTACCATGGAAGGCAAGATTGTTGAAGAGCGAGACCAAGTTTTTACAATATCTTTCTTTCCTGTGCTATTCAGCAGTTCTATTTTTTTTGACAAAGATGCGTTAATAAAGGGACCTTTTGATAGTGAACGGCTCATGATTTATTGAATAGTTAGTTTATAAATTTAATAGTCATTACTAATAAATGATTTATTTTCTTCCTCGAATTATATAAAAGTCACTATATTTTGTTTTTGTTCTTGTTTTAACACCTAATGCTGGTTTACCCCATGGTGTTACAGGTCGAGCCCGGCCAATTGGAGATCTACCTTCTCCACCCCCGTGAGGATGGTCGCATGGGTTCATAACAACACCACGAACTGTTGGTCTAATTCCTAACCATCGATTCCTCCCTGCTTTTCCAGATGTGATATTACTGTGATCTAAATTTCCAACTTGGCCGATTGTCGCGTAGCATTCTTTTCGAACCATCCTCACTTCACTTGATGGAAGTTTTAATGTTACAAAGCTTCCATCTTTTGCTACAATCTGAGCAGAGGTACCAGCTGAACGAACTATTTGTCCTCCACGTCCAGGTATTAGTTCAATATTGTGGACGTCGGTACCAAGAGGTATTGCTTTAAGAGGTAAAGAGTTTCCGATTTCCAATGGAGAATTTTCACCTGAGGACACTCTATCTCCTACGGACAGAGATTTAGGATGTAATATATATCTTTTTTCTCCATCTTTGTAATGTAAGAGAGCTATTCGTGAGTTTCTATTGGGGTCATACTCAATTGTAGCTACTGTAGCGTCTATATTTTGTTTATTTCTCTTGAAGTCTATGACTCTATATCTTTGTTTATGACCCCCTCCCTTATGTCTTGTAGTTATAACCCCTCGGTTATTTCTTCCGGAAGTGGAAATTTTTTTTCGTAATAATGTTTTTTCAGGATTTGAGCAAGTTATTTCTGAAAAGTCAGAAACAGATCTATTTCGTGTCCCAGCTGTGTAAGGTCTATATATTCGTATTGGCATAAGAAAAAAGTTTAGTTATACTGTTTTAATTTTCTGAGAATAAGTTTATGGAATTTCCTTTATTTAAAGTAATAATGGCTTTTTTATATTGAGACTTGTTACCTGAAAATTTTCCAACTCTACGTTGTTTACTAGGTAAATTTGACGTATTAACGGATTTAACTTTGACATCAAATAAGCATTCTATTGCAATTTTTATATCTGGTTTGCTTGCTTGGGGAGTGACAGCAAAACTATATTGATTTGATTCTAATAATTTGGTAGCTTTATCGGTTATGATAGGATATTTAATATAATCAATTAATTTTTGTAAATCCATATATGTTTAGGTTAGTTTGTTATAGATGAGAAGTGTTTTAATGCGTTTTCTGTAATTAGTATTTCTTTTGATAGGAGTAGGTCTCGTAAGTTAAGATTCTTTGTTTCTGAGAGGTGAATATTCGGTAGATTTCTTACCGCTAGCTTTAAATTTTTACTCGGGCTATCAGTTACAATAAGTAGCTTTTTCTCTCGATTTAAGGACGTGATTTTGCGTATATTATTTGAAAATATTTTTGTTGATACACTTTCTAAATTTGGGAAAGAGTTATCTAGAACTTTTGTTTTAGAACTACTATTGAATAGAGTTGTTCTTAATGCTAGTTGTCTTTCTTTTGAATTAATTTTTTTCTTATATATTCTAGGTTTTGGACCGAAAGCTACTCCACCCCCTTTCCACAGAGGTGAATTACTTGAGCCGGCACGAGCACGACCCGTTCCTTTTTGTTTCCAGGGCTTTTTACCTCCCCCGTTAATTTCACTTCTTGTTTTGCAAGATGATGTCCCTTGTCTTCTGTTTATGTCTTGAATAACTAAAGATTTGTGAATCAGGTATTTTGATGTACAATCGTCTACTTTTAAAGATATAGATTTCTTCTCTAGCTGGTTACCATTACCATCTAAGACGTTATATTGAAGTTCTTTTAGTGATGTCATTATAAATGTGTGTTATTAATTATGGTTAAGATAGTTTTTTAATACTTAAAATGTTTCCCATTTTACCAGGAACCGCTCCTTTGACTACAAGTAAATTATTTTCAGGATTGATTAATAAAACTTGAAGATTTTTTATAGTTGCTTTTTTTCCACCAAGTCGGCCGGCCATTCGTTTACCAGGGTATACTCTTCCTGGCGTTGTTCCCATACCGATTGATCCAGGTTCTCTATGATTTTTTGATCCATGGGTCATAGGACCTCTTGTAAAATTGTGTCTTCGAACTGTACCGGCAAAGCCTTTCCCTATAGTTTTACCTGTGACGGAAACTTGGTCACCAACGATAAATCTGTCTACACATATCTTTGTACCTATAGTTTCACTAGTAGGTGCCTCCGTCTTGTATTCTTTTAAATATTTTAATGGTATATCTACTCTTTTTAAGTGCCCAATTTTAGGTTTATTAAGTAGGTTAAGTCGAGTTTCAGAATAGCCTAATTGGACAGCATCATATCCATCATTAGATGAAGTTTTTATTTGCGTTATTACGCATGGGCCTGCTTTAATAATTGTAACTGGGATGGCTAGACCTGAATCGTCGAATATTTGTGTCATTCCTAGTTTTGTACCTAGAATACCTATGTTCATAAAAATTTATTAATAAAAGTTTTTCTACAAGTGCCGATTTTATTTAAGTTTTATTTTTGTACACTAACATACCATAGTAGTCCTCACTTAAAACTCTTTCAATATATTTTAAAGTTCGATATTTTTATGTCGTGGGGTCGGTAGTTAACACTTGCACTCTTCCTTTGGAGATGGGATATTAAAACCATAAGACTTTGAAAAATTTTTAATTAGAATTATTAACATACTATGGGAAAAGTGGTAGGGATAGATTTAGGAACAACGAATTCTGTCGTAGCTGTAATGGAAGGTGGAAAACCTACAGTTATACCAAATGCAGAAGGTTTTAGAACGACACCCTCAGTTATAGCGTATACAAAAAATGGGGATAGGTTAGTTGGTCAAATTGCAAAAAGACAAGCTGTTATTAATCCTGACAATACATTTTATTCGGTAAAAAGATTTATTGGTCGAAAATCGGAAGAAGTTTCTGAAGAGTTAAAACAAGTTTCTTATATAGTTAAAACAGATTCGCAGGGAAATATTAAGTTAGAATGTCCTGCTCTCAAGAAAGATTTTGCAGCAGAAGAGATGTCAGCAGAAGTTCTAAGAAAACTAGTTGATGATGCGAGTAAGTATTTAGGAGAACAGGTTAAACAAGCAGTTATAACAGTTCCCGCATATTTTAATGATTCTCAAAGACAAGCAACAAAAGACTCTGGTAAAATTGCTGGTTTAGAAGTTCTTAGAATTATAAATGAACCAACAGCTGCATCTTTAGCGTATGGTTTAGATAAGAAAAATAATGAAACGATCCTAGTTTTTGATTTAGGTGGGGGAACATTTGACGTTTCTGTATTGGAGGTTGGGGATGGAGTTTTTGAAGTTTTATCTACAGCAGGGGACACACACCTAGGTGGAGATGACTTCGATGATAAAATAGTAAAGTGGCTTTTGTCTGAGTTCAAATCTGAAAGTGGTATAGATCTAAAAAACGATCGCCAAGCTCTTCAGAGATTAACTGAAGCTTCCGAAAAAGCAAAAGTAGACCTTTCTAGTTTAACTCAAACTGAAATTAATTTACCATTTATTACCGCAACAGACACTGGGCCTAAGCATTTGGAAAGAACTCTCACTAGAGCAAAGTTTGAAGAGTTATGTTCAACTTTAATCACTAGAGCTAAAACCCCTGTTGATAATGCCTTGAAAGATGCAAAACTGGATTCGAGTAAAATTGATGAAGTCGTATTAGTTGGAGGTTCTACTAGAATACCAGCAGTCAAAGAACTGGTTAAGAAAATTTTGGGTAAGGATCCCAATCAGACAGTAAACCCAGATGAGGTAGTAGCTGTAGGTGCAGCTGTACAGGCTGGAGTTTTAGCCGGAGAAGTTAAAGACATTTTGTTATTAGATGTAACACCTCTATCATTGGGTGTAGAAACACTAGGTGGAGTTACAACGCGCATTATTGCTAGAAATACAACGATACCAACTAAAAAATCGGAAGTGTTTTCTACGGCAGTTGATAATCAACCAAACGTTGAGATTCACGTTCTGCAAGGAGAGAGGGAATTTGCGCGAGATAACAAGAGTTTAGGAACATTCAGATTGGATGGTATTTTGCCTGCTCCTCGAGGTATTCCTCAAATTGAAGTTACTTTTGATATAGATGCTAACGGGATTCTATCTGTAACGGCGAAAGACAAAGGAAGTGGGAAAGAGCAGTCGATTACAATTACAGGGGCATCTACTTTACCTAGTGAAGAAGTGGAAAGAATGGTAAAAGAATCTGAACAAAGTGCTGCAACAGATAAAGATAAGAGGGAGAAAGTTGACTTAAAAAATCAGGCAGATTCATTGTGTTATCAGTCTGAAAGACAAGTTCAGGAGTTAAAAGAAAAAATTGATCCAGCAGATAAAGAGAACATTACTACTATGATTACGGATCTTAAATCCGCCATAAAAGTTGATGATTATGAAAAAATTAAATCTCTGAGTAAAACTCTGCAAGAGACTCTCATGTCAATTGGAAAAAAAGTCTACTCTTCTCAGACTAATTCTTCTTCACCAGAATCTAAGTCCGCAAATGACACTGTAATTGACGCTGATTTTTCAGAGACTAAGTAGCGTTTTTGGAATAATATGTAAGTATAGGAATCTTCTATACTTACATTTCGAGACCTGTTACCGAGATAATGATTCTTTAGCTTTATACATTATACTTGGGGTGATTTTTAGTATTTTATGTTTTTTTGCGAAGATTTCGGTACTTCTTTTCACTTTTTCCCGTACAAAAGTGGGAATTTGTTTTAATTCTTCATGAGCTTCCGTAGACCATAAATCATTTTGATAGTCAGTCATTTTGAAAGGCTTTTTATCTGATACATCATGCCCTCCAAATAATTCAAGTAAGTGATCTTCCATTCCAAGGGTGAAAGAGTGGTATATTAAATCTGCAATTTGGTTGGCACCTTCATATCCAATAAAGGGTTTATAACCAAGAGGAAAGTCCTGTATGTGACAGGGAGAAGAGATTATACCACAAGGAATTCCGAGTTTCTTTCCAATATGCTTTTCCATCTGCGTACCAAATATAGCTGAGGGATTACTTGTTATTATTAAGTCTTTTATAAGTTGATGGTCCTCTGTAATAATTATATTATCACACAGTCCTTCTACTTGACTTCTAAACCATGATTCATCATGTTTACAGTACGTTCCCGCCCATAATACTTGAATCCCCATCTCGCGAGTCAAAATTTTTGTTATACAGGCAGAGTGAGTTGAATCACCAAATACGATAGCTCTCTTCCCAGTTAAGTTTTGGCAGTCTATAGATTTTGAGAACCATGATGAATTTGAAATAAATTTTGTCTGCGAATATATATAAGACTCTACCTCTAAGTTGTAGCTTTGAAGCTCTAGAATATGTTGAATTTTTCTTATGAAGTTTGCAGTTTCCATAATTCCGATTGGAGGTATAGTAATATATGGAGTACCGAATGCTTTATTTAAATATTCTGCTGCTTTTATACCAATTTCCCTGTAGGGGACAATATTTATCCATGCCTGGGGTAAATATTTTATTTCACTTACATTTGTTTCAGTTGGTAGGCATACATTAATATCAAGGTTTAAATCTTTAAGCAATTTGATCAGTTCTGAAAGGTCATGCTGATTATGAAATCCCAAGGAGCATATTCCAAGTATATTCACTGAGGGGTGATTACTTTTTTCTTTTTTTAATAGTTTATATTTTTTTGCTTTAGTTATATAAAAATCTATAATTTGTTCTAGAGTTCTATCCGCAGCTTGTAATTCATTAATTCTATAATGATTCACATCCGCTAATATAATGTCGGCTTTAGACTCAAGAGATGCTTTAGTTACAAAGTTTTGAAGGTCTTCTTGTAGGATACTCGATGTGCAGGTAGGTGTGATGACAATTAAATCAGGATGTTCTTCGGTGTCTTTTTGTATTATGTTAGAGATAACTTTTTCTTGCGATCCTTTAGAGAGAACATGGCGATCCACGATGCTTGTTATCACGGGTGTAAATTTACGGTCACGTTCTAGCATAGATTTCATAACATTAAAATAATCATCTCCTAAAGGTGCATGCATTATTGATACTACATTTTTGAATGAACTTGATACACGTAGTGTTCCTATATGAGCAGGTCCCGAGTACATCCAGTAGGCAAGTTTCATATATGACCTCCATTAGAGCTGGTTTGTGAAACATAATATAATAAATTTATTATACTATTGTTTCGTTTTAGGTGAGTTCAATTTGATTTTTTGTCTATGTTTGTTTCATAGATTTTCGAGTAAAAATTGGAAAAAAAATTGATCTATATTGTTTATTGGAGGGAAGTATTATAATAACAATATTATTTTTTTACGTTCAGATTTGAATTTTTTATTGATTTTTCTTAATGTACCTACTTTGTATTATAAAGTAGGTTTTCAAGGTGCCTATGCGGCCACTTTTTGTCGAATAAAATCAACTGCTTGTTGCATGTTAGAAATTTGTTCAGCTGTTTCATCTGGAATTTCTATGTTGAAGGCTTCTTCCATAGCCATTACTAACTCGACAGTATCCAAAGAGTCTGCTCCTAGATCGTTGGCAAAATTTGCTTCTTTTGTCACCTGACTTTTTTCTACACCTAATTGTTCTGCGATAATACTTTGTACTTTATTGAATATTTCTTGTTCAGTCATAAGCTAGTGATTTAAACTCTATATTTCAATCAAGTTTAATTAATGGTTGTTTAATATTCAATTTTTATAAATACTATTACAATGTAATATCTATCTGCAAGCGTTGTTTTTTCGTTGTGTTAAGAATGTTTAATTTACATTACACAGAATACTTCGAAAGCTTAGTTAATAATGCTATTATAGAATTAGTAAAAATAAAAACTTACTTAACTTATAAATTTATTTGGATAAATGATAAGTACTTACATTTAAGTAAGAGTTTTTAGTTTCTTGTCTCAGAAGAGGAGAACTTCAATGACAATTAGCTCAACAGAGCAAGAGGCAAAAAAAGTTTCGATCGTAGTAGATAGAAATCCAGTTCCTACATCATTTGAAAAGTGGTCGCAGCCTGGACATTTCTCTCGTACATTAGCTAAAGGACCAAAAACAACTACTTGGATTTGGAATTTACACGCTGATGCACATGATTTTGATAGTCATACTAGTTCATTAGAAGATATATCACGTAAAATTTTTAGTGCCCATTTTGGACAGTTATCCGTTATATTTTTATGGTTAAGTGGGATGTATTTCCATGGAGCTAGATTTTCTAACTATTCGGCATGGTTAAGTAATCCAACAGCAATCAAACCTAGTGCTCAAGTTGTGTGGCCAATTGTTGGTCAAGAGATTTTGAATGGTGATGTTGGAGGTGGTTTCCAAGGTGTACAAGTTACTTCTGGATTCTTCCAGATTTGGAGAGCTTCTGGTATTACTAATGAGGTAGAACTATATTGGTCTGCTGTAGCTGGTCTTATTATGTCTGGTTTAATGATATTTGCTGGATGGTTCCACTATCATAAAGCAGCCCCTAAGTTAGAGTGGTTCCAGAACGCAGAATCTATGTTAAATCATCATTTATCAGGACTGTTGGGATTAGGATGTTTATCTTGGGCAGGACATCAAATACATGTTTCGCTTCCAATAAATAAACTTCTTGATGCAGGTGTAGCACCTCAAGAAATCCCTCTTCCACATGAATTCGTAGTAAATAGAGACTTAATTGCTCAGCTTTACCCTAGCTTTAGCAAAGGCTTAGTTCCATTCTTTACTTTAAATTGGTCTGAATATTCAGACTTCTTAACATTCAAAGGTGGTTTAAACCCTGTTACTGGTGGTTTATGGTTAAGTGATACCGCTCATCATCATCTTGCTTTAGCAGTTTTGTTCATTGTTGCAGGTCATATGTACAGAACAAACTGGGGTATTGGACACAGTATGAAAGAGCTTCTAGAAGCACATAAAGGTCCATTTACAGGTGAAGGTCATAAAGGACTATACGAAATTTTAATAGGCTCCTGGCATGCTCAGTTAGCTATCAATCTAGCTATGATGGGTTCTTTAAGTATTATCGTAGCTCACCATATGTATGCGATGCCTCCATATCCTTACATTGCTACAGATTATCCAACGCAACTATCTATTTTTACGCATCATATGTGGATAGGAGGATTTTGTGTAACTGGGGCAGCAGCGCATGCTGGTATTTTTATGGTAAGAGACTACAATCCAGCACAAAACTATAATAATTTATTAGACAGAGTTATTAGACATCGAGATGCTATAATTTCTCATCTTAACTGGGTTTGTATATTTTTAGGTTTCCATAGTTTTGGATTATATATTCATAACGATACTATGAGAGCATTAGGTAGAACGCAGGATATGTTCTCAGATACTGCAATTCAATTGAAACCTATCTTTGCTCAATGGGTTCAGAATATCCACACTTTAGCCCCTGGTAATACAACTCCTAACGCATTATCTACTGCTAGTTATGCTTTTGGAGGAGACATTGTTGCAGTAGGAAATAAGGTAGCGATGATGCCTATTAGTTTAGGAACTGCGGATTTTATGGTACACCATATTCACGCATTCACTATTCATGTTACTGTCTTAATCCTTCTTAAAGGCGTACTTTTCTCTCGAAATTCTCGTTTAATACCAGATAAAGCGAATTTAGGTTTCAGATTCCCTTGTGATGGACCTGGTCGAGGTGGTACATGCCAAAGTTCTGCATGGGACTCTGTATTCTTAGGGCTTTTCTGGATGTATAACTGCATTTCTGTTGTAATTTTCCATTTTAGTTGGAAAATGCAATCTGATGTTTGGGGTACAGTAGGAGCTAATGGGGATGTGACACATATTACAGGAGGTAACTTTGCACAGAGCGCGATAACAATAAATGGATGGTTGAGAGATTTTCTTTGGGCTCAAGCATCACAAGTTATCCAATCCTATGGATCTGCGTTATCTGCATATGGACTAATTTTCTTAGGTGCACACTTTATTTGGGCTTTTAGTTTGATGTTCCTTTTCAGTGGTCGTGGATATTGGCAAGAACTTATTGAGTCAGTTGTTTGGGCTCACAATAAGTTGCATTTAGCTCCAGCTATTCAGCCAAGAGCATTGAGTATCACACAGGGTCGTGCCGTAGGTCTTGCACATTACCTTCTAGGAGGTATCGGTACAACTTGGGCATTTTTCCTAGCTCGGATTATTTCTGTAGGATAATAGCAATTAGTATTTAAGGGAGAATTATGGTAACAAAGTTTCCTAAATTTAGTCAGGCCCTTGCTCAGGATCCTGCTACTAGAAGGATTTGGTATGGGTTAGCGACAGCTCACGATTTTGAAAGTCATGATGGTATGACAGAAGAAAATCTTTACCAAAAGATTTTTGCGTCTCATTTTGGACATTTAGCAATAATATTTTTATGGACATCTGGTAATCTTTTCCACGTTGCTTGGCAAGGGAATTTTGAACAATGGGTTTTAAATCCATTGAAAGTTAAACCAATTGCGCATGCAATTTGGGATCCTCATTTTGGACAACCAGCTGTCAAAGCTTTCACTAAAGGTGGAGTTTCATATCCTGTAAATATTTCCACTTCTGGAGTATATCACTGGTGGTATACAGTTGGAATGAGAAATAACAACGATTTATATGCTGGATCAGTATTTTTACTAGTCTTATCTGCAGTGTTATTATTTGCAGGTTGGCTTCATTTACAACCAAAATTTAGACCTGGTTTGTCATGGTTTAAGAATAATGAGTCAAGGTTAAATCATCATTTATCTGGATTATTTGGATTTAGTTCAGTAGCTTGGTCAGGGCACCTTGTTCACATTGCTATTCCAGAGTCTAGAGGACAACACGTTGGGTGGGATAATTTTACAAAAATATTGCCACATCCGGCTGGCTTAACCCCTTTCTTTACAGGTAATTGGAGCGCTTATGCATCTTCTCCAGATACAACAAATCATATCTTTGGTACAAGTGATGGTGCAGGAACTGCTATTTTAACTTTTGTTGGCGGTTTCCATCCTCAAACTCAAGCTCTTTGGTTGTCTGATATTGCACATCATCATTTAGCGATCGGTGTTGTGTTTATATTTGCGGGTCATATGTATCGTACAAATTGGGGAATTGGTCATAGTTTGAAAGAAATCTTAGATGCTCATAGACCACCTGGAGGTAGACTTGGCGCCGGTCATAAAGGTTTGTTTGAGACGTTGACAAACTCTCTACATTTCCAATTAGGATTAGCATTAGCATCTTTAGGAGTAATAACATCTTTAGTTGCGCAACATATGTATGCCTTACCATCATATGCTTTCATTGCGAAAGACTACGTAACTCAAGCAGCTCTTTATACACATCACCAGTACATTGCAGGTTTCCTAATGGTCGGAGCATTTGCACATGGTGCAATTTTCTTTGTTCGTGATTATGATCCAGAACAAAATAAAAATAACGTTTTGGCTCGCATTTTAGATCACAAAGAAGCTATAATTTCTCATTTAAGTTGGGTTTCCTTATTCTTAGGGTTCCACACACTAGGTTTATATGTTCATAACGACGTCGTAGTAGCTTTTGGTCAACCTGAAAAACAAATTCTAGTTGAACCTGTTTTCGCACAATGGATACAAGCTTCATCAGGAAAAGCTTTGTATGGGTTTGATGTATTACTATCTTCTTCTGGTAGCTTGGCTTCTAATGCAAGTACTAACATTTGGTTACCTGGATGGTTAAGTGCAATTAACGATAGTAAAAATTCTTTATTCTTACCTATTGGACCTGGTGATTTCTTAGTTCACCACGCTATTGCTTTAGCTCTTCATACAACTACATTAATTTTAGTAAAAGGTGCATTAGATGCCCGAGGTTCAAAATTAATGCCAGATAAAAAAGACTTTGGATATAGTTTCCCATGTGATGGTCCAGGTAGAGGAGGTACATGCGATATCTCTGCTTGGGATGCTTTTTACTTATCTATGTTCTGGATGTTAAATACAATTGGTTGGGTTACTTTCTATTGGCACTGGAAACATGTGACGATTTGGCAAGGGAACCCAGGTCAATTTAATGAATCTTCTACATATATTATGGGTTGGTTACGTGACTATCTATGGTTAAACTCTTCCCCTTTGATTAATGGTTACAATCCGTATGGAATGAATAGTTTGTCTGTATGGGCTTGGATGTTCTTATTTGGTCATTTAATCTGGGCGACTGGCTTTATGTTCCTTATTTCTTGGAGAGGTTATTGGCAAGAATTGATCGAGACTCTTGTATGGGCTCATGAAAGAACACCTTTAGCTAACTTGGTGAGATGGAAAGACAAACCTGTTGCTCTGTCTATTGTTCAAGCAAGACTTGTAGGATTAATCCACTTTACAGTTGGTTATATATTTACATATGCCGCGTTTGTTATAGCATCTACAACTGGTAAATTTGGATAATATAACTTTTAAAGTAATAACTATTTAAATAGTTATTACTTTATATTTTATTTGTACTAAAAATAAATAATTTTAAATTTTTGATTCGATATATATAATATCTGTTATCCTTAATTCTAGTTGAATTAAAATCATTCCAAAAATATGGCAAAAAAGAATATGATAGAGCGCGAAAAGAAGCGCCAAAGATTAGTCATTAAATACAGTAAAAAAAGAATAGATATTAAAGATGCCATAAAAAATGCTTCATCTTTTCAAGAAAAGCTTGATTTATACGGTAAGTTCCAACTATTACCTAGGAATTGTTTCCCCTCACGGCTTAGAAACAGATGTTGGATGACAGGTCGCAGTCGAGGATATTATCGGTATTTCGGTGTATCTCGTCATGTACTGAGGGAAATGGCTCATAATTGTCTTTTACCTGGAGTAGTAAAATCAAGTTGGTAAGAATTAAAAAAGTAGCAAATCTATTGTATAGGTTGCTACTTTTTTTTTAATCAACTAGTTTGAGATTTATAAACCAAATTGGTTTCCTCGTCTATATTGAAGGTAAGCGGCTACAAATAAGCCAGCTAAAGTTACGGGAATTAATCCGAGTACTATTCCAAATAATAAAGGTTCTATCATTTTATTATCTCTGTAATAAATTTGTGTTTAGGTAAATTAAGCCTACATCTATTTGGCTCTTGATAAGGATACAGTATTTTTTTATTTTAGTTTTCATCAAATCACTAATCATGTTGATGGAATAAAAAAAGCTTGCTAAAACCTTTTCAGTTTTTCACTTTCTTTATTTATCTAAACCCAACTGCTGCTTGCCAAACAAATGCTAGAAGAAGGAAAAATACAGGTATTACAGGAGCTACATCTATTATAGGTTTAAATATAGCGTAAGCTTCCGGTAATTTAGCTAAGAATAGAATTTCTGTCATATTTTGTGACCTCTTTACTTGAAAAAGTATAGTTTGTAAAGACTGAATAAAAAGGTATCTACATAGTGTGAATTTTTTATTCATCTATTATCTAGTTTACAATATACCTTAATTTAAGGTTAATTAAGTAGCTAGAATAAATTTTAAAATTTACGTAGTAGATTGTTTTTTAAGTTCTATTTTATTTATGAAATAATCGTCACAAATACAAAATGATAGTATAACATGTATTTGAACAATCTTTTTTTATAGATTCTTGTTGTTATACAAGTTAATTTAAAGAATAAAGATTTCTTTGAAATGTGAATTTTATTTCTGAGGAAAAAGGATATGGTAGTTATTTTACAATTGCTTGTTAGTGTTTTGATACTTCTGTCTTTTGCTCTTGTAGTAGGTGTACCTGTTATTTTAGTTTCACCTGGAGAGTGGGAAAAATCTAAAGGATTAGTTTATACTGGGGCTGGTTTATGGTTTGGCTTAGTTGTAGTTACTGCAGCATTTAACTCATTCATTATTTAAATCTAGCGTTTAACAATTTAGATTAGATCTAGATTTTTTATATAGATCTAGTCTAATTTAAATTTTTTCTAATTGTCTTTTCTTCTAATTGACAAATTATAATTTTGTAGATAATAATATAATCATTGTATTAGATCCTACTTCTAATGCGGGTGTAGCTCAGTGGTAGAGCGCAACCTTGCCAAGGTTGATGTCGCGCGTTCGAATCGCGTCACCCGCTTATATGAGCAATTATTTCTGTAAGGTCTATTAACATTTTTATGCTTTAAACTTTTCATTTCAATTAACTATAGGAGAGAGTGGGATTCGAACCCACGGAAACCGCAAAGTCTCTTCTGATTTCAAATCAGACGCATTCGACCAACTCTGCCACCTCTCCAAATAAACCACCATAATATATTATAGCATGTATATTATAGTGGAGACAACATTAGTTTATACTTTTATTTGTAAATTTAACTTGTGCCGGATTTAAATTTTTTCCTATGGAGTGAGAGACATTACCAACCCCAATTCTACCCGCATTAACTTTTTCAGGAAATACACCATCTTTTGGATGCAGATATTGTACTTCTCCACTCGGAAATATACGATAGATTTTATAATCTGTGATTTTAAATGATATCTTGATTTGAGTCGCTAGAGCTAAACATTGCTCTTTACGAGCTAAATAAAGAAGATTCTCCCCTTTTCGCATGATCGCTGCTCCACCAGTAGGCATCTCGAACACTTGTTCTTTTGGACTCGTCCAAGTAATTGCGTATTTTTCTTCTGTCTCAGCTGCTCGTAACCATCCACCTGTACTACCTTCAAATGTAGGGGATGGGATTTGTAAGTTTAATGTTTCACTCATAGATAATATTTGATATTTAATAGTATTCTTATTATACCATGTTTCTACTCTTCGAACTATCTCTTAGATTTAAGATTTATAGCGGAGAATGGATTTGAACCATTGGCCTTCGGGTTATGAGCCCGACGAGCTACCAGACTGCTCTACCCCGCGTGTACCATTTTATTATAGCATGAATTTTTATTACACGTAAGTCTTTAATTAAGGATGTAAATAACTAAACTTACACATGAAACAGTTGTAAAGGAATATAAAACAGCTTGTAACCTTGTGATTTTTGGTTTAAGTTCATATATTCCTATTAGTCTATCTTGTACAAGTATTTCTTTTGATTTAATCCAAGTTTGTCCATCGTACCAACCGGACTCCTCATAAGTAACCACTGACATCATTAAGCGATTATAAACATAGTTACAAGCTAAATAACTTTGTATAAGATATAGTATTGATAATATTGATGTTATTAATAAAAGTTCTGCAATGAGTTTTGAAGTTACCGAGATATAATGAGTATACATACTGCAGATTAATATATAAGATATTATATAATTAATTACGGTTTGCTTCATAAGAGATTTGAAGAAATCTTTAGAATTCTGAAAACTCCAACTAAATTTGAAAGAGTTCTTTATATCATTATATTCATTTGCTGGTCTTTGATTATATGGTACAGGACACCTTTGTATTAACATTATAATAATTAGATTAATTTATTTAATGATGACAGATATATAGCAAGTGTAAAAAATATACATGTTAAAAACCATGTAATTTTATTTATATTTTCTTCAGCGCTTCTAGTAACTCCAAACACCTGGTTTTGAGCTCCTAATCCTTGTGATTTAGGATTATGCATAATAATGAAAAGAATCAGTAATATCGAAGTTATTATCCAAAGATTATGAAGCATATTGTTTAAAGGTTATATTTAAGTTGATGAAGGAATTTGAGAATTCCTTCAATGTGTCTTTATTCGCCTTGTAATTTTAATAACCCAAAGCCTAAAGCTAAACCTATCAAAGTAATTGCAAAACTAATAGATGCTGCGGATATTATTTCATTTCCCATATGTCCCCCTTAAAAAACATGTTTTAGTAATCTTATAATCTAGAAACCATTTCGGCCCCACACAACAAGGGCTAGTGAGAATGTGAACATGACCATTAAAGAAGACCATCCTAAGCTTATTATATCCATAAGTGAGTTTTTGTTAATAGCGAGTATTTGTATCTGGTAAGAAAGAACCCATATGACTAACGTAACATTATACTACAGAAAACTTGTTTTATTGAGTTGAGCTTTCCTCATTTTCTATAAGTTTCTAGCTTTACTAACTCGAAGTCGAATTTTTTATTTGTGAAGCAGTTTTAGTTAATAGTTAGGTTTTTAGATAGAATATCAATATTCATTTCATTTTGTAACAATAATCATTTTAAAATATTATTCTATAGGTAAAACCATTTTATAAAAAGTACACATGACAGGTAATTTAGCAACTCAATTACGAGAGGGGACAAGTAAATCCCACAGTATGGCGGAGAATGTAAGTTTTGTGAAGTCTTTTTTAGGTGGAGTTGTAGATAAGGATTCCTATCGAAAATTAGTTTCCAATCTTTATTTTGTCTATTCTGCTATGGAAGAGGCTATGGAAAAGAATAAGGACAATCCTTTTATTTCACCTATTTATTTTAGAGAGTTAAACCGCAAGAAAAGTTTAGAAAAAGATTTGGAGTATTTCTACGGAGAGAATTGGCAAGCTTCAATCTCCATTTCTGATGCAACTCAACTTTATGTGGATCGTATAAATATGATTAGTTCTGAAAAACCTGAATTATTAGTTGCTCATGCTTATACTAGATATTTAGGAGATTTGTCTGGGGGACAGATTTTGAAAAAAATTGCACAACGAGCGATGAACTTATCAGATGGTAAAGGATTATCTTTTTACGAATTCGATGAAGTTAGTGATGAACAACAGTTTAAACAGAATTATAAAAAGGCATTAGATTCTTTAGGATTAGATTTACAGTTAGCTGATCAGATTGTGGCGGAGGCAAACTTGTCATTTACTATGAATATGAAGATGTTCCAGGAATTAGATACTAATTTTACAAAAGTTCTTATGAAATTGGTACTAAATTTCTTTTCTTCAGTATTTCCTGTGGTTAAAGTTAATTATTAGCCTATAATCGTGTAAAAGATGTGAAAAAATCTCTTACGGTTGTTTACATCTTTTACATTAGGTAATACTATTAGATTATTATTATTTAAGGGTGAATATAATTTGATTTATGTACAAGTTAAAAACTAGACATTCGGCTAAAAAAAGATTTCGTAGGACAGTTACTGGTAAGTTTATTCGAAGACGAGCTTTTAAAGGTCACCTCTTGGAGAAAAAATCATCTAAACGAAAAAAGAATCTTTCTCGTCTAATGGTAGTTTCTTTTGGGGATTCTATTGCCTTACGAAGTATGCTTCCATATCTTTAAAATTTAATTAAGTAAGTAAAAATAAAATGGTAAGAGTAAAAAGAGGTAATGTTGCTAGAAATCGGCGGAATAAAATTTTAAAAATTGCTAAAGGTTTTAGAGGCACTCATTCAAAACTTTTTCGAATGGCTAATCAACAGGTTATGAAAGCTCTTCGATATGCTTATGTTGGTAGAAAAAGAAGAAAAAGAGAGTTTCGGAGTCTATGGATTGTAAGAATTAATGCATCTGTTAGGGAAAGGGGTATGACTTATAGTTCCTTTATAAGACAATTGAAAAATTTTAAAGTAGGGATTAACAGGAAGATGTTAGCACAGATTGCTGTTCTGGATAGTAACTGTTTTGATGAAGTAGTCAAAGCTATTAAATAAAAGATTCTATAAAAAAACATGTGTAAAAAGAATTTTTACACATGTTTTCTTAGAAATTCAACTCGGCTAGTTGTACTTTTTCGAATTGTTTTTTCTTAAGAACTAGTAAAATTTGAGCTAGTATTATTGTAAAGAAGAATGCAATCATTCCTTTTACTCTAGCTGGACTTTGAAGTACGATTTCAGTTTCAGTTTGACCAAATCCTCCTACGTTAGGATCTATTGTTAAAGGTTGGTCTGCCACTATCGATTGTCCTTCTTTGATCAAAAGGTCAGGTCCAGCGGGAATAGAAACAACGATACTGTCACTTCTTTTAGATTTTATCGTAACATCATAACCCCCTTGAGTTAGTTTATCGATTTTTGTTATCTGTCCTTCAGTAGGTGATGTGTACAGTGTATTATTAGTTTTAGTTCCAGTTGGATTTACTTGACCTCTTCCTCGGTTGGCACCTACGTAAACAGGGTATTTTATAAAGTGAACATTTTTATTTTCAGCTGGATTAGGTGATAATATAGGGAAAACGATTTTCTGATGCTTGTCTCCAGGAATCGGACCTACAACTAATATATTTGGTTTTGAAGCACTATATGTAGAGATTGTTACTCCCTTAGTTTCTTCTTTTAGTTCTGCTGAAAGTCTATCTTTTGGAGCTAATGTGAAACCATCTGGTAATATTAAAACCGCCCCTACGTTTAAAGATCCTTTCGTCCCGTCTCCAGTAACTTGTTTAACGGATAAATCGTAAGGTATACTTACCTCTGCCCCAAATACCGTGTCCGGTAAAACTCCTTGAGGTACTTCAATTTCAACAGGTTTTTGTGCTAAGTGACAATTCGCACAAACAATTCTTCCTGTTGCTTCTCTCGGATTTTCATACGCCTGTTGAGCGAATATAGGAAAAGCGTTTGACAGATTAGGTATAGCTGTTATTAATAGTATAGCTATGAATAGTGATTTTTGCCTTGCACTTTTGATTAGATTAGATAGATAGTTATTTTTCATTAGTCTCCAAACTGTTTCTTAAAATACATAATTTTTGTCAACAACTAATTTTATAGCCAATAAAACTAATTTGTTGAGACTAGGTTTAGTAAGCACTCTTGTACAAAATCAGATCCAAGTAGATCGATATACAATAATGGTTTACATTAAGTCTTATCTTACCATTAGAATGATTTAAAGTTTTGTTATTTCTAGGTAGTTATAATTTATAAGACTATTAGTCTTATTATCATAACTTAAAATTTAGTCTTATAATCAATATTTTCTCTACTTTTTTCTACAATAAGTACTATTCCTGCACCTGAGAAATATAAAACAACAACGATAGATGACATCAAAATTTGAGTTAGTGGGTCTACAGAGGGAGTAAGTACAGCTCCTACTATTGTTGATGCTAAGATTACGTATCGCCATGCGGTGATCATTGTTTCTCCTGATATTACTCGGAATAAACCTAACATAACTTGTATGACGGGTAATTGAAACGCCAGACCTGTACTAAACAGAAGAATAAGAATAAATTCAAAGTATTGTTCAAAAGACCAAAATGGTTCTACAACTTCTGAACCGTAATTTATAAAGAAATTTAGAGCTGCAGGAACAAGTACAAAATACCCAAAAAGTAAGCCTAGTACAAAAAGGCTGATTGCTCCGAGTATTATTGGAATGACAGTTTTACGCTCATTTTTTGTCATTCCAGGTAATACAAATAAAATAATTTGATATATAAAGAAAGGACTACTTATTAGTAATCCTGTATATGCAGCTACTTTGATGGATGCAAAAAAATATTCTCCCGGAGCGAATTGAAGAAATTTAATACCAAGGGCAGGTTCTTGAAGCACTTTTACTATATTTTTCACACTAAAAACTGACAGCAGAATAGCTGTTAAAACGGTCGCTACGGACCAGAATGCTCTCTGACGTAGCTCTTCGAGGTGATCTGATAATGACATTTCGGCATCATTCTGCCTAATATCTAGGTCATAGGGGATCAACGATGTTTTTACTTTTTTTATATTCATTGTCGATTTTATGATATTAAAATGAATAACAATACAGGTATATAAAGCTTTATATACCTGTATTATTATTTTTATAGTGTAGAAGCTTGGACTCTAGCCCTTGCTTTGCGCAAGTTTTGAGTCGCTTCTATTTTCTCTTTGCTTGTTTGAGCTTCATTAAAACGAATTGTCATTTCTTCTAAGTTTTTCTGGGCTTCATCAGAATTGATTTTAGATCCTTCTTCAGCTCCGTTAACCAAAATTGTTAATTCATCATTTTCAACTTCGGCAAATCCACCCATTAAGACAATTGGAACCCAATCTTTTTCAATTCGTACTCGCATTACCCCTATATCTAACGCAGTTAAAAGAGGTGCGTGACCTTTTAGAATACCAAGTTGGCCTGTACTACTTGGCAATATAACTTCTTCCGCATTTGCGTCCCAGACATTACGATCCGGTGCTATTATGCTAACATGTAAAGACATTTTTTATTTACCCCTTCAAGCTTTTTGCTTTGTTAATTGCTTCATCTATGTTACCTACAAGATAGAAAGCTTGTTCTGGTAGCTCATCCATTTCGCCTTTTAGGATCATATTAAATCCTTTTATACTGTCTGCTAGAGACACGTATTTACCTGGGGAACCAGTGAATACTTCGGCAACAAAGAATGGTTGAGATAAGAAACGTTCAATTTTTCTGGCACGAGCAACTGTTAATCTATCCTCTTCAGATAATTCATCTAATCCTAAGATAGCAATAATATCTTGAAGTTCTTTATATCTTTGCAGAGTTTGTTTTACTGCTTGTGCCGTTGAATAATGTTCCTTTCCAACGATATCTAATTGTAGCATTGTAGATGTAGAATCTAAAGGATCTACAGCAGGATATATTCCTTTAGCTGCTAGGTTTCTAGATAAAACTGTTGTCGCATCCAAATGAGAGAACGTTGTCGCTGGTGCAGGGTCAGTTAAGTCATCCGCTGGTACATAAACAGCTTGAATGGACGTGATTGAACCTTCTGTTGTAGACGTGATTCTTTCTTGTAGTGCGCCCATTTCAGTTGCTAGCGTAGGTTGATAACCCACAGCGGAAGGCATACGACCTAGTAACGCAGATACTTCTGACCCTGCTTGTACAAATCTAAAAATATTGTCGATGAATAATAAAACGTCTTGTTTATTAACGTCTCTGAAGTATTCAGCCATAGTTAAGGCTGTTAGACCAACTCGCATACGAGCTCCTGGTGGTTCGTTCATTTGACCGTAAACAAGAGCAACTTTTGATTCTCCCAAGTTTTCTTCATTGATAACTTTGGATTCTTTCATTTCCATGTAAAGGTCATTTCCTTCACGAGTTCGTTCGCCTACTCCACCGAATACAGATACACCACCGTGTGCTTTAGCGATATTATTAATAAGTTCCATAATTAGAACAGTTTTTCCTACACCTGCACCACCGAACAAACCAATTTTTCCTCCACGTCTATATGGGGCAAGTAAGTCCACAACTTTAATTCCTGTCTCGAATATAGAAGGTTTTGTTTCTAGTTCAGTAAAGGAAGGAGATGATCTGTGTATAGGTAGAGTTTTATCGATTTTAAGGTCACCCATATTATCTACCGCTTGGCCTAGAACGTTAAAAATACGTCCTAAAGTTGGTTTCCCAACAGGAACACTTATCGCGCTTCCAGTATCTGTAACAGACATACCTCTTTTTAATCCGTCTGTGGATGTCATAGAAACAGCTCTAACACGATTGTTTCCTAGTAGTTGTTGAACTTCACATGTGACAGCAGATTCTCCTTCGCCAATTATGATGGCATTATAAATTTTAGGAAGCTTTCCATTTGGAAATTCCGCATCCACTACAGGACCAATAATTTGTGTTATAAAACCAGTACTTGTTGCAGTTTTAACCATATTACTTTTGTTTTCTCCAATAAGAATATAAAATAATTGTTTCGTAGTAATCTTTTATTTTATGATACTCAATCTCTGAAAATTAAGAGCATAAAATTTCTATTCTTCATAGATAAGACAGAGTTTTTTTTTCTAAAGGATTAGTTGTGATTAAGCAAATATTCCTCCTCAGAATCTTTTCGTTTGAATCACTTAAAAACTTTTGAAGTCTAGTATAAATTATCGGATGACATTCGACCCGTTGTTTTAAGCCAGTTTTGAGCTTCGATATAATTATTTGGAGCTAGGCGGATTGCTTGCTTCCAGTATTCAGCCGCCTTATCAAACATTGCCCGAGCAGTTTCAAGATCTTTTCTCTCAGAAGCTTTTACTCCTTGGTAATGATATATTACTGCTATGTTATTCATTGCTGGGGGAAGTCTAGAATTTAGATCAAGAGCTTGATGATAGTATTCTAAAGCTTTAACATATTCTCCGTTACTTGCATAAATTAATCCTATATTATATAAAATATAGCTTCGGTCATAGGGATCATCTTCCAATCTTAAAGCTTCATAGTAGTTTTCTAATGCTTCGGCATACTCACCTTCTGATTGAGCGGACATACCATCTCTATAATATGAGAATGCTTCTTTTTCCTGACGACTTGCAGGTAATACTTTTAGGACAAGATCAGCGAGAACTGTGAATGTTTTATCAATAAAGTTATCATTTTTTTGAAATCTAGGCATTGTATATTTAGAAGTTAGCTATTTTTCATATAGATTTATCTTACTTTTTTTTGGGAAAGATGATCAGATTTCTAGGAACTTTATGCATTCTTAAATACATTCTTTTGTATAATAGAGGAAAACTATTTTAACCTTTGTTTAAGTTATTACTTCGGGTAGTATTATTATTATATTGAGATATTGTCGTGTTTCTAAATATAAAGACTAGTAAAGTATTGAGCATCCTTAACTAGGTCCTCTATACGTCTTAAAAGGTTGCAATTAGAATTCAATATTAGTGTTCCTAAAACTTGGTATAAGCTAATTAATTGAATCGTTTATTTAGGAGGAAAACTTTGATTATAACGAATTGTCGGTTTCATATGCATTTTCGGAATTGTTTCCAGTTTTCTAGAAAAAGCTTCTTTCCAATCTTTGATATTGATTTGTCAAAAAATCGTTTTTTGAGACGTGCATCAATCCAATTGAAGAGTGAGCTGGAAGATGTTCTTTTGTTATCTAACCCTCTTCTTTTAATACAAATAAAAACTTCAAAAGAATCGTCACTTTTAACTTCTTTAGATGACTCTAGTCATTCTAATTTAATTGATTTAAGTTCAAGACCAATTTCAAAAATAGATAAAAAAGTTAAGAAAAATGATAAAGATGATGATAGAGAAATTGAAAAGTTAAAACTTAAAGTAAAGAAAAAAGTTAGATCAAAAGTAAGTCTTGACGAAGATTATGACTCCGTAAATGAACTTTTCGAAAGTTCAGAAGTTTCATCTACAACGTCGTTATTACCATTAGCTAGACCCGCAAAACCAGTCATTCCAAAAGATATCGGTCCTTCTAATGTGAAACAAAAGTCTAATATCATTTCTAAGAGAAAGAATTCTTTAACTGTTCAAAAAAGGTTACATCATCCTCAACCTGAGGTGAAACCAGAAAAAGTTTTTCTGAAAGGATCTTTAACTGTTCAAAGTCTATCAGATCTTTTTAAGGTTCCTAGCACTGAAATTATTAAATCTCTTTTTTTAAAAGGAATACCAGTAACCGTAAATCAACTGGTAGATGTGTCCATTGCTCAAAAATTAGCTGAAGACTTTAATATTTTGGTTGCTACGGAAGACAATTCAAATTTAGGTCGAGTTGATCTAAAAGAAGGTACAAACAGAATTATTAAGGGTTCAGATTTGAGATCTCCGATAGTTACAATCATGGGTCATGTTGACCATGGAAAAACAACTTTGCTTGATAAAATTCGTAAAACTCAAGTGGCTCAAAGAGAAGCTGGAGGAATTACACAAAAGATAGGAGCTTATGAAGTTGTTGTCAATGTTAATAACGAAGATAGAAAGATAATTTTTTTAGATACTCCAGGTCATGAAGCTTTTTCTGGAATGAGATCGAGGGGAGTTTCGATTACGGATATTGTTATCCTAGTTGTTGCTGCCGATGATGGGGTAAAACCTCAAACAGTTGAAGCTATAAAATGTGCTCAGTTTTATAATGTGCCTATCATAGTGGCAATAAATAAAATAGATAAAGAAGATGCTGATATAGAAATTATCAAAAGAGAATTGAGCCAATATAGTTTAATTGCTGAAGATTGGGGTGGAGATACGTTGATGATTCCTATAAGTGCTATCCAAGAAACAAACATTGATAGTTTATTGGAGATGATTATTTTACTAACTGACGTGTTAAATTTAACAGCAGACTCCGATACGTCTGTCGAGGGAACTATTTTAGAATCTCACCTTGATAGGACGAAGGGTCCAGTAGCATCTTTGCTGATTCAAAATGGTACCCTTAGGGTGGGAGATACCGTAGTATTTAATAATAATATCGGAAAGGTCAGAGGAATGATGAATACTATTCTAGAAAATATTAAAGAAGCGGGTCCATCTTCTCCAGTTATTATATGGGGATTACCTAATGTGCCTTCTGTGGGAGAAAAATTATTCTCTTTTAAAGATGAAAAAGGAGCAAAAGCTTTTGTTAACTCTCTTAATGATTCTGTGCAATCAGAAGTATCCACAATGCAGTCATTTACAGATGCTCAGTTTTTTTCTAGTTCGGAAACAAGAAAAAAATTGAATTTAATTATTAAAACGGATAGCCAAGGTTCCACAGAAGCTATTAATTCTATTTTGACCAAAATAGATAACTTTGATGTACAACTCCGTATACTCTACTCTTCTACTGGTGAAGTTACTGAGACAGATATAGAATTTGCATCCACAAGTAATGCTACTATTTTAGCATTTAATACTACAGCTGCAAGTGGAGCTAAAAAATTAGCCAAGAGCTCTTCCATAGTAATTCAAGAATTTGACGTAGTTTATGACTTATTTGATTATATTCAGATTTTGATTGATGACTTAATAGGACCTCAATATGATGAGAAACCGATTGGTAAAGCTATTGTTAAGACTGTATTTCCTTTGGCAAAAAGTTTTGTTGCAGGTTCATTAATTTTAGAGGGTAAAGTAACAAGTGAATCTCTTATTGAGATAAAAAGAAACAATGTTTCTCTTTATAAAGGTCCTATAACCTCTTTAAAAAGGTTAAAAGAAAATGTCGATGAAGTTTCTTCGGGTCTTGAATGTGGTATTTTTATTGATACCTTTGATGCTTGGAGACCTGAAGATACAATAGAAGTTTTTGAAAGGACGCCTAAGAAAAAAAATACACTCTAAAATTTAAAATAAAATCTTAGAATGTTTACTTTTAATTTTCTCGATTAATAAAAGGTAATAATGATAAAAGTCTTGCTTTTTTTACCGCTTTTGTTAATCGAGTTTGCTGTTTGGTAGTTAATCCAGTTGCTCTTCTAGGTAAAATTTTTCCTTGCTCTGTTAAAAATTTGCCAAGTAATTCAACGTTTTTGTAATCGATAGGTTCATTTGTTGCTAGAGGAGACAGTTTTCTACGATATATAGCCATACAAAAAGATTATTATTTTATTTCTTTAAAAGTTTCGTGTTTTTTAGACAACGGACAATATTTTTTAATTTCTAATCTGTTTGGAGTATTACGTCGATTTTTTGTTGTAGTATAACGGTATACTCCTTCTGGTATTTTACATTCTAAAGTGATAACTATTCTTGCACCTTTATTTTTTGCCATCTTTCTTCTAAACTATATTTTTTTGTTTATTATAAAAATTTATCAGATAAAACTATTGTACTGGAATTTTGTTATGAAACATACTATTAATATATAAATCAAAATTCAATCTAAAAAAGATTTGTTGTGACTACAGTATAGGAATAAGCGCCTCTTTTAAATATGGTTTAATAAGTGTTATTTTGATAAAAAACTTTACTAGTTTAATTTTAGGTAAGTCAATTAAATAAAAATTGTCTCGTGGGAATAATGTTCTATGCTATAATCCCTATCTGTATTCACATTTATTAGAGAAACGATTCGAATATTATATACTAAAATTTAGGAGAAAATAGTGGCTAATACAAAGTCATCTTACAAAAGAATAGAGATCGCAGAACGCAATAGACTACGAAATAAAGCCTACAAGTCAACAGTCAGAACATTGATGAAAAAGACTTTTATTGCGATAGATAATTCTAACAATGAAAATATATCTTTGGTTAAAGATCTTCTTTCTTTAACATTTAGCAAAATTGATAAAGCAGTGCAAAAAGGAATTCTTCATTCTAATAATGGAGATTCAAAAAAATCTTCTTTAACAAAAGCTTTTAAGCGTCGTGAACTTTTACAAAAAAAGTAACTTAACATAAACTCTCTTTTTATTTTCACGGAATTTAAGTCAGTTCAAGATTACTGACTTACTTAATTTCAATTTTAATTTCTCTTGTCTTATGTTCTTTTTCAAACTCTATCTAGTAAGTAAGAAAGCATACTTACTGGATTCTTTATATTTTAAATTTTACCATTTAAAAATCTATTATTTGGGAGATAAAATTTCTATGGTTAGCACCAAACTTTCTACTTTTGTCCTACCTGATTTAGTAGAAATTCAGCGTGCAAGTTTCTGTTGGTTTTTGGAAGAAGGTCTTATTGAAGAAATAAAAAATTTTTCACCCATAACAGACTATACAGGAAACTTGGAACTGCATTTCCTTGGGGAACAATACAAATTAAGATATCCTAAATATACAATTATAGAATGCAAACGTCGTGATTCTACATATTCAGTTCAGGTTTATGTTCCCGCTCGATTGATCAACAAAGACACGGGAGTAGTTAAGGAACAAGAAGTTTTTATTGGTGATTTACCACTTATGACAGACAGAGGTACTTTCATTATAAATGGAGCTGAAAGAGTTATTGTAAACCAAATTGTAAGAAGTCCAGGTATTTATTATAAATCAGATACTGATAAACAAGGTCGTCGAACTTATAGTGGTAGTCTAATATCTAATAGGGGAGCCTGGGTTAAATTTGAAACAGATCGAAACGATCTAGTCTGGGTTAGAGTTGACAAGACTCGTAAAATTCCAGCTCATGTTTTTCTTAAGGCAATGGGGTTGAGTGATAACGATATATACAATGGATTACGACATCCAGAATATTTAAAAAAGACATTTCGTGTTGAAGGAAATTACACTACTGAAGAAGCCTTAATTCAAATGTATGCGAAATTACGACCAGGTGAACCGTCTACAGTCAACGGAGGTCAGCAGATTTTGTACTCGAGATTTTTTGATCCACGAAGATATGATTTAGGAAAGGTTGGAAGATATAAGTTAAATAAAAAACTTCATTTGAATGTGCCAGAAAATATCAGGGTTTTGACGCCCCAAGATACTTTAGCAGCAATAGATTATTTAATAAATTTAAAATTCGATATAGGTGAAGTTGATGACATCGATCATCTTGGAAACCGAAGAGTTCGATCTGTTGGAGAGTTATTACAGAACCAAGTTAGAATTGGACTAAATCGACTGGAACGCATAATTAAAGAAAGAATGACAATATGTGAGATTTCATCTTTAACCCCAAACACTCTAGTAAACCCTAAACCAATTATAGCATCGATACGTGAATTTTTTGGTTCGAGTCAACTATCTCAATTCATGGATCAGACTAACCCCTTAGCAGAATTAACTCATAAGCGTCGAATAAGTGCTTTAGGACCAGGTGGATTAAGTCGTGATAGGGCTGGATTTGCAGTTAGAGATATTCATCCGAGCCATTATGGAAGAATATGTCCGATTGAGACTCCCGAAGGTCCAAACGCCGGATTAATTGGTGTTTTAGCTACACATGCACGTATAAATTCTTACGGATTCATAGAAACGCCATTTTATAAAGTACACGACGGAAAAGTACTTCTTAACTTAGAGCCTACTTATTTAACAGCAGATCAAGAAGACGATCTGAGAATCGCACCTGGTGATACTTCTATAAATTCGGATGGATTCTTGCAAGATGAAAGTATACCAGTACGATATAAGCAAGAATTTACAAATAGTTCAGGAGATCAAGTTGATTATCGAGCAGTATCTCCTATTCAAGTCATATCAATTGCAACTTCACTTATACCTTTTTTAGAACATGATGATGCAAATAGAGCCCTGATGGGGTCAAATATGCAACGACAAGCTGTTCCATTATTGTATCCTGAGAGTCCATTAATTGGAACTGGTTTAGAAGCTCAGGCTGCACGAGATTCGGGTATGGTCATTGTTAGTTTAGGATCAGGTAAAGTTACTTATGTATCTGCAGATAAAATCTGTATTGAAGATTCGGAAGAAAAAGAAATAGTTTATTTTTTACAAAAGTATCAGAGATCTAACCAAGACACTTGTATAAATCAAAGACCGTGTGTTTGGTTAGGAGAATACATTAACCCAGGACAAGTTATAGCTGATGGGGCAGCAACAGAAGGAGGAGAGCTAGCTTTAGGACAGAATATTTTAGTCGCTTATGTACCATGGGAGGGTTATAATTATGAAGATGCTTTTTTAATCAGTGAAAGGTTGGTTTACAATGACGTATATACATCAGTTCATGTAGAGAAATATGAAATCGAAGCTAGACAAACAAAATTAGGTTCAGAGGAAATAACGCGAGAACTACCAAATATAAGTGAATACTCTTTACGCAAATTGGATGATAATGGAATCATTCTTATAGGATCATGGGTAGAATCTGGTGATATCTTGATTGGAAAAGTTACACCTAAAGGAGAGTCGGATCAACCACCTGAAGGAAAATTACTACGAGCTATTTTTGGAGAAAAAACTCGAGATGTTAGGGATAGTTCGCTCAGAGTCCCTAATGGTGGTAAAGGTCGTGTTCTTGATGTTAGAATTTTTACACGAGAAAAAGGAGATGAATTACCGACAGGAGCCAACATAGTTATCCGTGTATATTTAGCACAAACTAGAAAAATTCAAGTTGGAGACAAAATGGCTGGTCGACATGGAAATAAAGGAATCATATCTAAAATACTTCCTAGACAAGATATGCCTTATTTGCTTGACGGTACGCCCGTAGATTTGGTTCTTAATCCGTTAGGAGTTCCTTCTCGCATGAATGTTGGACAAATTTTTGAATGTCTCCTTGGCTTAGCTGCTGAAAATCTAAACAAACGGTTTAAGATTATACCGTTTGATGAAATGCATGGAGCAGAAGCTTCTCGTATCTTAATAAATGATACTTTGTTAAAAGCAAAGTTGGAAACAGATAAAGATTGGATATTTAACTTTGATTCTCCTGGAAAAATGGAAATTTTTGATGGACGTACGGGAGAGAGATTTGACAACCCTGTTACTGTAGGGATTTCTTATATGTTAAAACTAGTTCATCTAGTTGATGACAAAATTCACGCACGGTCCACAGGTCCTTACTCTTTGGTAACTCAACAACCTCTAGGTGGTAAAGCTCAACACGGAGGACAAAGATTGGGAGAGATGGAAGTATGGGCTTTAGAAGCTTTTGGAGCGTCATATACATTACAAGAGTTATTAACAGTAAAATCCGATGACATGCAGGGACGAAATGAAACTTTAAATGCTATTGTTAAAGGTAAACCTATCCCTCGACCAGGGACCCCAGAGTCTTTTAAAGTTTTAATGAGAGAATTACAATCTTTGGGATTAGATATTGGAGCTTATAAAATCGAAAATTTACCTGATGGACAAACGAGAGGGATTGAAGTAGATTTAATGTCAAATTCTAATTTACGACGTAATATTTCTAGACCCGTATATGAATCTATCCTTAGAGAAAATTTAGAAAATTCATTTTTATAATTTTGGTGACATTATTACAAACAAAAGATGGAGAAACTGATCTTATGCCAAAATTAGAGCAATATTTTGATTACGTTAAGATAAATCTAGCTTCTCCAGAAAGAATAAGAAAATGGGGAGAAAGAATCTTACCCAATGGTCAAACCGTCGGAGAAGTGACAAAGCCTGAGACCATCAACTATAGAACTTTGAAACCAGAAATGGATGGGTTATTTTGTGAAAGAATTTTTGGACCTGTAAAAGACTGGGAATGTCACTGTGGAAAATACAAAAGAGTTAGATACAAAGGGATTATATGTGAGCGTTGTGGGGTAGAAGTTGCTGAATCAAAAGTAAGAAGACACCGCATGGGATATGTTGATTTGGCCGCTCCTGTCACACACGTTTGGTATTTAAAAGGAACACCAAGTTATATATCACTTTTGTTAGATATTTCTTTAAAGGATGTAGAACAAATTGTCTATTTTAACTCCTATGTTGTAACTAGACCGGGTAATTGTACTAGTCTAACTTATAAAAAACTTCTTAGTGAAGATGAATGGATAGAAATTGAAGATCAATTATATCAAGAAGACTCCAATTTACATAGTGTAGAGGTTGGAATTGGAGCTGAAGCCATTCAAAGACTTTTAAAAGATATTGATCTTGAAGTTGAAGCTGAAAGTCTTCGTGAAGAAGTACTCTCAACAAAAGGAACTAAAAAAGATAAAGCTATAAAGAGATTAAGAGTATTAGATAACTTTATTGCCACTAGATCTGATCCATCTTGGATGGTTTTAACTGTATTACCGGTTATACCTCCGGATCTAAGACCTATGGTTCAATTAGATGGTGGAAGATTTGCTACCTCGGATCTAAACGACTTATACAGAAGAGTCATTAATCGTAATAACAGACTGCGTAGATTACAAGAAATTTTAGCACCTGAAATTATAATACGAAATGAAAAACGAATGTTACAAGAATCTGTTGATGCCCTTATAGATAACGGTAGACGGGGGAGAGTAGTTGTAGGGGCTAATAATAGACCGTTAAAATCTTTATCCGATATAATTGAAGGAAAACAAGGAAGATTTAGACAAAACTTACTTGGAAAACGTGTTGATTATTCTGGTCGTTCTGTTATAGTAGTCGGACCTCAATTACAGTTAAATCAATGTGGTTTACCCAGAGAGATGGCATTAGAATTATTCCAACCATTTGTTATACACAGACTTATACAGCAGGGTTTAGTAAATAATATTAAAGCTGCAAAAAAGATGATCCAGAAAAATGATATTGTTGTATGGAATGTACTAGAAGAAGTAATACAAGGACATCCAGTACTATTGAATAGGGCTCCAACTTTACATAGATTAGGAATCCAAGCCTTTGAGCCAATTTTAGTGGAGGGTCGAGCTATCAAATTACATCCATTAGTATGTCCTGCATTTAATGCTGATTTTGATGGTGACCAAATGGCCGTGCACATTCCTTTATCTTTAGAAGCTCAATCTGAAGCAAGGTTATTAATGTTAGCACCCTATAATTTTCTATCTCCAGCAACTGGGGAGCCTATAATCACTCCAAGTCAAGACATGGTTTTGGGTTGTTATTATCTAACAACTCATAATGTTTCTCAACAAACTAAAAATCCTCACTATTTTTCTAATTTAGAAGATTGTTTAATGGCTTACAGTCAGAAACAAATTCCTCTACATGGATACGTTTGGATACGTTTCAATGATACGGTTGAAGATGATTCCGAATTTGTTGAATCAATTGCAATGCCACAAAAGATGAGGATTGACGTATTCTCTAGTCGTCTTATAAAGAAAAGTGAAGAAGGTGAATTAGTTACCCAATATATACTTACTACTCCTGGTCGAATTTTATTAAACAAAGTTTTACAAGATTCGTTAACTTTTTCTACATAAAAGACTTAAAACGTTTTATAAACAAAAAAATGAAAGAAAAGTACTTATTCTTACCACCTAAACCAAAGTTTACAAATAAGACTATTGATAAAAAAGAGTTAAAAAGATTAATGGCTTGGGCATTCAGTAATTATGGAACTGGGCGAGCATCTTATATGGCAGACAAATTAAAGGAATTAGGCTTTCATTATGCTACTAAAGCTGGTATATCCATAAGTGTCGAGGATTTACGTGTTCCACCTACTAAAAGAGAGCTGTTATCTAAAACGAATGAAGAAATCCAACTTACTGAACAGCGTTATTCTCGAGGAGAAATTACCGCAATAGAAAGGTTTCAAAAAGTCATTGATACTTGGAATAACTCTAGTGAATCACTAAAAGATGAAGTGATTAAATATTTTAAGGAAACTGATCCTCTAAACCCGGTTTATATAATGGCATTTTCTGGTGCACGAGGTAATATATCTCAGGTGAGACAACTTGTCGGAATGAGAGGATTGATGTCTGATCCTCAAGGACAAATCATAGATTTACCGATTAAAAGTAATTTTAGAGAAGGATTAACTGTTACTGAGTATGTAATCTCATGTTATGGGGCAAGAAAGGGTTTAGTAGATACAGCATTAAGAACTGCAGACTCAGGATACTTGACGCGAAGATTAGTGGATGTTGCGCAAGATATTATTATACGAGAAGTTGATTGTGGAACTACAAGAGGAATTATTTTGAAAGATATGGTAGATAAAAACAAAATTCTTATACCTTTAGAGAATCGTCTCTTAGGTCGAGTTTTATTTGAGACAATTTACACACCAGACACTGCAAATATAATTGCACATACAAATCAAGATATAGATTCAACTATATCCAAACAAATTGTACATGCAGGGATAAAATCTGTTCTTGTACGATCTCCTTTGACCTGTGACTCATCAAGATCTGTATGTCAATTTTGTTATGGTTGGAGTTTAGCCCACGGATCTCTGGTTGATCTGGGAGAAGCAGTTGGTATTATAGCAGCTCAATCGATAGGAGAACCTGGTACACAATTGACCATGAGAACCTTTCACACAGGTGGAGTATTTACAGGTGAACTAGCGGAACAAATTAGATCCTCTTTTGACGGAGTTCTTAGATTACCTAAATCAATAAAAGCTAGACTGACCCGCACTAGACACGGAGAAGAAGCTCTAATAATAGAAGAAAGTATAAAATTAGATTTGTATAATAATAATAATATAAAATCAAAACTGGAATTCAAACAAGGAACAATACTATTTTTAAGTGACAATGAGCAGTTTAAAAAAAACCAAATTATTGGAGAGATTAGTGCTCGTGGAACACTCATAACAGAAAAGGTTACAAAAGATTTATCAAGTACGGTATCTGGAGAAGTCCATTTTTCTAATTTGTTAATTGAAGAAAAAACAGATCGACAAGGAAACACAACTTTGACAAGTACAGAGGGTGGTCTACTATGGATACTCTCAGGGGATGTGTATAACCTATCAATGAATTCAGAATTAATGGTTTATAAGGATCAATGTGTATCTAAGAATGACGTCATAGCAACAACGGAGATAACTAGTGATTATGGTGGAACTGTACGCTTATCTAGTTCCCAAGATGAAATTCATATAATTACTGCTTCAACCGCTATTGATAATGGAATTATTATAGGTGATGAGGAACATATCTCTGGGGACTCACCGTACTTTTTGAAACTAGATGATGGAACTCAATTTTTGATGCATTGTTCTCCAGGAAATAAAATAAGTAACTCACAAATAATTGCAGAATTAATCGATAATTCATATCATACAACTACTGGTGGTTTTCTTAAATATTCCAATATTGATGGATGCACAATAACAAAAAACAAAAGAGGTTATGAAGTTACAGATAATTTAATTTTGTATTGGGTACCCGAAGAAACTCATGAAATTAATAAAGATACTTCGTTATTGATGGTACGTCATGGTCAAACAATAGAAATGAACCAGGAACTATTAAAAGATCTCTACAGTAACACTTCAGGTATTCTTTTTGTTAGTGAAGAAAATGGGATCGTGCAAGAGATCGCAATCAAACCTGGGTATCTTCATGAGATTAGTTTTGATACTAACACATCCTTTGAGTCTAGAATTTACGAACCATTGGAAGATATTCCTAAAAAATTACATATAGATGAGACCTCTTTTATTGAGCTTATTAATTTAGATGGAAAACAATTTTTATTTGTTCGGCCAGTTTTTAAATATCCTGTCATACAAAAACACTCTGCAATAAAACAAACATTAACGAATGATACCCACACAAATTTGTACGTAGAAACCGTTCAACGAATTCTATATAAAGATGGCGAGAAAGTTAAATCTTCTTCATCTATCAATCTTTTAAAAACCTACCTCGTGTTAAATATTGTCTCCGAACTTTCCCATCTATCGGCTGATATAGAATTTAATACTAGTACAAATAGTGATTACTGCCAATTAAAACTTATTATATTAGAAAGTTTATATATCAGAAAAGACACTTTTGGAGAAATTTACAAAGACTTTACATTAAGCGAATTTACTGTACAAGATGGAGAAAAAATTACAGCTGGTACAGTAGTTGCACAGACTAAACTTCTTTGCAAAACGAATGGATACATAAAACAAATATGTACAAATAATAAATCGACAAGAAGTATTTTAATACTAACACAATCCGATCAAAAAATAGTCAATATAACTCATAAAACTCCCCAAGTTTCTGAGGGAGACTTGGTTCGATATGGAGATCAAATTGCAGAAGGGGTTACTGCTCCCGACTCCGGACAAGTGCTAAAATTAAATCCAAATGAGATAATAATCCGATCTGGAAAACCATATCTCATATCTTCAGGAGCAATCTTACAAGTAAACCACGCCGATTTAATACAAAATGGGGATACGTTAGCTATTTTAGTTTTTGAACGATCAAAAACTGGAGATATTGTTCAAGGGTTACCCCGAATTGAAGAAATTTTAGAAGCTCGTAAACCAAAAGAACCATGTAAATTATCGCAGAAACCTGGTCGACTAAAACTTTACCAAAATTCAGATGATTTAAATATCTTGAAAATAACTGAAAGTAATGGATATATAAATGAATACACAATACACTCACTTCAAAAATTTATTGTCTCAAATGGAGATTATATAGCCACGGCAGATCCTCTTACGGAAGGCTCACCAAATCCTCATGAAATGCTTACAATATTTTTTAATTTTTACAAAACTTTAGTAAGCTTATATGATGCTGCCAAACTTAGTTTACAAAAAGTTCAAATTTATCTAGTGAATGAAGTCCAAAATGTTTATCAGTCACAAAATGTCGATATATCTGATAAACACATTGAAGTTATTGTAAGACAAATGACATCAAAAGTACGAGTAGAAGATGGCGGAGATACCACTCTGTTACCTGGGGAACTTGTTGAGTTACAACAAATTGAAAATATAAATGATGCAATGTTGTTAACGAAAGGTCTACCGGCAACTTACTTTCCTGTGTTGTTAGGAATCACTAAATCTTCTCTCAATACAGACAGTTTCATATCTGCAGCAAGTTTCCAAGAAACGACACGTGTGTTAACAGAGGCGGCTATAGAAGGTAAAGCAGATTGGTTACGAGGATTAAAAGAGAATGTAATTATAGGAAGACTAATACCAGCAGGAACTGGTTTTAACTCATATACAGAAAATGTTAAAACTCTCCAATTTGACCAATCACCTGGGTTACTCGATAATTATTATTTACATTCATCTGATACAGAATCAAAATCTGCAATGCAAAGTTTAATTATTGACGATACCGTGGCACGAAATTATCCTTTCACAGATAATGAAAATATCAATTTACAAGAAGATATTATAAATTAATATACCAATCTATCATCTATATTTTGTGCAACCTAAAAAAATTAAAAGGAGTTTAGTATGGCGGTTGTGAGTTTAGCCGAATTATTAGAAGCTGGGGTTCATTTCGGACATCAATCTAGAAGATGGAATCCCAAAATGTTTCCCTACATTTATGCAGAAAGAAATGGAATTCATATAATAGATTTAGTTCAAACATCTCAATTATTAACTAATGCCTGTGAATTTGTGAGAAAGTCATCCCAAGAAGGTAAAAAGTTTTTATTTGTTGGAACTAAAAGACAAGCTGCAAGTGTAGTTTCTCAAGAAGCAGAAAGATGTGGTGCAAACTATATCAATCAAAGATGGTTAGGAGGTATATTAACTAACTGGTTTACTATAAAAACTCGTGTTGAGCGACTAAAAAACTTAGAACAACAAGAGGAAAATGGGTACTTAGATCAACTTCCGAAAAAAGAGGCTGCCTCTCTTCGACGAGAGCTTGAGAAACTACGTAAAAACTTGAACGGAATTAAGAATATGAAACGTTTACCCGATTTGGTTGTAATTATCGACCAAAAACGAGAAAGTACAGCTGTACAAGAATGTATAAAATTAAATATACCTGTTATTTCAATTTTAGATACAAATTGTAATCCAGACCTTACAGATATTCCAATTCCAGGTAACGATGATGCGATCAGATCTATCAAACTGATTCTTAGTAAATTGGCGGATTCTATCTATGAAGGTAATAATGGAAACATAAAACCAGATGAAATTTAGTATTTAAGTCAAATAACACATTATCAATAAGGAGTTTAGTTATGACAGTGGAAATTTCTGCACAGGTTGTAAAAGAGTTACGTGAAAAAACGTCAGCAGGTATGATGGATTGTAAAAAAGCACTCCAGGAAGCGAATGGAGATATGGAAAAAGCTATGGAAACCCTACGTCAAAAAGGTTTAGCTTCTGCTAATAAAAAATCCAGTCGAATTGCAACTGAAGGTGTGATAGAATCATACATTCACATGGGTGGAAAACTTGGAGTTATAGTTGAAGTCAATTGTGAAACAGATTTTGTCGCTAGACGAGCCGAATTTCAAGAACTCGCGAAAAATATTGCTATGCAAATTGCTGCATGTCCATCTGTAGAATATATAACAACCTCTTCTATACCAACAGAAATTGTTCAAAAAGAAAAAGACACGGAAGCCGGAAAAGAAGACCTTGCAAAAAAACCAAAAGAAATTAAAGAAAAAATTGTAGAGGGTAGAATTCAGAAACGGTTAAAAGAAATGAGTTTAATGGATCAGTATTTTATACGAGATTCATCCATAACTATCGAAGAGCTAATCAAACAAAACATAGCAAAATTAGGTGAAAATATCCAAATAAGACGCTTTGAACGATTTGTTCTAGGAGAGGGATTAGAAAAACGCCAAGAGAACTTCAGTGCAGAAGTTGAAAAAATGATAAAAAGGTAAAAACCTATTAAGCTATTACTTTCATATTAAGACGGTTATCATCTTATAACTTTAAAAAAGAATTCTAAATAATCGAATTAATAGCTTATCAAGTTATGGTGAATTAATCAGAAAATTTATTATCTAATCTAAGAGTGAGTGAGAATATTCTGCGTAATGAGATTACTCACTATCTTAGGTTCAAAGGTATAATTTAATATGTGTGAAAAATTTTTCACACCTTACAGTTGTAATCAATAGATAATTTATATAAATTTTATCAGGCTATGCATCAAGAAAATCTTTATAATTTTATAAACTCTTACTTAATAGCGGAAATTGAAGTAGGAACTCATCTTTACTGGGAAATTTTAGGCTTAAAAGTTCACGGTCAAACTTTAATAATGTCTTGGTTTGTAATAACTGTATTAATTATATTCGCAATACTTGGAACGCGAAATATTAAACAAATTCCAGAAGGATTACAGAACTTCATGGAGTATGCATACGAATTCCTTCAGGATATAGCTAAAAACCAAATCGGCGAACATAATTATAAGCCTTGGGTACCTTATGTAAGTACAGTATTTCTTTTCATTTTTGTATCTAACTGGTCAGGAGCTTTAATACCGCTAAAGCTAATAAGTTTACCAAACGGAGAGTTAGCAGCACCAACAAATGATATAAACACAACGGTTGCATTAGCATTATTGACATCTTTATCTTATTTTTACGGGGGTATCAGTAAAAAAGGAATAAATTATTTCGGAAAATACGTACAACCCACTCCAATATTATTACCTATTAATGTACTAGAAGATTTTACAAAACCACTTTCTCTAAGTTTCCGTCTTTTTGGTAACATCTTAGCTGATGAATTAGTTGTATCAGTATTTGCTCTACTAGTGCCTATTTTTATACCTTTACCTGTAATGAGTTTAGGATTATTTGCAAGTTCTGTACAAGCATTAATTTTTGCAACTTTATCAGCAGCTTACATAGGTGAAGCCGTAGAAGAACATGGGCACCACTAGAAAGTATTTTTACAAATTTTGATTTTTTAATTGTTGTAGAATATTATCAACAAGAATCTAAAATATACTAATTATACAATCTTATAAAAAATAAAAAATTTAACTTATGAATCCAATCGTATCTGCTGCTTCTGTAGTTGCTTCTGGTCTTGCTGTAGGTTTAGCTGCTATTGGTCCTGGTATTGGTCAAGGTTCTGCAGCTGCTCAAGCAGTAGAAGGTATTGCTCGTCAACCTGAAGCAGAAGGAAGAATTAGAGGTACTCTTCTATTATCCTTAGCATTTATGGAATCTCTAACAATTTACGGACTAGTTGTTGCTTTAGCACTTCTATTTGCAAATCCTTTTACAGCATAGTTCATTACAAGTCAAACATTTTTTAGTGACCTTAACTGTCCTAAACTGGGATAGTTAGGTCTTCTCACTAAAATACTTTTTTTAAGGGTCCATTAGAAATTATAAAAACAATGACAAATTCCTTATTCTCATTAGCTTTACAAGCAGTTAGTACAGAATCAGAAGGTGGACTATTTGATTTTAATGCCACGCTGCCAGTAATGGCAATTCAAATACTTCTCTTGATGGTTGCTCTTAACATATTATTTTACAAACCAATAGGTCAACTTATAGACGAACGAGATGAATCTATACGCAAAAAACTAACCCAAGCATCAGAGATGCTAACAAAAGCTGATGCTATTACTAAACAATATGAGTTAGATTTAGCTCAAGAAAGAAGAGAAGCTCAATCGATAATTTCATCTGCGCAGAAAAGTGCTCAAGAGATAGTTGCTCTGGAAATTAAACAGGCTCAAAAAGATACTGAACAATTAGTCACAGAAGCCACAAATCAACTAAATTCTCAGAAAGAAAAAGCTTTAAAAACCCTAGAAGAACAAGTCAATACATTAAGTGAACAAATAAAAAATAAACTTATAAATACTCAAGTACTGTCCTAGAGGTTTATTAGTTTAATTTTATAAAAACTTATTATACAATCTACAACTATGGATATTACTGGAAATTTCTCATTAATAAGTTCCATACTAGAAGCAGAGGCATCATCAGCTTCTAGTAGAGGCTTTGGATTTAACTCAAATATTTTGGAGGCTAATGTAATCAACATTGTTATATTGGCTTCTGGAGTATTTTATTTAGGAAAAAATTTCCTCACATCAGCTTTAGAATTAAGACAACAAAAAATTACTGAAGCAATTCAAGAAGCTGAAGAAAGACTACAACAAGCGAATGTAAGGTTATCTGAATCAGAAAAACAAATGACGCAAGCAAAGGCAGTCATTGAACAGATAAAAAAAGAAGCTGAAGTAACAGCCAGGAAAGTAAAAGAAACAATTTTAGCCCAAGGAAAGCTAGATATAGAACGTCTTACAAATAGTGGTAAAAGTAGTATTGAAAAAGCTGAGCTACAAATAAAAAAACAAATTCAACAACATATAACTAGCCTAGCATTAAAGAAAGTTACTCACCAACTTCAAGAATATATGACTAGCAATGTACAATCTAAACTTATAGATTCTAACATTTCTCAACTTGGAGGTCAAATATGAGTTCTAAAAATACAAAGATAGCTCAACCATATGCGGAAGCGTTCTTAGAACTAGCTGCAAAGAATTCTCTTGAAACGACAATTAATGATTTAAATTGTTTATCAATAAGCCTTGCTAATTCTAATGATTTAAAAAAATTGCTGTCTAATCCACTAGTAAATTCTGAAAATAAAAAATCGATTATAAAATCTATATTTAGCGAAAAAATCGACAATATTACATTAAAGTTCTTGCTAGTGTTATGCGACAGAGGACGTATAGCATACCTAGATTCTATTCTAGAAAAAGCAATAGAGCTAGCTTATAAAGCAGCTTCTATAGAAATAGTAAAAGTTACAAGCTCTACAGCCTTTAGCGCATCCCAACAAGAAGCGTTGACTTCTAAATTGAAAAAGATGACTGGAGCAGATCAGATTAAACTAGAAATCAATACTAATCCTGATCTAATCGGGGGTTTTATTGTTCAAGTAGGATCCAAGATCATCGATACAAGTATACAAGGTCAGTTAAGAGACCTTTCATCTTATCTAGGTGCTTCAATACTGTAATTGTAATATTACAATTGACTATAATTTTAGAAATCTTCACTGATAACGATTAAAACTTATTAATAATAATCACTATGGTAAATATTAGACCTGACGAAATTAGCAACATCATCCGTCAACAAATTGCTAAATATGATCAAGAAGTTCGAGTAGCAAACGTAGGTACAGTTTTACAAATTGGGGACGGGATTGCACGAGTTTATGGTCTAGATCAAGTAATGGCTGGTGAACTTTTAGAATTCGAAGATAAAACAGTAGGTATAGCTCTAAACCTTGAAAGTGACAACGTGGGTGTTGTTATTATGGGTGAGGGTCGTGAAATCCTTGAAGGAAGTTCTGTAAAAGCCACTGGTAAGATAGCTCAAATCCCTGTAGGAAAAGGTTACCTGGGCAGAGTTGTGAATGCTTTAGGCTCTCCAGTTGATGGAAAAGGTGATATAGCTGCGACTGAAACAAGACTAATTGAATCCGCAGCTCCTGGTATCATTTCTCGTAAATCTGTATGTGAACCTATTCAAACAGGTATCACAGCGATTGATTCTATGATTCCAATTGGAAGAGGGCAACGAGAACTAATCATTGGAGATAGACAGACTGGAAAAACATCTGTAGCCATTGATACAATCATAAATCAAAAATCTGAAAACGTTGTTTGTGTTTACGTTGCAATTGGACAAAGAGCAGCCTCAATATCTTCAGTAGTAACCTCTCTAGAAGAAAGAGGAGCTCTTGATTATACGGTAATCGTTTCTGCATGCGCTGATGATCCAGCTACATTACAATATATTGCACCGTACACAGGAGCAGCAATAGCTGAATACTTCATGTATCAAGGACAAGCTACATTGGTAATTTATGACGACTTATCAAAACAAGCTGCAGCATACCGACAAATGTCATTACTACTAAGAAGACCTCCAGGTCGTGAAGCTTATCCAGGTGATGTTTTCTATCTTCACTCCAGATTACTAGAGAGAGCAGCAAAACTTAGCGATAAATTAGGTTCAGGTAGCATGACAGCCCTACCAATTATCGAAACACAAGCTGGTGATGTATCTGCTTACATCCCAACAAATGTCATTTCAATCACTGACGGCCAAATCTTCCTATCTGGAGACTTATTTAACGCTGGTATCCGACCTGCGATAAATGTAGGTATATCAGTTTCTCGTGTTGGATCAGCAGCTCAAATAAAAGCTATGAAAAAAGTTGCAGGTAAACTTAAACTTGAATTAGCTCAATTCGCTGAATTGGAAGCTTTCTCACAATTTGCTTCTGATCTAGATCAGGCTACAAGAAACCAACTAGCTCGTGGGCAACGATTAAGAGAAATCTTAAAACAAGCACAAAACTCTCCTATTCCTGTAGAAGAACAAGTTGCTATTATTTATACTGGAATTAATGGATTTTTAGACGATATTCCAGTAAATCAAGTAAAAATGTTTGTAGAAAACTTACGCACGAACTTACGAAACTCAAAACCACAATATGGAGAGTTAGTGAGATCTTCTAAAGACTTCACTAAAGACGCAGAAGATTTATTAAAAGCTTCAATAAATGATGTGAAACAAGGTTTCTCTGCGTAACTAAAAAACCTAGCTCTACGAAGCTAGGTTTTCTTGTATCCCTTCATAACCTTTTTCCTCAAGTTCCAACGCTAGATCTTTTGTGCCAGTTTTTATAATTCTACCTTCTTGCATGATATGGACATAATCGGGTTGAATATAGTCTAAAAGTCTTTGGTAATGAGTAATTAAAAGTACAGCATTTGATTTATTAGTTAATGTATTCACTCCATTTGCAACTATCCTTAATGCATCTATATCTAGACCCGAATCCGTTTCATCCAAAATAGAGACTTTAGTATCCATTAAAGCCATTTGAAGTATTTCGTTCCGTTTTTTCTCACCACCCGAAAAACCCTCATTTACATTCCTACTTAGAAAACTGGCATCCAAGTCAACAAGCTCTAACTTAGAATGAACAAACTCAAAAAACTCCAAAGGTTCAAGCTCCTTCAAACCTTTTGCTTTTTGCCTAGAATTATATGCTAACCGCAGAAAATCAGCATTTGTAACACCAGGAATTTCAGTGGGATACTGAAACCCTAAAAATACCCCTAATCTAGCTCGTTCTTCCGGAGGCAACGTAAAAATAGAGTTATCTTCAAAAAAGATTTCTCCTGCAGTAACATTATATGAAGGGTGTCCTACAATAACTTTAGCTAAAGTACTTTTTCCAGAACCATTTTTACCCATAATGGCATGAACTTCACCCGTATTAATTTTGAGATTTACACCTTTTAGTATAGGAACACCGGCTATATTTGCATGTAAATTTTTTATTTCTAAAATCGTACTCATAAAATTAACCAACACTCCCTTCTAATTTAAGACTCAATAAACGATCTGCCTCCAAAGCAAATTCCATAGGTAACTCACTAAAAACTTCTTTACAAAATCCACTAACCATAAGACTAATAGCAGATTCTAGATCTATTCCCCTCTGTAAAAAATAAAATAATTGCTCTTCTTCAATCTTAGACGTTGAAGCTTCATGTTCAACCCTACTTGTCGAGTTATTTACTTGTATATAAGGAAAAGTATTTGCCTGGGCTCTAGAACCAATTATCATAGAATCACACTCAGAGTAATTGATACTGTTCAAAGCTTTAGGACCGATCTTAACTTGCCCACGGTAAGTATTTTTTGAATACCCCGCAGAAATACCTTTTGAAATAATTTTACTACGAGTATTTTCACCAACATGTATCATTTTAGTTCCAGTATCAGCTTGTTGGTAGTTATTAGTCAATGCAACCGAATAAAACTCTCCCACAGATTTATTACCTACTAAAATACAACTTGGATACTTCCAAGTTATTGAAGATCCAGTCTCTACTTGGGTCCAAGAAATTTTAGAATTCTTCCCCGCGCATAAACCTCTTTTTGTAACAAAATTATAGATACCTCCTAATCCATTTGAATCACCAGAATACCAATTTTGTACAGTCGAATATTTAATCTCAGAATCTTCTAAAGCCACTAATTCAACAACTGCAGCATGCAATTGGTTACTATCAAACTTTGGGGCCGTACATCCCTCTAAATAATTAACTTTACTTCCTGTATCCGCTATGATCAAAGTCCTCTCAAACTGACCAGATTCTTCATTATTAATTCTAAAATAAGTTGATAAATCTAACGGACAAATAACATTTGAAGGTATATAACAAAATGAACCTTCAGTAAAAACAGCAGAATTCAATGCAGCAAAGTAGTTATCTCCTATAGGAACTACAGTACCTAGATACTTACGAACTAATTCAGGATAATTTTGTAGTGCTTCTGAAATAGGGCAAAAAATAACGCCAACTTTTGAAAGTTCGTCTTTAAACGTAGTACCAATAGAAACACTATCAAAGATAGCGTCAACAGCAACATTTGTCAAACGTTTCTGTTCCGTAAGAGGTATGCCAAGTTTTTCAAAAGTTTTTAATATTTCTTTATCAACTTCCTCCAAATTAGTAATTTTTTTATTTGTTTTAGGAGCAGAATAATAAAGTATATTCTGATAGTTAATTTTGGAATAACTCAAACAGGCCCATTCCGGCGATGACATTCCTTTCCAAACTTTATATGCTCGTAAACGAAAATCCAACATAAAACTTGGTTCTTCTTTTCTTTTCGAAATCAGAGTCACAATTTCACGATTCAAACCTTTTGGAAATTCTTCATTTTCAATTAATGTTTTAAAACCATACTTATAAGGTTGATTAACAAATTCTTTTACCGAAGTATCAACATAATTTTTAGATGAAGAAATCTGATTGACTTTGTCTGACATAAAAAGATTAAATTAATATAAATAAATAAAATTATAATAAAAATAATAGAGTATTTTAATTAGAAAATTTTTTAAATATTCAATAAACAAAAAATTATTTGTTATAATTAGTTAATAAGGGTAGATGGCGGAATGGTAGACGCAATACACTCAAAATGTATCGATTCTTGTCATGAGGGTTCGAGTCCCTCTCTGCCCAGAATGTAGACACTTTTTAAATAGTTATGATTATGACATACATTTCTTGTAGACTGTATGAAAAAACACAATTATATAATATGAGTTTACTTGTAATTGGAGCTACAGGAACATTAGGTCGACAAATTGTCAGAAGAGCTATTGATGAAGGATATACAGTAAAATGTCTCGTACGAAATCTGAGAAAAGCTTATTTTTTAAAAGAATGGGGAGCAGAATTACTTTATGGTGATTTAAGTTTACCTGAAACTCTACCACTTACCTTAAAAGACATAACAGCTATTATAGATGCATCAACAGCTAGACCTTCAGACCCATACCCTGCTGAACAAGTCGATCTAAATGGAAAAATAGCTTTAGTAGAGGCCGCTAAGGTCGCTGGAATAAAGAAATTCGTATTTTTTTCTGTATTAAACAGTGAGTACCATCCTAATGTACCTTTAATCAAATTAAAGCTTAAATTAGAATCATATCTTGCAAACTCAGGTCTGAATTATACAATCTTCCATCTAGCAGGTTTTTTCCAAGGATTAATAAGCCAATATGCAATCCCCATATTAGAAAAACAACCAGTATGGACAACAAGTGAATCCAATAATATAGGTTATATGGATACACAAGATGTAGCTAAATTTGCCCTTCGCAGTTTAACTTTAGAAGACTGTCGTAATAAAAAATTCTCCCTAGTAGGTAATAAATCTTGGACTTCTCAAGAAATTATAGAATTATGCGAGCGTCTTTCAGGACAATCTGCCTCTGTTACTAGAATTCCAATTTTTATGCTGCGTCTATTAAAAAATTTCACAGGATTCTTCGAATGGGGAAAAAACGTATCAGATAGACTAGCATTTGCTGAGGTTCTTACCATAGGACCCAGTATGACATCTGATATGACAGAAATTTATAAACTCTTCTCTTTCGATCAATCTGATACATATACTTTAGAACGATATATGCAAGATTATTTTGGTCGAATCTTAAGGAGGTTAAAAGAGTTAACTAATGAAAAGGATAAAACACTTTAAAATAATAAATAAAAAGAAGCAAAATGTGTGAAATTTTTCTTCCCTAATTAACTTTAATTCAAAAGTAAGGATATAATTATGTTACATAGTTAATATTAATATCATTTGAGGATAAAAAATGTTCACATTAAAAATCGTTGTATATACTACAGTGATATTCTTCGTATCTCTATTTACATTTGGTTTCCTGTCTAATGACGCATCAAGAAACCCCAGCAGAAAGGATCTAGAGTAAAAGAATAAATTAATAACTATATCTACTAGTTATTAATTTGCTTTTAAAACTCCATGATTACACGGTGTCTCTATAATTATAAATCCAAAGTATTAATATGAAAAACTGGCGTTCAGACAGCTTAAATCAATCTGCATTTGAAAAAACAGGTCCAATTCCAAGATCAATATCGAGAACTTTTGAAAAGTTTAAAAAGGAACTTGATCCGAATGCCGAATCTGAAATAATCGAAGAATTTCGAATATCACGTTACCAAACATCTGCATCGATTAAATATTTATTACTATTAATTATTTCTCCTATTGTAATTAATCAGTTAACTAAAAGTTTTATTTTTTCACCATTTATCGATTACTTTTGGAATGAAAAAAATAACTCTGTATTTCTGAATATCTCTCAAGAAGAAAGAGCCTTTAGTGAACTACAACGATTCGAAGAGAAAATTCATTTTGAAATTTTAATAGGACAGTTGCCGAATTTATCTCACGAATCCATTGAGAAAGAGGTAAAAAATAAAGCAGTCGAATTAGCTCAATACTATTCCGATGAGAGTACAGATGCTATAAAAAACTTCCTAGCAGATTGTGTAAGTCTTCTAACGTTTTTTTATCTTGTGATAACAGGAACAAAACAAATTTCAGTCTTAAAATCTTTCGTAAACGAACTAATTTATGGATTGAGTGATACTGCAAAAGCATTCTTGATAATATTATTTACGGATGTATTTGTAGGATTTCACTCAAGCCACGGATGGGAAATACTTCTTGAAAGTGGCTTAAGACATTTTGGGTTACCTGAAAATCGAGACATAATATTCCTATTTATCGCGACGTTCCCAGTATTGTTAGACACTGTTTTTAAATACTGGATATTCAGATACTTAAATCAAGTATCTCCATCAGCAGTTGCAACTTATCATGAAATGAATGAATAAAAGAGATAATCTAATCTTAAAAAGATTTCTCTTTTACTTTTATATGTACAGTTTTTTAAAAAATATGTAGATTTAATTAAAAAGTGCCTGTTTGTAGAAAACTTATATTTGTTATCAGAATATAAGCAAAAGTTGCACCGCCTATAGAGCCAACCAACCAACCTGAAGTAAATTGTCTCCAACCTTTTGACGTTTGTAATTGATCGCTAGAATCCGTCTCTTCAAAAGAGACTATCCCATAGATAGCCAAACATGCCGTCATAATAAATATTAATCCTATAGAAGAGAAAAACCCTGATAACAAAGCAACCTCAGAATTTCTTAGAGGACCTAGTTTATAGAATGGTCCTACAAGAAAATAACCATGAGTCAACCCAATCTCTAATCCTCTAAGTAACGGAGACAGACCTACCCTATAAGCTGGCAAATTACTCAAAAGATTCTTCGTAAAACTTGATGTACTAACAGGGGTAGCTAAATTACCTACAAAAGGATCATCATTATATGGTTTTATAAAATCAGACATAAATTTCAATATTATTGTTCAATGGAATTTACATTACTAAACAATTATAGTAGAAGAGACCAAATTTTTAACTCTTGTAAAAAAAATTAACCAATAAGTTATCAACATAAGACCAAACTCATAACTCTATAAGATATACTATAAATCATACTATTTAATTAACAAAGACAAAAAATGAGTATCTTACTTGGCTATATTATTTTATTAGGATGCGCTTTCGGATTAGCTGCGGGGTTATTTTTCGGATTATCTTATATTAAACTAATCTAATACTCGTAACAAACTACTTAATTGATACAAGCTTTCTTTAAAAAGTATCAGTTAAGTATGTCATTAACTCCCTTTAAGACAAAAAACTTGGATATGTCTAACGAAAAAAAAATGAGATTCGATTTAATATTAGGATCAAGAAGAGTAAGTAATTATTTATGGTCTGTTATAACGTTTTTAGGTGGATCTGGATTTCTAATCACAGGTATTTCTAGCTATCTACACAAAGAGATGCTACCTTTTATAAAAATTGATTCGATAAGCTTTATACCACAGGGTATAGTTATGACATTTTATGGAACTGTAGGTCTTCTGATCAGTGTATTTTTGATAGCAAATATATTTTTAAATATCGGAGGAGGCTACAATAAATATGATAAAAATAAAGACAAAATTGAAATATTTCGATTAGGGTTTCCATTTCAAAATAGGGAAATTTATTTATCCTACAGCTTTAAAGAGATTCGATCAATTAAATTAATAATACAAGAGGGTCTAAATCCAAAACGTGAAATATATTTATGTACTAAAGACCAAAGACAAATACCACTAACAAGAATTGGAGAGCCTCTTCTGCTATCTTCAATCGAGGAAGAAGCTGTTAATCTGTCATCATATCTAAATGTTCCGCTTGAATCGTAAAAAATGTTCTAGAAAAGAGTATTCTTTTTTAAAGAAATATATTATATATTATAAGTATGGTAGTTTAGAACATGATCAAAGACGCGGGCATAGTTTAGTGGTAAAACCTTAGCCTTCCAAGCTAATGATGAGGGTTCGATTCCCTCTGCCCGCTTACCATTTATAAATTTTCTTATATCTAACAAAGTATTTAAATAAAAATGTTTTTTTAAAGATTTTTTTAGTTACTATAGGTTTAGATAATAATCTAAAATTATACAACCATTAAACCAATATATATGGGGTGTTTCTTAGTCTATAGCATGATAAGTTATATATTTCTTATTAATTAAGAAAAAACACCTTCTGTATAATGTAGATGTCAAATAACTTAAAAACAAAGTTATTTGATTAAAAAGATAAAAAAAATTGCTAACATAATCCTAAAGCTAAAAATATTTTTGGATTTTGTAGTATCTTAGTTTATCTTTTCTAAAAATATATAATAACCAAGTCCTTACACTTTTAACTTTTTCGGAGGTACTCTATATGTCAGGAGGTTCAACGGGCGAACGTCCATTCTCTGATATAATCACTAGTATTCGCTACTGGATTATTCATAGTATAACGATTCCAGCTCTTTTTGTAGCTGGATGGCTTTTTGTTAGTACAGGTTTAGCTTATGATATTTTTGGCACACCTAGACCTAACGAATATTTTACACAAGAACGACAACAAGTTCCTTTGGTAAATGATCGATTCAGTGCTAAACAAGAGTTAGAAGACTTAACAAAAGGTTTGTAAAAATAAGTGAGATTTCATCGTGAGTAAAATTAAACAACCTATAGCTTATCCTATTTTTACGTTCAGATGGCTAGCTATTCACGGCTTAGCTGTTCCGACTGTGTTTTTCCTTGGTGCGATTACCTCTATGCAATTTATTCAACGATAGGAGGCTAATATGAGTGGTCCTAATCCTAATAAACAACCTGTTGAACTAAATCGTACATCTCTATTTTGGGGATTATTACTAATTTTCGTTTTAGCAGTTTTATTCTCTAGCTATTTCTTTAACTAAAATAGCAGTTACTAAAAAATAAATAATATTTTGTTCTGGTAAATACATCGGACTCTTAAAAACTCACTACATGGAGGTAGTTATAAATGACTAGTACAGGTAGAATACCTCTGTGGCTTATAGCTACAGTAGGTGGTACAGCAGCTCTAACAGTTGTAGGCCTATTCTTCTATGGTTCTTATTCAGGTGTTGGGTCATCATTATAGATCTTTACCTCATGAACTAAATTAAGGAAATAAACATAACCTTAACAAACTAAACTTTAAGTTTAGTTTGTTATTGTTTTTTATATAGATTTATTTTAACTTATCGCATCTTGTTCTATGTAGATAAATGCAAATGCCATTACCAAACCTGGAAACACTATACCAATCAAAGGGACAAGAATAGAAGGAAGATATGCAGCAGTCATAGTAATTAGAAAAGTTTGATTCGTCTAGTTTTACGAAAATTTAACAATTAGAGTTTAGTATATTCATAGAGTAGACTCTTTACATATTTTAGTACTAAAATATAACAATATAAAATATATCTAAGAATATATTTACATTCAAAGAAACTAAGTTTAGAAATAAAGTCAATACGAAAAAAATCAATATGCAAACTGAAAATATAGTACCAGAAAGCCTCCTGGCAATGCAAAAGTTTTCTGAAACGTATGCAAAAAGAACAGGGACTTTTTTCTGCTCAGACTTAAGTATAACGGCTGTTGTTATTGAAGGTTTAGCTCGACATAAAGATGAATATGGTGCACCCTTATGCCCCTGTAGACACTATGATGACAAGAATGCTGAAGTTTCTTCTGCTTATTGGAACTGTCCTTGTGTTCCAATGCGTGAACGAAGAGAATGTCATTGTATGCTATTTCTAACTAAGGAAAACGAATTTTCAAGTGATAAACAAGAAATAAGTATAAATCAAGTTTTGTCCTTCATATCAAAAGATTAGAAAAAATATAAAAAAAGAGCTATTACTTATTCAAACTCTTAGATTAAAAATTTTGAGTTTAAAGTTATAATAGCTCAACAGTTAAAATTCTACAGATTTCCGCGTCTCAATGCTATCAAAACTATAATAGCGGGACCAGCTGTAATTACAAGAAATAAAGAAACTAACTGTAGTAAAGTTGTAAGGTTAAAAAACATAATAAAGTTCCCCTATGTAAAGTTAATACATATTTCATCAGTGACAAATCAACCTAGAAATAATTATATATCTATAGTATATTCTAATACCTATGATCTCAGATAATTCTTTGCAAAAAATTTTTTATCTAGATTTTTACTACTCTAATCATTCTAGAGTTAAAACTTCTATGTAAATTAAATCTCTATCAAAGTGAGAGATAAAAAATCGAATCAAGATTCTATTAGGGTAAATATTTTGAATAGCTTTTCGCAGATTTTTTTTATTCAAAATAGAATTTTCCAGCGCAAGTACAATAAAATTCATATAGTCCAAAAAATTTTAACGATCATAAAGATAACTTGTCTTTATAAATTAATTATGATATGAATAGTGTATCTATATTTTAGAGGGCTGCTAACTCAATGGTAGAGTACTCGGCTTTTAATCGATTTGTTCCGGGTTCGATCCCCGGGCAGCCCAATAAAAATTCCTAAAATTCAAATTGATTCAAAAACATGCATACACATACAGGTGTATCTACCTCGGCAAAACTAAAACCTAAAACACGATTGGTAATTAGTATACCCCCAGGGGAATTCGAATCCCCGTTACCTCCGTGAAAGGGAGATGTCCTAGGCCTCTAGACGATGGGGGCCTTTTGCATTTACTTAATATAC
>JACCEC010473103.1_pt1 | contig 65704 bp, 60 predicted proteins | sample 7450121 | NCBI WGS metagenome assembly JACCEC01 (sample SAMN15323455, study PRJNA562643) | freshwater metagenome | isolation source: river surface water | place: USA:Blue River Watershed | collected 2017-08-18
AGATCCATATGTAATTCAGTCATACGATCTTTTAATTTATTATAATCTTCTTCTCTGACAGAACCTCCTACTAATTCACCAATATTTGGTACTAAAATATCCATAGCTTGTACTGTCCTATTATCATTATTTTGTTTCATATAAAAGGCTTTAATCTCTTTAGGATAATTATATAATACCATAGGTTTATTAAAAATTTTTTCACAAAGATATCTTTCATGTTCTGAATTTAAATCACATCCCCATTCGACTTTATTTTCAAAAAGTTCATTATGTTCTAGTAAAATGTCGATAGCTTCAGTATAAGAAAGTCTTTTAAATTCAGTAGAAACAATTTGTGTAAGTCTATTAATACATTCTTTATCAACCCGTTTCTCTAAAAATTGTAAATCCTCTAAATTAGTTTCAAGAACATAATTACAACAATATTTAATATATGCTTCTGCAAAAGTAATTAATTCCTCTAAATTAACAAAACACATTTCTGGTTCAATCATCCAAAATTCAGCTAAATGTCTAGTAGTTAAAGATTTTTCACTCCGGAAAATGGGCCCAAACGTATATACTTTTGATAAAGCACATGAAAAATTTTCAAGATCTAATTGTCCAGAAACAGTTAAATAAGAATTAAAATCTTGAAAGAATGGTCTTTTATCATCAGTAGTAACTTTAAACATTTCCCCTGCTCCCTCGCAATCGTGATTTGTAATAATAGGTGTATGGATATATAGGAAGTCATTTTGTTGAAAGAAGTTATGAGTAGCAATGGATAAAGCATTTCTAATTCTATTAACAATTGCAAATGTATTGGTTCTGGGTCTTAATGTTACATGCTCTCTAAGATAATCGAGAGTCATTTTATTTTTCGAAAGAGGATAATCACTATCACAAACATGAAAATGTAAAATTTCAGTAACATTAATTTCAAAAAGTTGTTTAGAATTTTCAGGTGGTTTAACAACAATACCTTTAACTTGTAATGAAGTTCCAGTTAAAATAATACCTTTATATTTTTCATCATCAATAATAGATTTATTGATAATTAATTGTAAACCATTGTGATTAGATCCATCAACTAAATCAATAAATGTAATATTTCCTCCATCAGCTTTTCTTCCACTTCTGACCCATCCTCCAATAGTAATAGTTTTATCAAAAAGACTGTTATAATTTTTAGTAATTGATTTAATAGAATTCATTATAGCAATATAATATTTATGTGAGTTATTCTTAAATAAATTTAAAATTTGAAAAGTATTTAAAGAAATTTAAATATTAAGTTTAAAAGCAAAATGTGGGTTAAATTTAGCATTATGAATCTATTTGTAAATAAACTAATTACTAGAAATGTGATTTTATCAAGTAATAATATTATGAAGAAAAATATTGATAACGAATATAAATCACTGCACGAAAAGGAAATGAGATACAAACTTTATGATAATCTAGATATTGCATATGTAATTTATTCAGACTAAAAAGTATATAAGAATTAATGAATATAAACTAAAAAAATGAAATTAATATTATTATTTCTAAGTTTTTTTTATTTTACATGCAATGCATATCAATTATCTAATATAAAGATATCTTTACTTCAACCAGAAAATGTCATAAATTTTTTAACTGCATATGAAATGCGTATGCTAGATTATGAGAATGAAAATAAAATTAAAAGAAATAAATTACAGAAATTAATAAATTTAGAACATGAAATTAGTTTTGATGATATAAAAAGAAAAAATAAATATGTATTAACAGCATTATGTTCTTATAAAAGAGAAGGTGCAATGACAGAACCTACATATTTAGTACATCATGAAGGTAATTTTGCGAGAATTGTTCCGGTATGGAATTATTATTTTAGTGAAGTAATGTCTCCATTTACACCAAAAGATGCCTTAGAAATTTGTCAGAAATATAATTTTCCAGATAAAATAAGCAATATAAATGAAATATATAATCTATATAGATTTAGTAAACTTATTCAAGTATCAAAATCGTTATAAGATATAAAGATAAATTAAATAAAAATTGATATTATAAAATAAATTTATTTTTATTCGATAAAATGAATTTAAAATTATTATTTTTTCGTAATGTGTCTATATTATCATTAACACTGAATAATTTAATGTTGAGACATATTAAATATCTGGATGGACATAATTTAATACAATTAAAGAATAATTTAAACTATGTGCAAAAAAAAATTAAAGAGATAGGATTTAAAGAAATAGGATTTAAAGAAATAGGATTTAAAGAAATAGGATTTAAAGAAATAACTAATATAAATATTAAAAGAGAAAAAATGAAAAAAACAAATGATATTAAAAAGAAAATATTTATAGATACAGAAACAACAGGATTGCCAATAACAAAAGGTTTTAATAATTATCATCATCCGAAATTTTTAAAATATTATGAAGGTTCTCGATTAATAGAATTAGCATATATAATTTATGATAGTAATGGAGTAAAATTAAAAGAAGTAGAAAATTTAGTAATTCCAGAAAATTTTAAAATAGAAAATTCAAAAATTCATGGAATAACAGAAGAAATTTGTATTAAAAATGGTAAACATATAGATGCAGTGTTAAATGAATTTTTAGAAGATTTGAATGGTGTTGATACAATAATTGCACATAATACAATTTTTGATATTCATATAATTTTATCAGAATGTTTTAGAAGGAAATACTATAGTTTAATTAATAAAATACAAGCAACAAATAAAGAAGATACGATGGTATTAGGAAAGTCAATAATGAAAAAAGATAAATATCCAAAATTAACAGAATTATATGAATATTTATATAAGGAAAAGTTTAATCAAGAACATAGAGCATTATCAGATGTAATTCATTGTGCAAAATGTTATTATAAAATAATAAAAACTATATAAAAATTTGATTAAATAGACTTATAAAAATATAATGTCTTTTTGTTTTTATAGAAATAGAAAAAAATATTTTTCCACTAAACTTAAGAAGAGATCAAGTACGAAAGAACCTATATTAAATGATACAATAATAAAAAAGGAAGATTTAATAGATAATTTATCTAATAAAAGAGTAACTTTTGATAGTAATATAAAGGTTCATTTTATTCCTAGAGTAAAATCACAAAATTCTTTAATTCGTGATTTATTATGGTATAATTATGATGAATTAAATAAATTTTATAAAGATAAAAAAAGAGAAATAATTTGGGAAGATTTAAAAAAAACTGAAGATAATTTTAGTAAAAAAATATCAAAATTAAATAAAAAAACAAAGTCAGATTTAAGTATGAAAATATCAGAATTAACAATAAATAAAGCGTCTAGATCTAATAGTATATAAAAATATTTTTATATAAATAATTTAAAGTATAAAATGTTCTTAGACTGTTTACCATCTTGGAAATTTAAAAATAAATTAAAGCAATTAGAAGAGGAAAATCTTAGATTAAAATTAAATTCAAATAATTTAATTTCTTTATTATTAAAAGAGATTGAAAATTATAAAAGAGATATAAAAATATTAAAAAATGAAAATATTAAATATAGAAAATTTTATGAAACAAAAACTAGAATTCCACCATATCCTCCTTATATAATTGATAAATTAAAGGATTTATATCTAAATAAAAACATAGAATATGAATGTCCAATATGTTTTATAATAATAGATACTTCAAATATAGAATTATCCAGTTGTGGACATTTTTACTGTAATAAATGTATAAAAGAAATAAAAAACTGTTTAACATGTCATTATAAATTTACAAATGATGAGAAATATAAATTTATTGCCAATTTATAACTTGATTAGTTTTATATGTAATAATTAAATTTGTTATGTTTAACATATCATTTTTCATTCTAATCATTTTAATTTTATTATTTAATTCAATTTTATAGTTAATAATATTACAAATTGATTGAAAAGAAATTGATGCTAAAATATCATAATCATGTTCGTTAATACTAAAAATATTAGCTGTTTCCAATGATTGAATAATTAATGTTATTGGATTATCAAATATATTATTATTTATTATTTTATTGATAACAATACCATAATGATAATCTTTAGAACTAAATGATTTTTTAAATAAAATCCAGTCATTTATATTGATATTACTAATATTTTCGAAATAATAATTTTTTTGAATATTATAAAATAAGTTTTGATTTATATATTTAATGATTGTTTTAGAAATTGGTTTATACAAATGAGAATGTTTTTGTATTTGTTTATATTTTTTAGTCATATAAATTAATGCATATAAACTAATTTTATTTTTAATTAAAGGTTTTTGAATAAATGAATACAAATTTTGATAATCATATAAAAACTCATTCATATAATTAAAATAGATTATTTAATCATAGTATTTATATTAAATAATTTTAGTTTTATTCAAATTTTAATTAAATTTCTAAGTACAAAATATATATTCTAATATAATAGGTTTTTATTTTTTTTTATTAATGTTAATTGAATAGAATAATTCTTTATTCTTTAATTCTTTAATTTTATTATCAAATTTAATTTTATCAATCATAATTAGAAAAGCTTTAATATAAATTTGTTTGATTTTTTTACAAAATTGTTTATCATAACCATAAATAGATAAATAGGATAAATTAGCAAAATCGGTTACTGTCCATGAATATATCATATTTTTGAATTCATTTTTAGGTATAGCTACTATATAATTAAGAATTTTATCACAATATTCTTTGTTTTTAGAGTTATTAATAATAATAACATCAGCGAATTTAGCTTGTTGATTTCTAGACATATAAATAATTTCGTTTATTTTAGGAATATTATTTGAATCATAATTAATACTCCTTTTTTTATTTAAATAGAGATGTAGTTTATATTTGATATATAATTTGGAATAATTATTTGTAAATGAAGTCATTTGATATTAATAATATATTTCTTTTTAAATATATTAAAAACAATAATATATTGGAATTAAACTAAATTAATTAAGATAATCAATTGTTGGAAAATACTTAAAAATAATATTTGTAAATTTTAAGTATATGAATGATAAAGCTTATTTATCATTATTAGTTATATTTTTAATATTTGTATGGGCAATTATATCAGTATTATATTTAAAATATGCCAAAAAGTTTAAATTAGATTGTAATCATATAATTTTATTTATAAAATTTATTTTATGTAAATTAAATTTATGTATTATAACACGAAAAAAAAATATAAAACCAAAAAATAAAAAAAAACAAACCACAAAATGGTTTTCATTTACAACAAAAAAATATTTTTATTTGTTTTTTATAATTTTTTTAAATTTATTTATGTGTTATATAGTTTATTTTTATGCAGGTTTTTTAGTTATTAAATATACATTATTAGCATTAAAAAGTAAAGATATTGTAACGTCTATTGTTCAAACTTTTGTTATATTATTTCGATTTATTAAAATAAATATTCTTAGAATAAAGGAAAGACAAATAATAATTAATAAATGCAATGTAGTAAGTATTATTCCAGTATATAGTGAAACAAAAGATCAAATAGATGATACTATTAATTCAATTATTTATAAAAATTCAAGTAATAATTTAGATAATTTATTATGTGTAATATGTGATGGTTTAGATGTAAATATAGAAGATAGTTTAACAGAAATAATAGACGAAGGAAAAGAATATTATAAATCATGGAAATATGAAAATAATGAATTATCTATAACATATGGTAAAATTAAGACAACACCATGCATGATAATGAAGAAAAAGAAAAATCAGGGAAAAAGAGATACCTTAATTGTAGGTCATGATATTTTTAATTATCCTAGAACTAATATTGATAAAAAAAATATTAAAATGCGTGAAAATGTAAGAAATAAAGTAAAACAATTATATGATTTGGATCAGTTTAGTTATATGTTTTGTACTGATGCAGATTCTATTATTGGAGAAAAAAGTTTTGAATATCTGATTGAAACGATAGAATTTAGAAAAGCTATTGCTTGTTGTGGTTTAGTTGTAATTGATTTTTCTGAAGGTCCTTGGGCATTTTGGATGATATTTCAAAATTTTCAATATTTATATGGACAATATATTAGAAGAGGTACAGAAAATTTAATAGGAAAAGTTACATGTTTACCTGGTTGTATAACAATGTTTAAGATTCATCCAGTTGCTTCGAAAGCAATTGCTATGTATTCTGAATTACCAGATGAAAATGAACTTATTAAAATAACAGTACAATTATTAGGAACAGATAGAAGATTAACTTGTTCTTTTATGTTTCAAGAAAGAGATATTGTAATAGTATATGATATTAGAGCTAAATGTTATACAATACCACCAAATCAATTATATTCTTATATATCACAAAGAAGACGTTGGGGAAGTAATTCATATTTTAATACTTTTTGTATGTTAATCGGGCCAAAAACAGTTCATCCTATAACAAAAATATTTGCTTTTTTAGATTATATGCGTTTATCATTAGTATATTTCCGTATATTTAATACTGTACTGTTTATATATAGTATGATACAAAATGCGGTTTTTATAGAACTAATACCATTTTTATGTATAGTTTTGTATCCAACAATTTTCTTTTTTGCATTTGCATTATCAGATGAATTTTTGAGAAAAACTTATCATAAATTATTATTAGGATATTTTTATAACAAAATTATGTCTCCTTTCATTTCATTAATGGCAGTTACTAATTTATACTGGAATATTGGATCTACCACTTGGGGTGGTAATCAAAAAGAAACACCTGTAGAAAAAGAAGAGAATGAATTGAAGGAAATAGTTTTATTAAATTGACAAAAAATGATAAAAAATTAATAATTTTTTTCTTACTATATTAAAAAATTCTAAGATGAATAAAATTTGTATTGTTGGTGTTGGATTTGCTGGTCTTCATTTAGTTGAATGTTTCAGTAGAAAACATACAATTATTGCATTTGATATTTCATCTGATAGAATTAAATTTTTAAAAGATAAACATCCTATAGAAAATGTTTTCTATACAGATGATTTTAAAAATATCGTAGATTGTGATTTATATTGCATATCTGTTCCTACATTACTAAATGAAGACAAGACAGTCAACCATAAATTTGTTGAAAAGGCAATAGATATGGTAGATTCTATAATTAAACCAGGTGCTACAGTAGTTTTAGAAAGTTCTGTTTCTGTAGGAATTAGTCGTAATCTTTTAAAAACTTTATACGATAAAGGAGTATATGTTGGATTTTCTCCAGAAAGAGTAGATCCTGGTCGTACAGAACCTCCAGCATATAAAATAACTAAAATAGTATCAGGGTATGATGAAAAATCAAAAAATAAAATTTTTGATTGGTATAATACTGTATATGAAAATGTAATCTCTGTATCTTCAATGGAAACAGCAGAAATGATTAAACTATATGAGAATTGTTTTAGATTAGTAAATATTAGTTATATAAATGAAATATCGGATAGTTGTAAAAATTTTGATATAGATGTAAATGAAGTTATTAATGGTGCATCTACTAAACCATTTGGTTATATGCCATTTAATCCTAGTTTGGGTGTTGGTGGTACTTGTATTCCGGTAAATCCTTATTATCTTTTTGCAAATAATGAATTACCTGTATTAAAAAAAGCAACAGAATTTAATGAAGAGCGTCCTATTAAAAAAGCAAATGATTTAATTGAATCGTATAATCCTAATAATATTTTAATTATTGGATTAGCCTATAAACCAGGTGAAAAAATAACATATTGTTCTCCTTCTATATCATTTGCTAAAGAGTTAATAAATAAAGGACTTACTGTAGAATATTATGATCCATTAGTAAATATAGATTATATTAACAAGATTTCATCAAGTAATTGGAATGTAAATGATTTAAAAAAATATGATTTAATTTGTGTATGTACTAAACAAATAAATATTGATTATAGTATATTAGATGAAATTCCTAAAGAAAAAATTGTTGTTTTCTAAATAATAAAGTTTTATTTTTTTTGTGTGTAATATGTAGAAATCATAAATACTATAAATCCGCTTTAGATATAAAGTATAATGAGTAAAAAATTTGAAGAAAATAAAAAGAAATTATAATAATAATTAATGAATAATAAATGGTATTAAATAAAAATGCTAAATGGTGGAGTATTTTGATATCGATTATTTTAGAATATATTGATAGAAATATATATGAATTACCTGAAAATTCTATTAATTCTTTAAATATTGCTATTAATGATTGGATTGCTATAGAAGATACTTCAATAAGTTTAAGATTTGGAAAAGTTTTTGATATAGAAAATTTTGATAAGACTATTGATAAACGAATATATCGTGTGTTTATAGAAGAAGAAAATAAAATAATTAATTGCTATTCTTTTGCGATTATAGCACATATTAGTATAGACCCATATAATAAATTACTAGAAGATATCAGGAAAAAACAAATTTCAAAGGATATGATAAAGGTAACAAATATGATAATTTGTAAGAAAACCAATAAAATAATTAAATGGGTTTAGAAAAATTTTTTGTTATTAATAAAATAAATGCCTAAAAGAAGTAGAGCTGATAGCACAAATTCAACAAATAAATCAAAAACTAAATCAAATATAAAATCACATTCTAAATCTACAACAAATAATAGTATAATATCAATGAATAGTAATGGTGCTTTTAATATAACGAAACCTAAAGTTAAAAAACGTAAGAAGGAAGTAGATAAATTAGCTGGTATGATGCAAGGAATTACTATGACAAAAGCAAAAAATAATAAAAAATAGTTTTTATTAAAAGATATAGTAATAAAATTAAAGGAAATTAAAAGATACTTAAAAATTTTAAAAATTTAAAAGCAAAAAAAAAAAAATTTGAAAATAAATATTTTATATTTAAAGACGGATATCTATATAAGGATAACCCATATAATATAAATTATGATAAAATATTTATCATATTAATATTAACTTGGACCTTAAGTTAAGAGCAACAGTGGGAGAGTGGTCTAATCCGCCGGTCTTAAGCACCGGTAGCTAATGCTATCGTCGGTTCGAATCCGGCCTGTTGCAAAGATAAATATATTATCATAATTTATATCTGCTTGTAATTTAAGCTTTGGTTGAATTGGAGAGCGGTCAAATCCGCAGCACTTAAGATGCTGTGCCTATGGCTTCGTGGGTTCGAATCCCACTTCAACCACTTTTTTTTCTTTATTATTTAATTTTTATTAAATAAATCCTCTATTAAAGATTTGCTGTGAATTTTGCCCCTCACTCTTAGGGTTCGAATCCAGTGATATTATTATACAAAAATCTATAAAAAATTTTAAAGGAAAATGTATAAATAGTAAGTCTCAATTATATATTTTACTTTTATTATATAAAACTAACTTTTCATAACTAAAATTATAATTTGATTTATTACCTTAAATATTGAAAAATGTTTATCATCTGGATTAAATCTAATTAAAGAGAATCCTTGTGTTCTAATATATAATTCTCTATTTCTTTCATATATTATATCTCTATTATTATGATTATTTTCATCGCATTCTATAGCAATTTTATAAAATGGCATAACCATATCGATACGATAATTACCACATCTAAATTGGTATATTATTTCTATATTTTGAAATGCTTCTTCTATATATTTTAATATCTCGGATTCCTTGCATTCATATCTTATATATTTTGGTATATTAATATTTAAATTTTCATTGAGAAATTTAAGTAGTTCATTAGAAATATTCTTTCTACATTTTGAAATTAGAATTTTTACTCCATCTAAGTTTATATAATTGGTATTTTTTTCATTATACGATAATTTAACTAAATTATCTAAATTTTTATTGATTTTTTCATATGGTAATTTATAAACATTAGTTATATGTTGACTTATAGCTCTATTCGGGTCAGAATATCCTAATATTTTAGCAATATCTATACCTCTAAACCACATAGTATTATTTTCATCATTGATATAGAAAATATCTATATTATTAAAATTTAATATTGATAAATTCATAATCTATCAATTATTTTGTTTTTGATTATTAAGTTTTATAATATTAATATTCAAATTTTTGTTTTTATATTGTTATATAGTTAAATTCTATTTTAATATAAAGAAGTAACTATAATTAAAGGAAACTTTATTTAATTTTTATTAAATAAATACTCTATTAAAGATTTGCTGTGAAATTTGCCCCTCACTCTTAGGGTTCAAATCCCGCACTTTTATTTTTAAAAGAAATCTATTCTCTTCCTCTCTTTATAATAAAGAAAAAGATATTAAAATAACATTTAAAAGAGGGTTACTGCATCGTCCGTCTCTATTATATAAGAACTTAACTAATAAATAAAGAAAATTTAATTTAAAATTATCTTTTAATCAAAATAAAAAAATTTGCTGTGAATTTCACCCCTCACTCTTAGGGTTCAAATCCGTCCCTGATAAATTATGATTTTTCTTTGTTAAAGAGCTCCTGCAATTGCAGAAGCACTATATAATCCTTTGTAAAAATTTTAAAGAAAATAAATTACTTAAATTTTAAATAATATATAGGAAAAAATTTGTAATAATAGAATTTTGGATATTAAATAGGGTTTGCCTTTATGGGCAAACCCTAATATAATAGTTATTAATTCATTTATAATAAATAATAGAATAAAAAAATTATAAAGAGACAATATAAAAAATTATTTCTAATTAATTATGATTTGAAATGTAAAATTAACTTGCTGAAACCAACTTTTGTTTTTCAGCTTCTCTTTTTGGTTTAATAACTGTATGATAATAATTTCGCTTATATTCATTATATTGTTCTCTGTGGGAATTCCTAAAATTAGCTTGCCACATTCTAACTTTATCTCTATTTTCTTTTTGATATTGTGATTCTTTTTCTAATTTAATCTGTCTATATTCTTTATCATTTGCATATTTATTTTTTTGATATTGTCTATTATATTCGTTTTTTTTTAGTCTTCTAATTTCTTGAATAGATAAATTAGATTCATCGCTAGTAATAGACATTATTTAATTAATATTCATACAGTAATTTATGTTTAAATATTTTAAATAATTTAAGTCAAATTTTATATTTTTATATTTAAGGAGCGATATTTATTTAAGGATAACAAGCATTATGTATATATAAAAAAATATGAATTTGATTAATAAAACAAATAATAATTCTTTAACTACTATCGATGATAGATTATTAACTTTAATGAAAGAAGAATTAAATACTGAAGAACAACAACAATTTGTAAATAGTTTTAAATTATATCTTAAATATGGTTATGATGATAAAGCTTTTGTAATAGATTTTGATAATGTTTGGAAATGGGTTGGCTTTTCACAAAAAGATAAAGCAAAGAGACTTCTCATAAATAAATTTATAGAAGATATTAATTTTATCTATCAAAAAGAGGTCCCCCGAACTGGTGAGCTCTTTGTAGAAGAAGAAAAATTTATTGATAATAAAAAAAGTAAAACTTGGAACAAAGAAATTATATTACTAAATGTATCAACTTTTAAGAAATTTTGTATGAAAGCATCGACTAAAAGAGCTGAAGAGATTTGTGATTATTATCTTAAAATGGAAAAAATTATGTTTAAATATACCAATGAAAAATTAAATGAAATACAAGAAAAATATGAAGAAACCCAAAACAAACTAAAAAATTTCATAGAATATGATGAAGAATTATTTTGGAATGACAACCAGATAAATGATTTTAATAAGAAAAATGTTATTTATATTGCATTTATTGGTATTTTTAATAATGAAAGAGTTTATAAATTTGGAAAATCTGAACAAATTTATACAAGAGAATTCAAACAACATCAAAAATTTTTCGATATATTCAAAATGAGATATGTTATCGAATGTGATAATATGAATTTTGTAGAAAAAGAATTCAAGAAATTTTTAAAAAGTATAAATTTATTAAAAAATCTAGAAATTAAAGAGAATAATTTAACAGAATTATTTACTATAAAAGAGAAACATAATATCGAATATGTAATTGAAAATTTAATAAAATTAGTTGAAGAAAATCCATTACCATCATTAAAACGATTAACTGATGAAATTGAAAAACATAAAATTACAATAAAAAATCTTAAAGAAGAAGTAGAAAATCTTAAGAAGGAGAATAAAGAATTAAAGTTAAAAGTAAAGAAAGATAAAAAAAATCTTAAATTTGAAGAAAAGAAAGAAGATTCTAATGTAGAAGTTCAAAATGAAATAATTGATACCATAGAAACAACTAGAGAAACAATAGATGAAGTAACTGAACAATCAAATAGTAAGAATAAATGTATAGATTGTGGGAAAAAAATAAGACGTTCATCAACACGGTGTTTAGAATGCTATCACAAAGCAGGTCAATTTATTAAAAATAGACCAACTTATGAACAATTAAAAGAAGATATAAAAGAACTAAATTATACTGGAACAGGTAAAAAATATGATGTATCAGATAATACAATAAGAAAATGGGTAAAAGACTACGAAAAAGATATGACTGAAGAAGAAAAATTAATTAAACTAGAGAAAAAGAAATATAAACCGACTTATGTGGAATTAATGGAAACATTAAGTAAAAATACTGTAAAAGCTACAGCCAAAATCTATGATGTAAATGAATCAACAATACGTGATTGGCGTAAAATATATCAAAAAGAGGAACAAGAAAAAAATAAAAATATAAAAATAAAAATATAAAAAATAAAAATTCTTTAAATATAATTCTTTATTTAAAGCTAAGCCACATATAAATATTATTGATAAATTATTTATCAATCTAACCAAATTAGCTATAAAATTTAAAAGCAAAAAATGGTCAGATGCGAGAGTGGTTAAATCGGTGCGATTCAAGATCGCATGCCTTATGGCATCATGGGTTCAAATCCCATTCTGACCAATTATTTTTCCTATTAATTAATTTTTATTAATTTTTTAAAAATTTATTATTTAATATATTTTATAATAATAAATGCATAAAAGAAAATCCAGTTTAAAAACAAATGCTATTAATTTTATTGAAAAACCCAAAAAAAAGTCAAATAAAAAACCAAAAAAAAATAATAGTGATAAATCCAGTTTATCATATAGTACATCTTTAAGTAATTCAGTAGATACTCTAGTTTCAACTTTTAAAGATTTATCAATTAGTGCTTTAAAAGGTGTTAAATATGTATCTTCTATTGCAACTCCTTCTTACTTTAATCCAGTCAATAAAAAGAAATCTAGTAAAACTGTAAGTAATTCTAGATTAGAACAATTACTAAAAGAAGGAAAAGCTTTAAAAACACCATCACCTGTTGTTTATTCAACTAGTTCTTCTAAAAAATCTTCTACTAGTTCCTCCAAAAGTTCTTCTAAAAGTTCACCAAAACATTCTTCTAAAAGAACTAAAAGATAAATAATTATTTTTTAGTGGTTTTAATAGTAATTCTTTTAGATTTTTTATTTTCTATATTTTTAAGTTTTGGTAAAATAATACTTAAAACCCCTTTATCTAAAACAGCATCAATTTTATTATAATCAACATTTTGTGGTATCATAAATGATTTGTGAAATTTACTATAATTTCTTTCTTTTCTAAACCATTTTTTATTTTTATCTTGTTTTGAATTTTCAAAATTTTTTTCAGCTGAAATTGTCAAATATCCATTATTATTCTCTATTGTAATATCATTAGTATCAAATCCAGGTAAATCAATAACAACTTCATAATCATTAGAATTCTCTATAATATCTAGAGAAAATTTATTAATATATCCTCTATTATATTTTGTAGGATAATCATATAATCTAATAAACCTATCTAAAGAAGTATCAAATACTTCATCCATATCATCAAAGAAGTCAAGATTTCGTGATATTAGAGACATTTTTTGGCCTATTTATATAATTAGAAAAAAATTTTATAAAAATATAAAAAATTTTAAAAAAATTAATTTTAAAATTAAATGGAGTTTAATAGGAAATCTCAGAAATGAGGATTGAACTCATGACCCAAAGATGTCTGTTGGTATTAAATAATGCCAATTACAGTCTTTTGCTCTGCCACTGAGCTATTCCGAGTATTAAACTAAATTATATTAATTAATATTTCTTTAAGTAATTTTATTTTTTTAATAATGAAAATTAATTTAAATTAAACGCACATTATGTGATATTTTCAATTGGATTTACTATATAGTCAATATTATCTATTAAATTTAATAATTCTATAACATTATCTAAAGATTTTTTGTTATTTTTAATGAGACTCATTATATATTTTTGAATATCAGAATTATCTACTGTAATATAACTAAATTGCTTATTAAACAAATTATAAATATTTATTAAAAATTCATTAAATAAACCAGAATCATCTAAATTAAAAGGATTAAATTCCTCATCCATACTTTTATCAAAATCCATTATAATTATTTGAATACCATATGTTTCAATCTCAATTATATCTCTATCATTTAAAGTATAAGTTAGTTTCTCTTTATTTGTTCTTTTCATTAAGAAATTATCTAAATGATTATCTCTATGAATAAATTTAGATTTATTAAAAGCTAAAATATAGGCTACTAATATTTGTTTGTATAAACTTCTTAATTTAGATTTATCAACTTCTGTATTTGTCCATTGTTTTTTTCCTAATGTTTTTGATTTGATAAATGGCATAATAATAACATTAAATAATTTACCATTAGTTGAATTAGAAGAACAAATATTATCAATTTGAATTTCATCAACTTTTATATTTTTATTATAATGATCCCTTGACTTTAAAAACATATTAGTCTCATTATAATTATTTTTTCTTTTTATTTCATTTATAATTCTGGTTTTTGTATTATCGAAACATTCAAATATACAATCATATTTTATAAATCCTTCAATTTCTTTTATTTTCATATTTATATGATAATCTTTATGAATTATTTCTAAATTTGAAGACATTTTAATTACTATTTGTGGTTTAATTTTAGTTTTAACTAAATTATCTCTTAAATAAGCAGTTATCACAAATAATTCTTCTGTTAATACTTTTTGATTATCAACTAGAAATTTATCAAAATGTTTTATTTGTTCTAATATATTTTTAGTATTACAATTTAATTGATATTTATAAGTATTAGAATTATAATCATTTAGATTTAGATGTCTATAGTCTTTTTCTAGTTTTTCTATTTCCATTATTTCCATATGTTTCTATTTATAAATATTAAATAATTTTCTAATAATGAAAATTAATTTAAATTAAACGCACTTATATTATACCAAGACTTGGAAATTTAACAGATTTAAAATCTTAAAAATTAATTGTAGTTTATTCTTCTAAATTTTAAATAGAATATAAGATAAAATATATGAGTAAAGAAGATATTACCAAATATTTAAATAATATTGATAATCCAATTAATTTTAATAATTATACTACTAAATCAAAAGAAAAAGGTATTTTATATTTTCATCAAGATTGGACCGATATTATGAATTGTTTATCATTTATTGATTATTATAAAAAATTTTATGATGAATTAATAGTACTAAGTGTTGCTAGAGCTTATGATTTAGTTAATTTCTATGTTAAAAATAAACCAAATATTTTTGTTTTATATCACGATATTTTTCAATTTTATGAAGGTTTACAAATTGTTAAATGTATAGAATTATTTTTTAATAATTTACAAGTCGAAAGAAATATTTCTATTAATATTAATGATTATGATCTTTTATTTCATGGTTTTCATGATAGAGAAAGAATTGATAATTATAAAGATGCTTTTGCAAATTCATCATCTACAATGAAATCTGGATCTAATTTTTTCTTAAACAAATTTTATACTTGTTACGATATTGATTATATGAATAGAATTAATTGTTTTAATGTTAATAGAGATTATCAATTAGAAAACAATGTATATAATAATTTTGTAAAACAATATGGTACTAATTATATTTTATATCACGAAGTACTTGAAACTGAGAAAAAACCAAATATTAACTATATTAATTTAAACAAAATATCTTCAGTATTTTTCGATTTTATAAAAGTCTTAGAAAATTCTATAGAATTTCATGTAATAGATTCAGTATGGGCAGATTTAATTTATTTATTAGATTGTAAATATAAGTTATTCCAAAATAAAAAAATCTATTTATATGCTAAAAGAAATTATGAATCAATGTTTACAGAACCAATTTTATTAGATAATTGGATAATTATTAAATTTTAAGTATAATTTAAAATAATTAATTTAGACCCTTGGAGATTTAAAACGCCGGATTTTAAAATTTAAATATTTTTTTTATTTAATATGAAAGATGAAGCATAAGCACGAAGATTATAAACTTTCTGCTGTTTTATATCATATTGAACATAAAAGTTCCTACGCTAATACTTGTAGAATTTTCAAATGTAGCGAAAGAAGCTTCAAACGTTGGTTATTTAGATATGAAGAAGAACAAAAAATCCAAAGACATAATAGACCTCCTATAGCTTATAAAATGAAAAAAGAATGGGTTAATTTTGCTTTATCTTGTTTGAAAGATAATGAACAGATTACTATGGAAGAATTATCAAAAAAACTTGAAGAGAAATTCAAAGACTTTAACATTGGTAGAAAACATCTTGGAGATATTATTAGAGATTTGAATAAAACAAGAAAAAGAACCAGAAAAGCACATTTTCCATCTCTTAGATTCAAAAAGCCAATCGAACTAAAAGAAGAAATGAATAAATATTTTTCAGTAGTAGATAAATATCCTTTAGATAAAATTATATCTATAGATGAAACATCTATATCTTATTATATGTCAGAAGAGTATTCTCGTTGTCAGCTTGGTAATAGATGTATTCTAAAAACAGATGATAATAAGGTATTTCAAAAATTCACTCTAATAGGAGCTATCGCTTCAACCGGATTAATTGGTTATACTTTTTATGAAAAAGGAGGAATGACAACTGAAAGATTAGTAGAATTTTTGAACGAAATATTACATAATAAAAAGGATTATTTAGTAGTATTAGATAATGCCCCTGCTCATAGAGCATTAATTATAAAAGCTACTATTGAAGCTTCAGGAAATAAATTAATCTATTCGATACCATATACACCACGAACCAACCCTATTGAGAATTGGTTTAGCCAATTTAAACATTATATGAAATTAGATAGAACTTTAACAATACCAGAAATTAGAGCAAGTATTGAAAAAGCATTAAGAAAAATAAAATCTGAAAATTATTTACATATTTTTCAATATGCGTATCGTAAAGAAGAAATAAAGAAACCACAGTTTAAATTATCTACTCTATATAGAAAACCAAAAACATATAAAACTGTTGATAAAAAATAAGTATAAAATCACTTAAAAAATAAATACATCTATATTATAAATTATTAATAAATGAGAAAGAAAACCGAACTATATCCAAAACAACAAGAAGAACTAATTGAAAAGATAATTAAGATTTTAGAATTAGATGAAGATGATAGTATTATTTTATATAATTTAGATAATGACAAAGATAAAATTAATAAATTAATGGATTTAATTCCTGAGTTAAGAATGTATTTTGCGTTTAGTAAGATAGTAGGAATTAATGACCCAGACCAAGTAAAGCGTCCGCATTTAAGTTTAGTAAAAATGATTACAAAATCAAAATATAGAATGTTTAAAAGTGATTACCGAATAAATACAGATACAGGTATAATTAGAACCAAAAAATATACTTTTATTAAGAAATCTTAACTATAAATTAATTTTTTGATTATATTTAGAAATTTGACTATTCCAATATAGTATTCTAAAAACATTTCTTTTAATGTTAAATTCTTTACATTCATTTTCTGTATTAAATCTCAAAGTAAATCTCTTAGTATCTGTAATTTTTTCATAGTGTCGTATTCCCCATAATTTTAGTTTTGGTAAATATACTATGCCTTTTGTTGTATTAAATATATTAATATCAACAATAAATTTTTTATAATTTCTAATTCGAGCAAATTCTTTTTTTTCATCTGTATTCCATATATCTTTACATTTTTTTTTCATATTCTCTAACTTTTCAGAATCTTCCTTATAATAATTAGCAGTTGTAGGAATAATAATATTAGATTCATTACTTGATGCTTTAATTTTTCTCAGTTCTATAATTTGTCTATAAACAATATAAATAAATTTTTGCTTACTATTTAACTCAAAAACCCATCTTTTATTATTCTTATCTTTATTTAATCTTTCCTTGTTAGCCCAATAAGTTCCTAATGAGAAACCTATCATATATTTAGGTAATTTATCTGTATGGGGTATTTTATATGATTGAGATGGATGTGATAAATTAGTATATTTAATTAAATAATTAATTCCTAAAATAAATTTGTGAAAATTAAATTCATTAGCATCTTTCATTAATTTTTTATCAGTTAAGAATTTAATTCTTTTTGGATTATTTTTTAAGTATGAAGTATTTGTCAATCCTTTTAAGTGAGCTTTTAAATGTGGTATTAATGATGACACATCTAAATTTTTATCTTTAATATTTTCTTTGAATAATTGTTTAATATATTGAGGACATTTATTATCAGTATAAACACTGTAAGTTTGACTTAAATTAATATGACCATATTCTAAATAATACCAATTAAAAAATGGTTCATAAACTATATCCCATCTATAATTATAAACTGTATATTCTATTTCATTTTTTGTTACTGCATATTTACTATTTTCGACCCAATGTCTTTTGATTAACCAATTATATCTTTCTGGATTTTTTTTAATATAATCCATATTATTACTTCTAATTTTATGAACTTCTTCACCCAATGTAAATCCTTGTAATAATTTATTATCAATATCATTAGGTATTACAAAATTTCTTTTTACATTTAAATTATTATATATTTTATAATAGTAATCAAAAGATGGTTGCAATATAAATTCCCAAAGAAAATCCCAATGATTATATCGGAATTTCATATCATATAAGAGGTTTATCTTATATTCATCAAGATTTATTCTAAAACTTCTTATTAAACCAATTACAATACCTAATTTATAATTTCTTAAATAAAATGGTAAATTTTCATCATTTGGTATTATATAATTTTGTGGAATATTCAGATGATTATAAATTTTATAATAATATTGAAATGCGGGCAAATAATAATAATTCCATTTTGATTCTAACCAAGTTTCATAAAGACCAAGTTCGAGCAGTTTTTGATAATATACTTCATCCCATCGATTTCTAAAATGTCTATATTTTCTAATTTCTTTACCTAATCTAAATCCAGAAATATCAAAATTTTCAATTATAGGTATTCTATAATTTTCACTTACGCAACTAAAATGTCCAATGTTTTTATTATAATATTCTATACTTTTCAATGTTAGATTCCATATATATTCTTTCTTTATTTTTAGTAATTTAATTGGTACTGAAGTAGCACCTCCTCCTCTCGTTAAGTTATAACCATTATTATATGAATCATAAAGTGCTATATAATATTTTTCTTTTTCATTACACCAACTATTATTGCTTTTAATTAATTCATCTTCACTTATTTCAATTGACTCTAAAACTGTATAATTAAAACTTTCTGCGCCAAACTCTTTCAAAGCCTCATAAAATGAAGGACAAGAATTACCTTTACAATTCAGATGATTTTTTTTTCTGTTTTTTTCATCTCTTGATTGTCCTATATAACACATTCCTTTATCACAATTATCTCCTATATTTTCCCATTTATAAATTGAACATATGAAGTTATTACTCATAATTAATTTTATATATTTTTGAAAATTATATTTATATATTTATCTGAATTAATTAATCAAATTTTAAATTTATATAACAAAATTCTTTAAGTGAAAAAACTATATAAAGACATTGTGCGTTAAAAATGTAAAAATAAAAATATTATATTATAATAAAAAACATAATGAAGGAGCCACCAGATAAAAAAGTTGATAAAGGTCCTACACATAAGGCAATAAAAACCAGCTTAAAAAGTATAGCTAAAAATGATGTTGTTATAGATAAAATTAATAACGTTGTTATAACTGCAAATAAAATTATTATACATACTTTACAATTTATGAAATTATACTTTATTAATTGTTATGATAATAACAAAGACATTCCTAATATTAATAGAGCATTAGTAAAATGCTTTATGAAAGTTATATGTAAAACACCAACACAAGGAAGAAAACCAAGCGATAAAACTACAAAATGTAAAGAAGAATTAGATATTTTTTACAAAGAACATTACGAACATTTTCAGAATGAAGAACTTAAATATACTCATATGAATACGATATTAGATTATTTAGCAGATAGTATTACTACTGTTTATGAAAATAATATCGAGCAAAGATTTATTATGTATGTTGAAAGATTTGTAAATGTTGTTTGGAAAAAGAAAGAATTAATTAATATAATTCGTAATTCAAATAAAACATCCGAACAAAAAAATTTATTAGTTAATAATCTATGTCTTGAATTAAGAAAAATTAAAAATGATATTTTGCATCCATTGATTGATAAAACTTCAAAAACTATTTATCATAATTGGATTAATAATGTTAAAACAAAAATTTTACCCAATAGAGCTTATCAAAAGGATAGTATATTTTATGATTTGGTTTGCTCGCCTCAAGATTATTTATCTGGAATGATATTTATGATGAAACAAGTTGAAGAAGCTGATGTTTTTATGAGTGGTGTTTTTCCACTTCGTAGAGATATATTACCAAAATATATTCCAATTGATACGACGACTTTAGTTCATATTTTAATGAATAAAGAAATTGGAAAAAAAGAAGAATATTTAACGAAAGGAAACCTTGTTTCAAATCAAAGTAAATTATGGGAATTTTTTTTCAAGACTAAAAAACAATTCTTTCATTTAGATAATAAATTTAATTATCAGTTTGCTAATATGATTGAAACAGATGGTATTGGTTGCAGTATTCTATTAGTTAGAAAAGATTTGAAAGGTAAAAGAAAAAATACACAAAGTAAATCAAGTTTTACAGAAAAATATATTGATGAATTAACTGATTATAAGAATTTACAAGATAAAAATATAGTAGCAATAGACCCCAATAAATCTGATTTAATCTTCTGCGTTGATGGTAATTCTAAATCTTTTAGATATACTCAAGACCAGAGAAGAAAAGAAACCAAACAAAAAAAATATAGGAATATTTTACAAGAATATAAGTTAGAAAAAATTGAAAATAAAACAATAACTGAATGGGAAACTGAACTTAGTTTTCATAATAGTAAAACTTTAGATTTTAACAAGTTTAAATTATATATTCAAAAGAAAAATGAAATTAATTCAAAGCTTGGTATTTTTTATGAAAGAAAACTATTTCGTAAATTAAAATTAGGGAGTTTTATGATGAGACAAAAAACAGAAGCAAAAATGTTAAGAAACTTTGAAAAAATATTTGGAACAATTGATAAAACAATAATTGGTTTTGGAGATTTTGAACAAAAGACTCATATGAAGTATAAAGAACCAGTAAAAGGTAAAGGATTTAGAACTTTACTAAGAAAAAGGGGATATGAAGTATATTTAGTAAATGAATTTAGAACAAGTTGTAGATGTAGTCATTGTGAAGGAGAATGTAAAACATTTAGAAAATGTAATAATCCTCGTCCTTGGAAAAAAAATATCATCACACGCCACGGTCTATTAGAGTGTAAAACTTGTAATAGGTTATGGAATAGAGATATGAATGCCTCTCGGAATATTCTAAAAATATGTAAAGAAGCAATATCTGGTAAAGAAAGACCAGAATATCTCAAAAGGTCAATAAGACCTATCAGTGGCACTGCATCGGTGCTCACACCCACAATTTAGAGTTCGTGGAGTTTTTTTTTGTCGGGCAATCCGGCGTTTTAAATCTCCAAGGGTCTAAAATAATATATAAATGGATGTTGGCATTTCTTTAGGTTGGAATTGTCAATCAGCTGTATTTGGTGTAACAAATAATATTAGAAAGAGAAAATGTGACGGATATTTAACATGCCCTTTTGATGAATGTTTGACTAATTATATAGGAATAATAGAATGTTTAAAGGATGATTTTAAATATTTTACAGATCCAAGATATTTAGAAATAATTGAAGTTAATATACCAATAGAAGGTTTAAAAATTGGAGAAAAACTATTATATAATAATAAATATAAATTTATATTTAATCATGAATCTCCAGGTCATGGTAATTTATATATAACAGAAAATTGGGAATATGGAATTAATCATTATATTATAAATAATTATAAAAATTTTATAGATAGATATACTAGAAGAATTAATAATTTTAGAAATTATTTAAATAATAGTTATAATATTACATTTATTTTATCAAGATTTAATAAAAATACCGATATTTTGACAGATATATTAAAGGAACGTTATCCTGATTTAAATTATAAACTTATTTTAATTACACCAGATTTTGAATTAAATAGATATATAGGGCACTTAAAAATATTAGGTTTATCTGATAATGAAATATCGAACGAAATTATAGAAAATTGAAAATTTGTTTCTTTAAATCTTTAAATAAAATTGTCGGTTTAATTTAAATTAAAAATATAACTTATAAAATAAAATGACATTTAATAAAACACCAAATTCTATAATTAATTTACATAATTTTACTGATGAAGATAGATTATTGCATTTACGAAAAGAGATAATTTCAAAGTATTTTAAAAATTTACAAAATACTTTATTTTTAGAATTTGGGGTTGCTAGTGGTACATCATTAAATATGTTTTTCGATTTATATAAACAATACAATATTAATGACGTAGATTTTTACGGATTTGATTCTTGGGAAGGTTTACCTTGTGAAAATAATGATAAAAATAATCCAGGATATTGGGTCGAAGGAGCATATAAAACAACTTTAAATAATAATTTAATAGAAAAATTTAATAATAATAATATTCAATTAATAAATGGTTGGTTTAGTGATACATTAAATGATTCTTTTTTTGAAAAAATAAAAGAAAAAAAAATAGGTATATTACATATTGATTGTGATATTTATACATCTGCTATTCAATGTTTAGAATTTATATTAAAAAATAATCTATTAAAATCTGGATCTATAATTATTTATGATGATTGGGGAGGATATCATGAAAAATTAGGAGAAGGACATGATTTTGAATGTGGAGAAGGTAAAGCTCATCTCGAAATGATGACTAAATATAACATAGACTTAGAATTTCTTTATAAATATATTATTATAGAAAAATATTATGAAATTACAGTATTTATAGTTAAATAATCAAAATAAATTATTAACATACTTATAAAATATAAACTTATTGTAATATAAATTTATTTACAAAAATTTTATTCTAAAATCAAATATTTTCATAAATATTTTTCTCGATCTATCATCAACTACATTTTAATTTTTACCATTATTAGCAATAAACTAATATAAGTATTATTTTATAATAAAGATTAGGTAATGCAATTTTTTCTTAATTTGAATTCTTTAAGTTAAATAGTTAATTAATAAATTATTCTAATAGGTATAATTATCTTTTTTTTTATAATATAATATATTAAACTGATGAAGATTTTTTTTAATGGTTGGTTTGGTGGTTTTATTGATAAAACCAATCCAGGTTTAAATTATACATTTTTTATAAATCTTTTTGAAAAAGTTTACCAAAAAAAAATAGAAATAGGTACTTTAGATAATAGTGAAATTTTATGTGAATTTGATATGTTATTAGATACAACTGGTACAATGGTTCATAAAAAAAAATGGTTTCATACTTATTTATTTTCTGGTGAAAGTTATCTTATATGTAATCCTAATAATTATGATTGTGTATTATGGGGAACCAGAAATTATAATAATTTTATAAATATTCCATTATTTATAGCATATTTATATACAAATAATTTTGTAAATAAATTAGAAAATATAAAAATAAGAGAGAATATTCCTAATAAAGGTGTATGTGCAATTATATCAAACAAAAATGGATATATTAGAAATAAATTTTTAGAAAAATTAGAAAAAAAAATTAATATAGACTATTTGGGAGATTATAAAAATAATTGCCCTAAATTATTAGCTCCTTATAATTCACAAGAATTTATAGATTTTGTTAGTGATTATAAATTTATAGTTACTATGGAAAATTCAAGAGAAGACACATATATAACTGAAAAAATAATTAATGGTTTTAATTCACAAATTATACCAATTTATTGGGGATCGAATAAAATATATAATTATTTTAATCCAGAAAGATTTTTAGCTTTAATAAATCAAAATGATGATTTAGATATGGATAATATAATTAATAAGATTATTGATATAAATAATAATGATAATAAATGGTTAGATATTGTTAATAAAGATATATTTATAAACAAAACATTAGAAAGAACTATAGATGAAATAGCAAGAGATATTAGATGTTTGTTAAAAATTAATTATAATTGGAATCATATAGAAAGAATATATTGTATAAATAATCCGTTATTTGAAAAAGATAGAAATGTTAATTTAAAACAACTATTTTTATCACAAAATATTCATGAGGATTTTATAACTTTTATAAGTCCTACATATAAACATACTATAACTGATGAAATATATAATAAAAATATAAAACAACAATTATTTGATAATATGCATGAAAAAAGGTATTTAAAAAAGGCCGAGTTATCTTTATTTTTAAATTATAAGGCTATTTTAGAAGATATAAAAAAAAATTATAAAGATGGTTTGTTTTTAATATTTGAAAGTGATATTATGTTAGGAAAAAATATTAATGAATTTAATGACTTCTTGAATTTTATTAGTACAAAAAAAAAAAATTTTGATCTGATACATATTGGTAAATATGATAGTAGAATTTGGGAAAATCCAAACTTTGAAGATAAAATAGGTTATATTGAAAGAATTATATATAATGATGGTAAATATATTGAGGATATTACAAATTCGAATGATAAATTTAGATTATCACGTAAATATTATACACGATGTTGTGATTCATTTATATGGACCTATATGGGTATTATAAAATTTTTAGATTATTTAGAAAAAGAAAATAATTATGGTATTCCATTTGATTATTATATGTCATATTTTTTTGAAACAAATAACAATTTTAAACATTACTGGAGTGAACAAGAATTTTTTTTCCAAGGTAGCAATGAAGGATTAATAATAAGTACAATTCAACTATAAAATTATATAAATTAATAATAAATGTATTTAGAAAGTACTTCTTGTGGCGAAATTGGGTTAATATTACATAATATATTATATAAAATTTTAGGATATAAAGAAAATGGTTTATTTGTAGAAGTTGGTGCAAATGATGGAAAAACTGGTTCATTTACATATAACTTAGCCAAAATAGGATGGAGTGGATTATATTTTGAACCAATTCCAAGATTATATAATTTATGCAAAGAAAATCATAAAAATAATAAAAATATAAAAGTTATTAATATAGGTTGTAGTAATAAAAAAGATGAATTAAAAATGATTGATGCAGATACATTATCTACATTAGACAATAACGTATTAAATATATATAAAAAAACAAATTGGACTAAAGATTATTTTAAAGATTTAAGAGAAATTATAGTTAAATTAGATACTTTAGATAATCTACTTAATTTATATTTAGATGACAATAATCAAAAAATTGATTTATTGGTTATAGATGTAGAAGGTTATGAAAAAAACGTATTAGAAGGATTTACTATTAATAATTATAATCCTAAAATAGTTATAATAGAAATTGCAGACCAATATATAACTTTTATTAATAATAAAGAATGTATGGAAAAATATAATTTTATTAGAAAATTTTTAACATCTAATAATTATTTTTTATTAGTAAATGATGTTGTTGATAATGTATATCTACATAAAGATTATTTTGATGTAAATTACAAAAATATTTTTTGCCCTATGGTTAAATATCCACAATTTAAAAATTAATATAATTAAAATATGGTTAAAATTGCTTTTCATGATAATTGTTTATGTGAACGTGGAACAACAATAGCTGTATATGATTATGCTTATTATAATAGAAAATTACTTAATAATGAATCAGTTATATTATATTTTGGAAATGATTTAAGAAATGTACCAGAAGTATTACAAAAATTTAAAAAAGAATTTAAATTAATACCATATAATAATTGGAATGATGTAGATGACATATTAGAAAAAGAAAATATAGATATACTTTATATGATTAAAGCTGGTGAATGGGATGGTAAAATTTCAAATAAGATAAAAACTGTAGTTCATTGTGTTTTTAATACCGATTATAAACATGGATTAGTTTATGCAACTATAGCTCCTTGGGTTAATGGTAATAACAATAAATATCCATATGTACCCCATATGATAAATTTATTAGATCATAACGAAACAATGCATGAAGAATTAAAAATTCCAAAAAATTCTATAATATTTGGTAGACATGGGGGATTTAAACAGTTTGATATTCCATTTGTTCATAATTGTGTTTATAATTTTGCTAAAAATAATCCCGATATATATTTTATATTTGTAAATACCGAAGTTTTTTGTCATAAATTAGATAATATAATTCATATTGATAAAATAATAGATTTATATAATAAAACTAAATTTATTAATACTTGTGATGCAATGATATGGGGAAGATCTGATGGTGAAATTTATAGTTTATCACAAGGAGAATTTAGTAGTAAAAATAAACCTATAATTTGTATGAATACAGGATATAATGGACATGTTTATAAACTAAAAGAGAATGCATTATGGTATAATAATGAAATTGAATTATATAATATTTTAAATAATTTTAATAAAGATGATATAAAAAAAAAAGATTGGAATATGTATAAAGATTCAACTCCAGAACAAGTTATGGAAATATTTAATAATGTTTTTATTAAACCCTGTTTATTAAATTAATTAAAATTTAATTATATAAGATTTAATTGGATAACAATTTGTTTGTGGATTTTCTTCTTTGATTGATTTTGCAACTTTATTAAAATATTCGTGAATATATTTATCTTCGACATTAAAATTCCAACAAATATATCCATTTAATATTTTTGATACAATATTTTTAATATAAATATCTTGCCAATCCTTTGTAAATTCACCTAATGCATAATTACTTATTAAATAATTAAATTCTTCTACATTATTAAATTCTTTTAAAGTTTTTGGTATTATATTATAAGTTATATTAGTAATCTCTGATATTTTATTTATATATTTTTTTTGTAAATTATTTACTTCTAATAAATCTAAAATAATATATTTATCAATTGTTAAATCAAATAATTTTGATAATTCATACAATAATATACTTTGACATCCATAACCACCACCAATTTCAACAATTGATATTTTATTTAAATTTTTTTCATACTTTATATGATATATGATATCAAGTGTGAATTGTAAATATCTTAATGTAGTTGGTGATATATTTATATTTTTATTATTTATATTAAAAATATAATTAGTCGGATTACCAACATTATTTATACTTTCAATTAAGTCTAAATCAATTTTATCAATATTTAATTTATGATTTATAATATTATTTAAATATTTTTTACCAAATTCTATATTAACGTTTTCTATAATACCAATTATATCTAAATTATTTTTAAAGTTGTCAAAATTTTTATTATTTAAATTAATACAAAACTGTTTCAATCTATTATAACGTTCGTCTATAGTTAGTGACATTAAAAATATTTATATTTAATTTATATTAAAAAAAATGGATTATGAACTTATGTTAAATAGAAAATTTAATTTAGACTATTTGGATAAATATAAAATATATTTTCAAATAGAACATAATTTAGTTTTAGATGGTGGTAGAAGTATTATACACAAAATAAAAGGTAATGTTAAATATATATATGATGAATCTCAATTTTACTTAGTAAGAATTGTCAATTTAGAAGAATATGATAAATATGATTATATTATAGAATATAGTTATCCAAATATCGAAAATATTAAATTATCAAATTATTTTAATAAAGAATTTATAAACAAAATTTTATACTTACCACCTTTAATTTATGATTATATTGATTATAAACCAGTTAGAAATATAAATATATTAACAACATTTATTGATACAACACAAACTAGACGACAATTATTATTAAATAAAATGGAACAAAGTAATATTAATTTCAAAAATGTTAATAATATATTTGATAAAAATGAATTAAAAAATTTATATGATAAAACGAAAATACTATTAAATATACATCAAACTGATTTTCACCATACTTTAGAAGAATTTAGAATTTTACCTGCTTTAAGTAGAAATGTTATTATTATAAGTGAAGAAATACCATTAAAATATACAATACCATATAATAAATATATTATTTGGTGTAATTATGATAATGTATTAGAAATATTAAATGTTATAGATAAAAATTACGACGAATATTATGAAAAATTTTTTGGTAAAGAATCTAAATTAAAAGACATACTTAAAGATTTAGAAGATGAAGCTTATAAAAATATTAATAATAAATTAAACTAGATATTTATAAAATATCAATATTTATAAAATATGAATAGTAACAAAGTTTGTTTTATTATAGCTATGAAATATTTTCGTAAAGCAAATACCGGATTAAATTGTAAAACATATATCAAAATATATACTGATAATATTAACAAATATTATAACGAAAATCTTATATTAATTATTGATAATAATTCAGAGAATATTGATGATATTAAAGAATTATTAAAAGAAACTAAAAATGTAAAAATTTTGAATAATACATCTGAATGTAAATTTGAAATAGGTGCATATAATCAAGGTATTAGATATTTAATACAAAATAATTTAATATTAGAATATGAATATTTTATTTTTACACAAGATAATTTTGTATTAAATAAATTTTATGATTTTAATGAATTAAGTGAAAAAAATATATATGCTACAGCAATAAATATATTTTTATCTTTATATCAAACAGGAGATACTTTAATATATACAGATCCAAGATGTATTAATATTATTAATAAAATTAATTTACAAAATCAATATCAACATTTTAATTTATGTTGGTGTAATTCTTTTATACTTAATAAATCAAAAATTTTAGATTATTATAATATTGTAAAGGACGAACTAATAACAGAAAGATTTAATGGAAGTGTTCAAAGCGAAAGATATTTATCAGGTATATTATATTATTTAAATAATTATAAATTATATTCAATTGATGGTAGTATAGAACGAGATATCTTAGGTTATGATTGTTGGACTGTAGATATTGAAAAAGATAAAATTGATAGATATTTTGTTAAACATATTCAACAAAAAACAGAAAATACTCGAGAAATATAAAAATTTTTATATTTGAATTAAATTTTCTGTATTACCTCTAAATAAACTCATCCACATAGATATATTTCCTGTATTACATATAATATAATTACATTGTGCCATTATATATACAATTGCTAAAAACTTAATTGCATATTCAAAATTTAATTCAGTAGTATTACCATAATTATCGACTGTATTATGTGAATTTTTAGAAATATGTCTAATTTCATCTTTAAAAATTATATTATTTGGATATTTATTTATCATAAAATTTAAAAATTCAGTTTCATCGGATTGAAAAATAAATTTTATATTTTCGTTTTTAATTTTTATATCATCAATATATTCAATATATTGATTATAATCAGGTATAGAACACTCTGTCACTTTATCATTGCCTCTTAGAAATACAGCACAAGTATTTAAAGTATTAACATTATATTTATTTTTAAGTTGTTTAATTAAATTAATTATATTTTCAGAAGGGGAAAAATATAGTTTTATTAAAGGATTTAGTTCATTAAATGGTAAATTATTATATTTTGTAAATTGAATATCTCCCCAATTAATATGAATAATATTCTCAATAGAATAACTATATTCAATATTTCTAGAATCATAATTTTTAAAAAAATTAGACAAAATATCTATATTTTTATCAGGATTATACCATAAAAATGATTCTCTATTATCGATTAATTCTGGTAAATGTTTATAATTTTTAATATGTTCAATTATTTGTGATAATCTTAAAGAACAACAAGAAAAAAAACCAGCCCAATGTGATTTAAGTATTAAAGTCATATTAGATTTAAAATATATTTTATTTAAGATTAAAATAACTTAAAATTGGTATCCAATAATTATTATAGACATTTTCTGAAGATAATAATTTTTTAATACTATTTCTAGGTTGATATATATTTTTATTTATATTTTCTAAAAATATATTTAATTTATTATTAAATTCATTTTGTTCATAAAATACTTCACCACATTTTTCATTCCAATATGCGATTGTTGTAGCATTAGTTTTAATATTATTATATGAACTAGGACAATTATATTCTTGAGACATTTTACTAACATTCCAAATTAATAAGGGTACATTAAAAGCAAGAGCTTCTTCTAAAGCGAATCCTTGACTTTCATGTTCTCCAACCCAAATACCAAATTTAGATTCATTTAATAATTTAAAATACTCTGCTTCATTATATCCATTATTATAATTTATAATAGTAGGATTAAACCCTATATTCTTTAATTTATTTTCAACTAATTTTAATTCTTCTGGATTTCTTCTTTTAAAATAAATAAAACAATTTATTCTATCAACAATATTATTTGGTTTTATATTATCAAAATTTATAGGAAATGGTAATGTATATACAGGAATATTTTCGACATTAAAATCATTCAAAAAAACATCTCTAGTCCAATTACTCGGATGTACATACATAGCATTTTTAAATTTATTATTAATATTAAGAATTGCATTATTAGGGAAAGTACTAAAATGAGGACCAAAAATAAATTTTTTGGTTGGATATTTAGTTACATCTATAGCTTCTATTGGAGAGTAACAAATATCTGCATCATCTAAATTATGAACTTCTTCAAAATAATTTTTTATAATTAATTTTAATCCAACAATGTTTTTATTATGAAAATTCCAAGATTTAACAAAAATTTTTAATTTCATTTATTAATTATATAATATTAATTTAAAAAGTTAATATACGCCGGTTAGCCTTAAAAGTCTTTTAAGTTTATTTTTATTAACAATATTTCTTTTTTTAATTAAATATGTATATAATAACTACATTTTGTTTTGGAAATAAATTTAACAATATTTTAGAACATTGGGAAAAACGAATTAAAAACAAAACTAAAGCATCTGAAATTATTATAAATTCAAAAATTAACTTATCTATAAATAATTTAGAAGCTTGGTGGGATGTTGTTAGACTTAATTATAATATAGAATTATGTTTAAGTAAATTAATACCTATAGTACATTGTGATTTAGATATTATAATAGAAAAAGATATAACACCTTTAGTTAATTTAGACTATGATATTATAATATCTAAAGAAATTGGTGGAAATAAAGCATATCCTAAAGATTGTAGTGAAAAATTAGGTTTTGGCATTTGTTCCGGCTTTTATATAATCAAATCTTCCTCAATAAATTTTTTAAAAAAAATTTTAAATATAATGTATAATAGAACGTTTAACTCATATAGTGATCAAGTTTGTATAATGAATTACATACTTAATAACAATTACCAATTAAATACAGAAAAAATAATACTAAATAATATAGAGTATACTAATTATATTATAAATATTGATAATATTAAAATATGTGTTTTAGATTTCGATATTATTACAAGAGATCCTATAATTAATAAAAATCAATTTGGAAATCATATAAATGTCGATAATGTTGGTGGATCTAGTAATTTTATTAAATATTTTTATAATAATTTAGAAGACTTACCACTAACATGTCGTTGTGGTAAATTGGGCGATACTAATAAATGTATACATATAGAATTAAGAAATAAATCAATATTATAAAAATTTTCTTTTTATTAAATTAGGAAAATAACAATATCCATTAATTAATATATCTTTAGTTTTATTTTTATCATAAGAATTATAAAATTTATCATTATTCTGATAAATATATTTTATTAAAGTAAAATCTTCTTCTAAATTTCCTGTTAATCTAAAACCCCAATCTTTACCAAAATATTTTTCTATATTTTTAGCTCCATAATAAATTGGAAGTGTATTAAACATAATTGGATTTGTATATTTTTCAGAGATATAATCATTAGATAAAGTATTTTCAATTGCTATTGTAAATTTATAATTTTTATAAGGTGGTTCATTTTCTAAAAAACTTCCTTTAATTCTATTTTTATTATCAATAAATTGTTTTGAACCATTACCATAAATATGAATATTCATATCACTTTCAAGTATTTTTTTTACTAATTCTTTTCTATATATATGACCTGGGTAATCTTCTCTTAAACTAACAATAATAGACATAATTTCTGTTTTTAAATATAATATTTTAGTATTTTTTTTCCATTCATGCCACATATAACTATAATGTTCAACAAAAGGGCTTGGGAGAATATATTGAGTATTATAATATTCTCCAATATTTTTAATACCAATATAATATTCACCAATATATTTTTTAGCATATTCTATAAATTCCATATTTAAATTTAATTCTATAAATGGTTCAAAAGCCAAACCAATAACATTTTCTTTAGGTATTTTTAATATTGGCATTGCTTTATTTAAAATAATCGCATGAGTATATGAGTCATCATCGACAAAAGAATAATTTTCCATATTTTCATCCTTTAAATTACATACATTTTTATAATTTCTCATACAATCTGTAGAGGAACAAAAATCTGAGAAAAATCTTATATAAATCATTATTAAATTATGAAGATATTAACTGTCTTTTATATTCCGCGGATTATACTTAAATATTTAATAATTTTTAATTATTAAAAATGATAAGTATATTAGTTCCACTTTATAATGGTATAGAATTTTTAGAAGAATGTATAGATTCAGTTATTAATCAAACATTTAAAGATTGGGAATGTATAATTGGTATAAATGGTCATGACTATAAATCACCAATTGAAGAACAAGCTAATATTATTTCGCAAAAAGATAAATATAATAGAATTATTGTTAAATGGTATTCAACAATAGGAAAAGAAAATACTTTAAATAAAATGGTTCAAGATACTAAATATAATTTTATTTCTATATTAGATGCTGATGATAAATGGTTTCCAGAAAAATTAGAAAAACAAGTACCTTATTTAAATAAATATGATGTTATTGGAACAGGATGTAAATATTTCGGCGATTTAAATGTTATACCAAATATTCCATATTATGATTTTACTAAATCACATAATTTTTTCGAATATAATCCAATAATAAATTCTAGTGTGATTATTAGAAAAGAAGATGCATTTTGGGAAAATAAATTTAAAGGATTAGATGATTATCATTTATGGTTTCATTTAAAATATTTTAAAAATAAAACATTTTTTAATATTCCTATAATATTAGTTTTTCATAGAGTTTATAATTCTAGTGCATTTAATTCTAGTGGAGTTCAAGATATAGACTCTTTGAAAAACTATTGGAAATTTAAAGTAATAGAATAATTAATTAGGAAATATTTATTAGTTTATAATAGTGTTTCTAATATTTATATTATCTTTACAATAATTTACAAATGTTTCTAAATAATCATCTGTTACGGTTTCTACTCCATTAATAACTTTAATATATGATTCTATTTTAATTATTAAATTTATCCAATTACTTTGTTCTATATAATTTCTACCTAAATTTACACTCAAAAAATAATAAATATTATTTGGAAAATTCTTTTCTAAATATGATTTGTATTTTTCGATTATACTTATATCATTAAATATATCATAAAAAGTGGAGATAACTATTAATATTTTTGATTTTTTTTCGTTAGTACCATATTGTAATATTTTTATTAATCTATTGAAATACTTATTATAATTTTTAGTAATTAGTTCAATATCATGATCAATGGGTTCATGAGCTAGACATGCATTATATTTAATTAATGTATATGTTTTTTCAGGTCTATTATCTCTTTGCATATTTAAATCTAAATTATTATTTAATGCATCATCTATCATTTGTAAATATGCATCTGGATTATAACTTCCATTTATTGCCATCCAATCAAATGGAAGTTTAAAATATCTTTTATTAGATAATTTTAATGCATTAGCACTATTACAATTAAATCCAAATGGAATAGCAAAATCAAATATTTCATTAAATCCCATTTTTATTTAATATTTATAAATAATTAAAAGATATTTGAACATAATTTTATTAGAATCTACATTTCTATATAAATTTTATTTGTAATAGTAATATTTTCTTTATATAAATTTATTAATGTTTCTAAATAATTATCCGTACAAACATTAACACCATCTATAATTTTCCAGCAAGATTGTACTTCAATTATTGAATTTATCCAATAATCAGTTCTTATTTCATTTATTCCTAAATTAACAGTAAAGAAATAATATATATTATTTGGAAATTTATTTTCTAAATAATTTTTATATAAATCAATAATTCTAATATCATTATTATGATTAAAATAATTTGATATTAAAATTAATATTTTTTGTTTTTTTTCAATAGTACCACATTGTAATATTGTGATTAATCTATTAAAATATTTTTCATAATTAAGTCTTATCATTTCTATATCGTGTTCTTCAGGTTCATGAGGTATCCAAGCATTATATTTAGTTATAGTATATGTTTTTTCAGGTGTATTTTCTCGTATTATATTTAAGTCTAAAGATTTATTTAAGGCATCATCTATCATTTTTAAATATGTTTCAGGATTATTATTATTTCTTATTGCCATCCAATCAAAAGGAAGTTTGAAATGTCTTTTATCAGCTAATTTTAAAGCATTTGCTGTATTACAATTAAATCCAAATGGTATAACAAAGTCAAATTTCTCATTGAACATTTATTTTTAATTTATATTTAAAATCAAATATTGTAAACTTATTTTCAAAATAAGTGAAATTTAGATTTATAAAATATATCTATAAATATAAAAATAAGGATCACCATAATTTGGTATTAATAAATGTACTTTTTCAGGATATGCAATTAATATATTGCACAAAATATTTTGATCCTTACCCCAAAAACGATTGTTAAGTTTATATTTATTTAACATTTCATAATATAATTCATGAAATTCATTAATAAAACTAATATGTAATAAAAATAATCCACCAACATGTGAATTTAAATATTTAAGGTCAGTTTTAGTAAGTTTATTATCATATACTTCATATTGTTTGGGATTAAAATCAAAGTTAGTTAGAGCAAAACTTATTTTTTTTACTGGTACATTGTCCAATTTATTATTATTAGGCCAATCTAACAATTGCATAGGTGTTATATCCCTAAAATTAGGTCTATTTCTACAAGATCCAATATCTAACCAAATAAACCATTCAGAATCAAAAAAATTAAATTGTGAAGCCTCTTTAATAAAATTTATTTTTTCATTCCAAATACAATATAATTCTTTAGAATGTATATTTCTTTCAGGATCAAGTTCTAATTGTTTTTCCCAATCAGTAATAAAATTACACACCTTTAAATCTTTAAAGTTTTTTTTGATAATAAGTGTTCTATTAATAAAATCAGAATTATATGATTCTCTAAGAGTTTTGATTATATCATAATTTTCTTCATCAGTAAAAATAACTAAACCACAACTCATATATGCTAACATATTTTTCATCCAATCAATATAAATTTGATGACTATATTTAGATTTTGAATTTAGATTATAATAACAAGTAACAGCTGTTAATTTTGAAGAAAAATTAAAAGTCATAATAATTTAATAACTAAAATAATATAAATTTTAAATTATAACCGTAATCAATTAGCGACTTAATGTTCTAGCATGAGTTTTTCTCGAAACTGATCTTGTACGTTTACCCATTATTGGATTATATTTTAAATCTAATAATAAAGAATATTTATGATTTACTTTTTTGAATATTCTATCTTTATCATCTGTAAAATCAGGATCTAACCATTTACATCTAATACGAGTTAAGAAAATAAAACTTGAATTGAAATGGGTATTTAAATCTGTAGTAATATTTCTACATAATGCAATTAAATGATATAAAACTCGACTTTTAGCTGAAAATAATATTGGTTTATCTATATGTATAGAAGGTTGATATTGTTCCATATTATTCCATTCATAATCTGTATCAATAAATGCCATTAATTCAATATCGTTTGGTTTATTAAGAATCATAGAATATATTAGTTCTTTACTAATAGAATTATGCATATTATTTGGTAAATACATAACATCATAACCTTCTGATAATGCAGCTAAAATTTTAGGTATATAGTGTTCTTCACGACCTCTAACAAATTTAACAGAATTAAGTTTATTTATTAAAACATCATTGGAAGAATTAGAACTAATAACACCATTCTTATATCGAAGAGACAATTTTATATTTTCCTTAGCATTTATACCATGTTCTTTACCATATTGTTGAAGTATTTGAAATTCTAAAGTTTTTTTTGTTTCTTTATTAATTGTTTTCTTAATATTTTTCAACATAGGAATATGATATATTATTGGTAAATTTGCTTGAATATTTTCTTTGTATTGTGTATGTAAATTTTTAAGAATATTTAAGTATACAGAATAAGTTTTAGCTGCTTCTTCATATTGTTCTCCTACATCTTCAAAAAATATATATTCATAAAATATACCACCATGAGAATTACAATTAATATTATTTGCAACTAGAGTATTATAGAATTTTGGTTCTCTATTTGCAGCAGCACCTTGATCTCTTGCTGTATCTTCAGAAGTTAAACATGCTGGATGATCTACTACAATCTGACCATAATCTTTTCTAGGTATATATTCGTGATAATAATCACTTAACCATAAATATTCAATAGGTAATTGAATTATGTTATATCGAGAAAACATATTATATGAATTAAATAACAAAGATACTATTCTATCATCTGCTTTGCCTTTATTTTGTTCTTTTTTACTCATATTAATAAATTTTCTTAAAATCTCATAAGCACCATTAGTATTACCAAAATACATTATACCACCAGATGTTTCAAAAATATAATTATCATAACAAACTCTTTCATTCATAGGTAACTCTTCGTTACTGTAATTATCAGAAGCTCTTGGATCAATATTCCAACCTCTTGCCATATAGTCTACATTTTTAATATCAAATAAATGAGGATATCTATGTATAGTCATATCACCATCTATATAAACTACAGCACGATTTCCACAAGCTTCTAAGGCTTTTTTAATAAATAAAGGTTTGGCATTAATAGCTAATTGATAACCTCCTGGTTTAGCAAATTCTGGATATTCCTCTACTAAAAAATTACAACCAACATCTCTCATATTTTGTTTCCAATTTTCAATCATTTTATTAAAACTTATTGCTTTCTTTTTTATTGGAGGTATTTTTTTGGGTTCTAAACCTCTCTTAATTCTTTCCTTATTTTCTTTTCGAAGTTCACGATAAAATTCGTCACAAGGTTGTTGAGTATTCATATTAAGATTATCACCACCCCAATAATATGTTATAACGACAAATTTACTATCTGGATTTACAATAGTTGGTTCTAATTTATGTTTAACTTCATCATTTATAATATCTTCTAATTCTTCAAAAGTTTCTTTAACTGTTCTATCTGTTCTATACATAAAAGTATCCGATAAATTAACATTAGTATTTCTTTTTCTTCTACTTAATGTTCTAACAGTACTTAAATATTTAGTATTAGATGGTTCTTGAAATAATTTACGTAATGTATTTCCATTAGAACTATTTGACTTTTTTAAAGTCTTTTTGGTTTTAGTTAAAGAAGGAACTAGAGATCTTGTTACAGTAGATTGTCTCGTAGAATTACTTGAATTTCTAGCAGATTCATATAAAGAACTAGGAGCAGAATAAAAACTATTATCTCTAGATACTTTAGTAACTTTTGTTTTCATTTTAGACTCACTTTCATTATTTCTAGTAATTAAACTAGTTGACATTTTATTTAATTAAAATATAAAAAAAATATATATCGGTATAAATTAAAATTTATTATTTATTGTAAAATATTTAAATCAATACAAATATCTTTCTTTAAATTTTTTAAATTATTTTCAATTAATTCTATATAATTAAATCTATCAAATTCTATTAATATATTTTTGATTTTTTCTTCATTGTCTTGATAATTATTCAATAAATCATTTGTTAATTTTTCAATAATATTAATAGTAATTCCTTCATTAATATATTTATTTATATCTCTTTTTTTTATAATATTCTTTTGTTTTCCTATATCATTTTCATCAATACTATATAATTTATTAGATGAAATAAGAATATTTCCAGCCCAAAAATCAGTTACTCTCCAAATACCCCTATATAAAGCACATTTTATGTATTCAAATAATATATCAGAATTTTCTAAAATATTTATATTATCTGAAATCATCGAAGAATTTTCAATATAATCAGTTATTAAAAATATTTTTTTGATATTGTTTTTATTTTTAAAAACTTTGTTTGTTCTTGGTGAAATATCATATAATGATTCAAAATATTTCATATTAGATAATTTATTTAATCCAAAAATAGGTTTTAGTTCATTAACAATAACATTATCAATTGCATTTTCTTTTCTTTTAATTTTTTTTACTACACATAGTCTATTCTCATATGTTACTAAAAAAGTCATGTATTTATTCAAAGTTTTTTCTACTAAGTTTTTAATATCAGAGAATTCATTTTTCATATGAATTTCAATATTCATTATTATAGAGAATAGAAAGAAACCATTATAATTTTTTTATTACAATTATATCAATTTTTAATTATTTTACTATTAGTTCTTATTCTTCCCTTTATTAAAAGAATCTTTACTTTACCAAAATTAATTAATATTTATAGAAAATAGTACCTATCAATAATTTCCTTTATTATTTCCCTTCTATTTAATAAAGCCAAATGAATATAATAGTATTTTAGAATTATAGTTATTGTGATTGTCTAAATTTATAAAATATAATAATTACTATTATTAACTTTTTAAATAAATAATAATATTCTATTAAAAGTAATGATATGAAAATAATAAAATATTTTTTATTTTTGATAAAGTATTTTTATAAAAATTATTTTTGAAAAAAATTTTTCAAAAAATAAAAATCTTTAAAATATAGTTGATACCAAGTAATACTAAAAATAAGAATTAAAAATAATTTACTACTAGCTATTTTTTGCTAAGAGTAGCTAGTCATAGCTACTTATGACTATAATTAACTAATTATGTATGTTTTTAAAAATAACTAATTATTGCTAATATTAGCTAAAACTATTTAAAGATATATTATATTATAATATAAATAGTTTATAATGGAAATAGTACCATATACATGTATAAGATGTAATTATGTTACCAAATATAAAAGTCATATGATTAACCATTTTAATAGAAAGAAACCTTGTCCTACAATAAAACATGATATTGAATTAACTAATGAAATAAAAGATAAAATATTAACTGGAAGAGTTTATCATATACCAAAAGTAGATAAACAACCTACTTTAATCCAAAACATTAACTATAATAATACTATGAATAATTATATTAATAAATTAGATACAATAGATAAATTAACAAAGCTAATGGAATATAATGATAAAGAAATTCTATATTTAGAAGATGATATGGAAAATAATTTCAAGATAAGAGTTGATAATATGAGAAAGAATAATTTCAAATATGGTTATAATATAGATGAAAACAGATTATTTGATATAATAGACGAAATAAGTCGTATTAAAAGGGGTGATTTAACCCATATGAATATTGTTTATAACGAGAAATTAAAGGAACTAAATCTTTATAAGAGTGGTTGTTGGGAGAGTTTAATTCTCGAAAGAGGTATAAAGGAAGTAATAGAGATATTAAAGGATATATTTTTAGATCATTATGAGAAGTATTTATTTAAACAGATTTATGTAAGTGAAAAGAATTTACTAAACAAACAGAAATATAAAGAGGATGTAGAACGTCATTATAAGTTCCTATGTTGTTTTGATTTATATCCTTATATAAAGGATAAAGATGATATGGAAATATTAGGAGAAGATGATGGTGATTTTGGTAAATATGAAATAGAAGAGAAGTGGATGGGAATTTATAATAATATAGCTCAGAATATAAAACGCTATGATATAAATAAAATGAAGAAGAATATAACTGACATACTAAAAAATAATACCCAACATAATTTAAAAGATTTAAATAAAACAATATTAGATTTATTAAATGTAGATGAGAGTTTTAAACAAATAATAGAAACTTGACGAAGTATATTAAACTTTTTGAAAATATTTAAATAAAATAAATGATATAAGGCTAAGTTAATTTAAAAATTATAAAATGAGAAAATTATTTATACTAGGTCTTTTATGTGGTATCAAATATAATGGAGAAGCCTTTTATTTACCAACTCCACTTAAAACTAAATCAAGTATTAAAACCAATAAATTAACTAAATTTATTCCAGAGAAATATGAAGAAACAAAAGCTCTAAATATTTTAACAACACAAAGATCTAGTAAAACAACTAGTCTACAAATGGCTCAACCACCATTTGATTTAGAAACTATAACACCTATTATAATTAATTTTGTTATGTTATTCTCTATTTATAGTTTATTATCATTTATTATTTGGAGATTTTCTAGTGGAAATAATTTACCAGGAATGTTTAATAAGAAAAAGGAAGTAGATGCTGAAACTATTAATGTTAAATTTGAAGATGTTGCTGGCTGCGACTATGTAAAAACAGAAGTTGAAGATATTATTGAATATTTAAGAAATCCTGATAAATTTAAAAACTTAGGTGCAAAAGTTCCTAGAGGTATTTTACTTAATGGACCACCTGGAACTGGTAAAACTCTTTTAGCAAAGGCTATCGCTGGAGAAGCAAAAGTACCATTCTTTGCTTCTGATGGTTCTTCCTTTATACAAATGTACGTTGGAGTTGGTTCTATGAGGATTAGGGAATTATTCGATAAAGCAAGAAAATCAGCACCAGCAATTGTATTTATTGATGAAATAGATGCGATTGGAGGTAAGCGCGGAATGAATATTAATGGCGGAAATGATGAAAGGGATCAAACACTTAATCAATTATTAATTGAAATGGACGGTTTTTCTTCGAATCTTCATGGTGAAAGTGAGGCAGTTATAGTTGTTGCTTCTACAAATAGAATTGATATTTTAGATGAAGCTTTATTAAGAGCTGGGCGCTTTGATAGAAAAATTTATGTAAAAAAACCGGATAGTAAAGGAAGACGTGAAATTTTAAAAGTACATTCTAAGGGAAAACCCTTATCAGATGATATAGACTTTGATGCAGTTGTAGCGCAAACTACAGGGTACACTGGTGCTGATTTAGCAACTATAATGAATGAAGCAGCTATTTTAGCTATGAGACAAAATGCAACTATAATTAATAATGAACATGTTTCAGAAGCTTTAGACAAGACATTAATAGGTATAAGTTTAAAAGATAAAGTAAATCCTGAAATTGTAGATGATATTGTTTCTATTCACGAAGCAGGACATGCACTTGTAGCTTTACTATTAAATCATAATACTGTTACAAGAATCTCTATTATTGCATCAAGTAATGGAGCCGGAGGATTTACCCTTTTAAGTCCGGACGAAAATACATTAGATGTTGGATTAGTATCTAAGACCTATATTCTCAATGAGTTGAAAGTTTTACTAGGAGGTCGTATAGCGGAAGAAATTATATTCGGAAAGGACCTTGTTACCACTGGTGCCTCGAATGATTTAGCTAGGGCAAAACAACTAGTAGAACAATATTTAGTAGATTTTTGTATGGAAGATGAACAATTATTTGGGTATGATTTTGAAAAAAATATTCCTTTAGTGCTTCAAGAGTATTATAAAAAGACATATGATTTATTAAATGAAAATAAACATTTACTAGAAATCTTTAGTAAAGCTTTAAAAGAGAAAAAAATATTATACAAAGACGAAATTTATAAATTATTTAATGATAATAAATTAGTTATTGATACTAATTTGGTGTAAATGTTTCTTATTAGTATTATGTTTATTCCACATATTTATATTGAAAGTTCCATAATCACAAAAAATACAATAAAATTTAAAATTGTTTTTTCTATCTTCTTTATTACTATGTTTAGTTAATAAATGTGTATTAAAAGATATTTCTTGATTAGTAGTATAATCACAAAAACTACATTTACCCTGAAATTTATTTTCTTTTTCTTTTCTTGTTCTTATTCCATTATTTTTGTGTTTATTATTATTTAAATGTTGTTCCCAATGAGATTTCCAACTACAATGATAATTACAAGTTTCGCAATAAAATTTATTCATTATATAATAATTAATTAATTATTAAATTATTTTTAAATAATTTTTAAATTTGATTTATATTTAAAGATATAATATTATAATTATAAAATTATTATGAATAATATTTATAAAATACCATTAAGAAACAAAAATAAAGAAATAATTGATTATATATTAGTTTCAGAAGAAGACTATGAGAAAGTTAATAAAATAAAATGGCATATATCACTAAGTAAAGATGGATATAAACATGTTACAGGAAAAATTAATAATAGAGATATTCGTCTAAGTCATTTTATATTTGGAAAACCAAAAGATGGTTATATTATAGATCATATTGATAATAACTCATTAAATCATCAAAAAGAAAATTTACGTGAAATTACTTATAGTGAAAATTCTCAAAATAGAAATAAAACAACAAAAGAAACAACTAGTAAATATATTGGTGTTTCATATAAAAAAAATATAAATAAATGGTGTGCACAGTATAGTTGTAATAATTTAGGAAATTTTGAAAATGAACTAGATGCTGCTAAGCAATATGACAAATATATATTATTAAAATTTGGAGAAAAAGCAAATACAAATAATTTAATTAAATTTAATGAAGTTAAAGATTTGAATATTAGTGATTTAATACAAAATAAAAAAAAGAGAGAATTACCAGATAATATTTATAAAGATAATAGTTTTAAAAATGGTAAATATTTTAGTAAAATAATCTATAATAAAATACAGTATAAATCTCCTTATTTTGATACTATAGAAGAAGCAATTAAAGAATTAGAAATTTTAACAAAAAAAATTAATGAAACTAAAAAGAATAATGAAATAAAACACAATATCCAAGAAATTACAAGAGATGAAAATAATAATGCAATTATTTATTTGAATAAAGATAAAACAAAATATACAATAGTTGACGATATTTTATGGTATAATTTATGTAAATATTCATGGCGTTTGAGAGAAAATAATTATGTTGTTGGAAAAATTAATAATAAAGATGTAAGAATGCATAGATACATATTAAATGCTCCTAATAATATTTATGTTGATCATATCGATAATAATCCATTAAATAATAAAAAAGAAAATTTAAGATTAGCTACGGCACAACAAAATAGCTTTAATAAAAGTAAAACTAATACAAATTGTACTAGTAAATATAAAGGGGTTTCTTATTCTAAACAAAATAAAAAATTTATGGCTACATTATTTTATCAAAGTATTAAATATAATTTAGGTTCATATAATAACGAAATTATTGCAGGTTTAGCTTACAATATTAAAGCACAAGAATTATTCGGTGAATTTGCTAATCTTAATGAAATTAATTTAGATACTAAAACATACGAAGAATATAAAAAAGAAATTTATAGTAATTGGAATAAAGAAAAAAAAAGTAAATTTATAGGTGTTGGTTTTAAAAATAATTTATATACTTCGAATATAAATATTAATAAAAAACAAATATATTTAGGAGGATTTAAAGAAGAAATACAAGCAGCGCTTGCATACAATCTTAAAAAGATAGAACTAAATAACAATAATTCTGAAGGACTAAAACTCAATCAATTTGATTTAGATGATGAAACTTATGAAAAATACAAAAAAGAAATTATGGAAAAATGGGAAAATAAAGCAAAAAAATCTAATATAAATAACTAATAGAAAAATTAAAAATAAATTTGCGTTTAAAAAAAATCTTAACTATTAGTTAAAAAATGGCATACGTAATTTCAAATGCCAATAATCCAGAAGAGATATTTTTTAAAGAAATAGATGTAGTAGCAGATTTCGAAACAGAACATCCAAACAATAATAATATTAGAATACATCAAGATTGGACAATTATGGATTATGCTCGTGCATTAGAAAAGTGTGAATATAAATTTGATACATTAGTAAATGCTATTGAAGATGCTTGTGAAGATGGTAGAAGAATAGCATTTGCAGTAGAAAATTGGAACCCAGCACCAGTCAATCCACAAATAGTTGGTGGTAAATCCAAAAAAAAATCTAAGAAAATTTATATAGGGAAACAGGGTGGAAAATATTATATAGTAAATGGGAAAAAGAAATATATAAAATAATTTTAGAAATATAGAAGAAAACTATAAAATTTGATTAAATATCGTATTTTTTAAATTATTAAATATATTATACTTAACTATATGCTCAAAGACTTTTTACAATTTCCTATAATAAATATATTTTTATTAAAAACAAAATTAAATAATTATATTTTACAGTTTTTCGAATCAATAACCGAAAACTATATAAAAAAGAAAAGTATATTGCATTATGAAAATAAAATTCTAGAGAAAAATATTGAAAAACAAAGTAAAATTTCTCTAAAAAATTTGAGAAAAACTAAATCATATATTTATATAACAGAAAAAATGGATTATGAATCTAAAAAGAAATCATATAGTGATTCATATATTATGAATCACGATGATAATGACTGGGGTTGGTTTACTGATATTGAATAAAATACTAAAATTAGTAAATTATAATTGATTATGTGTTTATTTTTTTAATTTATTAAAAATATAAATATAGGTTTTATTTTTAATTCTCACGTTTAAAATAAAATATGTCATATGTCACTGTAGGAGGCCGTGTATATGTACCCGATTTAGAAGATTTTGCTTATAAACAAAGAACTATGTTGAATATTGCTGATTCTGCTGTAATTTTAGCAGATATTGGAGTAAGAAAGGGATATGTTGGACTATTAGCCAAAGAAAAACTAGTTGATCCCGTAGAAAAGAAAAATGCTTTAAATGAAACTTTTGATGTTCCTTTAGATTTTAGATCCACTGGCATTTCGGTATTAGATTCCTTTGGAATATCAAAAGATATACAAGGTGCTATGTTTGAAAATTTCATGAAAAATTATACTCTCGAACAAAGAAGAGTATATATATCAATGTTCGAACAAATAGATCCTAATGATCATACTGCAGTTTCAGCCTTTGTAAATAATATGCTTTCAATGTTAGTAGGTTAGTTAAATGTTAGACCATAATTCATAAATTTCTTTTTTGTATTTTTCATAAGTTTCGTTATCTAAATTTAACTCATTAAGTTTCAAATTAGTCGAATTATTGTTATTTAGTTCTATTTTTTTTAAATTATATGCAAGAGCACATTTAACTTCATTGTCAAAACAACCAAGATGATATGATTTACCTTTAAATTGATATGTTGCTCTATAGGTATTATATTTAGTTTTTGTTGTTCCTATATAAAGTTTTTGCTTATTACTAATTTTATTTAATACTTCTTTTTCTATTTCATTATAACTTTCATTATCTATATTAATTTCATTTAGATTTGCAAATTCTCCAAATAATTCTTTTGCTTTAATATTGTATGCAATTGCTGCTTTAATTTCTGTATCAAAATGACCAACTGTATAATTTTTTGTATCTTTAGTAATTGACACATAAAAAGGATTATTTATATTTTTTTTAATATAAGTTATGCCTTTATACTGATGGATAGTATTTTTATATTTTATTTTGTTATAAGAATTTTCTTCTTTTGTTGCCAATCTTAAATTAGATTTTTTATTATTTAGTGGGTTTCCATCTATATGATCTACAAATAAATTATCAGGAGCATCTAATAAATATCTATGTAATCTTATAGTTTTTCCATTAATTGTACCAGATATATATTTATTATTTAAATACCAACCAACTTTAGATAATTCATACCATAGTTCTTCATCAATTATAGTTTCTAAAATCTTCTCTTTATTTTTATTATAAATATAAATTACTGCTTCACCATCAGAATTTCTTGTAATTTCTTTATTTAGATGCTCTAATTCTTTTTGTTTATTTACTTCTTCTATATCTCTTTTGCAAAAATCTAAATATTTAATTGCTTCCTCGATAGTATCTTTATATCCTGACAAATATTTCTTTTTATTATAAGTCATTTCAACAAAATATTTATTAGTCTTAGATTTATAGATATAATTTGGTAAATCAATATTATTAGTTCTTTTTCTAGTTTTAATTATATCTTCAATTTTTAAATTAATAGTATCTTCATACTTAATTAAATTGTTTGTTAATCCATCTTTACCATATAAAATATAAACAGCAGTATCATATGCTTTTGCAGCATCAATTTCTTTAGCAAATATTCCTAAATAATATTTTTTACATTCTGCTTGCCATTTATTACAAATTTTTTTATAGAAAACTCCTTTATATTTACTTGAAGTATTTTTTTGGGGTGTACTGTTTTGTGAATTTTGTTCTAATGTAGCAAATCTTAAATTTTCTTTTCTATTATCTAAAGAATTTCTATTAATATGATCTACAACCATTCTATTTTCTGGTTTACCTAAAACGAAGTGACTTAAGCGAACATTTTTCTTATTGATTATTGCTCTAACCACTTTATAACGAGATGGGTATTGATAAATACACCATTTATGTTTATTAACTCTTTCAAAATCTTCTTCAGAAACAAGAGCATAATCTATGATTTCTCTATTTTTATTTCTAAGAGGAATTTTATAGAGATGTTCTTCAATATTTATTTCGGACATTTTATTATTTTGTTGATTTTAATATATCGACAAACCTTTAAATATATATATTAAAAAAATAAATTTGAAAATAATAAAATTTTAAATTTTTATATAAAAATAATTTATTATTATTTATAATTATGAATAAATACAATTGTGAAACTTGTAATTATAGTTGTAATTGGTTATCATATTGGAAGATACATTTAAAAAGTAAGAAACACAATAATAATGGCAAAGAATTACATATAACATCAAAGAGATTTAATGGTAAATGCGAATTTTGTGATTTTGAAACTAATGATAGACGCTTTTTTAAACAACATATGTTAAATAAACATAGTAAGACAATAGAGGAAAAGAAGAAAGGTTATAAATATTATTGTGAGAATTGTGATTTTGGTTCGTTCCAAGATATATTGTGGAAAAAACATTGTGAAACAAAGAAACATTTACATTTTATCGCTTTAAAATAGGTATTTCGGTATTAGATTCCTTTGGAATATCAAAAACTATACAAGGTGCTATGTTTGAAAATTTCATGAAAAATTATACTCTTGAACAAAGAAGAGTATATATATCAATGTTCGAACAAATAGATCCTAATGATCATACTGCAGTATCAGCATTTGTTAATAATATGATTTCCATGTTAGTGAGTTAAAATTTCTCAATAAAATGTTTATATTTTAATTTTTTTTTATTAATTTATAAAATAATGGTAAATGGATTTTATAAATGATAAATATAGTTATACAACAAGAGATAATCGTACAATAAAAGCAACAGATATAATTAATTTAGATGTTGTAACAGAAATAACTTTTGATGATTTAAATATGTATAAACAATTATTTGAATTATTTTTTGAAGAATATAAAACATATCTTGAGAAAATTATAGAAATAGATTGTTATAATAGTGATATTTATAAAGTATTTCATTCTATAAAAGGCTCATCTGCTTCATTAGGATTATATACAATAAGTTGTTATGCTAAATATATTATGGATTTATTTTCTGATAAAAATTTTTATAATTTAAATAAAGATAAAATTATAGATGAAATGATATCATTATCAGAAATAACAAAAAAAGAATTTGAAAAAATTTCAATAAATAAAAAAGTTTAATTATTTAAAATGTATTTTAAGATATTTTTGAATATTAAAATAGGATAAACTTATAGATTCATCTATTTTGAGTAAATTTTTTAGCTTTTCATCAGGTAAAATAATTCTTCTATCCTTATTATCTCTTAAATTATTTTTAACAATATATTCATTAATTAAAGATGTAACTTCATTTCTTCCTTTTAAAGAATTTTTATCAATATCTAAAAATTCACATAATTCAGAAGATAAAGGTCTTGGTTTTATAAATCCAGATTGTAGTTTATTTCTTTTATTATTTTTTTTATTTTCTAATTTAGTTTTAATATTAATAATTTTGCCATAATCTTTTTTTAAAATATTTATTTTTTTTTGTATATTTTTTGCTTCTATTTGTAAATTTTTTAAAGATACTGCAATATCATTAATAGAATCAAAAATTATATCTGTTATATCTCTTTTAATTTTGTTATCTTCTTCTTTATGAATGTTATTATCTATAATATCTTCATCTATTTTTTCTTGATTATCATCATCTTGAATATTTTCATTTTCTTCTACATACTGATCATTATTTTTATTTTCCTTGTTTTTAAAATTTTTAGTTTTATTCATAATTTAATTATATACATATATAAAAATAAAATTTGATATTAATTTTATAATTTTAAATTATATGTAATTTCAGAAAATGGAAATAATTAATAATACACAGTTAAAATTTTTAAAAGATTTTAATGAGACATATAAATATATTACAAATAAATCATTAGATTCTATTTTAAATAAAAAATTGGGAGAATTATTTCACATAAATTTTTATGGTCCTGAAGGTTCTTTTAAAAATTTTTATGTATATTATTTAATTAAACATATTACTGGTAATAATTTACTTAATTCTAAAAATATTATAGAGAAAATTAATGTAAATAATAATATTGTAGAATTTGAAGTATTGTTAAACGAAAATTTTATAGAAATAAATCCTTCACAAAATAATTTTTATGATAGATGGATTATAACTGAATATATTCAAAATTTAATCAAAATAAAAAATATAACTCAAAGTAAACATATTATAGTTTTAAAGGATCTAGATAAATTATCAAATAATTCTTTTATGACATTAAGAAGAATTCTAGAAAAATATTCTAATAATGCTTTATTTATATTTACATCTACAAATATTGCACATATTAATGAAGCTATAAATAGTAGATGTTTTCAAATTAGATGTCCTTTAGAATCAGATAAAAATTTAAAACTATTTTTAAGTAAATATTTAAATGAAAAGGATAAAGTAAAAGATATTATTAATAATAGTGAAAGAGATATAAATAGAATTATGTTATTATATTCTAAAATTGATAAGTCTGACTTTAGTTATATTCCTATTTTAAATAACGAAATTAAAGAACATTTTATGTTTCTAAAAAAAACAAAAGATGTTATTAAAGTTGCCAAAGAAAATAGAGATTTTTTAAACAAAATTCTGAATTTTAGTTATAATAACGAAGAAATTATCAAATGTTTTCAAGATATTATTTTAAAAACTTATAAAAAAAAAAGAGAAATACTTATTAATATAATAACAATTTTAAAAGAATTAGATATGGAATTAATAAATAGTCAAAAAGATTTCTTTGCATACGAAAAATTTTTGATCAAACTTTATAAATTTATTCATTTTTCACCATAAATATCATTATTTAATCCATATATTTTATTTATATAATAATCTAATTTAATACCACATTTTCATACTTTCCATTTTATTTAGTAATATCTAGAATTACTCCATTAGTAGTATTTTTATATCCATTTATTTTAATATTATTATTATGAATATTATTATGACAATTTAGGCAAACTACAGTTAAATTATGTAAATTATTTTTATTAAATTGTTTATCAATATTACCATTTTCATCAGATTCTGATTGAAAACGGATATGATGTGTCTCTAAATTATCTTTAGAACCACAAATATTACAGGTATCAACAAATTTTTTTGCATTATAACGTGATTTTTTATTATTAACAATTTCAATATTTTCATTTAATATTTTTTTCTTTATTTTTTCTGCATTTTTTAAAAAGTCATTTGTAAATACAAATCTTTTGGCTATTTCAATACCATATGTTTCTGGACCAGCACCTTCTTTTAATTTTCTATCAAAAACAAGTTCTTTTGATTTATTGTCAAAATGTATTGTCATATGATATATTTTTAACGTTTTTATTTCTTTAATTTCCTTCATAATTTTTAATTCATGTAAATGTGAAGCTAAAATAAAAGATGCATTTTTTTTACTTAATTCTATTATACCTGCTGTAATTAAAGAAATTCCTGAGATAGATTCTGTACCACTCATTAATTCATCTCCAATAATTAAAGAATCCTTATGTGCTTTCTTGATAATACTAGATAATTCTCTTAATTCTACAGTAAATGTTGATTGTCCTTTAAATATATCATCAGAGCCTGGAATTCTAGTAAAAATTGATTTATAAGGATGGAATACAAAATTTTTACAAGGGACATACATACCTGCTTGTGCTAAAATTATATTCAAACCTATTGCTTTCATAGTTGAACTTTTACCAACTGAATTACAACCATATAAAATTATGCTATTTTGGTTATCTATACCTAATTTAATATCATTTGTTACATACGGAATTTTACTATTAATTATTTCAATTATAGGATGTCTAATTTCTGTAGCATCAAAATATGATTTTTCAGCAGTTTTATCTAAAATTGGTTTAATATAATTATATTTAATACTATTATATGCATTATTAGATATTAAATCTATATTATTAACAAAATTAATAGTTGACTGAAAAAGTTTATAATATTTAGTATATGTTTCTTTTGTAATTACAGAATATAATTCTGTAATTTTTTTTTTTAATTCATTTTTAAGATGAAAGATTTTATCATTAATTTTCATAATATTTTTACTAGTTATTTTAACTGTTAACTTATTTGGTGTTGTTTTATCAATTAAATCATTAAAGGTTTCTTTTATATCATCGATAGTTAGGTCATAGTTATGATTTATTTTTTTTTTTACTTGTAAAAATCTTTTACTTGTTATTGATAAATAATTTCCATCACGTTCGTTATAATCTTGTTTAAAATATCCACTAAAATCTGCAGAAGTAGAATTTAATTTATGTACTAATTTTACAAAATAATCATTATATTTATTTAGTTCTTCTTGAATACTATCAATTGTTTTGTTATAGTCTTTTACATAAAATGTTTCTGATATATTATCAAGATTGTATTTTAATAATTCATCAATATCAAATATATTTTCTAAATATTCAATTAATTCTTCGTATGATTTTTTATTACAATCAAATAATTCTAAATTATTACTCTTTAAAATATCAATTATTTTAATAATTTTATGAATAGAATTATAGAGAATATTAAATTCATATGGATGAAATTTATTAAAACCTAATTTATTAAAACTACGTTCAATATCAATTATTGATTTTAGTTCATCTCTAATTAATTCAAATATATATAAATCACCTTTATTTTTATCCTTTTGTAATAAAGCTTCAATATTACTATATTTTTTTTCTAATTCATCAATATTTGAAATAGGATTTAATAAACAATGCTTAAAATAACGTTTACCATTTGAAGATATACAATTATTTAAAATATTTAGTAAAGAGGAATTTTTGCTATTTTTAGAAGTTTCAGTATTAATAATATTTAATTTTTTTATAGTATTATATTCTAATATTAATTTATCATTATTTTCTAAAATTTCTGGTAAATATACACTTTTTAATTTACTGCTATCATGATCATAAATAAATCTTAATAAATTTACGTATGCTATTACAGAATTTGGATTTTTTTCTAAATTACAATATTCGATTGGACTTATTAAACCTGTATTAGGATAAATTTTTTTTAATATTTCATTTTGGTAGTTTAAATTTAGAATTTCTTTAGGAAAATTATTAATATTATTATGAACACAAGTAGAAGATAATTCTAAAAAATTTACTATTTTTTCGTAAGATAAATCTTCTATTAAATCACCAAAAATTAAAACCTCTTTTGGATAATAAATTTGTTTAATACGAAAAATTTCATCTAAAATTAAATTTGTGTCTGTAATATTATTTGGAGTTTCATAAATATATGATTTACTAGTTGTAATATCATATATTGCTATTGAACAATTTACAAAAGAGTTTTTACTACGATAATCAAAAGCTTTTGTTAAGTAAATTGTTATTAAATATTTTTCTTCATAACTTTGAATATTTTCCATATAAGTTGAAGGACTAAAAATTTTTGTTACACCTCTTTCAGGGTTTGGAGGATCATTTAATTGCTCTACTATTACAACTGTATAATTATTATCAATTAAAATTTCTACATATTTATTCAAACAATAAACAGGCATTCCTGCTAATAAAGGATTAGAACGAGAATTTTCGATAATAGCTTTATTTTTTCTAGTAACAGTTATATTTAATAAATTTCCTATTTCAAAAATATTGTCACAACCATATTTATCTTTTTCACTATTAACTCCATACAATTCGTAAAATGAACCGCACATTAATAGGACAATAGTTTTTTCGCCATATTTTTTTTTATATTCTACTAAATAATTATGATAATCATCTAGCATAGTCATATTTATATTTCAAATATTATGAGTTATTTATATTTTTAATTCAAAAATTAATCTTAAATAGTTTTAAGTTATTTAAACAAATAAAAAAAAATTTGAAAATTTTATTATTGATTTTAAATTTTATTCAAAAAGAAATGAATAACTTACGAAAAGAACTAACAATATTTGAAGAAGATTATGTTAAAATACCACTTTTCAATCAGCAAAAAGAAGTTATAGAATATTTTATAATAGATAAGGATAAATATGAGGAAGTCATAAAATACACTTGTTACCTTTATACTAAAACTATATCAAAAAATGTATATAAAACAGTTGTAATTAAAATTAATAATAAACAAATGAATTTAAGTCATTTTATATTTGGAAAACCAAAAAATGATAATGTTATAGATCATATTAATAATAATGCTCTAGATAATAGAATTAAAAATTTACAGGAAGTTTCTAAATCACATAATAGTCAAAATAGAAAAAAAATGTCTTCTAATGCTTCAAGTAAATATATTGGAGTTTGTTATAGTAAAAGAGACAATAAATGGCAAAGCAATTGTAGTGGAAAAAATTTAGGATTATTTAAAGATGAAATTGATGCTGCTAAAATGTATGATAAATATGTTTTAGTTAAATATGGTGAAAATGCTTCAACAAATAATTTAATAAATTATGAAGAAGTTAAAGATTTAACTGTAGAAGATATTAAACCATCTAAAAAAGAGAGAGAATTACCATTAAATATTTATAAATCACAAACTAATTTATATTTTGCTAAAATTACTTATAATAAAAAACAATATTTATCTGAATGCAAAATAAATTTAGAAGAAGCAATAAATGATCTTAAGAATATTAAAGAAGAAATAAAAAAAATCAAAGAAGAAGAAGAAAAAATACATAATAATAAAGAAATTACAAGAAATTCTAATGGTGAAGCAGTTATTAATATATTTAATAAAAATAAAGAAAAAATAGCAGAAACTATAGTTGATGAAGAATTATGGTATAAATTATCAAAATTTGGATGGTATTTAAGTAAAAAATATATTCAAGCATCTATTAATTGTAAAGTTACAATGTTACATCGATATATTATGAATTGTCCTGATGATAAAATTATAGACCATATTGATAATAATCCATTAAATAATAAAAAAGAAAATTTAAGAATAGCAACTTTAATAGAAAATTCTTATAATTCTGAAAAATCTACAAAAACTAAAAATACTTATAAAGGTGTTTATACTATGAAAAATAGTATTAGATATAGAACTTCAATTAGAAAAGATAATAAAGATTATTATTTGGGAACTTATGATACTGAATTACAAGCAGCAGTAGCATATAATTTAAAAGCAACAGAATTATTTGGAGCATTTGCTTATCAAAATAAACTAGATTTGGATAATGAGACATATGAAAAATATAAATTAGAAATTATTGATAATTGGAATAAGAGAAAAATGATTTAAATTACCGATTGAAGTAGGACAATAGTTTTTTCACCATATTTTTTTTTATATTCTACTAAATAATTGTGATAATCATCTAGCATAGTCATATTTATATTTATATTTCAAAAATTATGAGTTATTAATATTTTAAATTCAAAAATTAATCTTAAATAGTTTTAAGTTATTTAAACAAATAAAATAAAAATTTGAAAATTATATAAATATATTCTAATTTATTCTAATTTTTAATAAGTAACTATATAAATTATTAAATTTTTATATTTTCTTCTTTCTATTACTTGTATTTTTATGATTATTAGAATTATATTTATGTGCTATTTTTGCTGCATTATACCAAGCATTCCAATCATTACTAGTTAAAGAATTAGATACTTTATAAGAAGCATTTGTTGTATTTAATTGACGATTTAATTTTTGTACATTGTCTTTTTCAATTCTTGCTATTGCAAGTTTTCTTTCTGCTTCTAACCATTCATTATGTGCTTTTTGTGCTAAAATTTTTTTTTTTTGTGCATTTACATTAGCAGCATGTGCTATACTAGCTGCTTGCGCCATTAAGTTAGTATTATTATAAACCATCTTTTATTTTATTATAATATTTTTTTTATATAATGTAAAATATTTATAACTAATATATTTTTCTAAAAATATTAAACATATTAATAAATTTTTTAGAATATTTAACACTTTACTAATTCAAAACACCATAAATTAAGTCTTTTAAATAACAAATATATTTAAATATGGTTATGTACTCAAAGAAGCGTATAGTCAAAAATTTATTGTTAAAATTAATATGTATAATTTAAGAAAAATTGAAAATAATTTAAATATAAATGATAATTAATATTTAGAATTATTTATCTTAACTAAAATGAGTAATATTGATTTAGACGATTTAATTCCATGTGAAATATGCAATTTACCTGTAGAATTTAATTATTATATTGATCATCTTAACAATTGTTTTTATAATAGATCTAGAATAAATGTTAATAATACAGTTAATCAACCTGCAACAAATAATTTTAGACAAAGATTTACAGATATTAATACCTTTTTAAATAATCTATTAGGATATAATACTGGAACATATTCTACGAATACACAAACAAATACTCAAACAAATACTCGAGCAAATACTCAAACAAATACTCGAGCAAATACTCAAGCAAATACTCGAGCAAATACTCAAGCAAATACTCGAGCAAATACTCAAACAAATACTCAAGCAAATATTCAAGCAAATACACAAGCAAATACACAAGCAAATATTCAAGCAAATACACAAGAAAATGCACAAACAAATATTCAAGAAAATGCGCAAACAAATACCTCAATATTAAATTCCTTTTATAGAAATCCTTTTAATTATAATATTAGTAATGCCAATTATATTAATACTATTCCTATTGATAATAATACAAACACAAATGTATTATATAATCAAAGAACAATTAGAAGAACTATAAATCATCCAAATCAAGCTCCAATAACTCAGATTCAAAGATATATAAATGGTATTCCTATATCTAATACCTCAAATAATTTATTGCCAAATCAATTAAATTTACCAAATACTAATCAAGAAACAAATAATAGTTTTCTAAACTATCCTAATACTAATCAAAATAATTTGGATCAATATTTTGATGGAATTTTTAATGATATTTTAAACAATCCGATAGGTGTATTCTTTACTACTTTAGATATATTAAATAATAACAATGTAGATGATCTTGATAATTTAGAAGATGTTAGAGTTTATATTGAAAATATAAACTCTGTATCTGAAACAATTACATACAATGAAATTATTGATAAAGATAAAGATTGTGCAATATGTTTAGAGAATTTTACTAATTTATATAATAATAATAACTCTATAGTTTTTAGAAAAACTTTATGTAATCATATTTATTGTGATGAATGTTTATCTACTTGGTTATCTATGAGTAAAAAATGTCCATTATGTTCTATAAATTTAGAAGATATGGCGAATGGAACATTAGAAAATGATAATGAAGAAAATTTTGATGAAGATAATAATGATCATTCATCAATTAATAGCTATAGCAATTCTGATGATTATAATAGTATAGAGAATAACATTAATAATTATAGTAATAATATTGACGAAACAATTGAAGAAGAATTAGATAATAATTATATTAGTTCAGATGAAGATTCTAATATTACATCAGATAATGAATCAGAAATAATGTCTGATAATGATTCAGAAAACTCTATTATAAATAGGACTTCTGATAATGAATCAGATATAGAATCTGAAATAATTAATTAAATTGATAAGTATATTATTAATAAATAAATGAATTATTATTGGATAATTAAATTAGAAAAATACTAATAATAAAAATAAAAAAAATTTGATTTTAAAAATATATTTTTTTTTTATTACATTTTAAAAATTATTTAAACGAATATCAAGAAAATTTAGTAATCCAGATGATTCCGAATGAAGAACTAAATGAAGCTGAATTCGAAAAACATACTTGGAAGATTATTTCTAGTTATTTTGAACAAAATCGGGGTTTAGAACTTATTCGTCATGTGATTAGTTCTTATGATGATTTTGTTAGTAACAAAATTTATGATATTATTGAGGGATTTAATCCAATACAGATCAATTACAATTATTTACCAGATAAAGATCTTTTTGAATATCAAATTAATATTAATATGAAAAATCCCGAAATATCTAAACCAATTATTTATGAAAAAGATGGAAGTACAAAATTAATTACACCACAAGAATGTAGACAGAGAAATTTCTATTATGCAGGAACTTTATATATTGATATGTATATTGAAGTGTTATATTTAGTTAATAATGTTGTTGTTCACAAAAATAAAGTTATTAAAAAGATTAATATTGGTAAAATCCCTATTATGGTTCGATCTAAATATTGTGTTCTCAAAGATTTACAAATTCAAACAGCTACTAAGGAATGTAAATACGATTATGGAGGATATTTCATTACAAATGGTAATGAAAAAGTTATTGTAAGTCAAGATAGAATTGCTGAAAATAAAACATATGTATTTTTAGATTCAAAATTATCAGCTTATTCACATATTGCTGAAATTCGCTCAGTTTTAGATAATAAATTTGGAGCTCCTAAATTAACTACACTTAAATTATCTGCTAAATCAACTCAATTTGGCAAATTTATTCGTGCTATTATTCATCATATTAGAATTGAAATCCCTCTATTTATCTTATTCAGAGCATTAGGTATTGAAAGTGATAAGGAAATTATTCAATATATTGTACTTGATCTTGATGCTTCTGAAAATAAAGAGCTTATTACAGAACTAAAAGGAAGTAGTGTTGAAGCAAATAATTGTTTATATCAAAAAGATGCACTTATTTATATGAGTAAATTTTTAAATATTAGTGGTTATCCTAAAGAATATATTCAAATTATTGATAAGAAAATCAATATTATTAAGGATATTCTTAAAAATGATTTCTTACCACACTGTGGTGATGATTTCCAAAAAAAAGCATTATATCTTGGTTTTATGGTTCGCAAATTACTTCTATGTTATTTTAATAGAGCAAAACTTGATGATAGAGATTCATATCTAAACAAAAAAATTGATACTCCTGGAATTTTAATGGCAAATATTTTTAGACAATATTATGGAAAAGTCATTAGAGATATGAAAAATATGTTATTTAAGGAAATTCAATCTGGACCATGGAAAGCTACAACAGATTTTGTGAATATTATTAATATTTGTAATTTATATAAAATTATTAAAAGTAATACTATTGAATCTGGTTTAAAATATTCTCTTGCTACAGGCAATTGGGGTATTAAAAACAATATGAATAAAACTAAACAGGGTGTCGCACAGGTACTAAATAGACTAACATATCAGGCAACAATTTCGCATTTAAGAAGAATTAATACTCCTATGGAAAAAGGTGGTAAACTTATTCAACCTAGAAAACTACATAGCACCCAATGGGGTATAGTGTGTTCGGCGGAATGTTTTGCTCCAGATACACCAATTCTACTTTGGAATGGTACTATTAAAAGAGCAGAAGATATTGTTGTTGGTGATTATTTAATTGATGATAAAGGTAATCCAACAAAAGTAAGAACTACTTGTGAAGGATATAAAACAATGTATGAAATTATACCAACAAAAAAGAATTTTATGAGTTATACAGTCACAGACAATCATATTTTAACATTAAAAGTAAAAAAACATAAAATAATTAGAAATATGAGAGGACATAAAATGTTAAAATGGTTTGATAAAAATTTACTTAGGTATAAACATAAAGAATTTCATAATGATAATGAATTAGAAAAATTTAAATCTATTATCGACGATGACGATATTATTGATATTACAATCGAAAAATATTTATCTTTACCTATTAATATTCAAAAAGAATTATATCTTTTCAAATCAGATGGAATTAATTGGAAACATAAAGATGTTTTATTAGATCCATATATTCTTGGTATGTGGTTAGGTGATGGGATGTCAAGTGGTTTTGCATTCGCAACAGCTGATAAAGAATTATTAGATAAATGGATAGAATGGGGTAAATCCAATGATGCAACAATTAAACATCATGGAAGATATAGATATGGTTTAAGTTCAACAATCAATAATACACAAACAGGTATTAGTTGTAATAAAACAGAAAAAGCACCACTTAAGAAACTATTAGATAAATACGATTTAGTAAATAATAAACATATTCCACTAGATTATTTAGTAAATGATCGTAAAATAAGATTAGCAGTTTTAGCTGGTTTAATTGATACAGATGGTAATGTTAGAGCTAATGGACATGAGATTAGAATATGTCAAGGAGAAGCAAATTATAGAATTATTTATGATACTGAATTTTTAGCAAGAAGTTTAGGTTTCTCTTGTCATTTAAATGATGGAATTTGTTCTTATACTGTTAACGGCGAAAAAAAAAGAAGACCTTATAAAGAATTAACTATAACTGGTGAAAAATTATACGAAATTCCAACTGTTCTTCCAAGAAAGAAACTAAATCAATTTGAAAATCCTATTACAATCAAACGTTGTTCAAGTTTTTTACAAAGTTCTTTCCAATTAATCAAAAAAAATATTCAGCCGTTTTATGGTTGGCAATTAGAAGGAAAGGGAAGATTCCTATTAAAAGATATGAGTATAACACATAACACACCTGAAGGAGCTTCGGTAGGACTAGTAAAAAATTTATCAGTTAACGCAACAATCACAATTTCTTCAAATTCTGAAAATGTTAGAAATCATATAATGATGAATAATATTATACCATTTAATGGTAATAATTTCAAAGAATTTTATGAAAATACAACTGTTTATTTAAACGGAGATATTATTGGTTATCATAAAGAACCTCATATATTTTATAAAAAAATGAAACTATTAAAAAGGAATGGAATTATTAATATTCATACAAGTATAGCATGGTATATTCAACAAAATAAAATTGATATTAGTACAGAAAGTGGAAGATGTATTAGACCTCTTTATATTGTTGATGAAGGGAATAAATTAAGATTAACAAAAAAACATGTATTAGATATTTATAATAAAAAAATTACTTGGAAAAATTTAGTAAGCAAACAAACTATGTTTTATGATGATGATAAACTTGAAGATTCTTCTATTGTTGAATTTATTGATACTGAAGAATCTAATACTTTACTATTTGCAATGAAACTCAAAGATTTACATAAGGGAATAAAAGCTAATCATTATCCTCGTCAATATACTCATTTAGAAATGCATCCAGCATTAGCTCTTGGAATTTTAGCTAGTAATATTCCTTTTCCAGATCATAATCAGGCTCCAAGAAATTGTTACCAAGCATCGATGGGAAAACAAGCAATGGGTGTATATGCAAGTAATTTCAGAAATCGTTTAGATACTATGGGAAATATTTTAAATTATCCACAACGACCATTAGTAAGAACTAGAATGTCAGATATAATTAATTGTAATGAATTACCTTGTGGAATTAATGTTATTGTAGCAATTATGACATATACAGGTTTTAATCAAGAAGACTCTGTAATGTTAAACAAATCAGCTGTTGATAGAGGTTTATTTAATTCCACTTATTATAGGACATATAAAGAACAATGTAATAAGAATCATTCTACTGGAGAAGAAGAAATTTTTTGTAAACCAGACTTTTCTAAAACTAAAGGTATTAAACCATTCAATTACGATAAATTAGATGAAAATGGATTTGTTCCTGAAAATACTCTTGTAAATCAAAGTGATATTATTGTTGGTAAAGTTATGCCAAATAGAGTTAATAATCTTTTTGATTACAAAGATAATAGTATTACTATTAAGAGTAATGAAAATTGCTTTATTGATGCAAATTGTAGTAATAATAGATACTTTAAAAATACAAATAATGAAGGCTATATTTTTGGTAAAATTAGAACTAGAAGTTATAGAATTCCAACAATAGGAGATAAGCTATCTTGTTATACCCCTGATCACGATGTATTAACAGATAAAGGATGGATTAATATTACTGAATTAACAATGGATCATAAAGTTGCCTCTTTAGTTGGAGAAAGACTTATATATCAAAATCCTATAGCATTACAAGAATATGATGTAGATGATGAAATTTATCATATTAAATCAAATCAAGTAGATTTATTGGTTACTAAAAACCATAGAATGTATGTTAGTAATAGAGGAGACAGAAACTTTATTATGGAAAATGCTGAAAATATAATTAATAAAAGAAGATATTATAAAAAAAATTGTAATTTATGGATACCAGATGTATCAAATAATATCCCAAAAGAATTTATAATTATTGATAATAATTTAGTAAAATTTGAAATAGAATCTAAACTTATTATTGATATTAATGATTGGTTACAATTTATAGGGTTATGGTATGCTGAAGGATGGGTTAAAAAAAACACTAAATATGCTAATTTTGCCGCTGATAAACCAAGAGTAAAGGAATATCTAACAAATTTTTGTAATAAATATAATTTAGAAATTTATAAAGATAAATATCATTCATCTGATAATGAAGAAAACAGATGGAGAATAACATCTAAAGCTATCGGTAATTATTTAGAAATATATAGTGTAGGAGCAATTAATAAGAAATTACCAGAATGGACTTGGTTATTAAATAGAGAACAATGTAAATTTTTAATAAAAGGAATGTTATTAGGCGATGGTCATATAATGAATAATGGAACAGAAAGATATGATACATCTTCTGTTCAACTAGCTGATGATTTTCAAAAACTATGTTTACATGCAGGATATTCTTGTAATAAAATTATAAAATATAAAGCTGGTCATACGTCTATTAAAAAAGATGGATACAAAATAACACAAACCGTAGATGCATATAGATTAACTATTATTAAAAAACAAAATGAACCAATAGTAAATAAAAATTATAAATTAGGTTTCCCTGAAACATCTATGGATAAATTTATTAAATATACAGGTAAAGTGTATTGTTGTACAGTTCCCGAAGGTAATGGAATTATTTATGTTAGACGTAATGGAATTCCTGTCTGGTCAGGAAATTCTAGACACGGTTAAACTTTGGCCGTGAAAAGGGAACAGTGAGGTCGCAAGGCTTCAATTAAAAGTATGAATTAACATACTACTGAAATTCTCTAGTCGGCAATAAATCGTACTGTTCTTTACGAATAAGTGGTTTATTGTGGTAGGCAGATGACAGTCTGCACCTATTTTGATAGAAATATCAAATAACAGGCAAGATTGATGAAAACGGTTAACGCCTTGCAAGGGGCAAGACCGTCGGTATTAGTTTAAAGTGATTTAAGCTAAATATCGCTAGAGACTGGGTCATCAATCGGTAATCTCAATATGAGATCGCTTAATGTACAGTCCGTCCCCTATGAACCTTGGTAATTCTTGGAGTAATAGGTGCTTAAGTGATCAGATGAATTGAAAATTGAAGTCTGGGAAGCTTAAGAATACTTAATTTATATTAAGTATTGGTTAACGCAAAAGGGAACTATAGGAATGATTTATAGACAAGAAGATATGCCTTTTTCAAAAGATGGTATTGTTCCAGATGTTATTATCAATCCACATGCTATTCCGAGTAGAATGACTATTGGACAAATCATGGAATGTATTTTAGGTAAAGCTTGTGTACTTAATGGTAATACATTTGGAGATTCTACACCATTTACAGATCTTAAAGTAGAAGATATTTCCAATATTCTTCAAGAAAATAATGTAGATAAACATGGCAATGAAATTCTATATAATCCACGTACTGGAGAACAAATTCATACTGCTATCTTTATGGGACCTACTTATTATCAAAGACTTAAACATATGGTACAAGATAAATCACATAGTAGAAATTCTAATGGACCTATTGTCCTATTAACTAGGCAACCGGCGGAAGGTTTGGTTTTAAATATAGGAAATCTATATAATCTGGCCTTAGTCAATATAAAGTATTGGCTAGTCATGACTCTATATAATAACGCATTATATAGATTGTGGCGACACATTCAAATTGCGGAAATATCCCAAAGTTTATTTACAATTACCCAATTAATTAAAATGAGAAAATTTGAATTAAATTATAAAAATATTATTTACACAAAATTTTAAATATGGAAGAAGAAGTAATTTGGAAAAATATACCAGTAGAAGAACTCAAAGAAAGCTATCTAATCTCTAATAATGGTCAAATTAAATCACTATTAAGAAATAAACTTTTATCAACTAAAAATCTTCGTGGAGGATATCCTAGTATTAATATTGGAAATCCGAAAAGAGCATATAAAGTTCATCAATTAGTTGCAAAAGCCTTTATACCTCATTCTGAAGATTTAGATATTGTTAATCATAAAGATGGTAATAAACTCAATAATCATGTTGATAATCTAGAATGGACAACTATAAGAGGAAATAATATTCATGCTCATGAAACTGGTTTACAAACTAAGACTAAAAGAGCTATATATCAATGTGATTTAGATGGAAATATTATTAGTACATTTGACACTATTAGAGGTGCTGGAGTAGAAACTGGTATTGATTCAGGAGGTATAGCTAAATGTTGTAAAGGTACAAGAAACTCAGCTGGAGGTTATAAATGGAAATTTGTTGATAAAAATCCTAATGAAAAAGATATAAATCTTGATAATTTTATTGAAGTAAATAATTTTAAAAATTATTTAATCGATAATAATGGTCAAATTTATAGTAAGCCTTATAAAAAACTTTTAAAATTTCAAAAAAATGGCGACGGTCATTTTTGTATTACACTAAATAATAAAGGTAATCGACAATTCTATTTATTACATAGACTCCTAGCTGAACACTTTGTACCGAACGATAATCCTGAATTAAAGAAACGAGTAATCCATATTGATAAAAATATAACTAACAACGAAATTTCAAATTTACAATGGGTAATTTAAATAAATGAACTTCAAGATACTAAACTATATAAGAAATTATATAGTGGCTTATGTTAACTGCATAAGGTATAGTAAAAATTCTTGAAGATTAGGACAATCCGCAGCCAAGCTCCTAAGTCCGTTAATTACAAGGATATGGAGAAGGTTCAACGACTAAACGTTTGTGGGCTTGAAGGATCTGGTAAATCCTTATGATAGCTTAAGATATAGTCTAGTCCCATCTGAGAAGATGCTATTATAGAGATATAATAGGAATAATGATATAGGGAGGAAATGCCCTATTGAATTCGGTGTTAACGAGAGCACGAGAAGGGGGTCTGAGATTAGGTGAGATGGAAACAGAGGTACTTTGGTCTTACGGTGCCTTTAGTTTCCTTAAAGAACGCTTTATGGAATGCAGTGATAATTACCGTGTATTTATTTGCAAGAAATGTGGCAAATTTGCTAATGTAAATCCAAGTAAAAATATTTATAGTTGTAAGCCTTGTAATAACGAATTACATTTCTCACAAATAAGAATACCATACAGTGCCAAATTATTATTCCAAGAAATCCAATCAATGGCTATTGGGACGAAATTCATTACTGCATAAAAATAAAAAGGTGTTACTTTAATACTACCTTTCTTAAATTTTTTTTATAAAAATATTAATTTTTATAAAAAGGGAGCACATAGGTGTATGCTCCCTTTAGAGGGTTTCTATTAATAATAGAGAAATTTTAAAATTAAAATTATAATAGAATAAATATAAAGTTTTAAAAAATATTTTATACTTAAAGAACGAAAACTATATAAAGCTAAGATGTTTTATAATATAAAACACCCTTCATGAATATTGTTAAAGCATTTAATTCTAATAATCTACATACTGAAATTATAATTAAAGGAACTTATGAAAATCCATTATTTAGAGCAAGTGATATAGGATTAATTCTAGATATAAAAAATATAAGACCAAGTATTCAAAATTTTTATAATGATGAAAAGGTAGTTGCTACTATTGACACCCCTGGTGGTCCCCAAGAAGTTTCATTTTTAACAGAGAAAGGTCTCTATAAAATTTTATTCAAATCAAGAAAACCAATTGCTCAAATTTTTCAAAATTGGGTTTGTGATGTAATTAAAGAAATTAGATTAAAAGGTATTTATGCATTAGAAAAAGATAAACAAAGTTTAGAAAAAGAAATTAAAGAACTTAAATTTAAAAAAGAAATTCTCTTAAAGGAATTTGATCCTAATAATTATCAAAATAAAACTGTAGTATATTTACTTCATATTGAAGGTAATATTTATAAATATGGCTGTAGTTATAACTTTTATCAAAGAGCAAAAGATCATAAAAATAAAAGAAACTGGACGAGATATATTGAAATTTTTGAATGTTGCACTGCAGATAGTGCAAGAGATGTAGAGTTAAATTTTAAAAGATATTTACAAGCAAATAAATTAAATTCAACTTATAAAGATAAAAATAATTCAGTTCATACAGAAATTTTTACAACAGAAAATGATATTAGCGAATACATACAAATTATCCAAAATTATGTTACCAAAGTTCACGAAGATTATAAAACAAAATTTTTCAATTATTATTATAAAGATAACAATTATATTTATAATCAAAATGATATCTATGTTTTACTCGCAAATAAAATTGATAATCTAGAAAATAAAATTAACATTCTATTAGATAACAAAGAAACTCCTTCAATTAAACAAATAGAAAAATCTAATATAAATTTACATAATTCTAAAGAAGAAATAAAAAAATCAACAGAAAAATCAACAGAAGAATTAACAGAAGAATCAATAGAAGAATTAACAGAAGAAT
>JACCEC011367970.1_pt1 | contig 65519 bp, 81 predicted proteins | sample 7450121 | NCBI WGS metagenome assembly JACCEC01 (sample SAMN15323455, study PRJNA562643) | freshwater metagenome | isolation source: river surface water | place: USA:Blue River Watershed | collected 2017-08-18
GATGACTAACGGACCTTTTGCAACCCAAGAACAAGTATTAGAATATTTTAATAGGTATTCAGAATTTATTGATATTGGAGAAAATATAAATTTTGGAAATCTTTTAGTTTTAAACTATTATATATTTGATGAAGATAATGAACAGCCATATATTGGTGTAGTTAAATCAAAAAATGAATTTTATATTAGTTTAACAAGTATTTTAGCTAAAAAACCTGGAGAAGATGTGTTTACAAAAAAAACACCTTCAACAAATAATATTTATTTGATTCCATTTCAAAGGAAAATTTCAAGTGGAGTATTACGTATAAAACATATTGCGACTGATTCAAGAATTACTATTGATATAAGACCCGCACAACCGGCCCAGCTTGCACAACCGGCCCAGCTTGCACAACCGGCCCAGCCTGTACAAGTACAACAAAATATGTCATCTAGACCAAACATACCTAACACACATTTACCAATTGGTGGAGGTTATAATAACTCTAGATTAACAGTTCCTTTTGAAAGTGGTCATATGGTAGATTATATTCGACACCAAGAAGCCCAACTTGAAGCTAGACAACAATATCAGCCATCTAGTTCTACTATAACAGCGCCAGCTGTTGAAGAGATTCAAGACGAGACGAGTTATAAGGATAATGTTACTTGTAAAATCTGTTTAAGTAATAAAATAAATATTGTTTGTATTCCATGTGGACATTGTTTTTGTAGTGCTTGCAACACACAGTCAAGAAATAATTTGTGTGCTGTTTGTCGAACACCAATAACAAAAACACAACCATTGTTTATTTAGGATTAAACTAAGAAAAAAATTGAATTAAATTATTTTTAAATTTTATTTATTAGTTTTGTAGAAAAATGAGTTATCCAACAACATCTCAAGTCTTAGATTATTATAATTCAAAAAAAAGTGAAATTTTAAAACGTCCAAGATTATTATTAGATTATCATGATGTGATACATCAAAATTTAACACCTGAAATGCTTGGGTTTAAAAAATTAAATTATTATTTAATGAAAAATGAAGAGAAGGATCAAACAATATTTCTAATAAAAGATATTAATCATTTAGGTATTAAACTAAACTCTGGTAATTTTATTTTTGTTCAAATTTGGCAAAGAAAGAATACTGATGAATTTTTTTTTGAAACTCATCAGTATGATAATAATATTTCTTGGAATTGGTTTTTTAATCAAATACTTAAAAAAATTATTGTTAGACATATTGGTAGTACTGAAGAAATTAAAAATTTAGTTCAACAACAATCTAATTGTTTAATAGATTACCATGTCCAGAATTCCCCTAATCTGTGTAAAGAACCTTTAAGTAAACCTAAACGTGTAAAAAGAAGAAATAATTCTAAGCATATTGAAAATGTGGCTTGCAAAATTTGTTTTGCTAATAAAATAAATATTGTTTATATTCCTTGTGGACATTGTTTTTGTTCTGAATGTAATACTCAAATAATGAATAATTTGTGTGCTATTTGTCGAACACCAATAACAAAAACACAACCATTGTTTATTTAACTTTTGCTGCATATATTATAGATTTTTCTGTTTTTAAATCTACTGATGCAATTGATGTTCTAAAAACATTGTCTCCATTCATATCTTTTAATAATGCATAATATATATTTGTATGACCACTATTCATATTTCCAGTAGTTTCACAATCAATATTTAATATTTGATATATTGATTCTGTGATAATTTTATTGTCTATAACTAAATATATAAAGTCATTAACATCAAAATCTATAAATTTATTTTTAACCATTAATTTAATTATAACTATTAAAATATTTAATTAATATTTTAATCAATTTTTTGTTATAGCTCCAAATCCTCCTAAAATTCTTTTTCTTTTATTTGTTTGAGATGATATTTCTGAAAATTCAGTATCATTAGTTTCTATAGAATCTTCATGAGAAGACTGGTTTGATTGGTCTTCCAAGGAATCTTCAAGTTTAATAATTTCACAATTTGAATTAATATATATTTTCCAATTAGTCCATTGAGTTTGACAATATGGACATGATTTAATGCCATTATGTGGTGTTTGATTAAACCATTTAATTAAACCAGCATGAGACATAGGAGTTTTACACTGGACACACCTACAATAAAAATCATGTTCCTTTATAATTGTCTGAATTATTGGACATTGATATTCTGTATTTCTAATTCTATCATAAATTACATCATAATAATCAAAAATATCCATTTGTTACTAATAAATTAAATTAACTATATAAATTAATTTACTAAATTTAAACTAATCCTTCAATAAATTTTTCAAAATTCATTGGTTCTTTAAATCCTCTAATATTAACTGTATTAGTCTCAACTTCTTTCTTACCTACTACTACTACAAAACAATATTTTAGTACTTCTGCTTGTGCTACTTTTTTTTGCATTGTGTCTGAACCATCTAACCAATCTATTTGTATTCCATTTGTTTTTGCTAATTCATAAATTTTTTTACAATACAATCCAATTTCTGGTTCATTATGTTTCACTGGAATTAATGCTATCTGTCTTGGATTTACTATCCAAGGTAAATGTCCTTGTGTTGCTTCTAATAAAATACCTATAAATCTTTCAACTGATCCTAAAATTGCCCTATGTATCATTACTGGTCTTACTTGCTGAGCATCCCAGTCTTTAAAAGTCAAATCAAATCTATCAGGAAGGTTAAAATCTAACTGTATTGTTCCAAGCTGATGTGATCTACCAAGCGAATCTTTTACAGTAAAATCAAGTTTAGGTCCATAAAATGCACCATCACCTTCATTTATAGTGTATTCAGGAAATGATTTAATAATATTTTTTAAAATTAATTCTGCACGATCCCAAAGCTCACGATCACCTATATATTGTTCAGGTCTAGTTGACAATCCAACAGTTAGATCTAAATTAAAATCTTTATATACTCGTTTCATAAAATCAATAACTGAACTAATCTCTTGTTCAACTTGATCTATTTTGCAAAAAATATGTGCATCATCTTGACAAAATTTTCTTACTCTAGTTAATCCTCTTAGTGATCCATGAATTTCATTTCTATGGAGTACTCCAAAGTCTGCTAGTCTTAAGGGTAAGTCCTTGTAAGACAAATTCATATGTTTGAACATAATGCAGTGGCCGGGACAGTTCATAGGTTTATTGCTGAACTGTCTTGAATTTACATCTTTAGAATCTTCACATTCAATACAAAACATATTCTCTTTATATTTATCCCAATGTCCTGATTGAATCCAGAGAGCCTTATCATAGATTACTGGTGTTGAAACTTCTTTGTATCCAAGTTCTTGATAATGTTCCCTCATATAGTTTAGTAGTTTATTATATAGTACAGTTCCATGAGGTAAGAAAAAAGCTGAACCAGGTGAAACCTCATCAAAGAAAAATAGTTTTAGCTGCTGACCTAGCTCTTGATGAGTTAAAAAATTACTACTTAAATCCATTATTATTTATTATTTATTTTTAATTCTTTAAATAAAAATCGTTATTAGTAAATTTTATTGAATAACTAAATCAAAACTTTTAATTCCAAAACTAAAAACACCAGAAATATTAAGTGAATCTTGAATTTCTAACTTTAAATCTAATTTATAAAATGATTTTAAATTTTCAAGTACTAACTCTGATAAATTAAGTTTATTAACATATATTTTAATTAGATCAATACTAATTTGATATTTATAACTAACGAGTTGTTTAATATATCCAAAGTTTTCTGCAGAATTAAATTCATGTGTAAATACTAAATATTTTGTTCCTAATTTTGACCAAATATTTATCTCAATTTGTTGTTTAATATAATGAATAACTGGTTTTTGAAATATTGGTTTTGCCCATATTAATTTATTTGGCGCACTCATATGTTTAGATACATATAGTTTATATGTTTTATCAATTTCTTCAATTCTTGTTTGTGAACTTAAGTTTAAAATTTTATAATGAAGTATTTTTCCATATTTTTCTATACAATATTGATAATATAATTCTGTATGAAGAATATGTGCTTGCCAACATTTTTCTATGTCATCTGGACCTATTAGCTGTTTTCCAGATGCAAAAACTAAATCCATAAATTTATTATATTCTATTACAAGAATATCTGTATAAGAATCTAACCAATTATAATATTCGGCTATATATTTTGATATAGTTTTTAGCATTAATTATATATTATACAAAATATTTTGCCATTTGAACTCCATTTTCTTTAAAACCACATTTTTTATAAAATCCAACATTGTGTTCTCCACAATCTAAAATTACCTTATAACATTTATTTTCTTCTCCTATTTTTAATAATTTATCTATCAATTTAATACCTAAACCTAAACCTCTATATTCATTATCAGTTACAATATCTTCTATATGAGCAACTTTTCCTAATCCATGTATTAGTTTTAATTCTATTAAAATAGTTCCTGTACCAACTATTTTATTTATTGATAAATCTTCTATTACAAATATTTGGTGTTGCAAAGTTAAATTACTTACAAATTGACTAAATTCATCAAAAGACACAATTGGTGTATCTGTTAATTGTGATAGTAAATTTAAATATCCTTTATTATAGTCTGTATTTTTAATGCTTCTTATAGTAAATTTTGAATCCATATATAAATAAAAAATTGAAAATAAAATAGTTTATAAGCCCCATTTATTAAATTTTCTCCTCTCTATACACATGTTGAACTTTGCCGACAAGTTGAAAACTAATGCTTCTGTTTTTTCTGTTCAAATTTCTGTTGCACAAGCACCTGCAAAAGCTGCTTCTGTTTCTCAAGCACCTGCAAAAGCTGCTTCTGTTTCTCAAGCACCTGCAAAAGCTGCTTCTGTTTCTCAAGCACCTGCAAAAGTGTTTTTTAGACCATCAAAATCCAGTAATTATATTATTGGTAATAAAGACATCTTGGTTGAAAAAAGTCCTAATGACATTAAAAGATCAACCTATTGTCCAAATCTTACATCAAGTGTCTATAATAAACTATCAAGACATCAAAATGCAAGAAACTTGTATCTACTTGGTGTTAAATATAGTGATGCCAAAGGTGGTGATATTCAGGCAGGTATTTCTGAAACACGTCATTACTTCGAGTCTCAAAATAACAACGCTATACGCGGGGTTAAAGAAGAACTACATATTTCTATTAACGAGAATTCTTTAGAGTTTTATGGACAAAAATACTCACATGATCATTTTATAATGCGTGAGATTACTAGTCCAAATCAATACGAACTTGTTGATATTAAGGATATTCATCCAGATCCTTCTAAGGATAACAAAGAAAATAAATCAACAGTTAGTGTTTATATTTTTGGTACTTTAGATAATTTATTGCCTATTATTCAGGCTTATCAACCACCACCTTCTGAATCTCCTGATAATAAAGAGAAACCAAAACACGATCCAATTGACCATTTATGCATGGTTCCTTTTTCTGATCTTTTAAATTTCAGAAAATACTAAAATACTTTTTTTTAACTTAAAATATTTTACTTTTTTTAACTTGTTTATTTAAAATTATTAAAATATTTATATTAAAACATGGAAGCAATTTATGCAATTGATAGTAAAGGTGGGATTGGACTTAATGGATCAATTCCATGGAACTCAACTAAAGATTTAAAATTTTTTTATCAAAAAACAAAATCAAATATTGTAATTATGGGCAGGAATACTTTTTTTTCTTTGCCTGAACATGTTAGACCTCTAAAATCTAGATTAAATATTGTGCTAACTTCAAAACCTGAATCTAAACAATTTGACCAATATAGAAATTTAAGCAATTTAATTATTACATCTAATGACAAAATTTATAATGATATTTTGAAATCAAAAAATATATTTTTAGATCAATATCCTTTTTTAAATGTAAATTTTAAAATAATTTTTATTGGAGGTGCAAGTATTTATTCACAAGTAATACCTTTGTGTAGTATAGTATATGTAACTTATATAAAAAAAGATTATTTGTGTGATTTATTTTTTAATTATGACTATTCAAAATTTAATCAAACTTTAGTAGAAGAAGATGAAGAACTGAAAATTGTTAAATATAGTATTTTTTAAACCATTTGTTTTATTAAAACATATAGGTATGTTAAATATACAAAATGAACAAAAAAAAGAATAAGAAGGTGATTGAGCGCATGTTAGAAGATGATTTGGATAACTATAATGATAAAAAAAAGTTTAACGAGGCTAAGTACTTTAATGAATACTATAAATATGTATCACCAAGTGAAAAAACCCAAATCCAAGGTAAATTTACCAAAGCAAGATCAAGTGCTCAAAAAAAATATATGCAAATTCTTAATGATTCGATGCAAAAAATTGTTATTGCTACTGGCCCTGCTGGTTCTGGTAAAACTTTACTTGCTACTGAAACAGGTGTTAAGAATTTTTTAGAGGGTAAGATAGAAAAACTTATATTTGTACGTCCTGCTGTTACTACTGATGAAGAAATTGGATTTCTCCCTGGAACACTTGAAGACAAATTGGCTCCTTGGATGAGACCATTATATGATGTACTTTATAATTTTATTACACCTCATGAGGTTACTCAGTTAATTGAGGAAAAAATAATTGAGATTTCACCACTTGCATATATGAGGGGAAGAACATTTAAAAACTGTTGGATTGTTGCAGATGAAATGCAAAACTCATCTATTAATCAAATGAAAATGATGTTAACTCGTATTGGTGAAGGAACCAAGTTAGTTATTACAGGAGACTTAGAACAAAATGATCGTCATGGAGAAATTAATGGATTAGAAGATTTTTTAGGACGTTTTAAAGGAAGAAGATCAGAATCTATCGCATCTGTTGAATTTGATTGTGGTGATATAGAAAGATCTGAAGTTGTTAAAGAAATTTTAGATATATATAAAGCTCCAGAAATTCCTTTTGGATATACTGATGAATAAAAATTGAATTTTTCTTTTATTAGATTAAATTTAATCTTGTGCTTAAATTTAAACAATGGAATCAGTTTATGATATGGATATACGTTTTAGCTTGTTGGAAGCTCAATTTAATAAAAAAATTCAAGCTCTTGAAAATAATTTATTAAATCAAATTAAAGAATTAGAAGACAAGAATCTTAAACTACTTAAAGCAAATTTAGATTTAGAATCTAGTTTCGTAAATAGAATAAAAGGACTTGAAGAATTAAATTTAAATGCTATTAAAACAATTACAAATAAAAATTTTGAATTAGAAAGAAAAAATAAAGAAAACGAAGAACTTTATGCAAAACATCAAAAACTCCAGGGTGAACTTTATGAAACAATTATAAATAAAATTCAAGACATAGAAATTATGTTTGAAACAAAAATTAATGGACTTAAGCTTGAATGTAAAAAAAATGATAGTAAAACAGAAGAAATTGAAAGTAAATTACTAACTCAAACAAAACAACTTAATACTAAATTGTCTGATGAAATTGTTAAGGTTAAAAAATATGCTCGTGGATTTACTGGTGGAATGATTAATACAGAAATGGAAGGTAGTTGTGTTAATTTTATAACAACATCAGATTTTATTACAGATGATATATATGAAAAATTTTTAAAACATGGGAAAAGCTATTTTAATTTAGACTGTTTACCATCATTAGAAGACTGTGGATTTAAAAAATTTACAATTAAACAAGGTATGAGTTTTAGAAAATCAGGTAATTGGTTAAAAGCAAGAGACGCAATTTATATTATTCAAAACTATGGATATGAAATTATATATGAATATCCAGATAAAATAATAGATCCAACTTCATGTGGAGTTGATTACAAATAATTGAATTTTTTTATTATTAGTTTATATGTCTATATTATTAGTAAAATGGAGTGTAATATTTGTTATGATGATTTTGATTCTACTAATCAATTAACTAATCCTAAAGATTTGACTAAGATGGGATTTTGTGTTAATTGTTTAAACTATATGATTGAGAATAATTTTTCTAGGTATGTTAAAGAGATAGCTAATGCAGATTGTGAAAAATCTTTATCAAGTGCATTAGCTCATCCTATCCCTTTGTTTGTTACAGCAAATAGTTTAAAAGGAGCAGAACAGTTTGAAGAGTTATTATGTGGAGATATAATAATACCCTGTAAACTAAATAAACCAATTGATGATTTAACATTAAAAGAATTTAATCAAAAATTAGAACATATTAAGTCTCAAATGTTAGAACCAACTTTTGATTATCTTGATCAAATTTCCAAACTAATCGCTTCTTATGACTTGACTTTTTAAATTTTTCATAATAAGATGTGAAAGTTCAAGAGTATATGTTTCAAATGGATGCAAATCCTGATGTATTTTTTTATGTAAAAAATTAACTAAAAAACTACACTTATTTAATGCCATTCGGCCAGCCCATCCCATTGATAATAACCAACACATATATAAAATTGTATCAATCAACTCGTAAGAATTTGATTCATATTCATATTCTAATTCCATTAATAAATAACATAATTTAAAATGAATTCCTAAGTTAATTGCATATTCATGTAAACAATTATACTCTAAAATCTCAACTAAAAAATCTATTGAATCTAATGTTTCAACTTTTGATCTTGTTGTTGATATTTCTTCAATACTCATTTTATAAATTGATTCAAGTCCACTATCAATTAATCTTTCTGAATTATAATCAATTGTATTTACTATTCCTTCAATTGTTTCAATTGATTTAAAATATTTATTGAATTTTATTACAAAAGATCTATAAATAAAACTCGGATCACGAATTTTATTTATATCAATAAGATACGTTTGATTTTGTAGATCCCGCGAGTCTAAAAATATTTTAATTTCAAATCTACAATACCTACCTGTTGAAAATAAATAACAGTCAAATTTATATTCACTTTGATCAAACTGATATAACACATTAGTCTTTTTTAGAATTATATTTATTCTAAAAATAATATTTTCAAGACTATATTCAGATATTGTTATATTACCAAATTTAACTTGGTTACAATATTTATAAATTTTTGGAATACACTGAATTATTGGTTCAATATCTTTAATTTCATCAATTACTTCAATTTCTTCAATTCCATCAATCCTATCAATCCTATCAATCCTATCCATTTTATCTACATTATTTAATTCTTGTAGTAATTTTGGTGCAAAAGTTTCTTCATGTGCAGTTGCTGCTTGTATTAAGAAAATATATAGATTTGATTTTATATATAATCAAATCAGTATAATAAATCATAATAATTATATAATTATATTTTTTCAATTTTTTGTAAGGAAAAATTGATTTATTAACTTTTAGTCTATATATATAATATTAGATAAAATGAAGTGTAAAGAAATTTATATTCCTAAACTATCAACAGAAATTACTTATTGGATTGGGTCTAATGCCCAAGACAATATTAATATTATAAAACAAGCCGAATCAACGGATATTTGGTTTCATGTTGCAGACTATCCATCAGCCCATGTGATTGCGCGAATATCTCATTTAAATAAATTAGATAAAAAATCTATTCAGTCAATTGTAACTCAAGGGGCTGTTCTATGCAAACAAGTTTCTAAATATGCATCAGAAAAAAATCTTGGAATTACCTGGGCCTATATATCTAATGTTAAACCAACTGATATTTTAGGAACAGTTAGTATAACACATGCGAAAAATATTATAATATAAATATATTTGTATATTATAATATGGAATTCTTTTCTGTTCAAATTAATTCAATTATATTTAAAAGTTTTAGAACATTTGATTTAGCTTTAAAATTTGTTAGAGATACATATGGTATTGATACAAAAGACCAAATAGTAATTTATCATGAAGAATATCCTGATGATTTTCATGGATGCTTAGATGCTCATGGATATAAAACTTTAGTTTATTCACAAAATTAGTTATAAATCATATTTTTCTTTTAGTCTAAATAATACTTCATCAGATATTTCTGGTTTTGAATGTGGTCCTTTAATTTCTAACAGTTCTGCACCAGTTATTTTTGACATTTCTTTTATATGTGAAAAATTTACTAATTTATCATCTGGACTATTTAATAGTGTTATATTAAAATTATTTTCTTGAATTATTGATTGATTATCTAATTCATTAATAAAAAATGCAACTACATATCCAAACAATGGTATTTTTTCTTTTGCAATATCTTTCATAGATCTAAATCCAATATAAGATATTACATTAGGTATTTTAAATTTAGAAGCTACTTGAAGTGCAATAGCACAACCTAAAGATTCTCCAAATAATATAATATTTGATTTATCAAATCCTTTAGAAATTAATCCATTAATTAATTTACTAGTCCTGTCAAACATATTAGATAATGTTACATTTTTTGATCTTAAATAATCAATACAAATTATTGGACATTTAAATACATTTGCAAGTTTATTTAATTGTGGTGTTTTCCAAGTAATATTATAAGAGTTACCATAACAAAAAATAACTATTTTTTTAGTTTTTGATCCTGGAATATACCATCCCAAAGTATCTATTAAATTAAATTTTTTTATTTTGCTTTTAATAATAAAATCATTATGTGGTTTTTCATCTGCAACTGGATATAAATATAAATTTTTTCTATATATAACAATTTTACTTGCAGCTATTATTAATATACCAAGTAATAATATCAATATTTTTCTAATCATTTGATTAATTAATGATTCGATAAAAAAATTAATCTAATGTAAAATTTATTAAATCAAAATCTATTGGTAATCCTTCTTTTTCTTTAACTATTTTTACTATTTTTTGATATCCTTTATATGGTTTATATCTTTCTATCTTTTCTCCTGTATAATAATATTCCTCTCCTACATTAATTAATATATCATTATCTATAAACCAATTTAAACAATATTTTCTGTCTAAATATTTTGATGTTATTCTTGATAATAGTTCATTAATATCTGAAGTATAAAATACTTCTTTTTGATTTTTTGCTAAAAGTATGTCAAATTGTACTAATATACTATAATCTGAATACATAGGAATAATTAATAAATAAATGATATTATATTTAGCCAATAAATTAAATTAATCAATTTTTTAGTTAACTATATCATTTATAACATCAATAATATTATTAAACTCTTCGAACAGCTCTTGTTTATGTTTTGAATCTAATTCTTCTATATATTTCATTTGAGTTGTATTTAGTTTTCTAAAATTTCTTATATCATCTTTAATCATTAAAAAATAGTCAATATCAAGTATCTTATTGTTTTTGTAGTCCATATAATATTAGATAATATTTTTTTATAAAAAATTGATTAATTGGATTATTTAAAGATATTTGTTTATATAAACTTATATATCAAAAATGTCTAAACCTATCTGTAAATTTTTTGCCAGCGGTAAATGCACACATGGTGATTCATGTAAGTTTGCCCATACTCAAACTAATACTAATACTGATCCTGGATTGAATTCCAGACTAAACAAATCCAACAAATCAAGACCTAGACCAAGCAAGTTAGTCAAAGTCAATACTGAAACTTTTGAACCTTGGTATGATCCTCCTCATATGCAAGTACAAGTTCTAGACCCAGGGCTACCAAATCCTGAACTAACAGAGTCTGATGTTTTTATTCTCAAGGGGTTGTTTGACGGATCAGATCAATCAATTTATTCCAAGCTACTCGAAGAGATTGATTCCTGTGGTAAAGACCCAAATGAACTATGGAAAGGATGGCACGGGAATACTCATTTAATTGCAGATGATCATTTAAGATGGAAAGATTCTTGTCCTACATTTAATTCAATAATTGATCGAATTGCTGAATACTTTCAAATGGATATTAAAGCAACTAGATTTAATTTGTATGAAGATTTAAATGACTTCAAGCCAATGCATTTTGATGCTGCGGCAATTGATCCAAAAAAAGCAGCAATTCAGAATTTTACTGTTGGAGTTACATTTGGATATACTCGATCAATTGAATTTGAACATGCAACTAATAGATGTAGAGTATCATTTCCTATTTCAAATGGAACTGTTTATGGTTTTGGTAAACAAGTTAATGTAGATTGGAGACATGGGATCCCACCAATTAAACCTGAAACAATCGAACAATCTAAAACTGATGGTTTACTAGGTTCAACAGGTCGCATATCTATAATTGCATGGGGGTATTGTAATTTATCCAAGTTGTAAAAAATTGATTTATTTGTTTATTAATTAGATAATATATTGTTTAATTAATTTGTTTTTTCAATGGAGACAGCTATTCAACAAATAGGTACAATTGTCACAATATATTTGTCTGAAAAGATAAATACAAGTAATAGAATAATTGACAATTCTATTATTTCAATTCTCACAGTTTTTATAATTGGGTTGCTTAACAACTTGTATTCAAGCTGGAGAGAAAAATATAATATGTGCATTTATTGGCTTTATGGAATGAGAGCACATCCTCTTGAAATTTGGAAAGCACCATATATATATATATTTGATATTGCAGAAGAAAGAATTAAAAATGAGTTTAATTCTGATGACTATCCATATTATGTAGATAACTTTTTTTCAAATGGTATTGAAGATAATATTAATAAAATTATTGGTGAACTAATTAAAAAAAGCAATTCACGAGCTTTAAGAGACACAACTTCTAAAAATCGTGTTTATGGTCAAAGTTATGATAGACACGAACATTATTTTGGTAACGAAGAAAATATAGGACTATTTTTAATGGCATACGATAAATATGGTTGTCCTTTATATATAGGTACAGATTACCAAGTATACTATAAAAATTTTGATGAATACTTGTATATTAAAGATTTTCTTGTTAAATTTATAATTGAAGAACATAATAAAATAAAAAATACAAATACTAACACAAATAGTATTTATATAATGAAAAAAAATAAACTTGAAGCAAAGGGTAAAATTAGTACTAAAAAAACTTTTTCCAATCTATTTTATACTCAAAAAAATGAGCTGATGGGTATATTAGAGAAATTCAAGTCTGGAGGTTTATATCCCCCACATGTTCCAATGGATAACAAGCTAGGCATTTTGCTTTACGGGCCTCCTGGAACTGGTAAAACTGGAACTATTAGTGCAATTGCAAATTTTTTATCAAGAAGTATTACTGTGATTAACTTTTCAGAAATTTCTAAAATAGAAGAACTTGAAAATATACTTGATAGTGACAAATATAAAGAAACTATTTTTGTTTTTGATGAATTTGATTGTATATTAGATGCACTTGGTAACGAACCAATTCAATCTGATAAACCTGATTGGGGATCGCTACTTTTAGCTGCTGAAGGTGATGAACGAAAACAAATTCTTGAAATGGTTAAATCTAATAAAAATGCATCTAGTTCTGCTATTAATATTGCTTATTTGTTACAAAAGCTAGATGGTTTAGAGTCTGCAGAAGATCGTGTTATTATTGCAACAACTAATAATCCTGATAAAATTAATCCTGCGCTACTTAGACCAGGTCGTTTCGATCTTAAATTATGTCTTAGTAATTGTACTACTCAAATGTATTGTGATATTCTTGAAAATTATTATCAAGATGAACAAAATGTTAAAGAAAAAATAATTGCAGCAAATATTCCTGAACTTAAATATTCTCCATTAGAAATAATTAATATGGCTATGTCTTGTTCATCAGTTGATGGTCTGATTGAGTTAATTAATAGTAAAAAATTGTAATTTATTTTATTTGGAATACAAACTAAAACTAATAGCTAATTAAAATAAATGAGTACTGGACTGTCTGAATCTAATATAGAACTAGCTGAGAATTTTATTTCTTGCAATCAACTTAAGACCAATGGACCTGCATTATCAATAGCTGATGTTGAGTTTGGGATTGAATGCTATCAAAAAATCTTATCTAGTAGCCCAACTAGCTATATGCTATTTGGATCAAATGCTTATGGAATGACTTCTTATGGGTTGTACAAAACAAGATCTGGACAAGTCTATGTGATTGAAGCATTTTGTAATAATATAGTTGGGTATCATACTCCTGAAAGTTGTGAACTTGTTGGATTAACTTCAGAGCAAGATATGTGTTAACAAACTTTTTCAAATTAAATTTATTTATTAACAATTATTTTTATGTTTGGTTATTTTATTAAATATGGATTTAAAAGAAAAATATTTAAAGTATAAAAAAAAATATTTTGAATTAAAAAATATGTTAGTTGGTGGTGCAAATGGTATTAAAACATTATACATTAGTATTGGAATTCCTGGATCTGGCAAAACTTCTCGTTTTGAAAGATCAGCTAATATACACAAAGGACGTAGATTTGAAGCAGATGATTATCCCGGATTATATGAGCCTGTTTTTGATTTTAGAAAATTAGGTGCTGCACATCAATGGTGTAAGGATAATGTTAAATTTTCAATGGAACAAGTTCCACCAATAGAAGATATTTATCAATCAAATACAAATTTAAATCCACGTGATATGTTAGATTATTTACAATTGGCTAGTGAATATGGATATCAAGTTAAAATAATTATACCAGAAGAACATAATTATATAAATCCTTCAGAAGCAAATTTATTACACTATCCAAATTCTCTTACATATGAACAACAAAAAAATCATTTAAAATATGTTCGTTCAGGTCAAATTGAAGGACAAAAACAAATACCTGAAGAAGCTATGAATAGAATGATTACATTGTATGAACAAAATATAGGTACAATTAGAAGAATTAAAAAAGAATTAGATGAAATTGACAGTGAAAATAATTCTTTTGCTTGGATTCAAAAAATTAATTTTTATTTTCCTCCACCTCCACCAACAAGAAGACACAAATAAATAACTTATGGCAAGATATCATCATCAATTAATCTTCCTGCCATTATATAATATAATTATATATTTATTTTGTTTATAAGATTATTGACTTAAAGAAAAATCGATATTAATAAATAGACGATTATTTAAAATGGATGTTTGTTCTGTTATTTCTGATTTAACTGATACTGATTTTAATGAAAATATAAATGATAAATTACAAACTTGTTTTTCAAAACTTGATACTAAATTAAATGATATGAATAAAGATGAAGTTAAAGATTTATGTGTTGGAAAAAATCTTTCTCCTAAAGCTAAACATAATAAGCAAGAGCTAAAAGAACTTGTTGTTAATGAGTTTAGTTCTTGGATTCAACAAATTAAAGGATTAGTTGGTCCAAAACTAAAAGATATGTGTAGAGAGAAAAAATTATCTGGTTTTTCTACTTTAAAAAAAGATGAACTTATTTTATTATTAGCAAATAACTATATTAATGATCTTGATAAACTAAATTTAGACAAACCTAGTCTAGACAGTACATCAACTTCTAGTTCTGAATCAGCTATTACACAAGAACAGTCAACTACTACCACTTCAACTAAAAAAACCACTAAGAAAACCACTAAAAAAACATCTGATTTAGTTGAGGATGAAACAGTCAAATCTAATCTTGATCAAGAAATTGCTCGATTATTAGAACTAAAGGCTAAACAAGATGCTGAAAAAGCTAAAGAGCAAGCAAGGCTGGAAGCTGAAGAGCAGGCAAGGAAAGAAGCAGAAGAAAAATTAAGGCTGGAAGCTGAAGCAGAAACAAAAGCTAGACTGGAATCAGAAAAAAAGAAAAAACAAAGTATCCCTAAATCTGTAAAGACAGCAGTCTGGGACTTGTATATAGGTCCAGACATTGTTAAACACCGATGTTTATGTTGCAAAAAATCCCATATTAAAAATACTGAATTTCAAGTTGGTCATGTAATTTCTGAAAAAGATGGTGGTACTTTAGAAATTTCTAATTTAAGACCAATTTGCGCACCATGTAATTTTTCAATGGGTACTGAAAACATGGTTGAATATATTAAAAAATATGGTTACTATTTATAAATTAAAATAATTAAATTAATTACAACTAGTTAATTTAATTATATTGAATTATTATTTGTTCTAATAGTTGCATTTTTATTTTGATCAAGACCATACCTTTTAATAAATACATCCATATTAGTGGTACCCATAGATGAATTACAAGAGTGACAAATTGGTTTCAAATTTTGTGGTTCAAGACTACCGCCATTAATTTCAGCAATTATGTGCCCACAATGAAAACTCATTTGGGATATTTGTGTTACATTACAACACAAACATTTAGTTCTTCCAATGTCTTCACCAATCCAAAAATCCCAAACAACACGTTTAAGTGAAAGTGGTATTGCTTTTTTCTTATATTTTTCTGTTTGTCTGTCATTAGTACTATTGGTTTGATTGGTGTTATTGGTTTGATTGGTGTTATTGGTTTGATTGGTGTTATTGGTTTGATTGGTGTTATTGGTTTGACCAGTACTATTTGTAGTATTAATTATATTATTTTTTTTAGGACAAGCAATTTTAAGATGTCTTCTCAGTCCATTATATGAATTGTAATTTTTATCGCAAAATTTGCATTTATATTTTGATTCATCTATTAATGTTAAATTTATAAAATCACCATATAATTTTTCTGTAGTATAACCTTTGTATTTAATAATATCTTCTTCTAATCTCATTTTGCATTTGTTTGCATTTTTATTGTGTGATCTATAATTTCCTTTATAAATGAATTTTTGTTGACAATATATGCATTTATATAATACCATTACTATCTATTAATATAGAATTTATTTTTAAATGTGTTTAAAATACTCTTGAGTAAAAAATCGTTTTCTCTCAATTATTTTTGATTATTTATTAATCTAATATAAGATTAATATTTTTGCCCAAAAAATAAAGGTTACAAATATAATATTTATAATTAATTGCATTAATTTATTAATTAAACTTGTATGGAATCATATATTAAAGGTTATGAATATGAAATATTTGTATGTGGGTATATAAGATCACAACTAGGAAAACTATGTTATTTATGGAAAAAAACACCTGATTAAGTTTTAATTGCAGCTGGTATTATACATTCTAATAATGAACATAGGTTACATAGAAAAAATTCCACTAATTCTCTAATAGATACTGGTGTTGGTCTTGTTCAAGATAATTTATTTAAATCAGTTTAACAAAAAAATTGCTTAATTAAATTACTTGGATAAATTAATTAACTAACTATCAAATCAATGGAACAAACCCATGAAGAGTACCAGTATTTAAATTTAATTAAAAAGATTTTAGATCAGGGTAGCTGGGAAGAAACTCGCAATGGTAGGACCCAATCCATCTTTGGCGAGTCCATGCGCTTCTCTCTTAAAAACGGTCAAATTCCAATCTTAACAACTAAAAAAATCGCATACAAGACCTGTTTGAAAGAACTGTTATGGTTTACACGTGGTCAAACAGATAATAAAATTCTTCAGAACCAAGGAGTGCATATTTGGGATGGGAATTCAAGTAGAGAGTTTTTAGATTCACGGGGGCTAACTTATGAAGAAAACGAACTTGGACCAATCTATGGCCGTCAATGGAGACATTGGAATGCAGATTGTAATCCATCAACTGGTGAAAGAGTTGAAGGATCTGATGGAATAGATCAGCTGGAACAAATTATTACTGCGTTAAAAGACCCGAGCCAAAGAACAAGTAGAAGGCTAATAATGACTGCATGGAATCCATCTCAACTTGATCTCATGGCCTTGCCTCCTTGTCACGTTATGTCTCAATTCAATGTGCATGATGGGAATAAGCTATCTTGTGTGATGTACCAAAGATCATGTGATGAAGCTTGTGGAACTCCCTTTAATATTGCATCATATTCATTTCTTACGCATTTGCTTGCACATCATTGTGGGTTAGAACCTTATGAATTTGTATACTTCAAAGGCAACTGCCATCTGTATGAAGAACATATTGAAGCTATTAAAGAACAGATTACAAGAGAACCATATCCATTCCCAACTCTTAGTATTAACAAGTTAAAGCCTAATATTAATGATTATGAGGTTGAAGATTTTGAGATACATAATTATCAACATCATCCACAGATAAAATTTCAGATGGTTGCATAAATTATTTTATATTTCTTTTGATTTTTTCTTTTTAGTTACACTTACCTTTGGTGTACTATGTTGTATATCTATACTTATTGGTAGATTATCTTTAACAAAATAAGCTTCACCTTTTTTATTCCACTTGACAACTAATGTAATAATTTCAACTCCATGATTCATTGCATTAATAAATGCTTTTCTATATTCATCATCTAAAATGGATGGTTGGAATCTATTCACATCAGTTCTTTGTATTACATAACACATAATACATCTTTTATTAGTTGTTTTTTTAAGTTCGATAAGATCATTTATATGTTTGAGAGCACGAGGACTAACAGGTTCAGAAGCTTTTTTCCTATAACCATCTGGAAAATATGCAACTTTTGAATCAAAATCTCTTGAACAGAAATCACATTTTTTCTTATCTTTAGAAGATAAATCTTCATAATCAGCTAATGGAACATTTTTAACTTCCATTACAAATTCAACACCATTTTCATCCACACCAGTAAAATCAAATCTTGAATTAAGTATTTTAGTTTCTCTTTTGAATGATTTAATATTAAGCAACTTTGAAAGTAAGTTTGCTTGTAAACATTTTTCAACTAGTGTTTCAGCTAACTTTGGAAAAATACCAATAATTATTTGTTTGGACCTTTCATTAAATATTGATAAATAAACAGTGTAATCACATTTACTACCAGGGTTTTTACTTGGACCCATTAGCACTTTTGCCCCTTTATCTGCTAATCCACAGCAGCCCAAAGAAGCAGTATGGCCTAGAGTCATTGAATCATCTAATAATATTTTAATATCAGCTACAAATGGTGTTTTTATTTCTTTAGATGGCCTAGATATAATCTCCCCTTCGATTAAATTATCTATTTTATATATCAAATGCATTTAATATATAAGAATATAATTATTTATAAAATAAAATTGCAAAATAAATTTATTGGATTTATATGCATCATTACATTTAAATGACCACACACAAATTTGATTCTTGTTTTCACTTGTGTCTAAGACAAGTAAAATCCCATCTGATCTATGCACATTATTCACAAGAACTAGGGTGTGAGGATAAATTATACTGTGAGCGAATGATATTTTTTAAAGAAATAAAATCTATTCAAATTAGCCTTGGGGAATCTAATAGCCAAATTAGAGTAAAGGTAACATTTCTAAATGACAAAAATAAATTTGAATCACATGATTTGTCTGGGTCTTACAAATCCTTTTTCTTTGCTAATTTTACACAAGTTGCCGAATATATTAATTTGTTAACATCATTTGTATACTCAAGGCCTATGTTTGATATAACACATGAGTCAGATGAAAGACTTAACTATGCACCCCACTGTTCAAAATTAGATGAATTTGAGAGCTGTTTGCTAAGCTTGACATTTGCAACCGGTTGCACATCCAATCTATCAGTCAGTGAAGCATATAATAGTGGCAGTGGTTCTGATAATTGTGGGTTATTAAAATATTATTATGATGTTAAAATGTTTCAATATGTAGGAAAGACCACATTGGTATCATTTGAAGCTCAAGATGGTTATGAGACAAGATGTTCTATTGTTTTTTTCAATGCACCACTTTTAACAATGGAAAATTCACATCATTCTGAAACATATAGTGTGGAGTTGATAGATGTGGAGGATAAGGAAAAATATGTTATTTCTCGGTTATCTAAAGAAAACTATCTGAAGCTAAAAACATGGATTGAATCAAGACTAGTTAAATAAAGCCAAAGGTTTAGTAATTTAATTTTTATTTAAAGTTATGGCTATTATTAATAGTAATGAAATATACATTTAAATTATGATATAGAAATTGAAAAAATAATTTAATTTTATTTTTAAAAATAATTTATAGTTTAATTGTATAATGGATACAAATGTCGATTTCTCAATACTTATAAATCAAAATAAACTTATTTTAGAAAAGTTAGAACAGATAGAAAAAAGATTAGATCGGATTGAAAATTCGACAACAAATATGGATTCACATATTGAAGAAATTAATGGAATTTATTCTAATTATAAAAGTTGTTTGGATTTTGTAAATAATAAATATGAATCATGTTGTAAATCTTTAAAATATATTAGTAGCTAGATTATATTGTTTCATGTAATATTAATAATCCACCTATTATTGATAGATTTTTATAAAAATGATTTGATTGAGTTGAATCTGTAAATATATTATGAAAATAATATATTGTTAGTCCAGTAAATACAACTAATCCTTTAATTCCAAGTTTGGTTAAATCATTGGATTTGTTATTAAATAAAATTTTTTTCAATATAAAATATATTGCAAATAGTTGAATACCAATTGCAAATCCAGTTGCTAAACTAGGAAATGGTATATTTTTTTTAACTACAAGTTCATATGTTTGATTTACATTAGTAATTTTTCCATATGTAGAATTTACAAATATTCCGATTAATAACAAAACACCTAAATAATACATTGGTTTGTGTTTTATTTTTTCCCTACGTATATATTTGTTAATAAAATTATTACTATTGGATAAAGCTTTACCTATTGTTGATATTCCTGGTGTGTTATGTGATCCAACTGAATATATGTTTGAAATTTTACCCTTTGGTTTAATTATCCCATATTTACTTAAATTAAAACTATTATCTTTACTAACCCATTTGCCATTTTCTTTTTTAACCCCATCATAAAATGTAACATATTTTGGTTTAACATTAATTATTTCCAAAACATCTTCCATAATTTCTTCAATTGTTAATTCATTTACTATTTTATTTCTTTTTTTTATAAAGTTATCAGTACTAACTATAGTACATGACCAAACTGTTTTAATTTCACTATTTTTAGTGAAATTTGATGTATAATTTGATGTTGGTAAAATAATTAAATTATAATCGTTAAAACAACTCCAACACCATTGGTTTCTCCATTTAACAACTTTGTCAAAATGAAGTTGAAATCCTAATGAGTAATAGCTTCCATATTCAACAATATTTTTAATATTGTCTATAGAACCAAAATTATTTTTTAATTCATCTCGTTGGTTTAATAAAAAAGTGTATAGTGGTTTAGGTGGTAATGTTAATATATGAATTTTTGAATTTATTTGAGTTGTAGTTTTGTTTGTTTTCAACACAGAAACAAAATTATCTTTCATATAAACTAGTTCTGTTTCTGTTAGCAATGTGATATTTTTATTTTGGGATAGTAATTTTTCAACAACATCCAACCATTTGGTATTATCTTTTAACTGTTTTATTTTTAGAATTAGTTGTTTTGATTCAAACAGTTCTTCTATTAATAATTTGTCAGGAGAATTTGCAACTAATATACTTATAATTTTGAACATTGCTTGGCCTTTATTAGAAATATTATTTTGTTTTGTCCATTCAGTAACAGTTTTACTATAATAATCTTTTAAAATAAATGATTTTATTATTTTGATGATGTCATAAGGTTCAAAATTAGCCAAATAGGTTTTATATATTTTATAATTTGATGTAAAAATATTACCATATGCATCAACTGTTTCTTTATCATAATCAAGACCAATTTTTTTAAAAAATTTTGGCAATTCATTATCTAATAAAACTCTTGGACTATGTTCAGTAAATAACCCATTTTGCCATTCAACTTTCCAACATCCACCTATTTTTTTTTCTTTTTCCACACACAATATTTTTTTGTTAGGAAATAATCTAGAAATTTCTAATGCCAAATTAATTCCACTTGGTCCCATCCCATATATAGCGTAGTCAAAATTTAAATCCATTATTATTATAAACTTATAAAATAAATTTGTTTGTCCATTTGTTAATAGATTAATTTAAATATAGTTAATAATATATTTAAAATATGTATCATTCTATTGATTTTTATTTAGATGCAATTAAAGAGTTGGTCAAATATGTTGATAAATTTATGAAAGTTTATTTGACAGATAAAAAAGCCCAAGAAATTAAAGCAGAATTAGATCTAGTTAATGGATTAATGAATATTATTGACTGGGAACTACTTGATATTGACATCCAAACCAGAAATTTTATAAATCAGAGAGAAGAGTTGCGGAATAGAAAAACAATTTGCTCAAACAGATTTAATGAGAGAAGAACTAAAGAAAAATTTTATTTTTGAAGATGAAAATACTGGATTTTCTTTAATAAAAAAATTTTAAAGTTTAATAATCACATAAAAATTAGAATAAACTGGTGAATCATTACAATCAAAATCTAAACAATCAGTAAAATCTTCATCATCTATTGATTTAATCCATGAACCAAGATATCCACGATCAAAATTTTCACTGGTTGGATCTGAATCTTCAGGATCAAGTGCAGTGTAAAATTTAGTTGCTATAGATTTAACATATTCTTTGTCATCAATCATCGATCTAAAATATAGATAAGCAGTATACTCATTAATTCTAATCCCAAATTTATCTCCTGAATAAGATGGATTTGGTTGATCAGACGATAAATTTATTCCAAAGGCTTGGTTTAGTTTTTCACATGCATCTGATTTATTAGTATATAAATTACAACTCATAATCCAATCAGATTTAAAAATAGGTCCTTGATAAAAATTGCTTGAGCAATTTTTATCAAGCAGCGCAAGCGGTCCTGTGTGAGTTGGATATTTGTTTTTTCTATAATATTTATATATATTTGAATAACTAATTGATTTATTCTTGTATTTTGGTATGTTAACATACTCAAAATCACATTTTATTGGATTTCTTAGCTCTAATTCTGGCTTTTCTAAAATTTTAGATTTTTCATTCATTTCTTCAATGGCTTCTTCTCTTGTTGCATATGTTCCAATAATATTAGTATAAGTCTCCTTTCTATAGTCATTTAATTCCATAAGCAAATATATAGATTGTTCCATTTATTTAATAATATAATAATATAATACTATTAATTCCAAACAAAGAAAATTTCATTTTTTTATAAGGTCTAAAGAATATTTTTCTACTACTAATTTATATTATGTCTTATGCACCTTTTGAATCAGGATTTTCAAATTTAACTATTTTTTCTAATGGATCAACATCTAAATATAGTTTTGATGCTCCCACATCCAAGCTATATAGAGAGCTAACAAATAAAAAAGAAAGTTTATTCGGTAAATATTTATCTGTTATAATCCTGTGTGTGGCACTTGTTAGTGCTTCAATTATAGCCCTTGGAGTGCTTTCATCAAACAATAAAAAAAGTTTGCTTTATATAATTGGATTTATTGGATTGATTTTAGTTGGAGGGATATGTATGGGAATGTTTTTTAATCAATCCCAACGTGTATATATATTCGGATTTATTGGTTTGGTTTTAGTAGGAGGATTTGCGTATTTGTACAAGTTAACTGAACAAGATATAGCTGTATCCAAACAAATAGCTCGATTACTAAAATCATCACAGGTATCATAAAAACAGGTATCATAAAAACAGATATCATAAATTAATTATTTTAATTATATGAATTGTATTTATATAATTAATTTAGTTTAACTATTTGCAGCTCGTGTAAGCATGGCTTTAACCCGCGCTTCTTTTGATTCATCTATTGTATTTTTAACTATAGGATTATTCCTATAACATATAGTATTTAAAATATTGGTATATTCTTTAATCACATCGTTATTTTTATTAAATTCTTTTAGCAAATTAGTAAACCCGACTATATTATCTATTTCTAGTGGGTTATCATCTTCTTCATTACATTTAAATATTTTTTCTAAAGTTCTCATTTGTTTAATTAACATTTCTTTGAAAAATTTCTTTTTATCTAACACGTCCCCGCAGGGCGGGTTTGTTTGCTTTTGCAAGCAAACTTCCCACCCATCAGTAAATTTATTTCCATTAAATACATGAATTTCATTATCTTTTAAATTGGGACAATAAATAACATGATTCTCTTTGTTATCAGGATCAAAAAACGTATCTGTGGTTATACTTTGAAATGCTTCTCCAGGTATTGCAAACGCCTTTCTTAGAACCGACTCTTTCATATATTCATACTTTATTTCATCATAGGGAACTAATTTAATATTATTGTTTATGTTATAGTTATTTTGTGTGTTATTATTATTTTGTGTGTTATTGTTTTGAGTTTGGATATTAGTATTATTTGAATTTGTGTTATTTGAATTCGTGTTATTTGAATTATTATTAGTAATTGTATTATACTTTTGCATAATTTTATCACAAATATCTAAACCAGTTATTTTACACCCATTTGTTGTAACATGTCTTTTAAGACCATTATATGAATTGTATTTTTTATTACATTTTTTGCATCTATATGTTTTTTCTTTGTTGTTTTCATAATTATTACTAATAATATCTGTATATTCTTTTAACATTGCATTTATTGAATATAATTTATAACTATCTATTATTTTATTAAATTTAATTTCACAAGATTTAACATGGACTGAATAATTCCATTTTTGGTCAAATTTTTTTTTACAATATAAACAAGTATAGTTTACCATTATAATATAATATTATTAAATATTTAAATCCTTTATGATCATTTTTGATTAATAGTGATTTAATTAAGGGAAGATTAATAAATTTTTAATATTAATTATGATAGATAATATCGTCTTATAACAAACTTCCCTTAATAAAAACATTTAACTGATCAAAAATGACTAAAAAAAGTTTATAGAGAGGGACCATTTTTTCCAAAATTTTTTTGGTAAATGCTCCAAAATTTCAACCAGCAGAAACGCAAAATATTTATGTAAACTTATTTAATTTTTTTACCCAGACCATATTTTTTAATAAACTCATCCATATTAGTACTTCCCATAGACGAATTACATGAATGACAAATAGGTTTTAAATTATCTGGATCTAAACTTCCACCATTAACCTCAGCAACTATATGCCCACAATGAAAATTCATTTGAGATATTTGTGTTAAATTACAGCAAAAACATGTCGATCTTCCAATCTCCTCACCAATCCATTTATCCCATACTACACGTTTTAATGAAAGCGGTATTGTTTTTTTCTTGTATTTGCTGGTATTAGATGGTGTGGCTGTATTAGCTGACATGGTTGTGCTAATTGGTATTGTTTGATTAATTGTGCTAGTTTGTGTATTAGTTGTTATAGTATCTGTTTTATATTTTTGCATAATTCTATCACAAATATCTAAACTATTTTTCTTACAATCCTTTTTAAGTAAATGTTTTTTAAGACCATTATAAGATGTATATATTTTATCACATAGTTTACATTGATGTTTATGTTCATTAATATTTTTACCATTGACAACATTATTATATAGCTTTAATAATTCATTTGTATCATATTTTTTATATTTTTCAACAGCACTGTTAAAACTATTTTCGCAAAATTTATAATGTACATTGTAATGTGATTTTTTGTGAAATTCCTTTTTACAATACAAACAAGTATATTTAACCATTTGCTTAGCTAATTACTTAATATAACATTGCTTTTTTAAATATTTAAGTTATTAACTTATTCAAATTTTTTGTTAAAAAATGATAGATAATATTTATTGAATATATTTAATAAATATTATTAAATTATAAGCGAAACTTTTACTCTAAATTCTTAGTCTAAATTAATAATAGCAGAATTGTTTTATTTAAATAATTTTTCACTTAAAAAATATGTGATTAGTACAGATGCAAATGAAGCAATACCTCCATAAATACCATCTAATTTATATTTTTGAATATTTCCTTTATTTTCTGGATTTAAATATCTTCTAATATAGACATAAGTAAACCACCAAACAATACCACTAATTGTTGCTTTAAATAATAAACTTGAATCAATCATTATATAATATTAGATTATATAATATAATATTTTTGTATGTCTTTATAAGCTCAAAATAAGCTTTAATTTTAAAAAAATTGAATAAATATTTTCATATTAATTCATGTTTATTATTCAATTGACTGGATTAAATATAACAACCAGTTGATATAATATTAAATACTAGCAATGAGCGAGTTTAATGAACATTTTGTATCCAGTGAGACATATGATGTTTTAACTGAAGAATTTATAAGGGCAATTAATGATTGTATTGAAAATCCAAATACACTTATTGGTTGTCGTAACTGTAGAGCTTTGCAGATTCACAAAGATATAATTGACAATTTTTTATTTAGTCAAATAGATGGATGTGTATCTATTATAGCAAAAGGCGGTGGGTGGGTTGAATGGTTTTTGTGTAGACACAAAAGTAGTTTATTTTTTGTTTTTGTTGGTAATAACTTTGGAACAAAAATTGTTTCTGCGCGAGCCACTAATCACGATGAAATACTTCGACATTTAAAAGATGTTGACAATCAAGGAGGTGTAAATGTTGATGGAGAAATTATACCTTATGATGAAGTATATAACATTGATGATGACTTTGATGCAGGCGAACTTGACTTTAAAACTACTATGGCTCGTCCTAAATAAGTTTATAATTTAAATATTATTATTTAGTTTAGATTATATATTTTATGAATCAAAGTTTTGTACACGTAAGAGCTGTTGATGCTATTAGATATCCTATTGTTTGTGAAGATTCTAAGTATTTTTTTATTTATAATAATAGTAGAGTGTATATTAATTTAAATTTAGATTTAACTAAATCAAATATAATTATATTAGATCAATCAACCAACTATGTAGACTTTAAAACAAATGCAGAAAAAGGTTTTCCAATTATAACTGTTAATGGAATTCAAATTGAAAATAAAAAATTGATTAATTTAATTGTTTAACTTGAAAAATTAATACTAAATAAATATGGAACAGTTAAAGTCTCAACTAGATCGGGCAATAGAAGATTTTAATCTTAATTCTGAATTACGAAAAGAAGTATTTTACAAAATAAGAGAATTAAATACAAAGTTAAAAGAATATGAAGCTAAATCAGAAAAACTTGCAAAAGTTATTCAAGGATACAAAGATATGATAGCTTGTGGAGATTTAAATTTAACTCCAGGATTTTCTAAATTAACAAAAGATGAACAAAAAATAATAGTAAAAGGAATGGATAAAACAGATTATACTATTTATATTCCAACAATTTCTAGATTTTGTGATTTAGAAAAATTAGTTCAAGAAGTTTTAGATTTTAAATCTAAATATCCAAATTGGATTTTAAAATCTATCACTAAATCTGAATCTGTTAAAGAAAATATATATTTACAAGACCAAATAATTCTACCTAAAAATAACTATAAATTTACATATATGTCACCACATGGACATTATTTTACTATTGGTGATATTGAACAAACAGAAAATTAATTATCAATAAGTCTTAAATATTTATTAAGTTCATTGTAAGATGTAGTTCTTGCGGTAAATTGAAATTGACTAGATGATGAATAGTTATCAAAAACAAAATAAAGTTCTTTTTGATATCTACATAAATACCAACTAACCATACCACTTCCAATAGCATCTAAAAGTATAATTTGATTTTTGTTTGAACTAAAGAATGAATCAAAATCATTTTTAACAATATAAATCGAGTCACAATGATAATTAAATGGTGAATTGTTAAATTTTTTATAGTTTTGAATTGCTTGAATATAGTTGTCTAATATATTAGTCATTTGTTTATTAGTTATTTTATTCAGTCTTTTTATTAATTATTTTTATCAATTTTTTCCTGCAAGGAAAATAGCCCTTTTAGGCAATTTTTTTTACAAAATAGGTAAGTAGCCAGCCAGTGGCTATATTGTATATAGTATAAAGAAAATTATGTGTTATGTGTGGAATTTATAGAATTAAAATTTTCATAAAAATATAATTCAAAAATCCTATCAAGATCGTCTTGAGTAGGTGTAAAACCTAATGATTGTGAGATATTTTTGGCCTCTATGATAAATTTAAAATCATCTGAAGGAAATGAGTTTTTGTAGGTTTTTGGTTTTTGAATTTTATGTGCAAAAGATTTATTTAAATTATTCATTGCTTTATAATCTAAAATGTGAGCTACTAATTGTAATTAGTAGCTCAAAAAAGACTAAAAATGAAAATATTATATTATTTTTTTTTCAATTTTTTGTAGAATAAAATAAATGAAATTAAAAAGAAAATAAAAAAATAATAAATTCTTAATAACTACATTAATATATCCAATATATATATATTTACCTACGATTAGACCTGTTATCAGGGTCAAACTTGCGATCGTAATGGTCCCCTCCTGGTCCAGATCCTTTAGGATAGTTGTTGTTATTTGGATTATAACGATCTGTTGATGTTCTTTTCCTTCCAGTTATCATAGTTGATCTTTGATTAATAACATCATCATCATCTGAATTCATACCAGCACCAGGAGAAGATTCGGGAGAAGAGGAAGAGGCAGAAACATTAGACTCGGTAAAGTCGGAATCTGAACTGTGATCATTACCACTACTACTAGACTGTGTTAATCCTTCAGATAATGACCTAATCATTTCTTGATCCTCTGGTTCCCGGTATAGGAAATTCATATAATTCTCTGGTTGGCTACCATAAAAGTTATTGAAACCAATTACCCTACGTTTTTTAATCGGCAGAGATTCATTCGGAACAGAACCAGATGCAACAGGAACAGAACCAGATGCAACAGGAACAGAACCAGATGCAACAGGAACAGAACCAGATGCAACAGGAACAGATTCAGATGCAACAGGAACAGATTCAGATGCAACAGGAACAGAATCAGATACAACAGAAACAAAACCGTCTAAATCTAATTTTGGAAAGAGCCAAGTACCCTTCTTCTCAGGTGTAATAAATGGATTATTATCATCTTCATCTTCATCATCATATTGACTCAAACTGTTTCTTGATTCTTTACGACGTACTGAAGGGGGTGATTTGTTAGAATTACCTCCGCCAATCTTGATGTTCGATTCTGGAGAAAAAAGCCTGCGCGCCTCTAATTTATTACGTTCAGGGGACTTGAAAGGATCATTGTTTCCATTTCCTTCAATTATAGGTCTGTCTAACCAATCTCTTAAAGGACTGTTTTTGTACTCTGGAAGATTTTTATAATCTTCATTCTCTGTAAGACTAGAAAACAAAATAGGCGCTTGACTGTTAGAACTATGACTAAGAGCTCGATCATAAGTGTTAGAATTTGAAAACAAATCACGAGGTTTAGATCTAGAAGAGCAGGCATTAGAACTAGAGCTAGAAGCGCGAGGATTAGATCTAGAAGCGCAAGCATTAGAATTAGAAGAGCAAGTATTAGAACTAGAAGAGAAAGTATTAGAACCAGAAGAGCAAGCATTAGAACTAGAAAACAGAGCGCGAGGCTTTGAATAAAACTCATCAATATTTTCTCGTTTTCTACCAAACATTGTATTAAGTTGATGTCTTAAAATTGGTCTTAATCCCGAGCTAATAGCATATGCAGCTGTGTCAAATTCATCATCTTCGTCATCATCCTTTGGTAAGTCTGAGCATTCGCAAGTTGAATTGTGATGATGTTCTTCATTCCATTCTGAAAACATATCAACTTCTGGAAATTGGTCTTCAAATCTTATAATAGAACCATCATCATCAATTAGACCTCCTGAATAAAATTCCATCGAGAGACAAGTGTCAATCTCTTTTTTGGAAGTTTTACACGCGGAATAGCTTTTGTCAAAGTGTTCAAAGACAAAGTAGAGCTTACGTTCAACTCTGCATAAATATCTTGGTAGACTATCATGAAGAGCTATAATGGGGAAATACATGTCTTTTTCATTACTAAAAAAGACAGTATATGCTTTTAATGTCATAAGGAGAGCATTAGACTCCCTGATTAATCGCGCTCTACCTTCTTCACATGCAATAATTGCATTTAACAAGGGTTGAGGAATACGCGAAGATGCAAAAGTTTCTGTTGATTTGTTCATTTCAATATCACCAGCAATATCGCACTACATTTATATATATGTAGGCAACTTAAAAGAAAATATGCGAATATCATCGATTTATTTTTTCAATTTTTTATTTGTAAACCAAGTATATAAATGAATAATTGTATATTTTACTCGAATAGAATAAAATAATATATATAACTTCCTATGTAAATGCTAGATTGGAAGACTTATCTTTGGGTTGGGTAGTGTGGATAATCATCACCCTGAAGTGCATCAAAATCAAAGGGATCGTGACCATTATATTCTGGTTCTGGGCGGGGTCCTGCTATTTGAGCATACGGTGTAACACGTCCATTTTGATAAATTCCTCCTCCATGCGAATAGAGAAGATCACGAATCTCAGTATCAAACCCAGTCCTGCGCGCTGAATAGTGATAATATCGTTGACCTCTGGTCCCAACGTAGCTTTGAAAGACAAAGTATAGATTACCACCATGTCTACACAAATACCAGGAAACATTATAACCACCGCCAGGAGCCTCAACAAGAAAACAACCATCACCCTCTCCATTTAATAGCCAATTGTAATCATTAGGAGTAATAATAAGACAACGAGACAAACGTTCCAAGCCATTTTCTTGAATTCTACCTATTGCGTTTATAAAATTTTGTGGTAGAGGATCTGGAATATGCGGTGGTGGTTCTACAAAAGGTACATTAGCATCGATAACATCTAAAACTAATATAAAATATCATCTATTCTTACATACTTTTTATATATAAAGCAGTAAAATAGACAAAAAAAAACAAATAATACGACTTGTGATAAATTTATTTTTTCAATTTTTTAATTGTTTGAATTGTTTGAATAATAAAATAATTTAAATCTTGACATTTATTCTAACATCAAGGAGAGTTTCAAGAAGAGTTTCTTAGTGCCTTTGTGTAACTTGCCTTTATGATAAATTCCACCTCCTGGCGCACAGATTAGTTGAATAATTTCTTCTGGATCTGTAACACGAACTAAAATTTCAGTGTTTTCTAATACAAAGAAAAACATTTCTTCATAAAAACATAGCCAGAGGGTACCCTCTGGCTGCGTATCAGGTAAATTCGTAGAATTTTCTGAGAGGGTATCAATATATATACATCCAGGACTGCCACTTCGAAGCCATTCCAAGTCTTCAAAATAAATACGAATACTTGGAATATTTAAACATCCTTGTTGTTTAATTTGTTCCAGGTTTTTGTAAATAGGTTTGTGAATGTCACCATTTAAAAACGCACTGGCGCAATAAAGATGAATTGCTACTTTAAAAGCAGATGATACAGGTTCAATTGTTGCAAAAGTTAAATTAGGATTGCTCATTTCTGAAAAAACTAATTAATATCATCAAGATTTATTATTCTTTATATATAGAATATAGAATCAAGACAAACAAAAAAAAGTATGGAGTAATGATAAATTTATTTTTTCAATTTTTTATTTGCATATATAAATATGCAAGTAGCTGTTAAAGATGATATACTTAGAAGACTATATTTTGGTTATGAAGTAATTATTACAAGCTAAACAAAAAATTGATTTTTAAGTCATTTGTATTTAATAAGTTAATATTAAATAAATATGGAAATTAAATTTACAAAACTAATTGATGCTAACAAAAGAGAAGATTTTGCTCTACAAATTGTTTCAAAATTAAAAACAGATTTAATAGGTTTACAAGTAGACAGTTCATATGAAAGTGGTTTTAATTTACCACTTACAAAATATTGGTTAGAAAAAGATTATGGTGAATATTTAAATAATATTATTAAATATCATGATTCAAGACAATTAAGATTTTGTTTTTCCAATGACTCTAAATATGTAATAGGTTTAAGATTTAAAGATGGAATTAAATATTGGTCCGAAGAAGAGATAGATAAATTAATTAATGCAATAGAAGAAAATTAAAAAAATCTACATTTAACAACTTTTTGTACATTAACTTTTGATTCTAAAAGTTTAACACATAAATCAACTAATGCTAAAGTTGCTTGTTTAGATTCAGGAGAACCAGTTTTAATAACTCCATCCTCAATTAAAATTGTAAAAATGTTTTTAATTAAAACAATAACTTGTTCTCTTGTTACTTTAATACGATTAAGTTCAGATACATGAGTATTAAGTACATCTCTTAAAAGTAATATAACAGTTGGAATATCAGAACTATTAATAACATTATCAGAAATAATAGTTTTAATGTGTGAACTTAAACCTTCAATAACACTTGGACATTTAGTTAATACTAAATTAATGACTTTAATGGAATTTTCATCAAGTTTAATATCTTGAATAAATTTAGAGTCAGAAATTTTAGATGTAAGTAGTGCAAAAAGAAAATTAAGTGATAAATCACTAACAGGAGAGTTTGTAGACTCGACAAGGACAACAGAATTAACTGATAAATCTTCCATATATAATTATACATTCTAAATTATTTTTTTTAAATTTGACGTATTGCCTGTTCTAATGTTTCAGGAAGATTTAATATCCATTTAATCATCTGTTCAGTTGGTAAATTAAGTTTAGAACTAATTTCACCAATATTTTTATAATAACTAATAATTTTATCAATTTGATTATTTTCAATAATCCAAAACAAAATAGATTTTTTTAAAGATGTCTCAACTTTTTTTATATGTGTTTCTTTATTTTTAATATGAATCCATTTAAGTCTATTTGTTTCTAATTCAGATTCATAGTATTTATGAAAATTATAAGATTTATCAAGTTTAAAACAATAATCTTCAAGTTGATTTTGAGATAATGTTTTATCAACAATTTTAACAATAAATTTACTAAACATTTGTTTTAACTGTTCATAGTCTATTAAATTGTTGTTTTGTTTTAATTCTACTGCATTAGCAAAATCCCATATTCCAATATAAAATTTATTAAATATAAATGTTTTAGTAATTCCAAGAGTAGTAAAATAATAAGTTTGTTCAATAGGATGAGGAATTGTATTTAAAAGAAAATTTTCAACATGAATGTCATTATGTAAATATCCAGTTACTTGTTGAAAAAAATAAATCGATATAAGTGCTTGAATAACAATTGATTTAAAATCTTCAAAAGTGTAATCATTGTTAAGTAAATAATCTTTTAAATTTGATGAGTAATATTCATAAAACATTATACTTTGGTCATCACATGTAGTTTCTTTATAAAAATATGGAAAGTGTATAAATGAATTTTTAATTTTATATTGTGATAAAGTTTTAAGTATTTGTATTTCAATTAATATATTTCTAGGATCTTTTATAGTAGGATCCCAAGTTTTAGTATTAGTAATGGGTTGGATTTTAGCAGAAACTTTATGTCCTTTAATGTCTAATTTATAAACAAATCCCCAAAATCCTTTTCCAATTAAATTTTTGCCTTCTAACATTTCAATAATTTGTTTGCATGTTTTTGAATTTAAATATTTGATAACATCAATATCTGTTTCTATTAAACTGTTTTCCATTAATATTAGGTAGAATAAAAAATTTCACCTTTTAATTTTTTAATAATTTGATTAGTTTTTATAAAACATGTAAAAGTTACATTTAAGTCTATTCTATTTAATGAACATCCCATATATTGTATAGATTCAATAGTTCCACTTGCCAGAGGTACCTTATAAGTATCAATATTATTAAAATTAATAGTATCACCTTGATTTAAAGTACCTGATATTTGTACACAAGTTAATAAATATAAACACTCACCAGAATACAAAGTTTTAAGTACAAATGTAGAATTAGTTTTAGATATATATTTTTGTATTAAAGGTTCTTTTGGTTTAATCCATGTTGATAAAAAATTTTCAGAAATAGGTTTACATAAATCTAAATTTATTTGTCCAAAAAAATTAGTTGGAGTTTTTGTGTTAATAATAATAAAATCTAAAAAATTATTTTTAAATTCATCAATATAAGTTGATGGATCAGTTGATTCATTTGTTATTACTATTCCAAAATGTGAAATATTAATTAATTTTTCTAAGTAGTTTTTATTTTCAAGAATATTTGAAGGTGTGTCAATAAATGTATAGTTAGAATTTAAATTTTGTATAGTTTTAATAGTGACTGAATTAGATTTACCAGAATATATTTCATGTTTATGTGTAAGTAACATATTTCTTAAATATCCATTCCCATTATCTATTTGTTTATGTACTAATGCAGATACAAAAGTAGTTTTACCAGAGTTTTCTGGTCCAATAATTAAAACTCTTATTTCAGGACTTAATACACATTTTTCCTTTATTGTTGCCTTAAAATATATTTTGTTATCTTCATTAATTTTACATATATTAACTATTTCAACTTGTGCGGTTTTAACAATATCCTTAAATACTTGAATAGTTTCTTTAGCTTCGGAAGGACTTAGTCCATAAATAGATCCATTATCATTAACACCTAAATAATAATAAGCAATACCAGAACCTTCTTTAACTCTCCATCTCATTTGTGTAACTAAACTTTCAAATCTAATATTATCCTTACATTCAAAAGATAGTAATCTTTTATATTCAATATTGTCCTCCTCAGATTCTGGTGGTAATATATTAGTCATAAATATTTAATAACATATAGTAATATATTGTTAAATCTTTAACTCAAAAATTGCTTAACACAAAAATTACAAGTTTTGAAAAAAAAATTGCCAGGGGCCCTTGCGCTGCTTAATTAAAAAATATAAATATTTTTTAATTAAGGGCTATTTTCCCTTGCGAAAAAAATTGAAAAAATATTATTTATGGAGGTACAAGTAAAAAATTGATGTTTTATAGTGTGTACATATATATAAATTTACACTTATAAAGCGATATATCCTAATTGAACAGAAATGAATCAAAACGGAAAAACTTTTGCCCAAAACAATAGTACGTCAAGTGCTAGTTTTATAGAGCGCCTTCGGGCCTCAAAAGGTGGTGGTAATTCTAATCAAACGCTATTTAACCAAAGCGTAAATACTCCACAATCAGTTATCCAAGAAGCTAAATCTGAAACAAGTTCAAATAGCTATTTGGATCGTTTACGTGCAACTCGTGAACAATCAACAAATCCTAATTTTGGATTTAATAAATTAGAATCAAAAGAAGAAGCTAAATCTGAAACAAGTTCAAGTAGTTATTTGGATCGTTTACGTGCAACTCGTGAACAATCAACAAATCCTAATTTTGGGTTTGTACAACAAACAACTTCTGAACCTGAAGAGACAAAAACAATTTCAAGTTCAGATTTTATTAAAAGGCTTGCAGAGAAAAGAGAAGGAAATGTAGTTCCAACTTTTGCGTCAATTATTTCAAATCAGCAAGTTGAAAAAAAAGAGATTTCTCAAGAAGAATATATTGAGGAGTTAAAAAAAAGACGTGCTGCAGCAACTGATACAAATACAATTACAACTTTAACTCTTAATTCAAGATGTGGTGAAATTACTCAAACAGAAGTTACACATAAACTTGTGACTTCTAATGATGAAGAAGAGGAAGAAGAAGATGATGATGAAGAAGAGGAGGAAATAGTTGAACGTTCTGAACAAAGAGAAGTTGTTGTTCCAGTTGATCCTAAACAAATGTTGTATAGAATAAAATATTCTTTTGATGTGTATGAAAATTTAAAGACTACACCTGCAACATCAAAAGAAGCAATGATTAACTTCTTAACAAAACAAGGAGCAAATGGAGGCTTTGATCCAGTTGCTGCATATAACAATACTCTATCCGATTCTGATAAAGCTCAAATTAAAGAGGAAACAATTAGAAAGAATATTGGAGGTGGATGTGTTGCAGGTGAAACAGAAGAAATTTCTGAAAATCAAAGAATTATTGAAGAACTAAGTGCGAGAAAATCATCTTTAACAAATGCTGAGAGAAAAAGATTATTACAAGCTGAGAAAGATGAGAAAGCTCGCAAGAAGTTAGATAAGGAAGTTGCAAAGGCTTTAAAAGGTCCAAGCAAAAAGGTTCAAGAAATGATTTCTAAAAAAGATGTTGTTAAGGAGGAGAAGATTGCAAATGCAGATGACGGATATTTAGATAAACTGTCTGAAGAGTTAACCGCAGAAAGAATAAAGACAGTATATGATGCGGCAAATTGGATAGTTATTATTTCAAGTCCAGAAAAGAAACTAAAAGGTTTTGAACTTCTTTTTATGGGAATACATGAACCTATTCTTAAAAAAATAATTTATGTTGAAACAATGAGAAGAACAAGTATTGAAGCAGTTGCAAATAAAAGGTTTAAAGAGGCTTTGCAAAGATTTTCAACAACATTTCCTCTTGATCAAATGATTAAATTTCAACTAAAGGAGATGGAAGATATTATTCCACCATTTTCTCCTTTTGAAAAGAAGAAATTATCATTAGACCTTTGGCAACTTGATGTATTTGGTTATATTAACAAGAAGGTTTCAGTACTTATTAGTGCACCGACAGCATCTGGTAAAACTGTTTGTGCGACATATTGTGTGAAAGTTTGTAATAAAGTTCTTTTTGTTTTGCCGTCAAAGGAACTTGCAAATCAAGTTGCAGGAGTTATTAGAAATATGAAAACTACAACTACTACTTTTACACCTATCAAGTTAATTACTGGTGAAAATATTTACGAAGATAATGAACCTAAAGTTTTTATTGGTACTGCTGTTGATCTTGAAAGATATTTTAATCTAGAACAGGCACAAATTACGAGATCTTCAAGATTATTTGATCGTAATCAATTTGATATTGATACTTTTGATTACATTATTGTCGATGAAATTCATCAAATGAACTCTCCTGAACAGGGTTGTGCAATGCAACGTCTTATTAAGAGATTCAAATGTCCAATGCTTGGTCTTAGTGCTACTATTGGAAATCAAGAGAAGCTGTATGATTGGATTTCATATTTAAAAAGAACAACTCCTTCAATTACTGTTGAACATGTTTCTTATACAAAACGTTTTATTAATCAACAGAAACATGTTTGGGATGGTAATAGTTTAGTACCAATCCATCCTCTTGCTGTTGTTGATCTTGAATTTTTACAATCTGGAAAACTTGTTCGTACAGAAATGCAGTTTATTCCAAATGACATATTTAAGGTTTATGATAAGATGGAAAACTTGTATCCTCGTGAAGCACTTGAAGCTATTGCACCTGCGGCATTTTTTAAAAATGCTTGTATCAGTTTAGACCAGTGTAAAAGTTATGAGACAGCAATGAAGGAAACTCTTACAAATCTCTCACAGACATATCCATCTCAAACAGAGCAATTGCTTTCTAGTTTTAAACTTGAAGATATTAATCTTACTAAGTTAGGACCTAAAGAGTTATATACTGTTCTAAAGCAAATGCAGCATGAGAAAAAACTTCCAGCAATTGTTTTCAAGTTTGACCCAACAACATGTAAGCAAGTTGCAAATGATCTTCTTGAATGGATGGAAGCTGAAGAACTTGCTAAATATCCTTTGTATCGTGAAACTAGAGAACTTCAGTCTAAATCTTATAGAGAAATGAGGGATAAAATTGCTGCTATTGATAATATGGATTTTGGAATAACTGATGATATCAAGTCTGATAAGTTAGATCGTGAGAATCGTGTTAAAGACACGTGTTTAACTGAATTTGTACAAGATTATAAGAAATTGTTAGTCCATAATATTCACAAATATAGATCAGAATTTAGTGATGAACATACTACACCAGAGAGAAAAGCTCGTTTAGAGTTTTATATTAATCATTATTCTAGGGAAGCAAAAAATATTGAAAGAATGAAAGAGCTTACAGATATCAATGTTTTTGCACCTCATCCTGATTTTACATTTTCTAATGTAACAATTTCAATGAGTACAATGGTTGAGATTAAATCACTTCTTAGAGATTATACTCGTCAAATGAATGAAGCACCTGGACAAGATTCAAGTGGTAGAAAAAAAAATTTCAAGTTAACTAATAATTTTAATATTGGATACAACCATTTCTTCCTTAGATCTATTGAACGCGGCTTTGTTCTATATTTAAATGCCTTACCTGTCCCTTTTCAGCGTATTGGACAAATGTTAATTGCCGATGGTGGAGCTCCAATCACATTTTCAGATGAGAGTTTAGCTTTTGGTGTTAACTATCCTATTAGATCAGTTGCTCTTCTTGGTTCTACAAAAAATGATATTATTGACAAGGCTAAGGCAGATCAAGCATCTGGTCGTTCTGGTAGAAGAGGACTTGATACAAAAGGACATACTATTTATATTGGTGTAAATTGGAGAGAACTTACTTCTTCAGAATACATTAATGTAACTGGTTATAATCCTGATAATGAGTATATGACTTTACCAAAGGAATTTAATTCTAAGTTTGATGTTAAACGTCTCGGATTAATTTCACTTCACGAGTTTTGTTCAATGGAAGATTCTAATGACATTGAATCTCTTAAAGAATTACAATCTCAAAGATTTGCTACTATGAAAGAAACTCATCAAGAAGTTGTTGAACGTCTTGGAATTAAAAATCCTATGAATATTTATCGACTAAGTGAGTATGGTGAATTAAGTGAAATTATTACTGATTTTCTCGTCTTTTTATCAAGTAAAATGTATTCTGGTTTGTCAATTGAAAAATATGATCTATTCGAAATGATAGGATGTATTGTTGACACAAACTCTGACGAAGAACTACTTTTCCTTAATAAGCAAAATGAAGAACTTATGTATGAATTCCAAGCAGAAATGGGTGAACGTGGCATTATGCTTCAACTTAATGGATGCAACTTTTTGGCAAGATCGTACAAAAAAAATCTTTTTGAGGAAAATCTTAGTCTTTCTATGATACGTCTTAGACGTATTAATGAGATCGTTAGAATATTATATAACCAATATCAAAGCTCTGAAAAAACAAATAAATGGGTGAAGATGTTGTTTCAAATTTTTGATGAAGTTAAGAATTTGATATTCAAGAATACAATTTAAGGTGTTTTTGAAAAAAAAAATGAATTTTGTTTCTTTTAACATTTAAATAAAGTAACATATATATATACATATATATATGATTAAAATAGAGTCATTTGCAGTACCAACTTTTTTAAAAGTTAAAGAATGGTTTAATAGTACTGATTCTAGTCCAAAAAAGAAAAATGTATATCTGTTAGGACAAGGATGGTTTGCTAAAGGATTTTTAGAATATATTGATAAGTCTAAATATACTGTTACAAATATTTATAGACATCCTTTTGTTAATACTCCAATGTTACTACAGGGTATTAAATCAGATATTGAATCATTTGAAGCATCTAATAAATCTGTTAAAAAGTTTGTATCAAATGCAGATGAATGTATAATTGAATCAATTGAATCTATTGATTTGTCACGCAAGTCATTTTCTACAAGTTCTGGGACTAAATACTCATGGGATGGTGGTTATCTTGTTTGTGGTCTTGGATCAAATACTGATATTGGAAAATTTTGGAGTGAAAAAATAATGCATTTAAAAAATGCTAAACCAAATTCTAATTTATGTATTGTTGGAGCTGGTCCTACTGGTACAGAGTTAGGATTTCATTTGCAAGATTTGGGTCACAAGGTGACTTTGTATGATGGGATGGGTTTAGATAAACTATATAATTTCTTAACACCAGATGGTAAATTAACTATTTTAGAATCCTTAAAATCTAAATCTATTAAATTAGTTCCAAGTAAAATGTTTGGACCAGAAGATAAAGCTAAGTTTGATGATGTTATTTTTGCAGTTGGATCAAGACCAAATGATTTAACTACTGGTTGGGTAGTTACATCAAAACTTAATTTAGTAACAAATCCAGAAGTATTTGTTGGTGGAGATTGTGTACATGCACAAACAACTGTAGATGGAAGCCAGCTAATTAAATCATATCCTAAAACAGCTCAAGTTGCATATCAACAAGGTGTATATGTTGCATCAAGATTAAATAATTTAAGTAAAACTGATGATAATTTTTTATTTGTTCCAAAAGGAATAGCATTATATAAAGGATCAAATAAATACTATGTAGAAATTGATGGATTAAAGTTAACAATTCCAAAAATATTTATTGAACTGTATTACAGTTGGTTTAAATAAATAAAAAATATAGTAATATTATTTTAAATTTTTATATATAATAATATTATAATAATGGATTCTACAGAAACAAAATATGTTTTTTATAAGAGGGCTTTCAAAGGTGGTGCTCAAACTAAACAAAAAGCATCACAACCTCAATCAGAAACTATTAATATACAACCTCAACCACAACAACAAGTTGAACAAACAAATGATGTCCAAGAAAATAACCAAACTGAAAATCAAACTGAAAATCAAACTCAAGAACAAGAACAAACTCAAAATGAAGGACAAGATCAAGAACAAAATATTGCTCCTGATGGTGCAAGTTTAGACGAACTTAACCAGGAAATACCAAAAAATAAAATAAATTTTAAAGTATCTACAATTGTTGGAAATTTAGATCAAACTCTTAGTTCAAAACAAAAAATTAATTTTGACCAACTTTTAATGAAACAACTTTTTGGTTCTGATTAAACCACATAATACATTAAATTGTCTTTATCGTATAAACTGTATAGGATAAATTCATATTTTGCTTTCAAGTCATCATATTTATATAATCCTATATATATTTCATGTTTGTATATGTGTTCAGTATCTGTGATAATATCATATTTATTATTAGTTCTTGGTTCATAAAAATCAAATGGATTAGGTTCATCATTATACATTTGCATATATCCACAATTATGTTCATACGTAATGCCTCCCCATGAGTAAATAGTTCTAGTTTTTTTAGATTTCTCTTTAAATTCTTCCATTGATATTTTTATTACATTAAGAGTTTCAATATATTTGTCTTGATATTTGTATTTGGAACTACTAGTGTTAAAATGTTCATTTGCTGACTTGTCATTATATATAGTATTTAAATTAAGCGGTTCAAAACCATGACCAGTATCGTTAATAGCCAACTTATCTATTGGATATGACTTATTACTATTATTTGGTATTTTTGTGAATTTTAAATATCTAATAAAATACTTCATATATTAGATATTTATGTTGCTTATTTATTTAAATGTTTTTCTAAAAAATGAGAATATAATAGTTGATAAAGAAACTATAATAATTCCTCTAACAATGTCAATTCCTACCATTGTAAAAGACCATTTTTCTGGATTAGAAATATAATTTCCAAGAGTATATATACCAAATATAGCTGCTCCTAAAACAGGTGCAGTTTTAAGTATAGTTAAAAAATCAAAATCAGATCTAGATACTATTAAAAAATATATTGCAAGAGCAATAAAAAACCAACATATAAAAATATAGAGTAGATTAATATATGAATCAGTAGCAGGTTGTGCTTTTTGATATATTCCGGCTAAAAATTTTTGAGTTAAAAATAAATAAATAGAATCTATTATAGAAACAATTGCGGTTATTAAAAATATTTGTATCATTATAATATATAAATATATAATAAATGTTGATCACAATAAGTTTTGTTAAATTAGGTATTATTATTGCCATAGCTATAGTTCTAAGTGTTTTAACATTAGGTGGTGCTGGAATGTTTGGAGGAAAAAAATCTAGTTCATCAAGCTCATCAACAAGTTCTGGAAAAAAATCTGGATCTAAAAAATCTAAATCTAAAAAATCTAAATCTAAAAAATCTAAATCTAAAAAGTCAAAAAAATCTAAAAAATCTGATAAACCAGCTGAAGAGAAAGCAAAAAGTGGTGAAGGGGATTCAAGTAGTGGTGAAGGAGATTCAAGCAGTAGTGAAGAAATGAATTTAGGAGGAGAAGAATCAAGTTCTGAATAAAATCATTTTTCTAAAGGAAAAATTGCATTATTAAACTATTAGTTAAAATGTTAATAGTTTAATAAATGGAAACATATAGATCAGAGTTAGATAAATTAGACACATATTATGAAAATGGAAAATTACATCATTCAGTTTTAAGTGTTGAAATATATAAGATGTTATTTTGGATTAAAAAATTTTTGGAAAAAAAAGATGGTTATATTGATTGGATGAGTAAAAATTATAATTGTCTAGTTATGACAGATATTATTGAGGTATTAAATATAATTATTAATGACACAATGTATCTAATGGAATTGAAATTAAATAAATCACAATTTGAAAAATTTAAACAACTCGAAAAAATTTCTAAACTTATTATTGAAAATTTAGATAAACCAATTAGATCTAATCCACACATTATTTATGATGAAAATAATGATGATGATCCAGATTTAAATAAAAATTTACTTAACACTCTTGAAGAACTGCTACAAATTGATAATTATTTAGTAGAAGAAGAACAAATTAATTCATAAATATTAGCCAAGTCTTGTTTTGTATTAACATTTGCTATTTCTATTGATTTATTTGAAGGAAGTTCATACCAGTTAATTTTATAACCTTTATTAGAGCCAATTGAAACTAAGTCTGTTAAATAATATTCATTTGCTGCATTTGAATTAGTTATTTGCGGAATTATTTCTTTTAATACACTTAAATTAAAATAATATATACCACAATTAACTAGTTGTATTTCTTTTTGCTTTATTGTACAATCTTTATCTTCAATTATTTGTTTTACTAAATTTGTTTCTAAATCTACTTCAACACGTCCATAACCTTTTGGATTCAATACTTTATTAACAAGTATTGAATTACTTTTTTTGGATAATTCTGTTATTGTATCGACGGATATTAAAGGTACATCACCAGATAATATTAATACATCAGTTGAACTAGATAAATTATTTACCATCCAATCTAATGCACAAAAGACTGCATTACCAGTTCCAAGTGGCTCTGGTTGATCAATAAATACTATTTTAGGAGCACCAAAACCATAAGATAATATAGTTTCTTCTATAATAGGTCTATATTGTCCAACTATTATTCCAACCTTTTCACAACCTGATTTAAAAGCAGTTTCAATAACATAACAAATCATTGGTTTTCCATTAATTTGATGTAAAACTTTAGGAATAGATGATTCCATCCGTTTACCTAAACCACCTGCCATAATTAATCCAAATTTCATTATTTATAATAATACTCTTTTTTTGCTTTTAAGTATTTTAATTTATAATTTAATGCTTTGGATTTTTTTTTATATTTTTCCATTTGGTCTTCTGCCATTATAATTTGTGGAATTAAATCATCAGAGTTAGTATCATCGTTATTTGTTTGATTATTACTATTTTCTTCTTGGTACTCATAATCTTCTATTTCTGAATTTTGTGTATTTAAATTTGAACTCATACTTAATTAATTTATGCAGACATAATTATTTCTGTAATTTTTTTTTTGATTTTTTCAAACACTAAAATATTAAAAATTAAAGTTAAACCTATAAAACTAATTAATGTTATCATTGGATTTATTCCAATACTTATTCCAATAAACCAACCAACTAATCCTGAAAAAATTATGTCTTGAATTTTTGGTTTTTTAAGTGATTTTAAAAATGCTGTTTCTACACCAAATCCAATATGTAAAATTTGACCAAAAATAAATAAACAACCAAAAATTACAAAAAAATCTTTCTTCATGATTATACTTAAAATAAATGCTCCTACAATTGTTAATCCTAAATCAACTGCTGCTAAACCAAACACTCTTTCCGAATGTATTCCTTCATTAGGTTTTCCAAATATTTCACTTAAGTTCATTTATACTTTTATTTTAGAAATAAAATTATTTAAAGTTTTATTAACTAATTAATATTATAATAAAATGCTTATTCAATTTGATAGAGAAGATTCTGAAAACCTTGTTGCCACCTTTGATAATTCTGACTCAGATGCAGAACAAATGCAAGATTTTATTGCATGGCTAGAAGCATCTGGACTTGAATTTAACAAGTTAAAAATGAAAATTCCTGGTGTTGCTGATAAAGTAACTAACTTATTTGTTAAAAAACCTATTACTCAAGTTCAACCTCCTGTTACTAAACAAGTTACTCAACCTCCTGCTCCTGTTACTAAACAAGTTAGTCAACCACCCGCTCCTGTTGCATCTAAACAAGTTACTCAACCACCCGCTCCTGTTGAAGAAGATTCTGAAGACACTGAAACTGCTCATATTGTAGCAAAAGAAGTTAGTTCAGATTCTGAATCTGATTCAGAATCTGACGAAGAACCTGTTTCAAAAACAAAAAAAACTACTAAAAGAACAACAAAATCAACTAAATAATTAGTTAAGTATATAGATTAAATTAGAATCAATTTGTTTTTTTTTAGTATTAAAGTTAGAAAATAAGTTTTCATTTATTTTCTTATTTTCTTTTATTTTTTTACAATCACCATCTCCAATAATATTAATTTGAATAATTCGGTCAGAATTTGGAGCTGTAATTTTGTTAATTAAACTCATAAATTTTTTAGTAATAAATGAACATGGTATATCAATAAAAACTAGTGAATATGTGTGTTTAGTAGATTTAATAAATTTAATTCCGTCCATTGAATATACATGAATAACTGGAGAAGCACATAAATATTTTTTATAAAACTTACATAAAAGTCCATTAATATCAACACAATCAATTCGTTTAATAAAAGGATACATATGAATTAACGAGTTAGGAACATTTCCTAAACATAAACCAATAACCAGACAATTATTTGTATTTTTATGATGTAAAGATTGACTAACATTTTCTATCATAAATTTTACATATGGAGTTAAAAATTTATTTGGTTTTAATAAAAAAAACTCGGTTTGAATATATTCAATTTCATCTAAAAAAATACAACTGATTTTTGTTGTTTTCTTATTATAAATTATTATTATATTAGTTCCAAGTTCTAATATAACTTCATTTTTACTTGGATTAAAAATAGTTGATGTTTGCTGGAAACTTTCTAACTTTAATTTTGTATTCAAAGTTATATATTTGTAGTTTGCAACAAAATTTATAAATTTATTAATTTTAGTTAAATCCATATATTTATAATAGGACAGATAAAATTCTAAAAAGCAAAAATATTGAAAATTTTAATTTTTAACACTATTTATTAATTTATAAAAAGAATGAGTTATAACAAATTTTTTAGATTTTTTCAAAAAAAAAATTTATATGAGACTAATATCTCAGTTAATTCAAGTTTAGGTGAACAAATTTTTATGTACTCACCTAATGTCTCTTACTCTAATTTTAGAAATCAATATACAATTCTAAATTTAGAAAAACTTGAAGATAAAAAAGAACTTGTTAGAATGCAAGCTTATTTAGAATTTAATAAATCTACTATTAATTTTGTTAATGTTAAAAAATTAAATTTAAAACTATTTCCTATTTATAAATCAATGTTTCCAAATGGTTCTTCTAACAAATTATTCGAAAAATAAATTTGTTGTACATTTTAATGTTTCAAAAATATTATCTCGTTTTAAATGAATATTTGTATCAAATTCTGGTTCTTCTTCCTCTGAATCTTTTTTTTTATTATCACAGTCCTCATAATAATCAAGTAATTTGTCAAAATTTTTATTATCATATGAATATGTCCATATACTAAAATCATAATTTGCACTCAAACATTCATCATAATTTAATAGTAAAAATATTTTCTTGTCTGACTTCATATGAACTTGCTCATTTATTAATAATAATTGTCTTTTTAATGAACCCAAATATAAAAATCCATTTTCTTTATTTCCCATATACTCAGATTCTTCAGCTAACACCTTTGAATATTCTAATGTATTAGTTGTTTCACTTGCTGCTTTATATCTAGCTAAAAATTTTATATTTGTAATTGTTTTTTCTCCAGGATATGCAAATTTCATTCCAAGTCTTGTTTTTCTTGATGGTTGATATGTAGATGCATCCAAATTTATATGAAATAATTTTGATTCAAATTTTAGAATAGATGTTTTTTTTACATATGTTCTAATATCTTGTTTTAATTTAAATCCCATTTCAGACTCGAAATAATTAAGTTCTTCATCTGTATAACCTCTAGGATTAATTACATAACCAAGTCTAACTAAACCATAAAATTCAAATTTAGTATCTTTAGAATTTACTGTTAATTTTGCTTGTTCTAAAGAATTTATTAATGAGTATACTGGAAATTTATTTTGAATTATTGATGAATTTGCTAATATAAAATATTCATCACATCTAACCATACCTGCAAACACTTCAGAATAATCATTCACTACTACATAATTTCCACCCTCTTGACCCGCAAATAAATCATAATTTTCATCAAATATTTTTTTTGTAATAAATAATTGTGTATATTTATCCTCAATCACTGTATTTGTTTGGCCTGCAATTGGAAATAAATTTGCTATCACATCAGACACTGGGGTTCTTCCTAAAAAACTTACATGATCAAATTTATTATCTTCAATAATATCTGCTACTTGATTCATCATAAGAACTTGAGATGACTTTAAAATGTCTTGAAATTTTTCATTAAAATATTGAAAATTATTTTGATTGTCCATATTTTAATATTTAATATATAATCAACCTTTAAATATGAATTTATTTGTTAAAAAACTTGACTATTCAAAAGTGTCCAAACAATCAGCACAACTTGAATTTGAAATTCAACAATATATTAGTTCTAAATACAATTTTACACCACAAACTTGTAGTATTACATTTATGTCTACTTATACTGAAATTAATATGCAAAAAATTGATGGTCAAACATTAGCTAATATATTTGGAGATGATCCTGCTGATATACCTGATTGGGTATGGGATGAGATGAGACGTATTGTTACATTATTGTATACAGAAGAAGGAATTGAATATATTGATATTACTCCATATAATTTTATGTTAGATGCGCATGATAAAATTTGGATTATTGATTTTGGACATGCTTATTACACTGATATTTCTAAACCAATTAATTGGTTTTTAACAGAATTTATATATGATGAAGTTAAAAGTTTTAATCCTGATTTTGCTTAAAATTTATTTAAATATTTGTTTAATTAATATTAATTATAGAATGTTTAGAACGGCATCAAAAATATTAATACTTAAAAATGTTTTAACTCAAACAAAAGCTCTTGCTTATAAATATCCATATGAAAATTTAATTTTAATAAACTCAAATCCAAATATTAATTATGGTCTTTTTCCACACTTAAAATCTCTTTATTTATTTAATCATTTTCAAACAACCATACCAGAAATTTTTTTAACACATCCAGAACTTAAATTATATCTTAGTAGAGAAACTGTTGATTTATCACCAAATTTACATTATTTATTTAGATTACCCCAAGTAAAAACATGGGACAAAGAAAAATCAGACTATATTAAATCATTTTTTACAGCAGGTAAATTTAAATCAATCAGTGAATTATCTAATTTATCACTTAATAAATCAGTTCAAGACAAAATTAATTATTATAACAACTGGATAAAATAATTTGGTCCACTTGATAAATTTAATTATAATATAAATATTATATGTCAAAAAGTTTTATTAATAGAATTGAAACAGTTGATATTAATAAATTAACTGAACTAAAAAAAACAAATAAACTTTTATGTTTATATGATTCTAAAATAAATTCTCTTGACAAATATTTAATAACATCAAATAAATTAGATATTAGCATTCTTAAAAACTTGACTATGTTTGTTTCAAATAATGGATGTTTGCTTGCTAAAGCAAACCAAAGGTACCCGGAAGGGAACAAACCTGCCTTGCAGGGAAGTTCTGCTTCAAACCCGCCTATTATTATTTTAAATAAACTTAATGCCGAATCAATAAATTTAATAAAATCAGATTCTGTACTAAAGTCACCTCTAAAATATAATATATCTATTATATTTATTGGTTCAGAATTAGAATATAATATGCTTTATTAAAAATTAATAGCAGCTATTTATATAAGAAAAAAATTGAATAATTAATTTTATTATTTACTTGTTATAAATATTTTTGAGTTTGTACATATAAACAAACTTGATATAATTAACAAGATGCAGCCACACATGTTAATATACTTTTTGCAATGGAAGAGGGTAGGTTTAGCCCAACCTTACCTAAAATAACCATACCTAAAATAACCATACCTAATTCTAATGGGTCACTTTGTCTATCTTTAAAAGATAGCAACCAAGGTTTTAGCGATAAAACGGGTGATTATATAATTAATATTCCTGATCAACATAGGAATTGTTTAACAGTCCCACAAAATCTAGGACCTTTAAATATTCGAACAAACGAATCTTTTGAATTTATTAATGAACAAATTCAAAAGATTCACAAAGAGTTCAAGCCATTTTTATGGCTCCATCAGGATCCACATAATGATTTTGTTTTTACTATAACTTGTTTACATATGAGTTACAAAATTTCCATATATGTTGATCTCGAATCAGACAGCTATGTAGTTGAAGTGTTAAATGTTAACATGCTTGGAGACGTTATTTCGCGAATTTTTGAAGAACTTAAAAAGAAGCTTTAAAAAATTGATATTTTTATTTATTTGAACTATTTAATTGGATTATTTAATTAAACAAATGTTAACAATCATATCTCCAATTAACAGTGATTTTTTAAATGCTACATATTGTGAAAAATACAGTGTTATTATTCACAAATGGAGTGGTTATATTAATGCTAGTGATATATGTATTCAATATAAGATTAATTATTTCAAATTTACTAATTTACCTATATATTTCTCAATATGTGAATATATTAAACAAAATCTTAGATTAAAACCAACACAATTTATGCCACATGGAATCGACCGAACACAAGGTATATATATTCATCAATTATTACTTCCATATTTAATTTTAGAAACTGGAGATACTGATGTTTTAAAAATATCAAATCCACTAAATATAGGTTATGAATCTGACAATGATGTTAAACTACTTAGGAGAAAAAATGTTAAACCTAAAAAACAAAATAAAATTCTTGATTTTTGTCTAACACTTAAGAAAACAATTAACGAAATTGAAACATTATTAGTTGAAGATACAAAAGAATATGTTAATTGTGATAACTCAATTAATACTGATGATACTTTTTGTTGTGATTCAATTTCTACAATTGATAACGAACCTAATGATATAATATATAGTAATATAATTAGTAACCTTAAAAAATATAAAAAATATAAAAAATATACAAAATAATTGAAGAATTAAAGATTTGAACTTGTTTTATTTATTTTATTAATACAAATATGATAATACCTGGTATTTTAATACTATCTGGAAATAAAACTTATGGAAGAGCTAAAAACTCTAAAGGCATTCAAACTAAACTTTTATATAAAGTTATACCTCATCACACATTTTCTCAAGAAGCATGTTTAATTCCATATGAAATTAAACATTTAGGTTTTTCTAAAGCACTTGATAATTTATTTGTTACGTTTGAATCTACAACTAACACATTAGATCAAGTTATTGGTCCTGTAAATTCATGTGAAGCTTTTTATGAATACCAACTTTATATTTATGGACTTAAAAAATCTATTACACCTCTTAGAAAAAAAATTACTCCATTTTTAAATGAAAATATTATTGAAACTATTGCTTCATCATATTCATTAATAAATAATAATACAAACTATATATTCTCAATTGATCCGGAAACATCTGTTGATTTTGATGATGCGTTTAGTATTAAAATTTGTCCTCAAACTAATAATTTTATTGTTTCTATTTATATTGCTAATGTACCAATATGGTTAGATTGGTTAAATATATTATTAGATGAAATACCTAATGTGTCTACAATATATTTGCCACCTGACAGCTCTAAACGTCCTATGCTTCCAACAATCTTATCTGATGATTTATGTAGTTTATGGGCTGGTAAGCCTAGACTTGCATTTGTACTTGATCTTGTTTTTAATTCATTTGACCACACCTTATTAAATAAAACTTGGTCTAATCAGTTAATTACTGTTAATAAAAATTGGTCTTATTCTGATCCAAAATTAAATACAAATACAAGCTATCAAATGTTATATTCCTTAACATCTAAATTAAATCCAGAAATAATTTTAGATTCACATAAAATTGTGGAGTTTTGGATGTGTCAAATGAATTTAGCAGTTGGTCAAAAGCTAGATTCCCATCAAATAGGAATATTTAGACAAGCTGAATTAGGTGAAACTATTAATCCACCAGAATCTTGTCCAAAATATATTTCTGAAACTTTACAACTAATTTACTCGGCTAGTTCTTTATATGTTAAAAAGGAAATTGGAACTTCACCAATTGCTCATAAAATTTTAAATGTTGAATCATATCTTCATGTAACAAGTCCAATTAGAAGACTTGTTGATATTGTTAATATGGGATTAATACAACAAATTAATGGACTTGAATTTAAAAATTTAGATTTTAATCTTATGTGCACTAATCAATTAGTTGATAAAATTAATTTCCAAAGCAAAAATATTAGAAAAATACAAAATAAATGTAATACTTTATATTTTATTACAAATAGATCTATTCAAGATGAAGTTTTAGAAGGATGGATTAGTTTAAATGGACAAGTATATATACCAAAATACAAAATATTTGTTAATCCATCAAATTTAACTAATTCAAGTCCTTATACACACTCTAATGTTAAATTATATCTCTTTGAAAACTCTGACACTTTATATAAAAAAATTAAAGCAGAAATTATTTGAAAAATAATATATAGTTTTTTTAAAAAAAATATCTTAAATATTAATATAATATTAAAAATAGATGACAGGATATTATGTTAATTGTTTAGACCAATCATTAAATTCAAATACATGTTGGAAAAAAATTAAACAAACAATAAGTTCATCAAAACCAATAGATGATGTGCTTCATGTAGTTTGTGTTATATCAAATCCATGTGATTATGTTCGAAGATATACTTTAGCAAAAGAGTTTATATGTAGGATGGAACAAGAACCAAATATTATTTTATATGTTTGTGAACTAATTTATCAAGGTTTAAATATGTATGGATATCAAATAACAGATCCATCTAATTGTAGACATTTACAACTTGAAGCAGTTTATCCATTATGGCATAAAGAAAATATGATTAATATTACAGTTAAAAAACTGCTACCTGCAGACTGGAAAGCATTTGCTTGGATTGATGCAGATATTGAATTTTTAAGTTCAACTTGGGCATTAGATACACTAAAACTTTTAAATGGTACATTTGATGCAATCCAACTATTTTCTCATGCAGAAGACCTTGATATATCAGAAAATCCTATGACTATTTTTCAAGGACTTGGATATATGCGTGCATGTGGAAAAACACTTGATCTTAAAGGTGTTAATTATCCACATCCGGGTTATGCATGGGCTTACACTAGAGAACTTTATGACTCTTTTGGTTCTATTTATGATTTAAGTATATTAGGAGCTGGTGATACAAATATGGTTTTTACTTTATTAGGAGAACCATGTAAATCTATTCATTCTGCAGCATCTTCAGGATATAAAAAATCTATATATGAATATTCAACTGCAATTAATTATAATATTGGTTTCACTCCTGGAATTATTAAACACTTTTTTCACGGGTCTAAAGCAAATAGAAGATATGTTGAAAGATGGGGTACTCTTATTTCAAACCAATATAATCCATATACACATGTAGCATATAATCTTAAAGGAATATTAGTACCAACATTAGATTGTCCTATCAAGTTACTTGATGATATTATGAAATATTTTAAAGAAAGAAATGAAGATTCCTTGCATTAGCAATTAATCTAGCGCTATTTATCATTGCTATTTATTATTAGATTAGAATCAATTATAACAATTGCTGTCTTACACATTAACTCTTTTTCTTCTCTACTTGCTCCATTAAATTCTTTAAGAATTGTTTGAACTAAACTATATGCATTTTTTAAAAATGTTTCATGAAATTTTTTATGGTCTAAAACAAATGCCTTATTTGCAGCCAAGTAATTATATACTTCACAAACTAATTCATATTTTTCTATTTTTGGAGATATTTCAACTTTAGCAAGTAAATCTTTTACTTTAGAAATAATTTCTGATTTATTATATGGTTCTTGTTTAAATAATTCACCTTCAAATTCTTCCATATTAATTTATTAGTTAATTTATTAATCTATTATTTCAAATAATTGATTAATCAATTTTTTATCAAATATATATATATATGGAAAATAATATAACATTTGATGATGTAATAAAACATTTTCAACATGACAAAATTATTAATATTCAAACTGGTCAAGTTGGTGGTTTTAAAATAATAATTTTATTGTTAGCATTAATTTCATTGGCAAATGCTTTATATAATTCAGTTAATGCAAGTGTTTGTTCTAATAAGGGAATATTCAATTTAGCAAGCAGTATTGAAAATATACAAAGTGCCCAAAAGTTTATCGAATCACCAAATCAAAATAAAACTGAATTATTAGAATTTCTTAACTTAAACCCAATAAATATTACTCAACAACAAGAAGAAAATAAAAATTTACAAATTGTGTCAATAGGAAAAAATTTAATTCCAACTTCTTTAGAATTTAAATCTCAAATGTTCTCATTATTAGCTTCTAACAATCCTAATATGGATCCATATCATATTACTTTAAAAGAAGGATCAGATTTACAAGAATTTATTTTATCAGATAGTTATAAAAATTCACAAATAATTTCAAAATCAATGGTAAAATTAGTAAATTTTGATTTTGAAAAATTTTCAAGAGAAGGATTTCCTTTTATAAAAAAAATGTTTACACAAAATTCAGGAGAAATACAAATTATTAGAGATTCACTAGATATGCTAACACCTAAATCAGTTAAAGAGGGATCTGAAATTTATAGACAAGACACTTCACAAATAATTCAAGTTAGTAACTCCCAATCATTAGCATTAATAAATCAAACACTTGAACTATCATCAAAAGACATAAAAATAATGAAACAATTTTTTTCACCTACTACTACATCTAAAAGTATTGTTATATCCGAATCTGACTATCCAGCTTATTTAAAAATATTTGTTTTATTAGATAATATTAAATATAGAAGTGTTATTAATTATGATTTTATTAAATATTTAGTAATAAGTTGTAATTATAATCAATGTATATTAACAGAAGTATCAAAAACTATATTTCCACAAATTGTAAATAAAAACATTCAAAACCAAACATTAGTCACCCCTATTCCACAAATTACTAATGAAGAAATTGCTGACATTTTTCATAAAAAAAATATGTTATATTCAGAAATTGTCAGTAATTTACTTAAAGAATCAACTAAAGAAAGAAATTTATTTATAGTGTCAAATACAGTTCCAGATAGTCGTTTCGTTTTAGATAATAGTAGATTGCTTCCTCCCCCACCAAATAAACAAATGCTTCCTTATCAACAAAATTATCAAATGTTTCCTTATCAACAAAATTATCAAATACTTCCTCCCCCACCAAATAAACAAATGTTTCCTTATCAACAAAATTATCAAATGCTTCCTCCACCAAATTATCAAATGACTACTCCACCAAATTATCAAATGACTGCTCAACAAAATAATCAAATACTTCCTTATCAACAAAATAATCAAATTCTTCCTACTCCATCTATATTACTTTCTTTAGCTCGTGTGCAAGATTTAAATATAGAAAATAATTATATGACATGGAAAAATACTTGTCAAGCAATGTCAAATACTTTTAAATTTTTAGGTAATGTTTCAAAAGAAAATAAATTAGTACAAGTTTCTAGTTTTATTTTTAATGAAAAAATAAGCAATCAAACAAGAATTCAACAAATTAATTTGGAAGAACATAACAAGAAATTAGATAACATAACTGCAGAATTAAGATCAAATTCAACTAATATAAAAGAAATGAAACAACTAGATAACAATTTTATTAAAAATGTGACTGATTTTACTAAACTAACAGATGATTTACAATTTGTAGAATATAATAATAACAAAGAATTAATAAAAGATGCGGTTAATAAAACATTAGATGGTTTAGAAGTATTAATTCAAATACAAACTAATGTTAACCAATCATTAGATTTTAAAAATGTTTTAAATGAAACTGATAATTTAATAAAATTTACAAAACAAAATCTTAATAATATAACTAGTAATAGTAATTTTATAGATTCAATAAATGAAAGAATATATAATTTTATGAAAAATTTTGGTAATTTTACTTTTTTTAGTCTTGGGGTATATTTTTTATACTTATTTTTAAGCGACATTGCTGCTGCTGCTACTACTGCTGCTGCTACTACTAATGCTACTAGTACTACTACTGCTGCTACTGCTATTGCTACTACTGCTGCTGCTACTACTGCTGCTACTGCTACTGCTATTGCTACTACTACTGCTGCTACTGCTATTGCTACTGCTGCTGCTACTACTGCTACTACTGCTTCTGCTATTGCTGGTACTGCTGCCGCATATCTACTATATAAACGTAATAATTTAAATGAACATCCAGACCAAAATGGTGTATTAAAACTTTTAAATAAAAAATATAATAATTACATTCAGTCACTTCCACAAATTAATCTTTCTTCAAAAGAAAAAATAAGAATTAAAAAAATAATTACTAGATTAGTTGAACTTGAAATAAATCTTTTTAAACCATCAGGTTCAGAATATACATTTACAACTGCGTATAATAAATTTCTTGAAAGTTAAAAAAATTGATTTATTTATTGATTTATTAAGTTTATTTATTAGTTTAATAAATTTAATTACAATGGTAGTTATTTGTAATACGTCAAGTTATTCTAATGATAAATACAATGATATTTTTTCATCTTATCCATTTGAACTTAGTCCTTTTCAAAAATATTCTTTAGAAGGGATTATTCAAGGTGCTCATGTGCTAGTTACAGCTCATACCGGATCTGGAAAAACACTTCCTGCGGAGTTTGCAATTGAACATTTTGTTTCCAAAGGTAAAAAGGTTATTTACACTGCACCTATTAAAGCACTGTCAAATCAAAAATTTTATGAGTTTCAAAAAAAATTTCCACATATTTCCTTTGGAATTCTAACTGGGGATATTAAAGCAAATCCTATTGCCGATGTCCTAATTATGACCACTGAGATTTTAATGAATACTCTTTATTTGAAACTCAACCCAAACCAATCCATTCCAACTGAGTTTGAATTAGATTTTTCACAACTTGGTTGTGTGGTCTTTGATGAAGTTCATTATATCAATGATGCTGATAGAGGTAGAGTCTGGGAAGAAACAATCATGATGTTACCCCAACATGTGCAAATGGTAATGTTATCAGCAACTATTGATAGACCAGAAGAGTTTGCAGGATGGATTGAAACTACAAAATCTAATCCAGTATATCTATGTCCTACAAATCATCGTGTTGTACCACTAACTCACTACACATTTTTAACAACTAATTCTGGCTTATTTAAAAAAGTTAAAGATAAAGCTTTAGAACAAGAGTTTAACTCATGGGCTAATAAAATTCAAACTATTCAAACTTCTGGAGGTATGTTTAATGATTTAACATACAAAACTAATAAAAAATTTTTAGATTTATTAGATGAAAAACAAGTTAAAGTTTCAAGACCTCATTTACTTAATAAAGTATGTGAGTTTATGGTTCAAAATGAAATGCTTCCTGCACTTTGTTTTGTGCTTTCAAGGAAGCAATTAGAAGTCGCTGCACACGAAATAACAACCAGTTTATTAGAATTTGATTCAAAAGTTCCATATACTGCAGCACATGAATGTGAACAGATTATTCGCAAGTTACCTAATTATCAAGAATATTTAGAACTTCCTGAATACATCTCAATGGTCAAATTAATTGAAAAAGGAATTGCTATTCATCATTCAGGTGTAATGCCTGTGTTAAAAGAAATGGTTGAACTACTATATGCACGTGGCTTTATCAAGCTACTATTTGCAACTGAAACCTTTTCTATTGGTGTGAATATGCCTACTAAAACAGTTCTGTTCACTGACTTGACTAAATTTGATGGTAACATATCTAGAGTTCTATACTCTCATGAATATTCTCAAATGGCTGGAAGAGCTGGACGAAGAGGAATTGACACTGTTGGACATGTTATTCATTTGGTTAACTTATTTAGATCTTATCCTGATATTGTAACTTATAAAACAGCTCTTTCAGGAAAACCCCAACATTTAGTATCAAAGTTTAAGATAGGATATAATCTAATTTTAAATATGATTAGTTTAGGATTAGGTAAAAAAGATTCATGTATTAGTTACACATCCAAATCAATGGTTGGAAAAGAACTTCGACATAAAGCTCAAGGATTAGAACTTGAATTAAACACTATTAAATCTAAACCTGGTTTTATTAAAACTCCTTTAGATGAAAATGGGTTTGTTGTTTGTTCTAATAAATCAACTCCTCCAGAAATAATTCAAGAATATATTCATCTTACAACAAATATAAAAATGTTTGTTAATAAAAAGAAAAAAGAAGCTGAAAGAAGAATTAATGCTATTAAAGATGAATATAAATTTCTTAATCAAGATATTTCATCATATCAATCAGCTCAAGCAACTCAAACAAAAATATCTGAACTTGCAAATCAATTAGAACTTACAAACAATTTTATGAGTTTAAGTATTGATCAAGTATTAAAATATTTAGAATCTAAAGGATTTGTTGAACTTGTATCAGATGGTGAATTTATAAATCCAGTACTAACTCCACTGGGTTCAATTGCAACTCATATTAAAGAAACACACTGTTTAGTTTGGGCTAAACTAATACAAGACGGATCTCTTAATTCACTTGAACTTCAAGATCTTGTTGGATTTTTAAGCTGTTTTACTAGTTTTAGTGTTCCTGATGATTATAAGCTTAATTCACCAGATATTCTTAAAGAAAAATTTAATTCTAAACTTGTCAATTTAATTAGTCAAGTAACTACTTTGTATTCAGAATTTCAAGCAGATGAAATAGCACTTCAAATTAATTCAGGTACTGATTATACAATTCATTATGATTTAGTAGAAGCGGCTATTAATTGGACAAAAATTCAAGATTCAATTCAAGCCAAAGAATTTATAAGTCTATATTTAAATGATGGAACCAATGTATTTTTAGGAGAGTTTGTTAAAGCTATTCTAAAAATAGTAAATATTGCAAATGAACTAATAAAAATAACTCGAATTTTTGGAATGGTTGAACTTGAACATAAACTTGTACAAATACCAGGACTTGTACTTAAATTTGTTGCTACAAATCAGTCTTTGTATGTATAAAAATTCAACCTCTATATAATTTTATTTAGTTTTTATTCTATAATGGGAATTAATAATCATACCCAGATTAAAACTTTTTCTGAAATCGAAGAATATATTCTTCCAACAACATTACTAATTATTGATTTGGATAATACATTATTTAATTATGGATTTAAATGTGCAATTCAAACAGATAAATTAATTGAACAAACTAAAGATCCTTTACAATTAAATTTACTTATTCCAAAAATTAATGATTTGTTTGGTTTTAATAAATTACAAATTAAAGCTAAATTAACTAATTCAGAAACTATTTTTTTAACTGCACGAACAAGATCACAACAAGTCGCAACAAGAACAATATTATCAAAGTATAAAATATTTTACCCAGTTTTATATGCTGGCAATATACCAAAAGGTGAATATTTAATTGACAGTAATGTTAAGCTTGATAAATTTACAAAAATAATATGTATTGACGATTTAGATAAAAATTTAGATTCAATTATACAAATAAAAGATAAAATCCAAATTCCTATTCAAACATTTAAATTTACAAACTAATTATACTTGTATATCCATTCTATTAAGAAAAAATTGAAAAATAAATTTATTAAATATACTTTAAATGTTATAATATATTATATCATATTACAATGACAACAATTAAAGAAATTAACTCTGCTTCTAAAATTGAATTATGCCAAACAGTTAAGGAAAATATTCATGACAACTATTATTCTACTGCTAAGCTTTCGCAGGGATATTATCATTACGCCATTGTTCTGCCGTCGCGACAGAGCAGTGGCTGGTGCGAAAAAGTTGGCTGTTGGAACTAATTCTAATATTAAATTTGGTTTTATGCCATCTACACATGCGGAAGTTGATGCAATTGGAAAAATTAAAAATAAAAAAAATAAACCTAAAAAGCTTGATATTGTTGTTGTTAGATTTACTAAATCTGGGGCTCTAACAGAATCAAGACCTTGTTATCATTGTCTATGTTTTATGGAAAAATGTGGTCTTGACATTCGTAATATTTATTACTCTACTAGTGAAGGAACTATTGTTAAGGAAAAACTTTCTGATATGAAATCTAATCCTATTACTTGTGTTTCATCTGGTATGAGAAATCTTAGATGCTGGAAGAGTAGAGATTAATCTATTTTTCAAACATTTAAATTATCTAATAGCTTTTCTAATTCATTTATTTCATCTTCTTTATATTCTATTAATTTTTTTTGATTTAAACCACTTATATAATAAAACTGTTTAAGATCAAATAGTTTTTTTATTGTATTTATATTTGTATCTAATTTTGGTAAGTACATATAGTTTATTTTATATAAAAGTAAATTTGGATTTATTAGTGTTTGAACCTTACAAATATTTAATATTGTTCTCGAATCTAACTTTATCTGAAATACTACATCAACATTTAAATCTAATTTTTTTGTTGGTAAATATATTGACTTGTCTTTACTTAAACTATTATTTACACAAGCCAAATATTTTATTATATAATAACAACCATCTTCACATTCAAATCCATTCGTTATACATATATGTACATACATATATATATTTGTATTACCAATTTGAACTTGTTCTTGTCCAAATTTATGTAAATTAATTGATCTATAAGATTTTTTTATCTGTTTATTTGGTTCTTTCATTACTATTTAAATTAATTTATAAATTAATTTAAATATTTTTCAATTATTTAGTATAAACAAAACTATCAGTTGTTAACTTAAATTTTTTACCTTTATATTTAAATCTAACTAAATAATTATATAAAATTTTAGAAAGAACTGCTTCTACTGCAACCTTTTTTGTTGGTGATAAATCTATCAATTTCTGTAAAAATTCTCTACACAAACCTTTATTTCTATACTCTTCCATTATATATATTTCAAAAACTATTGTTGTATCTGTTTTTTTTGAATCTTTCCTAAATGTTATTACTCCATATTCATTCTCAATTGTTGTCTTTCCTTCTGGATAACTAAATCTATTTTCAATCCATGTGTTAATTGTTTGTTCCATTTTAATATAATTATATTATTATATTATTAAATAACTTTAATTTTATCATACCATTCAAATGTTTTTGTTGTTGATAAATTCATTTGTTCACTAAACTCATTATAATCTGTTAAATATATAAACTCATTTGAATATGTTATAATTAAACCATATGATATTGTTGTTATTTCTTCATTAAAATTTGTATCAAGTAAAAAATATGGTGAATAAACAATCCAATCTAAACAATCTTGTTCTGTATATAAGTACTTTTGTTTAAGTTCTAATAAATATTCAACATATAAATCTATACTTGTCTCTTTAAAAAGTTTATTTTTATAAACATATATACGTTCCATTTAATATTTAATATTAGTAGCTTTTTAAGTTAATTATAGAAAAAATTGTAAAAATAAGTGTTTGTATAGAATTCTACTATGTTTAATATAATAAAAATGATCACTAATAGTTGTGTTTGTCCTTTAGAAAATAATACTAGTTATAATACTAGTTATATTGTTGCACAATTTGGATTTTATTCAATTGCTGTACTTTTAAGTGTTGTATATATTTGTGTTGGTTTCAGTCATAAAATTTTAACTGATGTTTCACAAATTGTTAAAAAATCATCAGAAACACAATCTGATAGTTACAGTATTAGTATAACTGATAGTGCTTGTACTAATATAAATATTAAAAACAATAATCCTACCAACTCTACAACACATAATCGTAACAATAAAACTCATTCTAATTCTAATTCTAACAATAACACTCATTCTAATAACGAATTCGATTGTTTAAAAAACATGAATTCTGATTTAGATTCTGATGAAGAAACAGATTCTGAATGTAATTGTGATAATTGTGTTGAAGAACGTGCTGAACCATGTATTTGTGATGATTGTATAAAAGAACTTGCAAAAGATTTTATTTGTGATGACTGTGCTAAAAAACTTGCTGATGGTGAAGAAATTTCTGTTACACTTGAACAAAATGAAGAAGAACAAGATGACGAAGAAGAACAAGTTGATGATGAAGAAGAACAAGTTGATGATGAAGTTGATGATGAAGAAGAAGATCCAGACTATAATCCAGATGAAGAACAGGAAGATGATCAAACTGATGACGAAGACAATAATGATTTAGATGTAGAACAAGATGAAGATGAAGATGAAGATGAACCTGATGATCCAAATGATCCAGATTATGTTCCTGAAGATGAAGAAATTCCTAATAAAGAATCAAATCCTGTTAAAATTGATGATGATTATGTTCCTGTTAGATATTCTGAATAAAACTTTTATTAAAGACTAATATTAATAATTGCCAAGACTATTTTCTTTGAGAAAAAAATTGATTAATTTATTTTATTGAATAAGTAACTAAAAAATACAAATAAATACAAAATGGACACAATTAATTCATTAATTACTACACTTGACTCTAACCAATCTATTTCTACAAATGAAATGTTAGAATTAATATTTATATTAACTAATAAATATAGTACACTTACACAATTTAATCAATTAATTAATAAATTAAATGAGTTAAATTATTCAAAATTAAATAAAGATGAAATATGTAATTTTGTAAATCAATTACTTGAATTAAATCCTGATGATGATAAAGAAAAATTTAAATTTAAATCTGAAACTACTGGAAAATACAAATATAAATTTGACGAGCTACTAGAATTAAATCCAGATGATCAATTAAGTGTTAGTTCTTGTTGTGTATATCCTAATAGCTCTAATGGTTCCTATAGCTGGTCTGAATGGATAGTTACTTTTGGCAAAATTAGACCTGGAGAAGATAATATTCCTGCTGTTACAACTACAATATACTAATTTGTTCAACCATTTCATTTGGTGTTAAACCATTTTCAAATGACTCCATATATGGATGATCTGGTATATCTAATAAATTTAATTTATATTTTGAAATAATTTCTTGTTCAACTTTATTTATCCATTGAACAAATTTTAAGTTTGGATTAGAATTTTTTTTTAAATAATTAGTTGAGTATAACATTATTTATATTGTTTATACAAATTGTATACTAGTAATTTAGTTAATTTATTTTTCAATTTTTTAAATTTAAAGAAATGAATATATTAATTATATTCAATGTATTCAGACGGATTTTTTTCTATTGATGAGACAAATGGTTTTTTACCTATAAAAGATCCATTAGCTAAACTTCCTGATAAATATAGCTTGCTTCAGGAACTAACTGATTCAATTCCAAATTTAATTACTACTCCAAATGCAATTGTTGGGCCTACTGAATCACTTGATGACTTTACAAATTTAATCAGTGGCGAGTCAGACCCATTTGTACTTCAAGCACTGTTCAGAGCATACTGTTTTGTTGCATCTGCATATACTTTAGAACTTGCATATCAAACATTTGTTCAAACTGGAGAATATGGACAGGCTCGACAGATTTTACCTGCAAATATAGCTAAACCATTTGTTCAAGTTGCATCTATGTTAGATGTTTATCCTTGGTTAGATTATCATTATGCATATTCACTAGGTAATTATGTTAAAAAAGATAAGTCGGGTTCTTTGAACTGGAAAAATTTAGATATGGGATGTAGATTTACTAATTCTCCTGATGAAGTTGGATTTATTATGGTTCATGTGTATATTAATGAGTTGTCCCCTCAGTTAATCCAAGGGATTAATACTCAAAACTTAAAATTGCTATCAGAAACTATTGAACAAATGAATTGCAGACGTAGGGATATGTGGGTTGCATCCAGACATGAGCGATACAATGATTTCAGAGTGTTTATTATGGGAATTAAAGGTAATGAGAAAATTTTTGGCAATGGGTTAGTTTATTCTGGATGCGGGGATAGCAATGAACCGCGTCAGTATCGAGGACAAACAGGAGCCCAAGATAATATTATACCTTCACTTGATATTTTCACAGGAATTGTTGATTATTATCCAGAAAATAAACTTACTGAGTATTTGATGGATTTAAGAACTTACAGACCGAAATGTGTACAAAACTTTTTACATGATTTGAGGGATAAATACAAATCATCCAAGTTAGTTGATAAATTGATTGGGCTTGGTGATATAACTGGGTTGGTTTATTTACTCAAAATAGTTGATCAAGTTTATTTGTTTAGAAATGGTCATTGGCAATTTGTTCAAAAATATATTATGTCTAATGTTAAGTATGCGTTTGCAACCGGAGGAACTCCTATCACATCTTGGTTAATTAATCAAATTGAAGCAGTTCTAGAATATGAAAGAGTTTTAATTAGACAAATTGAAGGAATGTGTGTTACTGGGTCTGAGTTGCAATCCCCTTGGGATAGACTTACTCCTGAAGTTAAAGATATTTGGGATGGATTAGCAAGTTCATATGGGTCTAAAAGAAGATTGTTAGAAGAACAAGTTGCAGAATTAGCAAAAAGTAACTATAATGTTGAACTAGTTTATAAATATAACACACAAGCAAATTTAGAAGATTGCTTGCTAAAGCAATCAAACTAGCTTGTCAGGAAGATCGGACACTTTAAACGATCTAAAACAAAGTAAAAAATTGATTTAAATATAAACTGGATTCAAAATATAATCCAATTTATATAAATTTAAATGGAAGCGGTTGACTATGAATTAAGCGAAGCAATTAGAGCCCAAGAAGATGATTATGATCGAGAATTTGAAAAACAAATGTTAGAAAAATTCCCACAACTAAACCAACTAGGCAATTCAACTCATCCAGTCCAACCCAAACTAACAAATAAAGATATAATAAAGGCAATTATTAATGTAATTGGTTCGGATTTTGTACATCAAGATCCACGCGAGGATGGAATAGGTAACAATTACTTATCTTTTACTGATATAGAAAAATTGGATCTGTTATATTTCAAACAAAGTAATAAAAATGTTGGATTATCAGAATCAAAGTATCAAGAATATGTTGATAAAATTAAATCACTTGACTTGCCACTTGACTCAGTTCAAATTACCAAATTTGCCTATCTTGGGAAATTTATTGAAGTTAAATTAATGGATATTAATCTGAGATTCATATCCAAGTATAAAGCATTTGAAGAATTTAAATCCCAGGATCAAGTTTCAACTCGAGTTGATAAAATTTGTAATTACTTGAAAGATTCTGGAAATTTAATTCCAAGAGAATTTATTGAATGGGTTGAGTTCAGTGGAGGGATTGAAAGAGGATAATTAGTTATTTTATATATTTAGATCAGAAACAGATATAATATATTTTTATTTCTATTTTATGACTAATAATAAGATATAATGTTAAATAAACTAAGAAAAAAATATTAAAAAAAATCAAGATCATTTTAGTTATAAATATTTTTAACAAGATGATTGTGAGATTTTGAGCTTATAAAAATATTTTTTGCCCAGTCGTAAAAAAATCTCTCTCTCTGTCGAAAATCTTATTAAAAAAACATGTAAAATAGATTTATAAATTAATTATAAATTGAAATAATAATTTTTAGTTTGTAAATAGATTAATAAAATAAAATCTTTTATTAAAAAAATATGTATTTTTTTATTATTTATTAAAAAAACATGTTATTTAAATATTTTTTTAATATAGTCTTTAATTATAGAGATTTAAAATTTAAATATTTTTTTATTATAGATTATATATAATTATATATCATTTATTTAAAAAACATGTAATTTTATTATTTAAAAATAATATAATAATATTATAGTAATATGGTTAACTGTTTTATTTGTAATGTAAAACATTGTTCAACAAATTATTTAAATTGTAATTCAATTATTAGTTTAATGGTTGAAAATTATAAAAAAAAAAAATTTAATGATTTTAAAATTCCAAGTAAAAAAACAAGAAAAACATATACTTGTGAAGATTGTGGAAAAGTTTTGTCATCAAAAGAAAATTATTTAAACCATAATGAAAAAAAGGTTTGTAAAAAAGAACCATTTGAATGTCCTGAATGTAATAAAATATTTACATCTAAACAAAATTTACATTATCATATAAATTATGTTTCATGCACTAATAACAATATTTCTAAAATGTTAGAACCTTCAATTATATCTAATACTATAAATAATACTGCTAATAATACTGCTAATAATACAACTAATAATACAACTAATAATACAACTAATAATACTGCTAATACAACTAATATACAAAATCAAAACATTCAAAATCAAAATAATGTTGTAATTAATGTTAATCCAACTCCAGATTTAGAAAAGGTTGTTGAAATGTTACCTTTTAGAGATGCAAGTTATAAAATATCAACTAAAAAATATCTAGAATATGCGAACAATCCCGAGCAAGCAATTAAAAAGTTTGTTAAAGATGAACATTTAAATCCAGCAAAACCAGAACGTTTAAATATTTTAAATACAAATTCAAGATCTAACCGTGTCCAGTTATTTGATTATGATGATGATTTTATCTGTAGATGGCAGACTAAAAATAAGACAGATGTAGCAGAACTGCTATTTGATCGTGGAGTTAATATACTATTTTTTGCTAAAAATATGTTATCAGCAGCAGGTATTAAATTGGATCCCAAAAAAGAAACCCAATTAAATGCCAAGATAAAAGAATATGAATCAAATGATAAAGTTAAAAAGAAATATATTGATATGATAACAGATTTAACTTATGATTATAGAGATGTTGTTGAATTTAATAAAAAAAATATAGAAGAGGGATTAATTGAAAATTAATAAAGTTATTTAAAATAATATTGAATAACTTAATTATTAGTTTTAATGGAACATGGATATATTTATATTAGAAATCATCCTAGTTATGATTTGCACAATGCCTGTAAATTAGGAAAAACTATTAATATTCCTGATAGAGATACACAGTACTCTACTGGAGAAATTATTAGGGGAAAATTTACTCATGTATTTCAAGTAAAATTATCACAACTTAATTTAATTGATTGCTTGTTGAAAAATAAGTTTAAAGATTATAATGTTAAATACACTGGTGGCACTGAATTTTATAGTACTAATATTATCAATTTGATTGAACCATATTTTACAAATATGAACATTAATTTTAAAAAACTAACAGATGAACAAATTGATAATCTTACAAGAACTCAAAGAGTTAAAAAAATATTTAAGAAAATTAATACCAAATTATTAATTGATATGCTTAAAAATACTGATAATAACTGGAGCATTCGAGAATATCAAAATAATATTATTAATTATTCAAAAAACAGATTATTGGAAGAAAATAAAATTTATATTGAATTACCTACTGGTGGTGGTAAAAGTTTCATTGTTTATAATTTA
>JACCEC012252133.1_pt1 | contig 65475 bp, 69 predicted proteins | sample 7450121 | NCBI WGS metagenome assembly JACCEC01 (sample SAMN15323455, study PRJNA562643) | freshwater metagenome | isolation source: river surface water | place: USA:Blue River Watershed | collected 2017-08-18
ATAATTTAATGTTTAAAACTGGCTCCGGTTGGATTTGAACCTACGACCTAGGGCTTATGAGTCCCCCACTCTAACCAACTGAGCTACAGAGCCTGTTCTTACACAGATTAAATTATCTCATAACTTTCTTAAATAAAAAATACTTATTTATATTCTTTTAAAATAAACCAAGTGTAATTGCTTTATCAATAGGCATTGCTGCTCCAAAACCAAGCCAAATAGCTACGAATGTTCCTACTAAAAATACAGTCATTGCTAAAGGTCTACGGAATGGATTTTGGAATTTGTTAACATTTTCAATAAATGGAACTGTTAATAATCCAGCAGGTACTGCAGCCATTGATAATACTCCTAATAATTTATTTGGTAATACTCTTAATAAATTAAACGTAGGATAGAAATACCATTCAGGTAAAATTTCAAGAGGTGTTGCAAAAGGATTTGCAGGTTCACCATAAGCTGATGGTTCTAATACAGCAAGTCCAATTACACATGCAAATGTTCCAAAAATAACAATAGGGAATACATATAAAAGATCGTTTGGCCAAGCTGGTTCACCATAGTAGTTGTGACCCATTCCTTTTGCCAATTTTGCTCTTAATTTAGGATCAGACAAATCGGGTTTTTTAATAACTGACATAATTTTTAAAGTTTTTAATTTATATTTTTATTAATTATAATGGACCAGAGATACCTTGTTTTCTAATCATTAAGAAATGAGCTAGCATTAATACTGCTGTGATTAATGGTAAAACAAAAGTATGTAAACTATAAAAACGTGTTAATGTTCCTTGTCCTACACTAGTTCCACCACGTAATAATTCAACTAAAGAATCACCAACTACAGGAATAGCATTTGGAACACCTGTAACAATTTTACATGCCCAATATCCAACTTGATCCCAAGGTAAAGAATATCCAGTAACACCAAAAGATACTGTTACTGAAGCTAAAATAACACCTGTTACCCAAGTTAACTCTCTTGGTTTTTTAAATCCACCTGTTAAGTATACTCTAAACACGTGTAAAATCATCATTAAAACCATCATGCTTGCAGACCATCTATGAATAGATCTAATTAACCAACCAAAATTAACTTGATTCATCATATATTCAATAGATGCAAAAGCATCTGCTACAGATGGACGATAGTAAAATGTCATCGCAAACCCTGTTGCAACTTGTACTAAAAAACAAACGAATGTAATTCCACCTAAACAGTAAAAAATATTTACATGAGGAGGAACATATTTACTTGAAATATCATCAGCAATTGCTTGAATTTCAAGACGTTCTTGGAACCAATTATATACTTTTCCCATTATTGTTTTAATTTTTTTTGATATTCACACTTAAGCACAAGTGAAATCTTTTAAAAATTAATTTAAGTTACTTGGATTACGAGAAGTATCACTAGATAATAAACCAAAAACCGCGATAGTAATAAAGAAGAATGCAGTTGCGTAAACAAATAATTTTAATGTTAACATAATTAAATATTTTTAAAATTTTATAAAAAGAATAAAAATTGAGTAATCTTTGATATAAGTATAAAAGACTAATTCAATAAATAAAGATAAGTTACAAAAATTGTTTTTCTAAGAGATAAAGAAAAAGTTATTAAAATCAATTTATTTATTAAATATTCTCTATTAGTCGTCTAATTAATTCTCTTTGACGAATTAAAATCCAACAAAAAGAGAAAGTTATAAATATCAATAAAACTTGACTAAATAATAAAATTGGATCTAATCTCCAACCATGTATAACAATAATTGAGCTATATACAATTCCAAGTGTTGTGATAAAAATATCCCAATCTGTTGCTAAATCGGAATTTATAAACCGTAAACTATAAAGAAAAATCATAGCCACAGCAAAAATAGCTCCAAGAAGGAGTGCTGGTTCAACAATTACATTAATCATATTAAGCCTCCGTTCTTGAAAGAGGATCGATACGGCTTACAGTAGATAAAGCTATGGCAATAGGAATAATAACTACTACAACGGCTGCAAAGATACTTCCTAAGAAATTTGCTAATGATGGTGTCATAATTTTTTACCTTTAATGTTATTGAAAAATATTAGTGAATAATTCGTAAAATTTTTGAAGTGATTTTTAAAGTTATGAAAAAGATTGTTTATCTGAAGAAAATTCATTATCTGAAGTTAAAAACAACATACAATGACATTCTTTTCTTTCTCTCATTGGAACGCAAGGACAATTCCAGTAAGCTAAAGTAATTTCATCTTCTTTATTATCATAATAGCGACATGGGCATAAAGGTGCGCCAAACAATTCTTTGTTTTTTGAAAGACCTAAAATAACAGATTCAGTTACTTCTAGATCCACACAAAAAAAAGTATTTGTAGATGTAGCATAACTTTCTGCAAATTGTCTCATTGATTGAATGACTTTTTCATTAATAGTCATATATTTTAAAGAAGCTACTTTAAATAGTAATAATTAATTTTTAAGTTTATCTTAATATATCTTTAAACGAATAAAAATATTATAATAGATATTATTAATAAAAAAGAGGTAATAAATGATTGCTCCTTATTTTCCTTCTATTCTAGTACCTATTATTGGAATATTTCTGCCAGGAATTGCTATGGCAGCTTTGTTTATTTATATTGAGAAAGAAAGTGTTGAGTAAAAGCTCAACACTTCAAAATAGTAAATCTTTATAAAGAAGAACCTAATCCAGAATAAGAACCAAAAAGAAATAAACCTAAAACAGTTAAAACACCCATTCCACCAACTAATGCGATTAACCAAAGAGGCACACGTCTACTTGTATCTGCCATAATAATTTAAAAAATTCGTAGTTTTTAATTAAAGAAATAACTTGAAAATAAAACTGCTAAAACAAAAATTAATAATAATCCCCAATAAAGAGATGTTCTATTTAATTCAACTGCTTGAATATTAGGATTTTGACCACTCATAAAATTAAAACTCCGTTATGTTTATCGTTGAATAAATTGCATTGATGTAATAGCACCTAAAAAGAAAATTGTTGGAACTGCTAATCCGTGAATAGCTAACCAACGAAATGTAAAAATTGGATATGCAACTGATCTGTTAAAATTTCTATTCATATTAAGGGTTATAAGAACAAATGTTCAATTAAGTAATTTAAATGAAATCGCTAAAATATTTTATTTTAAGTCTTCTAATTCTTGATTTGCATTAAATCTTTCATTAGCAAGAGGTACTTGTTGACGATCTTGTGTAAAGTATTCATCTGGTCTTGGAGTACCAAATACATCATAAGCTAAACCTGTACTAATAAAAAGCCAACCCGATAAGAAAAGAGTTGGAATTGTAATACTATGAATAATCCAATAACGAATACTTGTTAAGATATCAGTAAAGGGACGTTCCCCTGTAGATCCACCAGACATGTTTTTACTATATAGTTTAGTAAAAATTCTTCTTTTGTCACTCCTTTATATTAGTGTTATTAATATTATAAGTAATAGATTATTTATAGAAAGCGGGCAGACAGAATCGAACTGTCATAATCAGCTTGGAAGGCTGAAGTTTTACCACTAAACTATGCCCGCTATACAATATGTATTATATCAATATATATACATATTTGTATATGGTAATTTATATAAACGGTGTTTTACAATACTAAAATTTCTAATGGTATATTTAAAAAGTTAGCTAAATTTATAGCTTTAGTTTCAGTTTCTTTCGGATTTAATAAAAACTGTGCCGGAAATAAAGGAATTTCACGTTTATCTTTTAAAACTATAAGAATATTACAACGTGGATTTAAACCTTGTTTAATCACAAATTTTAAATTTTTTAAATTTTGAAATTCATATGATAAAAAGATTGTTCTGTTTTTTCCAGGAAATCCTAGTCTAACAATACGAACTATCTGTTGTTCTTTTGAAAATTCATTATAACCACTTCCAACATTCCAAATAATTGTAAATAAAATATATAATCCTATACCAATTGCTCCTGTTCCGTAAAACAGCATAACTATTCCTTGAGGAATAAATATAATTTTACTTGTATCTGTTACTTGTAATAAGTTTATATTTAAATAACTTGATAAACCCGCTAAAAAAAATCCTAAACCAGCACATAAAAGTAATAACATAACAACAATGCTATTAGTATTTCTTGATCCAACAATATTTTCTTTTATTACGGTTTCAGTCATATAGGTCAAAATTTTTAATCAAATTATTAATAATTTAATTAAATTAATTTAATTGTTTTTAGTCCAATATATAAGGCTGTTACAACACCAAACATTAATCCACATAAAATAAAATAGTTTAAAAATACTGTCATAATTTTTTTATTCGTTATTAAATTTTCTAACTTATATCTTAAAAGATATAAACTAAATTATATTATAAAAAGTAAATAAGTAATAATTAATTATTTTTTATTAAAATTTATTATAATATTAAATTAAAGCTAATTAAAAAATATAAAGTACATATGGTAGTTAATAAAACGGATAATTCTTTTGATATGGTTTCACCTTTCCAAGGTGATCCTTTTGTTGGACATCTTTCAACACCAATTACTACTTCAAGTTTAACAAAAAGTTATTTAAATCTTTTACCTGCATATAAATCAGGATTTTCACCTTTATTACGTGGTATAAACATTGGTTATGTTCACGGATATTTACTATTAGGCCCTTTTGTAAAACTTGGACCTCTTCGTGATAGTGAAGTTGCCAATTTTATTGGATTTGTTGCAACAATTAGTTTAATTATTATTTTAACAACATGTCTTTTAATTTATGGTTTTGTTAGTTTTTCAGAAAACAATAAGAAAACAACAAATACACAAAATGGAATCGATTTTTTAAATTCAAAAGGTTGGAGTCAATTTACTTCTGGATTTATTGTAGGTGGATTTGGTGGTGCAAGTGTAGCTTATGCATTATTAAAATTTATTAATTTAGATTCATTCACAATCTAAAGAATTCAAAATTGATTTTTAAATCAACTTTTGATAGGATTTTGTTGTTTCTTTATTAAAAATTAATTATTAAATACTTACATCTCTCATGGCAAAATACAAAGTTAGACTATTAAGTGAATCTCATAATTTAGATGTTACAATTGATTGTCCAGATGACAAATTTATCTTAGAAGCAGCAGAAGATAACAATATTGAATTACCATATTCATGTCGTGCAGGATCTTGTTCTACTTGTTTAGGTAAAGTAAAATCTGGATCTATCGATCAACCAGATCAAACATTCTTAGATGAAGAACAAATTGGTAATGGTTTCCTTTTAACATGCGTAGCTTATCCTACATCTAATTCAACAATTTTAACGCACGAAGAAGAAAACTTATATTAATCTATTAAAAAAAAATAAATAGAGTTAATTTCTCTATTTATTTTTAATTTATTTTTAATTTATTTTTTTACTATTAATGTTTCAACTTCCTTTTCAACTTCAGATATATACTTTTTTAATTCCGGTAACATAAAATCAAATAAAGAAGATTCTCTACTTGTATAAAGTACTTCCATGCTTGTTAAATTTGATAAATATTCACGGGCTAAAGTTCTTAAATCTTTTCCAGTTAACTCTTCTGAAATCATAAGTTGATCTACTAATCTTTCTCCTCCAGGTCTAATAGTTTGAAGAAAAGCTAAAACTTCATTATAAATAATATCCATAAAGTTTGTTGTAAAATTATCAACGATATTATTTAATTCTTGTTTTACATCACTTCCTAAAAAGAATAAATTTCTTTGTTGTGCTTGTTGTTTTAATTCTTGTAAGCGTGACATAGCATATCGTAAAACCATTGTTCTTACAGTACGCGTCATTTGTACTAAATCTTGTTGAGAACCAACTGTACATTCACTAATTCCATTTACAATTTCTTCGGCAGCACGACCAGCAATAGCAATTAAAATTTGATTTAAAAATAAACGTCTTGAATTATATTGACTTGGTGACGGAACTGTCCAAGTAGTACCTTGTGTATTTCCTCTTGGTACTAAAGTTAATTTTTCAATACCATCATTCTCATTGATTAAACTACCTACAAAAGCATGGCCCATTTCATGAAAAGCAGTTAACTGTCTAGCTTTTACACGCATGACTTGTCTACCTTCTAAACCAATAACAATTCTATCAATACTAATATTAATTTCTTCCATACTAATAGTTGCTTTTTTACGTCTAGTAGCTAAAATTGCAGCTTCATTTAATAAATTTGCTAGATCTGCACCTGAGAAACCAATTGTTCTTTGAGCTATTTGTGCTAATGAAACAGAACTATCAAGCTTTTTACCACGAGCATGTACTTTTAAAATAGCTTGACGATCTTTTAATGTGGGATTATTAATAATAATTTGACGGTCAAATCGTCCAGCACGTTTTATTGCAGGATCTAAGATATCAATTCTATTTGTAGCCGCAATAACAACAACTCCACTATCTGATTGGAATCCATCCATTTCAGTTAAGATTTGATTCAGTGTTTGTTCACGCTCATCATTTGCACCACCACCCATACTGTTATTACCAGAACGTGCTCTTGCAATAGAGTCAATTTCATCAATAAAAATAATAGAAGGCTTTAATGAACGAGCTTTTTCAAAAAGTTCTCTAACTCTAGCTGCTCCAACACCAACTAATAATTCAACAAATTGTGATCCTGAAACTTTTAAAAAAGGAGTTCCTGCTTCTCCGGCAATAGCTTTTGCGAATAATGTTTTTCCAGTTCCAGGTGGACCTCCTAATAAAACTCCTTTAGGTATTCCAGCTCCTAATTTTGTAAAAGTACTCGGGTCTTTTAAAAATTTTACAACTTCTTTTAATTCTGCTTTTGCTTCCTCATTCCCTGCAACATCATCAAATTTTATTTTAATATCAGTTACGACTTGAATAACATTTTGGTCTAATCCTGTAAATTCACCAAAAGGATCATAATTTTCATTTGAAGGTTCGTATAATTGTGTTGATAATCTTGTCCAAATTTTTTCAAAAACAACTAAAATTTTATCCGCTAATAAAACAATTAGTAAAATTGCAATTAATATAAAAGGCGAATTTGAATTTAAATTATTTAAAAAATTTATATCTCCAGACTCAATGTCTGAAATTAAAAAGATATTTTCCATAATTTTTAAATACATAAGCTTTGTTGAATATTTTTAAATAAAAAACTCCTCAATTTTTTTCTCTTGTTTAATTAATATGTTTGTTTTTCTAGTAATATTTGTTATTTGCTTACTTATAAATATAAATTTAATATTAACTAAAAATAAAAATAAAATATTAACTTATGTTTATATTCATCATTAAAAATAATAAAACTAATAAAAAAATATTAAAATAATATTATAAATTTATTAAAAAAACTAAAAATATGGTTAGCAAAGGAGATAAAGTTCGTATTTTAAGAAAAGAATCTTATTGGTTCAATAAAGTTGGAGTTGTAGTAAGTGTAGAAAAATCTGAAGTAATTAGATATCCTGCAGTAGTACGTTTTGATTCTGTAAATTATAGTGGAACAAATACAAATAACTTTGCAATAAATGAATTAGAAGTTGTAAAATAGTATTAATAAACAAAAAGGGGTGTATTGAGAAAGTTTAAAATCCTTTCTCAATACACCCCTTTTTTGTTTACTTAACTTTCAACTGCGCTCCAATCAACATCTACATTTTCTAAAATTAAAGAAGAATTGTAAATTTGAAGAATAATAACTAAAAATACTAAAAATAAAGCCATAAAAAGCCCCATTAAAGGTGTTGTACCCCAATTTGGTGCAACTTTACCATACTCTACATTTAAAGGTTTAAGAATTTCACCTAAACGAGTTTTTAATGCCATATAAATTTTATATAATTATAAATAATAAGTTTCTGTTTTAATAGAACTATAAAATATTTCTTTTTTAAATATTTAATATTAAATTTACTAACTATTTATGAACACTGACACAGCTTTTGTTGCATTTGGAATTGCTTCCTTAACAATATGTATTACTGTACTAACTATTTATAGTTCTTTTGGACCAGGTTCAGAAAACCTTATTGATCCTTTTGAAGAAGATGATGATTAAAATTAATTTAATTAAAAATTAAATTACGAACGAATAATTTTTGGAGTTTCACGGAAAAATGCTGAGAAGAAAAGCACCATTAACGTACCAATTAATAAAAAGGTATAAACTAAAGCTTCCATATTTTTTCTTTTAAAAAATTTTAATATTAAACAATTAATAATAATTATTATTAATTGTTTTTGTTGTTTAAAAAGTAATAAATTTATACACTTCCTTTACGAGGAGTTGTTCTATCACCAAGTTTTCTGAATGCACCAAATTCTACTTGTTCTGTTACTTCTGGACCAATACCTGTAAATACATCTCTGAAAATTGTTCTTGCACCATTCCATAAATGACCAAAGAAGAATAATAAAGCAAAGTTTGCATGACCAAATGTATACCAACCACGTGGACTGCTTCTGAATACTCCATCTGATTCTAAAGTAGTTCTATCAAATTCAAAAACTTCACCTAATTGTGCTTTTCTAGCAAATTTCTTAACAGTTGGAGCATCTTTAAATGTTTGACCATTTAGTTTACCACCATAGAAACTTACAGAAACTCCTACTTGTTCAATACTATATTTAGATTCAGCTCTTCTAAATGGGATATCTGCACGAATAATACCATCTTTATCAACTAAGATAACAGGGAATGTTTCAAAGAACGCAGGCATTCTACGTACTGTTAATTCTCTTCCTTCTTTATCTCTGAAAATTGGATGACCTAACCATGCTTCAGCGATACCATCACCTTTGTTCATTGGACCTGAACGGAATAAACCACCTTTTGCTGGATTGTTTCCAATATAATCATAGAAAGCTAATTTATCTGGTATTTGTGACCATGCATCTGTTTGAGAAACACCTTGAGAAACAGCAACTTCAACACGACGTTCAATTTCTTGTTGGAAATATCCACTGTCCCATTGGTAACGAGTTGGACCAAATAATTCAATAGGCGTAGTAGCAGAACCATACCACATAGTACCTGATGTAACAAAAGCAGCCCAAAATACTGCAGCAATACTACTAGATAATACTGTTTCAATATTACCCATTCTTAAAGCTCTATATAATCTTTGTGGAGGACGTGTAGTTAAGTGGAAGAAACCAGCAATAATACCTAACGTACCTGCAGCAATATGATGTGATGCAACACCACCTGGATTAAATGGATTAAATCCTTCAGGACCCCAAGCTGGAGCTACTGGTTGAACTCTTCCAGTTAAACCAAAAGCATCTGATACCCAAATACCAGGACCAAAAAGACCTGTTACGTGGAAAGCACCAAAGCCAAAGCATAAGAAACCAGATAATAATAAATGAATACCAAAAATTTTTGGTAAATCTAACGCAGGTTCACCTGTACGTGGATCTTGGAATAAATCTAAATCCCAATATACCCAATGCCAAATTGCTGCTAAGAATAATAAACCTGAAAGAACAATATGAGTTAAAGCAACACCTTCAAAACTCCATAAACCAGGACTTAAAGAGCTTTCACCAGTAATTGTCCAACCACCCCAAGATTCTGTGATTCCTAAACGAGACATGAAAGGCATAACAAACATACCTTGACGCCACATTGGATTTAAAACTGGATCTGATGGATCAAAAATTGCTAACTCATAAAGAGCCATTGAACCTGCCCATCCTGAAACTAATGCTGTATGCATTAAATGAACTGCAATTAATCTTCCTGGGTCATTCAGTACAACTGTATGAACACGATACCAAGGTAATGCCATAATTTTAATTTTTTAAAATGAAATAAATTATTCCTTTCTTAAATCTCAATAGTTTTAAAAAGATAAAAATGATATTAGTTATTTATTATATAATTAAGTTTTTATCTAATTCTTAAAATTATAATAAAGCTTTCTTATATGATAGATAAGCAATAACTGCTGGACCCATTGAAACAATAATAAAAATTGTTAATAACTGACTAATAACGTTTGAGTTCATTGCACATACGTTTTATTCTTTTGTTCATCATTTAATACACTCAAAATATGTTTGGTGAAAAAGCCTTTAATTCTTTATAATTATAATTATTATAAGGGTCACTAACTCAACGGTAGAGTACTCGGCTTTTAACCGATAAGCTCTGGGTTCGATTCCCAGGTGACCCATTTACTAATTTATTTTATGTTAAATTTTTCTGATAGATACTGTTTTTCTAACAAATTAAAGAAAAACTCATTTCCTTTCACTTTTAAAGAATTATTTTTCGTTAATTGCAATAATTTTTTATAAATATTTCCTATAACTAACAAATCAGATTTCGTAGAAAAATTTTCTTGTTCTAATAAAATTTTAAAGTTAAATAATTTTTTATTATTAAATACTTTATTTTTCTCAATAGAATAAAAAAATGAAATAATTTTATTTGTATTAGGATTATACAATTGAAAAATATTTTTTATTTTAGTTAAATATAAAATATTTATAAAATAGTTTCTTAAGAGTTTAAATAGAAAATAATTAACAGTTAATATTGTAATAAAATAAATAATTGCTAATAAAAATTCGGTACACATTAAATTACTTTTTTATAAATTAAAATAAGAGATATATACATTAGTATATATCTATCCTATTTTGAATTACAAATTAATCAATTAATAAAAGAAAATTAAAAAGTTTTACTTGACATTCCTATTTTTTTTTTATAATATTTAAACTATATGCCCCCATCGTCTAGCGGCTTAGGACACTTCCCTTTCACGGAGGTAACAGGGATTCGAATTCCCTTGGGGGTAGTTTTTGTTAGTTTTATTTAACGTGAACTTGCTTATTTAAGTTCACGTTAAATGACATTAATTACTTTTTAAAAAATTTACCAGCGATCCATGCCACTCCATAAGTTATTGTTGAGTAAGCATACGTATTTTCTACAATACTAAACGCACGACTCTCAATCTCTCCTACAAAAGGAGATATAAATAAACAAATAGTTGAAGTTGCTCCTGTGACTGTTCTTGTTGCTTGTAAAGCTTTTGCTGTTTTACTAACATCTTTTTTTAGTAAAACACTAACACCTGTCCAATCTTTTGCAAATTGTGACCAAGTACGTTTGCTAGATGTATTATTAACAATTTGTTCTGCTGCTTCTACTGTTAATACATTACTTAATACAATTACCGATAAAGGTAGAACAATAAATTTAAAAGCCGTAATTAGCTGTTGATCATACTCATTAGCTTTTAATATTTCAGTTTCTGAATGTTCGGGTGCATAATAACTTATAAATTCAGTTTCAAAGTATCGAAAATTCGAGTTTTTATCCATAATTAGAATAGGTTTGGTTAAACAAATAAATAAGTGAAGTGCAAATATTATTAAGCAAGTATACTTTTATGTAAAGTAGAAAAGTATTTATTTTTTTTACTTTGAAATGAGGTAAAAATACTGCTGGAAAAAAACCCATCATGTCAACTCGTTATTATAGTAAAATTAACAGATTAGTAGAATATTGTATTCAACTAAGTTTTTAGTTTAAATAAATTCGGGATGGCAGGATTCGAACCTGCGACTTTCTGCTCCCAAAGCAGACACGCTACCAAACTGCGTTACATCCCGTAATTGAATAAAATTTAATTTTATTTAGAATAATAAAAAACTAATAGAAAAATTATATATCTATAAAAAAAGTTAGTCAATTATTTAAAAACTTTTTCTTTTTTAATTAAAAAGCGAATAACTATTGCAATATCAAAAAATTATTGTTAATTTACTTATTAATAGTTAAGAGTGAATTAAATGAAGTAATAAATAAATATTTGTATATTATGGCATTTGCAAAAAAATGGAAATCTAATTGGGAATTAAAATCTTTAACACGTGACCAATTATTTAATGTTATTGTTGAAGTAGTTACTAAACAATTAGATGAAGTTGAAAAATCTGATGTAAAACTAGAAGCTAATTTAGTAATTGATTATGAAGCAGACTCAGTGGATGTAGTTGCAATGTTATTATATCTTGAAGATATGTTTAAAAATGCATCACAAACAACACGTACTGTTGTACCTACAGATAAATTAGGACAAATTGTTTTAGTGGAAGATATTTTTGATATCATTTATGAAGTTTTACTAGGAATTGAAGCTAAAATGGATTCATTTGTAGCGATTAAACCGGATTTTGACGCTTTAGAAAAACGTCAAAAAATGGGTGTTTAATTAATTTATTAAAAAAAAAAGAAATCAATATTTAAAATATTGATTTCTTTATAAAATCCTTTACTTATTTAACTGTAACTTTTCCACCTGCAGCTTCAATTTCTTTTTTAATTGCTTCTACATCTTCTTTAGTTGCTCCTTCTTTTAATACTTTTGGAACATTATCTACAATGTCTTTAGATTCTTTTAATCCTAAACCTGTTACATTACGAACAATTTTTAAAATAGCAATTTTCTTATCTGCTGGTACATCACTTAATGTAATATCAAAAGCAGTTTTTTCTTCACCAGCCGCTTCTGCTCCTGCACCGTTATTAGCAACAGGTGCTGCAGCAACAGCACTAACAGCTACAGAAGTATCTACACCAAAAACTGTCTCAATTTCAGTAACTAATTGAGAAGCTTCTAATAATGTTAATGTCTTTAATTGTTCAATAATTGAAGTAAGTTTTTCGTTCATAATTTTTAAAATAACTTGTTTATATTGCAATTTATATGCGTTTTCTAATAAAATTTAATGCTAGTAATTATATAATAAGATTATAAAAGTTTCAATGTAATAAATATTTATTGTTTCTTAAAGGTATTTAAATCAATTGAAATACCTGGACTCATTGTTGTACAAACATTAAAAGATTTAAAATAGCGACCTTTAACACCTGTAGGTTTATTTTTTTCAACAGAATTATATAATGCTAATAAATTTTCTTTTAATTGTTCTTGTGAAAAATTAACTTTTCCAAAACTTAAGTGAACAATACCTGTTTTATCAGCACGATATTCTAACTTACCTTTTTTAAATTCATTAATTGTTTCTTTTAAATTTGTTGTAACAGTACCAGATTTAGGAGAAGGCATTAATCCTTTAGGACCTAAAACTCTACCTAATTTAGCAAGTTTTGGCATTAAATTCGGTGTAGTTACTAATAGATCAAAATCTAATTTTCCAGCATTAATATCTTCAATTAAATCATCTGAACCTGCAATATTTGCTCCCATTTTAAGAACTTCTGGAACATAATCAGGTTCTGTAAATACTGCGATTCTTAAACTTTTTCCTGTTCCATTTGGTAAAACTAAACTTGTTCTTAGTTGTTGATTTGCATATTTTGGATCAATATTTAAAGATATATGAGCTTCTACGGATTCAATAAATTTTGCTGTTCCAAATTCTTTAAGTAAGCTTATTGATTCTTCAAAAGAATAAGTATCTTTCGTTAATTTTTTTCGTAATTCATTGATACGTTTTGAATATTTTTTCATAATTTTATAATCCTTTTTACTTTTATTATTTTTAAACTACTTTAATTCCCATACTTTTTGCTGTACCAGAAATAATAAGAATTGCTTTTTCCATATTATCTGTATTTAAATCAGCCATTTTAATAGTTGCAATTTCTTTCACTTGAGCTATCGTAACTGATCCAACATTTTCACGATTAGGTTGACCTGCTCCTTTTTTAATATTAGCAAATTTAGCTAATAATACAGAAGCTGGTGGAGATTTTAAAATAAATGAGTAAGAACGATCATCATATATTGTAATCTTTACAGGAATAATTAAGCCAGCTTTATCCGAAGTTTTTGCATTATATTCTTTACAAAAACCTGCAATATTTACACCGTGTTGACCTAAGGCCGGTCCTACTGGAGGAGCAGGCGTAGCTTTTCCTGCAGGTAAAGCTAATTTTACAAATGCTTTAATTTTTTTTGCCATAATCTTATATAAATTACTAATTGTTTCTATATTTTCAGAATAATTTCAAACCGCCAATTATGTGTTCAAATCAATAAATGTTTATAATCACGCGCCCTGTAGGAATCGAACCCACGACATCAAATTTTGGAGACTTGCGTTCTACCAACTGAACTAAAGGCGCAAAGCTAATTTCTTATTTAATTGTATTTTTTATAAAATATAATTATATTATTATTTTATTTTTTAGAAAGAAAGTCTATACTCTTAATTGATATATAAAAATTTTCTTTAAAAATCAAGCGTTAAGAGGTTTTAATTAAAAATAAATTGCATAAAATAATAGTTACTATGAATAAAACTACATATTCAAATTTAACTGAATTACCAAATAATTTTTTAGCCGAACAAGGAATTTTAAATATTCTTTTAACAAATCCTATATTAGTTAAAACAGCAATTAGTTTATTAAAACCAAATAGTTTTTATTTCGAAAATCATAGGCTGATTTATGAAATTATTGTTGATTTAAATAAAGAAAATACTTCGATAAATCTAACCACAATAATTACAAAATTAGAAAATCAAGGAAACTTAAAAAAAATTGGCGGCATTGAAAAGATAATTAATATTATTAATAGATTTGAAAACTTTTCTGATCTTGAAGATTATATTAAACTTGTAAATGAAAAGTACTTACGTCGTTTATTAATAGAATTAGGAAGTCAAATTATTGTAGGGGGATATACTACTTCTACAAATATCAATGATATTTTAGATAAAACTGAACAATCTATTTATAATTTAACTCAACAAAAATTTTTAGAACAAGTTTATACTTCGGCAGAAATTATTGATGATGTTTTTAATGAATTAAAATTAAAGATTAAAAAAGAGAAACCTTCTTCACTCTTAAGTCAGTTTAAAGATCTTGATTCTATTATTCAAGGCTTTGAAAAATCTGATTTGATTATTATTGCAGGTCGTCCTTCTATGGGAAAAACTGCATTTTCATTGTGTTTAGGTACAAATATTGTAACAAATTATAATATTCCACTTATTATTTTTAGTTTGGAAATGTCACGTCAACAAATTATTTATAGATTTCTTTCTACATATTCAAAAATTAATACAAATCGTTTAAAATCTGGAAAAATGAGTTCAAAAGAATGGCAAGTACTTAGTAATTCGATGAAATCTATTTCTGTACTACCAATTTTTATTGATGATAATCCTAATTTAAATTTAGTTGATATGAAATCTAAAATAAGAAAAATTTTCATCGATAAAACAAAACGAGGGTTTATTATTATTGACTATTTACAACTTATTAAATTGAATATTAAATTTGAAAATAGGAGTCAAGAAATTTCATATATTACAAGAAATTTAAAAGTACTTGCAAAAGAATTAGAAATTCCAGTTATAGTTTTATCTCAATTAAGTAGAACAGTTGAAACAAGAATAAATAAACGTCCTATGTTATCAGATCTTCGTGAAAGTGGATCTATTGAACAAGATGCAGATATTGTTATTATGTTATATCGTGAAGATTATTACACAGATAATAAAAGTGATGAACAAATTACTGAATTTATTGTTGCTAAACATAGAAATGGACCAATCGGAACGGCTCGATTAATGTTTAACCCTATAACAACAAGTTTTCATAATTTATAAGCTTTATAAAATGCCAAGAACCAGACTTGAACTGGTGACACGAGGATCTTCAATCCACTGCTCTACCAACTGAGCTATCTCGGCAGTTTTCGATAATATTAAAATAGTTTGACAACAAATAAATTATATTCACATAATTAATTTGATGTCAAACTATTTTAATTAAATTTTATTGCTTAACGATTATTTCATCATTTTCATTTAATTGAATTTTAATCGTTCTAACTTTTTTACCAGTTTGAGTTTTTAATATATTTTCTGAAATTAAATCTTCAATATATTTTGTTACTAAACGTCGTAATGGTCGAGCTCCAAATGCTGGATTATAACCTTCTCGAGTTAATTTTACTTTTACTTTATCATCCACATTTAATAAAATTTGCTTAACTTTAACACGTTCGCTAACTTCTTTAACCATAATATCACAAATTTTACGTAATTCTTCAGGACGTAATGGTTGGAATATTATTATATCATCTAAACGGTTTAAAAATTCAGGTAAAAACATAGTACTTAATCTTTCTAGAACAGCACTCTTTAAATTACTTGTTGTTTGTTTTTTATTTGTTGTTTCTCCTGAATTACTAGATTTTTTAATTTCTTTTTCTAAAAATTCATATTCTTTTAATGTTCTAAAAGATTTTTCAAATTCTACTCGTAATTGATCTTTAATATCTTTTAAGAAATTTTCATTAATCGGTGACTCTAAAAATTGGATAGCACCTGAATAATCATCTTTATATTGTGTGATAGAAGTATTTTCTATATCTTTAATTTCTTTTAATTCATCGTCATTATTTTTAGCACGTTCTTCTTTAATGATTTGTTGAATTTCATCCGCTGCAGCATTAGAAGTCATAATAATAACAGTATTTTCAAAAGGAACTAGACGTTTTTGACTATCAGTTAAACGTCCATCTTCTAATATTTGTAATAAGATATTTAAAATATCTGGATGAGCTTTTTCTAATTCATCAAAAAGAACAACAGAATAAGGTTTACGACGTACAGCATCCGTTAATTGTCCACCGTCATCATATCCAACATAACCTGGAGGTGAACCAATTAATCTTGATACCGTAAATTTTTCCATAAATTCAGACATATCAAAACGAATCATGTCACTTTCTGCTCCAAACATACTTACAGCTAAAGCTTTGGTAACTTCAGTTTTACCAACTCCAGTAGGACCACAGAACATAAAGCTTGCAATAGGCCTGTTAGGGTTTTGAATTCCTAATCTCGATCTTCTAATTGCTTTTGCAATAGCTGAAATTGCTTCTTCTTGACCAATTACTCTTTTATGTAATGTTGATTCTAAATTAATTAGTTTTTGCGACTCCACATTAGAAATTGATTGAATAGGAATACCCGTCATACTAGATAGTAATTCACGGATTTCATTTTGAGTTATTTTCTTTTTTAAACCAGTAAAATCACCTAATTTACGAGCACGACGAATTAAGTCTGGGTCATCTAAATTTGATAAAAAGTTTCTTCCTGTTTCTGTTGAAAAATAACCTAATAAAGTATAAATAGTTGATAATTCAGATTCTGAAACTTGGATTTCTGAACTATATTTTAAACTTTCAACGACACCTTTGCGTAAAATTGGTTTTAGATCTGTTAAATATTCTTTAAAAACTTCAATTCTTTTTTCTTCTAGTTCGCTTAGTACTTCAAAAGTTTCTTCATATGTTTCAACATCACTTTCACAGAAATCATTTTCTAAAGAGAATAGCATTGAATTCTTTAGATTATTTTTTCGATATTCACAAATATAATTATATAAACCAAATTTCTTACTAATTGATGCTAAATCAATAAAATATTTTTCTTTAAAATTTGGAATTAAAAAATTAAATTCTTGCCCTTCAATCCATTCTCCAAATAAAAATAGTGATACACGGTAAACACTTAATTTAGGAATAACTTGCTGATTAATATCAATTGTTATTTCATTATAAATATCTTTATTTTTTTGAATAGATAAATTATTAATTTTTTTTACTGTTTTTGTTAAATAACGTGGTTTATTCGAAGAAAATAATAACTCATCAACTCTTTTTAACACAGACATACGCATTTGATTAAACAATGCTTGTGATATTGGTGATAAGATTGGTTTTGATTCTTCTGGAACAGTTAATGGTGATTCAATCCATCGTAATAAAAAGTTACGGTACGCGTTTTCAATTTCTTGGAAAATAAATTCGGAAGCAATATCTCCACGTCGGAAAGCTTCAACTCTTAAAGTTCCAATATTATTTAAGCTGGCGTTTACTAATGAAGAAATTACTGAACCTTCGGTTACGTTTGTTAATTTAATTACTTCTTTAGCAGCGGCTCTATCAATTAGATCGATAGCTTTATCTGGTAAAAAACGATCATAAATATAGCGAGAAGATAATTCAGCAGCTAATCTTAGAGCTCCAGGTAAGATTTCAACATTATGAAAAGCTTCTAAACTTGGTCTAATTCCATATAAAATGTTAACTGTTTCATCAATTGATGGTTCTAAAACTTTAATAGGTTGAAAACGACGATTTAAAGCAGGATCTTTTTCAATTCTTTGATACTCCTTAGTTGTTGTTGCTCCAATACATTGAAATCCACTTCGAGATAAAACTGGTTTTAAAATATTTGCTGCATCTAAAGATCCTTCAGCCGAACCTGTCCCACCAATATTATGAATTTCATCAATAAAAATGATAATATTAGGTTGTGCTAATACTTCATCAAGAACACGTTGAAAACGTAATTCAAATTCACCTCGATATCTTGATCCTGCTACAATTCTTGCTAAATCAATACTAATTAAACTACGTCCTTCTAAAACAAAAGGAACTAAATTATTTACAATTTTATTAGCAAATAATTCAACGATTGCAGTTTTACCAACTCCTGCATCACCCACAAGTACAGGATTGTTTTTTTGACGTCTTACTAGAATTTCCATCATTTCTAAAAGTTCTTTTTCACGTCCAAAACATTCTTCAAGTTGTCCTTGACGTGCTAGTGCTGTCAAATCAGTACCATAAATTTCTAAAGCAGGTCCTTTTTCTTCATCATCATAATCGTAATCTTGATATTCATCAAGAATTGAATTATTCAAGCTATAGTTTAATAAATTTAAAAAACTCATTATTTTTAATATGTAATATTTACAAAATTATTATTTTTTTATTTTTTTTTCTTTATACATTTGAATTAAACTTTAAATTCAATATTAAATTGCTTTATTAGTTTAACTTTTAGATTTTCTAATTCTTTTTCAATATTTTCACTAATTAACGTCGTTGTTTTTGATTGAAATTGTAAATTTATAGCAACACTTACTGTTTTTTCATTAGTTCTATTAAAATAAAGATCAAAAAATGAAATTGCTTTTAAATCCGGAACATTTTCTTTAATAAATTTTTTGATTTGATATAAATCTGTTTCTTTTTGAATAACAAAAGATAAATCTTTGGTTATTTGAGGATATTTAGAAGAATCATTATATATTTTAATTTTATTATTTAGTTTAAAAGAATTTAAATAAATTAAATTAAGTTCAAAAATATAAATCGGCGATTTTGTTACTATATTTTGTCTTATTTCAGGATGTAGTTCACCAAATTTCCCAATTATTTTATTTTTTGACTTAATTAAAATACTTCTTGTGGGATGATAATTTTTTTCAATAGTTTCTAAAACTTGAAATGAATAATCATCAAATCCAAAGTTTGTTAATAAATTTTCTAAAAACCCTTTTGCATAGAACCAATCTAAATCTATATTACTAATTTTATCTAATTGAAAAATACACCCTACTTTTTCTTGTTCAATAATTTTTCCTTTATGTATTTTAAAAACACGTCCAATTTCAAAAAATTTCTTTTGTAAAAAACCAGAACGTAAACTATTTTCAAAAATTGGAATTAAATTAGAAATTAAATCATTTCTTAACAGAGCTAATTCTTTATTTAATGGATTGCTTAACTTAATATAGTTTGTTTCTAATTGATCATTATCAATTAATGAATTAGTAAAAACTTCAAAAAAGTTATTAGTTAAAAAATATTGTTTAATAAAGCTAACATTTTTTCTTTTTCTTTTTGAAAAGACAAGGTTTTTAATTGGTTTAATTTGCTCAAAATTTTTGTAACCAATAAATCGACTATATTCTTCAATTAAATCAATTTCTCTCTCTAAATCATTTCTAAAAATTGGAATATTAAAGTATAACTCTGTTGGTGTTTCACAAATAATGGCTAAACCTGCAATTTTAAAAATTTCTAAATCTAATTGTTTTAAATTTAAAATATTTTTTAATTTTAATTTTTTTAGCTTAATAATTTTTAAAGTTTTTAATTCGATTTGATTATTATTTAAACAAGTAATATTAGAATTAATTTTGAAAGGTGTTAGTAATTCAATTAAACTTAATAAACGTTCAAAACCTTTTTTATAATTTTCCAAATAACTTTTTCTAAGATAACGTAAGGATAATCTGGTATTAACACTACTTAGATTAACTTTATTTTGATGAATATCATAATAAATATATTCTAATTCAAACGTATTACTATTTTGAAGTATTTGTTGAGTAGTGTAACCTAAAATGCTAATAATTTGATCATTAGATTTTACTACAAGTGTATCTTGAGGGACTTCAATTAAGTTATTATTTAAATCTTTAAAGAATTCACTTTTACTAATTTTCTCTATATGTAAATTAGTTAAAGATTCCTTTTTTATTAAGTTAATTGTTGACCCGTATTCAAAATTAGTTAGTGATAATAAATCAGATAATAAGTTTTGTGACACAAAACCATTATTTTCTAATTTATTTTTAACCCACATTGGTGATTCTATTTCTTTATAGTTTTCAATTTGAATTTTATAATAAACTGTTGCTTTAAAAGGGTCAATAATATTACTTAATTGCAGTGGTTTATACTTTGAGTAGATTTCTTTTAAAACGAATGAATAATCTGGTTTTACAGTTTTCCATGTATTATAAAATTCGAATAAAAAAATAGTTTTTAATTCATTTTGTAAGAAAGATTCAATCATCAAATCTTCACGATTTGATGGAATTTTTAATAATAAACTGATAGTATTGCAATAATTATTACTTTTTAATTTTTTTATAAAAATATCATCAACTTCAAACCCAATAATATTTAATTTATCGATGAAATAAGTTAAAGTTAAATCTTCTAACTTTGATGTATTGTTTAGATAATTCAGTGAGTATTCCATATGTAATATAAAGTTAAAATTTATTTAATATGTTGTAGTATCAAAAAAAGCTAAACCTGTTTCTTTCGAATAACAGGCTATAAAATTTAAAAAATTAAACCATTCTTTATTATTTTTAAAAATAAAAATTGCCTTTATAATGTAAGGTTTACCTTCATTAAATATAACTATTAAATCTTTTGTAATAATTTTTTTATTTTCCCAGACTAAATATAAACCATTGATTATATTTTTATTATCTTTTAAATAGTTAAAAATATTGGGATTTACAAAAATAAAAGTTGCTGTACCTGTTTTTCCATTTTTTGATTTTGTTAACTTTATAATGGGAATAGTAAGCTCCTTAATATTTTCTAAAAATTGTATTTGAACATTCATATAATCTGTAATAAATATAAAACTGGGATGGGAGGACTTGAACCTACGAATAACGGAGTCAAAGTCCGTTGCCTTACCACTTGGCTACACCCCACTACAATGTAGTATAATTAATAATATACGAATAGATATTATAGCATATTGATTAATTTTAAAAAATAAATTTTAAAGATGGGCAAGGAGGGAATCGAACCCCCGACACCGTAGTTCGTAGCCACGTGCTCTAGCCCCTGAGCTACAAGCCCTAAATATGTTATTTAACTATATCTGTATATGAGATTATATATATCATATAACCTCAAAAATTACTTTATTAGTTAAATTAATAAATTATTAAAAAATATGAAAAATAAATTTTCTTTATTTGAACAACTGGAAGATAATATTAAAACAATTGAAGAAATTGATGATTCTGTAAAAATTACATTAGGTCCCACAGGTAAAAATGGAATTTCTTTAAATAAAAAAGGAAATTTAATTTTTTTAACTAGTGGATCCTTGTTATTAAAAGCTTTAGAATTTCCTACTCGCTCTGGAAATATTATTTTAAAATTATTAGAACAAGCATCAAGTAAAACATCAATCATATCTGGTGATGGTTCTACGACAACGGTTCTAATTGCATGTCAATTATTAAAAACGTCCTTAAAATTTCTTATAAATGGCTATAATGCAGTTTTTTTAAATAATGGATTAAAAAAAATTTGTTATTTTTTAATAGATAAAATTTTAGAATTTTCAATTCCAGTTTCTGATGTAAATCAATTGATTGGTATTTTAAAAACATCTTTAGGAAAAAAAGTTAATCCAGATTTTTTAAATCTTTTAAAAAATTGTGTTTCTCAAGTAACAAAAGATGGAATTATTTTAGTTGAAGAAAATAAAATAGCATCTAATGAAATTGAAATTGTTCAAGGTATTGAACTAGATAAGGGCTATGCTTCATCTTACTTTGTAAATGATGTAAAAAACTTTGAAGTTGTTTATGAAAATCCATATATTTTTATAAGTCATGTTGAGATTAACTCTTTAAATCAAATTAGAAAAATCATTGAATTTGTAAAAGAAAATAATAAACCATTAGTTATAATTGCTGAGAAAATATCTAAAGATATTGTTTCAACATTAGTTTTAAATAATATTCAAAAAAAATTAAAAATAGTTGTAATTAAATATAGTTCCGTAACATTTATAAAAAATGGTCTTTTAGAAGACTTAGCTACATTAACCTATTCAAATTATTATGTCCCAACTGCAAAATCAAATGAAATTGTTACTTTTGATATTCAAGATTTAGGACAAGCAGAAAAAGTTATTGTTAAAAAAGATAAAAGTACTTTTGTAATTTCTAAATTTGTTAAACTTATTGCCAAACGACGTGTTAATGAATTAAATCGAGAGTTATTACTATGTGAAACAGATTACGAAAAAAGTATTTTTAAAAATCGTATTGCTAGACTTTCGGGTCAAATAATGAAAATAAAAATAGGAATTTCTAACCAATATAAAATTGAAGAAGAACGACAAAAAATTGAAAATGCAATAACGACAATTAAATCATCATTAGAAGAAGGTGTTTTACCTGGTGGTGGGTCATTTTATTTTCATATTCGTGAAGAACTTTTTAATTGGAGTTCCTTAAATTTAATTGGGGATGAATTTTTTGCTAGTCAAATAGTAGGAGAAGCTTTTAGTAGACCTTTTAAAGAGTTATTAGCAAATACAAATAATTCAAATGTTTATATTTCTGAAGAAATGTCTAATTTAGGTTATCCTTTTGGTTATAATTTATTAGAAAATAAAGTATGTAATACTTTAACAGAAGGTATTTTAGATTCTACGAAATCCGTTAGAGCAATTATTTGGAATGCCATTAATATTGTTTCTATTATTATTACGAGTGATTAATTAATATTTAAGTATATAAATTATTTTATATACTTAAATATTAATTAAAGTTTTATAAATTAAGTGACGTACTGTATCCGTAGGATATGCACCGCAATTAATGTATTTATGTAAGTTAATTGTATCAAATTTAATTTCTTTTGTTAAAGGGTTATAATAACCTAATTCTGCAATTGCTTTACCATCACGTTTTGATAGGTTTTCCATTAAAACAATACGATAAAATGGATTATTTTTTCTTCCTGTTCTTTTTAATCTAATTTTTAACATGAACAAATATAATTGTTAATTACAAGATAATTATAATCAAAATTTATATATTTTACTAGTATGAGTTTAAGAATTAATTAACTAATTTTTTCTTTTTCTTCTAATAGAACTATTAAAATATTTGTAAATCTTACACAAAAATAAATTAAGGCATTTAAAGCTTCAAGACCAACAATTCCTGAAATTTCAATAGAAGACTTTTCAAGTTTTAAATTTGGTAAAATTTTTGACCAAAAAGCAAAATAAGGACCAGTCATTAATTGGAAAAACGAAAAAGGCCAAATATAAGGATTTATCATTGGCATCCAATCAAACGTCATTCTTGAATAACAAAGAACTTTATAAAATTTTAATAAAATATATAAATATGAGACAACATTTATTAAAAGAACAGAAAGTTCATGAATAAAAACATCAGTAACATCCATTTTAAACATAGATGCAATTGTAGGATTTAAATTATTAAAAAATTCAAGACTTACCATTTTAATTTTTTTTTATTTTTAAAATATACTATTAAATTAATTAATAGTATATTTTACCACCACCCCATTTTTCAGCAACAATTTTTGGTTGTACTAAAATATGTCCAGCAATTGCATATAAATCGTCTTCTGTTAAAGTACGCATTTTAGGAAAAATGTCAGCACTCTTAATACTAGGATGAATTTCGGCAATAGATTCTAAACCATCAAAAGTTGTTGGGTTTTTCATATAATCAACTAAACCTTCAATTGTATTTCTTTGTGGAGTAGCTAAACTTAATGCTTCAGTATCTAAACCTACGTTAGGATTTGTTTTTGTAATACCACCTGTGTGACATACACTACAAGTACTAATAAATAATCTTTTTCCTCTTTTTACTTGTTCTGGAGTTAAAGTAACACTTTTTGTTGTGTTTAATTGTACTGTTCTTGAAGCTTCATCTAAATCAATAGCCCAAGATGATGATGTAATACCTAAAGAAATAACTAATGTAAGAATGCTTTTAGAAATTGTTCCTGTTAAATTTTTCATATTAAACTAATAAAGATTATAACTTTTGTTTATAAGTATGTACCACATGAGTATATTATAAAAAATCTTGTTACTATAAACAATTTAATTAAATTATTTAAACAAATAAAAATTTTATTTATTAGCTTAAATAATTTAATCATTAATAGAAGTTTAGTTTTTGTATTGAAAGACAGAAATATATATTAAGTAATGATATAATTATAATTTAATTAGTAATAAAAAAATTATGGATGATTTAAAAAAAGAAACGAGCTTTGAAATCAATCAAGTTATTAATCAATCTTATAAATATGGATTCGTAACAGATATTGAAAAAGAAGCATTTCCTAGTGGAATAAATGAAAATATTGTCAAATTAATTTCAACAAAAAAAAAAGAACCCCAATTTTTATTAGAGTTTCGCCTAAAAGCTTATGACAAATGGAAAAAAATGACTTTTCCAGAATGGGCTAATTTAACGATAAATAAGATTAATTTTAATGATATTATTTATTATTCAATTCCTAAACAGAAAAAAACACTCTCTTCACTTGAAGAAGTTGATCCTGAAATATTAAAAACCTTTGAAAAGTTAGGTATTTCTTTGGATGAGCAGAAAAAACTTTCAAATGTAGCAATTGATGCTGTTTTTGACAGCGTATCGATTGCAACAACATTTAAAGAAAAATTAGCAAAAAGTGGAGTTATTTTTTGTTCAATTTCTGAGGCAATTTTACATTATCCTGATTTAGTTAAAAAGTATCTAGGAACTGTCGTTTCTTCTGGAGACAACTTTTTTGCTGCATTAAATTCTGCTACTTTTAGTGATGGTTCATTCTGTTATATTCCTAAAAACGTAGTATGCCCTTTAGAACTTTCTACATATTTTCGAATTAATGATAAAGAATCTGGGCAATTTGAACGAACATTAATAATTGCAGAAAAAAATAGTTCAGTCAATTATTTAGAAGGTTGTACAGCACCGCAATTTGATGCAAATCAATTACATGCAGCTATTGTTGAGCTAATTGCTTTTGATAATGCTAAAATAAAGTATTCTACTGTTCAAAATTGGTACAGTGGGGATGAAAAGGGAATAGGTGGTATTTTTAATTTTGTTACTAAACGTGGTTTATGCTTAGGAAAAAATTCTAATATCTCTTGGACACAAGTAGAAACTGGTTCATCAATTACTTGGAAATATCCTAGTTGCGTTTTATTAGGAAAAAAAGCTTCAGGTGAATTTTATTCTGTAGCACTTACTAATCATTATCAGCAGGCTGATACTGGTACAAAAATGATTCATATAGGTGAAGCTACAAAAAGTAAAATTATTTCAAAAGGTATTTCTTGTGGTTCTTCGAAAAATTCTTATCGAGGATTGGTAAAAATAGGTTTAAATGCTTTAAACTCAAGAAATTTTTCTCAGTGTGATTCTTTTCTAGTTGGGAATTCTTCTAATGCTTGTACTTATCCTTATCTAGAAATTTTAAATTCAAATTCAATTGTAGAACATGAAGCAAAAGTTTCTAAAATTAGTGAAGAACAATTATTTTATTTACTTCAAAGAGGAATTTCAACAGAACAAGCAATTAGTTTATTGATTAGTGGGTTTTGTAAAGATGTATTTACAATGCTTCCTATGGAATTTGCAGCGGAAGCAGATAAATTATTAGCATTAAAACTCGAAGGAACAGTAGGATAATTAATTACAAATAAGAATATGAATTTATTAACAATTAAAAACTTAGAGGCATCTATTGATAATGTTCAGATTCTTAAGAATTTGAACTTAAAAATCGAAAAAAATGAAATCCATGTAATTATGGGTCCAAATGGTTCAGGAAAAAGTACATTATCTAAAATATTAGCTGGACATCCAGCTTATTCAAATATACAAGGAAACGTTGAATTTAAAGGTAAAAACTTATTAGAAATGGATCCTGAAAAACGTTCACATGAAGGTTTATTTTTAGCCTTTCAATATCCTTTAGAAATTACAGGTGTAAGTAATTATGATTTTTTAAGAATTGCTTATAATGAGAAACAAAAATTTAAAAAAGAACCAGAATTAGATCCATTAGAATTTATGGAACTAATTCAAAAACTATTAAATAAATTGAAAATGAAATCTGAATTTTTAAATAGAGATTTAAATGAAGGATTTTCAGGTGGAGAAAAAAAAAGAAATGAAATTCTCCAAATGTTGTTATTAAAACCAAATCTAGTAATTTTAGATGAAATAGATTCAGGTTTAGATATTGATGCAATAAAAATTATCTGTGAAGGAATTAAAAAGAATTTAGAAAAAGATGCTTCAATTTTATTAATTACTCATTATCCAAGAATTTTGGATATACTAGAGCCAACTCATGTTCATATTATGATTAATGGAAAAATTGTAAAAACAGGCAATTTAGAATTAATCGAAGAATTAGAGAAAAAAGGTTATGAACCTTTTTCCTCTAATTTTATTTAAGTAGATTGCATGTCTGCTAATACTTTTGTAATTGCTTCTTTTAATAAAGCTTCAGAATCTGGAGCTAATTTTTTAGAATCTTTAATCATGTTAAAACAACGTGTATCTTTAACAGTAATGTATTCTTGTAATGCTGCAGCAAAAGCATTTACTGATGTTACAGGTAAAGCATCTAAATAACCATTTGTACCCGCATAAATTAATGCAACTTGTTCTGTTACAGATTTAGGAGAACTTTGAGGTTGTTTTAATAACTCTCTTAATCGTTGACCTCTAGCTAATTGTTGTAATGTAGCTTTATCTAAATCTGAAGCAAATTGAGAGAATGCTTCAAGTTCAGCAAATTGAGCTAATTCAAGTTTTAATTTACCAGCAACTTGTTTCATTGCTTTAATTTGTGCTGCAGATCCTACACGTGATACAGAAATACCAACATCGATTGCTGGTTTAATACCTGAGTTAAATAATTCTTTTGATAAGAATACTTGACCGTCAGTAATTGAAATAACGTTTGTAGGAATATATGCAGAAACGTCACCAGCTTCAGTTTCAATAATAGGTAAAGCTGTCATACTTCCACCACCTAATTTATCACTAAGTTTAGCTGCACGTTCTAATAATCTAGAATGTAAATAGAAAACGTCACCAGGGAAAGCTTCACGACCAGGTGGACGACGTAATAATAATGACATTTGACGATAAGCTTGTGCTTGTTTTGTTAAGTCATCATAAATAACTAATGTACTTTTTCCTTTATACATAAAATATTCTGCAATACTAGCACCTGTATATGGAGCTAAATATTGTAATGTAGCAGGATCACTTGCATTAGCAGCAACAATAACTGAATAAGCTAAAGCATTATTTTCTTCTAATGTAGCAACAGCTTGAGCAACTGTAGATGCTTTTTGACCAATAGCAATATAAACACAAACAACATCTTCAGATTTTTGATTAATAATTGTATCTAAAGCAATTGATGTTTTTCCTGTTTGACGGTCACCAATAATTAATTCTCGTTGTCCACGTCCAATTGGAATCATAGCATCAATAGAAACAATACCTGTTTGTAATGGTTCACAAACTGATGTACGAGCAATAATACCAGGAGCTGGAGATTCAATTAATCTTGTTTCTGTTGATGAAATATTTCCTTTTCCATCAATTGGATTAACTAAAGCATCTACAACTCTTCCTAATAAGTCAGGACCTACTGGAATTTGAGCAATTTTACCTGTTGCTTTAACTGTACTTCCTTGTTTAATGTTTCTTCCTGTTCCCATTAAAACAGCACCAACGTTACTTGTTTCTAAGTTTAAGGCGATACCTACTGTTTGATCTTCAAATTCTAAAAGTTCACCAGAAGCTACATTTTCTAAACCATAAATACGAGCGATTCCGTCTCCAACTTGTAAAACAATACCAACATCGGCTGTTCTTGTTGTAGTTTGAGTATATTCATTTAACTTATTTTGTACAAAATTAGTTAATTGGCTTACATTTTTCATATTCAGTATTAATTTTTAAAAATTTTATGATTTGAATTTTATTATTTAAATAAATCTTTATTAAATTATGTTTTGTTTTAGTTTATAAATCAGTAAAGAATAAACTAAATTCTTTTAATACACTAGCATCAATTGATGTAGAGTTATATTCAACAACGAATCCACCTAATAATTTAGGATTATATGAAATATTTAAAACAACTTCAGATGATCCTGTTAATTTTTGTAATTTATTTAAAAGTAATGAACCGTAGCGCTCTTCTAAACTGCTTGCAGTTATAATTTTTACTTTAGTTGAATTTTTAAATTTTAAAAGTAATTTTGTGTACTCTTCACAAATTTCAGGAAGTAATGCTAAATGAGAACGTTCAGTTAAAACTTCTAGGAACGATTTCATTGTAACGCTTAAACCTGGAAAAATTGTTAATAAAACATTTAGTTTTTGTTTTTCTGCATATGTAGGATTATTAAAAAATTGTCCAATTTTTTTAGAAGAAACTAAAGCTGAGCTTAAAAGCATTAATTCTTCACCTATTATGTATACATTTGGAACTACAACTTTTGAATTATTTGAAGTAATTTTAGAAACATCAAAATTAGTTTTAGAGGAATTTGTTTTTACATTATTTACATTTTGAAATAAAGCTTTAGAGTATGTTGTAACTACTTTTTTTGTAAAACTCACTTATTCTCTCCTCCTAAATTTGAAATTCTTGTTTCAATTAGTTTTGATTGTTCAGTTTCTGATAAAAATAAGAATTTTCTTAAAATTTTACTTGCTGTTATAAAAATAATATAACGTTGTAAAGATAAAAATGATTTATTTTCAAAAACTTTAACTAAATTTTCTGTTGTTGCAAAAGCTTCAGTTAATCCTGTTTTAACTAATTTATATTTTGTATTTACAAGATCTACTTTATCTTTTTCATATAAAGCTTTCCAAGATTGTAACCAAAATAAGCTTTGTGTTAAACCTTTTTCTGCTAAATAATAATAGTTTGATGCTTTTACTACATCTTTTTGCGCATTTTCAATTGTTTGAACAATTTCTTTTTGTCGGTTTTCTAAACCTACGCTAAATGAAACTTTATTAGCATAAAGTAGAATACCTACTAAAAGACCAATGTTAATAATATTCGTCTCTAATATATTAGGATTTAGCTCAATAAAAGCTTCTTCACTATTTAGAAAAAACGAAACAAAGTCCCATGTCATATTATTCTTATTTGTTTTACGTAAATATTAAATGTTTTTACGAATTAGATTGAAATTTTTTATCAAAAAATTTATCTGTAATTGTTACTAAATCTTTAGATAAATTTGAGAAAAGATATGCAGATTTAATAGAAAGATCACCTTTAAGTTTACTTAAAAGTAATGAATTTTCTTTTTGTGCAGATAAAACTTCATTTTCAAATTGAGAATTAACATAACTTCTTGTTAATTTCATTTGTCGATTCATTTCACCAATCTCTTCTGTTAATAAACCAACAGAATTAATTAACTTTTCATACCCAAGTGTAAGTAAAATTGTTGATTTACGAAGTGTATAATTAATAAAATCAGCACGTTCATCTAATTGTTTTGATATTGGAGAAATAAAACCAAATGTAACAACTAATGCTAAGATTATAAATAAAACAGCTTCTGCAGCAAAGGTTAAGTCAAAATCAAATAGACCACCTGCGTTTAGAAAAAAAGATACTGAAAAATTCATAAATTTTTTTAAGTTTTCAATTTTTTAATAATAATTAGGTTTGACTATTTAAATAGTCAAACTTAATTTACTATCCTGTAAATGGATTTGCAAAAAGTACAGAAAGAGCAACTACAAGACCATAGATAGTTAAAGATTCCATGAATGCTAGAGATAATAAAAGAGTACCTCTAATTTTACCTTCAGCTTCAGGTTGACGAGCAATACCTTCAACAGCTTGACCAGCTGCATTTCCTTGACCAATACCTGGACCAAGACCAGCAAAACCAACAGCGATAGCAGCAGCGATAACAGAAGCAGCAGAAACGATAGAGTCTACCATAATAAAAATTTTTTGAAAAAATATTTCAAAGAATTAACAAATTTCAAAAATAAAATCTAAAATTTAGACGTTATTCAATAACTTCACCGATATAAGCAGCAGCTAAAGTAGCAAAAATTAGAGCTTGTAAAGAACTTGCAAAAAGTCCTAACATCATAATTGGTAAAGGGATAATTAATGGAACTAATGAACAAATTACTGTTACTGTTAATTCATCTGCAACAACGTTACCAAATAATCGAAAGTTTAAAGATAAAGGTTTAGTAAAATCTTCAACAATATTAATTGGTAAGAAGAATGGTGCAGGCTTAATATAACGTTTGAAATATCCTATTCCTTTAATTTTTAAACCAGCTACATGATATGCACCTGCTGTTAAAAGAGCTAAACAAGCTGTTGTGTTAATATCATTTGTTGGAGCCGCTAGTTCTCCAGATGGAATTTCAAATAATTTCCAAGGGATTAAAGCCCCTGCTAAATTTGAACCAAGAACAAATAAAAAGATTGTTGCAACAAATGGTAAAAATTGTGAATAATATGATGGCCCCATTTGTGTTACGGCAATACTTTTTACAAGTTCATATACAACTTCAGCAATGTTTTGTAATCCACCTGGAATTCTTTTTAGATCACGAGTTCCTAGAATTAAAAATAAACTTACAAATAAAACAACTAATGTTGAAACACCAACTGTTTCACCATGTAAATGTAATGTATCTGATAAGTTTACGTATAAGTGTGATCCAACTTCAATTTTTGACAAAAGAAAAGTATACATATTTAATACGTCAGTAAAGTTTATAAAAATCAGAATTAAGAATATTTTGCAATGAAAAACTAATTTCAAACAAGTTTATCTAAAAGAAAATATTTTCTTTTTCTTCTTAACTTTTCTTCTAATCCTTTTTTTAAAAAGAATAAACAAATTTCTAAAAGTATTTATATTAACTTTTATGATTCTATAGTTTTATTTAGAATATTATAGCCAGCTAAAATTCTATTTGATAGATATGTTAAAATAAAATTAATTGATGAAGAAGAATCATCATTAGCAGGTATTGGATAAGGAATTAAATCAGGATTACAATTTGTATCTACAATACAAATTGTTGGGATTCCTAATTTTAAACATTCTTGAATAGCTAATGAATCTTTTAATTGACTTGTAAAAATAACAACATCAGGTAAAGATTTCATGTCTTTAATTCCATTAAATAACTTTCTTAGTTTATCAATTTCTTTTCTAATAGCACTATAATCTTTTTTTGATAATTTTTCAAAATCACCTTTCAATTCTTGTTCTTCTAACATTTTTAGTCGATCAATTCGTTTTTGAACTGTTGACCAATTTGTTAACATTCCACCTAACCATCTATAATTAATATAGTAACTATTTGATTCTTTGGCCTGTTTAACAACTATAGAAGATGAAACGCGATTTGTTCCTACGAATAAGAATTTACCACCTTTTTCAGCTTTTTTTTGTAAAACATTGCCAGCTAATCTTAAAAGCTTAGATGTTTTAACTAAATCAAAGATGTGATATCCATATTTAGCGTATAAAATATAAGGTGCCATTTTAGGATTCCATTCTTTTGGTGAATGTCCGTAATGAACTGATGCTTTAATGTATTTTTTAGCTAATTCTTTTTTTTTTAGTTTTTCATTCATATATTATTCGTTTTAAATTTAAGTTATTAAGGTAATTAAATTAGTTATTTTTAAAGAAATAGATATTATCTAAATAGTTTTTATAATTCAAGAAAGCAGAACCTGCTGGAATTAGTCTACCAATAATAACACACTCTTTCAAGTTTCTTAACCAATCTGATGATCCTTCAATTGCTGCTTTTGTTAAAACTTTTTTCGTTTCTTGGAAACCTGCAGCTGATAAAAATCCATCTGTTCTTAATGAAACTGTTGTTGCAGACATTAAAATAGGTTCATAAATTGGTCTTCGTCTTTTAGTATTTTTCAATGTTCTATAAATAACATTCATAAGTGCTAATTTAATTATTTCGCCAGGTATTAAAGGTGTATCTCCTGTTTCTTTAATAACAACATTTCCGGTCATTTGACGAACAATTATTTCAATATGTTTACTTGAAATATTAACACCTTGCGATTGATAGATTGCTTGAATAGAATTAACTAACAATAATTGAAATTTATTTAAACTTCTTAAAGTTCCAACTAAAATACCATCCAAATCTAAATGATAATTAAATATAATTTCTAATAACTCATGAATATCAATTATACCCTCAGTTATTGGTTCACCAATGTCAATAAAACTTCCTGGCTCAAAAAGTACTTTCGAATTTAGGGGTAATTGATACTCATTTAAAGGATTTAATGCTTCAAAAAGAACAAACTTTTTATTAGTTGTTAATGCTAAATAATCACCTTTTGTATTTTTTAGCATAAGTTTAAATTTCTTTAAATATGGAAGTAGTTTGCCAGAATTATCTAATTTATAAACTGTATTATCAAACTCAGGTACGTTATTTTTTTGCCATAATGATTTATTAATTTTTCCATTAATAATTAATTTCTGACCTTCATAACTTTTTAAAATATAATCTTTTTCATCTCTGCCGCTATATTGTAAGAAAAATCTAGCTGGAATATTAGTAAATTTAAAAAGTTCATTGTTTAAAATTACAAAACTTGAATCTAAACTATTTGCAACATATATACTACGTTTTTTAACTTTTTTAATAGTATTAGAAATAGATTTACTACGTAATTTTAAATTAAAACATTTAATAATATTATTCGTATATCTTGTTGTTATTTGTTGTTCTTTTGACTCTTTTGGAATATAAGAATTGATTAGTACTCCAGGTTTTTGACATAAAAAAGCTTTAACTTTTGGATGTCTTGCTTCAATTAATTCATCAATTTTAGGTAACCCTTGAACAATATCTTCAGTTTGTTGGGTGTAATTAACTAAGGTAGCTAATACTTTTTTCTCTAAAATAAAATCACCATGCTTATAATTTAAAATAGTTCCACGACTTAAAAAAACAGGAGTTGCATTTTGAAAAATCATTTTAAATCCTTCTTTTTTTAGGAAAAAACCAGAACGACTAAATTTAGAAGTTGAATTTAAATTCATTCCAGCTCTTACAATAATTTTTTTATCTTGAAAAAATTGAAAATTATTTACTTGATCAGAATTAATGGTCCAAATATCTTTTTCGGTAATAAAAAAGAAATTAGTAATATATTTAGATGGTTTGATTCGAATTGTATAAATCGACGCATTTAAATTTGGATAAAACTCTAAATATCCTAAAACAGTATGTTTATCAACATATTGATAATTTTTAACAGATGTAGAAATTCTAACAGAACAATTAACAATATTTTTAGATAAAGAAATTAAATCATAGTTATACTTTTGTTCTTCAGTGATTAAAGACAAATTATTTCCTACTAAATTAACAATACCGGAATAAGGACTAATAATTTTTAAAACTGCTATAGGTTTTTTAGAGTTTAAATTATTTGTTTTAATGTATTTAATTTCATTAGGTAGAGATAAGACTTTACCAGAAGCAATCCATAAAACACCATCATCTTGATTAATTTTAATAGCTGTTTTTTCTCTAAGTGTTTTACGAATTAATAAGTTTTCAAATTTAATTTCACCTGCGAATGATGTATATATTGGTTTTAATCTTCTTGGACCTGGTAGTAATGAAATTGTTGAATATTCAGCAATTAACTGTCCTTTTTTAATAAATGTAGAATTATTTAAATATAAAAATGAATCAATATCTAAAAATAATTCCTTTACAAATCCTTTCCAATTAATTATTTTTAAAACTGCTTCTTGTTGCAATTTTAAAACCATTGTTCCATGATTTGTTCTATAATTAATTGTTTTTAGTCCACCATCTGGAAGAATAATTTTTCCTGAAAAAGGTGCAACAATTTGTTTTAAGGTTTCACTAGTAAAAATACCACCTGTATGGAATGTTCGCATTGTTAATTGCGTCCCAGGTTCTCCAATTGATTGAGCCGCAATAATTCCAACTGCTTCACCTAAAGAAATTAATTGTTCGGTAGCTAAATCCCAACCATAACATTTTTGACAAATAGATGCATTTGACTTACAAGTTAAAGATGAACGAATGTTTAAAATTAAAGGAGATAACTTTTTAAATTTATTTAATTCACCTGAAGTTAAAGTTATTTCTTTAGGATATATTTTTGAATTATTCGTTTCTTCAAATCTATAATTCAATAAATTAGTCCCAATTAGATTTTTAATATTACTTTTTTTATTAAAAAAAACTAATAATCCTTCTTTTGTTTTACAATCAATTTCTCTAATAACTAAATCTTGGGCTACATAAATTAAGCGTCTTGTAAGATAACCAGAATCAGCTGTTTTTAATGCTGTGTCAACAATACCTTTACGAGCACCATAGGAAGAAATAATATAATCAATAGAACTTAGACCTTCTCTAAAATTGGCTTGAATAGGTAAATCAATAATTTTTCCTTCTTGATCAGACATTAGTCCTCTCATACCAACTAATTGTCTAACTTGAGACATATTACCACGAGCACCAGAAAATGCCATGATATATAAATTATTCGCTGGATCAAATTTCTGATAGTAATCAACAATTCTATTTTTTAAAGAATCCGTGGCTACATTCCAACTGTCAATAATACTTTGAAATCTTTCTGTATCTGAGACAAATCCTTTTTGCCATTGTTGACTTATAAAAGTTATTTCAGTGTTTGCTGTTTCAATAAAATTTTTCTTAACATCTGGAGTTTTTAAATCTTCAATACTAATCGAAATTCCTGCATTTGTTGCATAGTGAAATCCTAATAATTTTAAAGAATCTAATAATGAAGATGAAGATACTGTTCCAAAATTAGAAAAAGTTTCATGAACTATTGTTTCAAGAATTTTTTTATTAACAGTTTTATTAAGTAACATAATTTTTTGTTTTTATTGCATTTTTAAAATTGGTACTAAATAATAATCTTCCTGGAGTTGTTTCTAAAAATAAATCTGTAACTTCATATTTTGTTTCATTAATATAACGTGCAATTAAAATTCCAATATTACATAATAAATAATATTTTTTTATCGAACTATCAATTTCGTAGATTTTATAAACAATTATTTCTTTTTGATTATTACTCAAGTAAGTAACTTTATCAATAAAAATTAGTTTTTTATTCTCAATTTTAATTTCAAAATTTGAAATTGAATAACGAACTAATATCGAAGTATGTAAATCAATTTTTTTATTATAAAAAGACGTTAAGGCTTCATTTTCATTACCAAACCATTTTTGAATGTTTGAAATCTTTTTCTGAATCATTAACGTTAAATAATAACAACCAATAACCATATCTTGCGTAGGTTTTAAAATTACGTCTCCATTTGAAGGTGCTAAGACATTATACGAAGGTCTCATCATTGTTCTTGCTTCTAATTGACTTGATTCATATAAAGGTAGATGAACAGCCATTTGATCTCCATCAAAGTCAGCATTAAATCCAGTACAAACTAAAGGATGTAATTGAATTGCTTGTCCTAAGATCATAACAGGATCAAAAGCTTGAATCCCAAATCGATGTAATGTTGGTGCTCTGTTTAATAAAATAGAATATTTACGAGTTAACGAAATTAATAATGTCCAAATAAAAGGTTTATTTTTTTTAATAATTAAATGTGCTAATTTGGTATTATTAGACGGAGCTTTTATTTTTGTTTTTAATAACTCATGAATTAAAAAAGGTTGGAATAATTCACATGCCATTTCATAAGGAAGACCACATTGATTTAAACGTAAATGAGGTCCAACGACAATAACTGATCGACCTGAATAATCAACTCGTTTTCCTAGTAATGATTGACGAAAACGACCTTGTTTACCTTCTAATATTTCTGTTAAACTTTTTAAAGCTTTATTATTTAATAAAAATCGTTTTTCTTTAGCTAAGCGAGCATTATCAATTAAATAGTCAATTCCTTCTTGTAATAATTTACGACCATGAACAGTAATTAATTCAGGCGTACTATAATTGAATAAAAAGTCAAATAATCTTTGATTTCGTGTTATGATAAGACGATATATTTCATTTACATCCGCTGCTACTAATCTTCCATTTTCAAGTTCCAATAATGGTCTTAAATTTGGAGGTAAAACAGGTAGGGTAGTAAGAATCATCCATTCGGGTTTTGTTTTTGTTGCAAGAAAACTTTCTAAAATTCTAATACGTCGAATTATTTTTTTATCTGGAATATAATTTATTCCTAAATTATTTAAAGCTTTTTTATGTATAAAAGAACGCCCAGATTTAAGTTCGTCCTCTATATTAATATTTTCTAATGCAGCTTTAATAATTTCTGCACCTCGTCTTCTTGAGGTACGATCATTTTTAATAAAATCAAATGTATTTAAGTTTTTTAAAATACTTACATTATTTTTCTTAGATATATTATTTGTAACAAATAAATTTTTTAATTCATTTTCACTATTACTTTTTTTAAAATATTCAAAAAAAGGACTTGAATTAGAAATTATTTCTTCACCTTCTCTAAAATAAATAACATCTTCAATACTTTCTACAGTTAATTTTTCTTTTCCAATTTCACGTTCGTATTTTTCTTTTTCTTTTTGTTTCTCGTCATCAATATCTGGAAAAGAAGTTAATAAAATTAATAAATAGTTAGGAACACCTCGTAGATACCATAAATGAGCTACAGGACAAGTTAAATCAATATAACCCATTCGGTATCTTCGAACTCTTGCTTCAGTAATTTCTACATTACATGTTTCACAAACTTTATCTAAAACAAATCCACTATATTTTCCACATTTACATTTCCAATTTTTTATAGGTCCAAAAATTTTTTCACAAAATAAACCATTTACTTCTGGTTGATGTGTTCTAAAATTTATTGTTTCAGCGCGTAATACTTCACCTACAATTTCACCTGTAGGTAAAATTCGTTGTGACCAACTTTTTATACGCTCAGGTGAAGCTATAGTTATTCTTAAATAATCAAACGAAGCATGAAGATTTTCTAATTTTATTAAACTTTTTTCTAGTTCTAAAATTTCTTTATTTGATTTCATAAAATTATTTAAATATTTTTTTCATAATAAAAGGAATTCAAAAATTATTTTACTTTGCTATTACTTTTAGATTTGCTTTCAAGTTTTTCATTAACATTATTTTTAGCATATTCTTCAACTTTTTTACGAGCTAATAATGCTCTTAATTTTAATCGAATTTCTAATTCTTTAAATATATCTTTTTCTACTTCTTTAATATTTGTAGTTGAATAAAATCCCCCTTCAAACTTTTTTAAAGAAAAATCTAAACCTAATGAATGTAATTCTCTCATTAATGCTAAAAAGGATTCTGGTATTGACGGACTAGGTTTTGATAATTCTTTTCTTATTAAAATTGATTCATACATATCATTTCGACCATCAATATCATCCGATTTAATAGTAAGTAATTCTTGTAAAGTATTCGAACATCCATATGCTTCTAACGCCCAAACTTCCATCTCTCCAAATCTTTGACCCCCTTTTTGTGATTTTCCTGCTAAAGGTTGTTCTGTAATCATAGAGTACGGGCCTGTTGCTCGCGCATGAATTTTATCTTCAACTAAATGAATTAATTTTAAAATATAACTTTTCCCAACTAAAATCGGATTATCAAAAAATTCACCCGTTCTTCCATCTCTTAATAGTATCTTACCTTGATAATAAGGGTTAAATAACCAATTTGAATTTGTTTTTAAAGAAGCTTCTTTTAATTTTTGATTTACTAAAACACGTGAGGCTTCTGTACCATAAATTTCATCAAAAGGTGACACTTTATATCTCTTACCAATTTTTTCTCCAGCTAGTCCTAATAGACATTCAAATACCTGACCTACATTCATACGTGATGGTACACCTAGCGGATTAAATAAAATATCAATAGGCGTTCCATCAGGTAAATAAGGCATATCTTGACGAGATAATATACGAGATACTATACCTTTATTACCATGTCTTCCCGCTAATTTATCACCCATCTTTAATTTTCGAATTTGGGCAATAAAAATACGAATATGCTGAGATGATGTTGATAATATTGTTTCTTCTTTATTAATAATAGGTGTTGAAATAACTCTAACATCAATAACTCTACCTTCAGTCCCATGTGGAACTTTTAAAGAAGTATCTCTAAAACGTGGTTCTTCTTTTTTATCTTGATAATATAGAGCTCGAATTAATTTAGATTCTGGAGAATTATCTTCCTCGCAAGGAGTCATTTTACCAACAAGAATATCATGTTCTTTAACATAAGAACCTACTTTAACAATACCAGTTTTACTTAAATGACGTGTTATATACTTTGTTAAATGTGGTAATTTATTTGTTATTTTTTCCATACCATTTGATTGATATGTAACATTTGTTTCAAACTCTTCAATATGAATAGAAGTTAAACAATCTTCAACAATTAATCTTTCATTAATAACAATAGCATCTTCGTAATTATAACCTTCCCAAGGCATATAAGCTATCGTTAAATTTCTTCCTAGTGATAATTCTCCATCATTAGTTGATGGTCCATCGGCAATAATTTGACCTGAAAAAACTTCCTCACCAGCCCAAACTATCGGTCTTTGATTAATACATGTTTCTTGATTTGAACGATAATATTTTTTTAAAAAATATTTAATATGTTGTTTAGATTGATCTTCTACTGTGATAGCCACAGACGATGAAGATAATACAAGACCTTGTGAATAATTTTTAATAATTAAACTAGAATCTAAAGGAGCAATAGCTTCTAAACCTGTTCCAACAATTGGTTTTTGAGTATATAATAAAGGCACTGCTTGTCTCTGCATATTGGAACCCATTAATGCTCTATTTGCATCATCGTGTTCAATAAAAGGAATTAAAGCTGTAGCTAAAGAAATTATTTGTAACGGAGAAATTGTAATAAAATTAATTTGACTTTTTTGTTTTAAAGTAAATAAATAGTTTTCTTTTGCTGAAATATAATCAACGTTAATTTTATTTGATTTATCAAAGCTTAAATCACAAAATCCAACTTTAGTTTCTGCCTCTTGTTCTGGATTTAAAAATACAGGTCGTTTTTGTGAAAAAACTTCTGAATCTTTAACTAAAAAATAAGGAGTTTCAATTGAGCCTAATGAGCTGATTCTTCCTAACATAGATAAAGAAGTGATTAATCCAGCATTTTGTCCTTCAGGAGTTTCAATAGGACATAATCGACCATATTGACTTGGATGAATATCTCGAATAACAGTACTAATATGATCACGTTTTAAACCATTTGGTCCAAATACACTAATTCTTCTTTTATGAGTTAATTCTGATAATGGATTAATCTGATCCATAAATTGTGAAAGTTGACTCGTTTTAAAAAATTCTTTTATTGTATTTGTCATTGGACGAGGATCAATAATCCAATGGTCTGGATCTAAATACGTTTCAAAATCAAAATTCATTTTTTGACTTATTGCAGTATAGGATTCATCTTTAATAGACTTTTCTATTCTTGTTAAACCAGCACGTAATTGATTTTGTAAAAGATCTCCTAAACATCTTATTTGTTTATTTCTAATGTCATCAATATCATCACTAATTCCGTTATAGTATTTTAATTCAATTAAGCCATCAATAATTTTAATCAAATCTTGGGCTGTAATATGAGTAATCGTTTTTGGTAAATTTAAACCTAATTTTTTATTAATTTTATATCTTCCAATTTCTCCAATTGAAAAAGAACTAGAACGATTATTAAAAATTAATTGTTTTGCCTGTTTGGCACGGTCATATCCATTTAAAAATTTTTCAATTTTTTTAAGATTAGGTTTCTCTTCGGCAGTGTATTGAAAATTAGATAAATTTAAGGGGTATTTTAAACTATCAGAAATTTCTTCAAAATTTAATCCGAAATATCTTAATAAATCAAAAATAAAGATTTTATCATGATCAAAATCTTTTTTTCTCTCTTTTTCTTTTCCTTTTAAACTATTTCCATAAAAATAAATTCTGTCTTTTCCAACTAAATCACACTTTTCAAATTTATTTTTCTTTAAAGCTTTTTTATCTTCTTTTTGATCTAAAATAATTTTTGTCCATAAACCTTTATTTGAGATTAAAGTTGCGGTATAAATCACTTTTCGTCCTAGACCAAATTCTTTACGAAAATAAATTCCTGGGCTTCGAATAATTTGACTAATAATAATTCTTTCACAACCATTAATTACAAACGTTCCTTCTTCAGTCATTAATGGAATTTCACCAAAAAAGATATCTTTCTTAATTCTTAAACTTTTTTCATAGATATCCTGATTAGGTTCATAATATTCTCCTGTGACATAAAGTTGAATCGTATAACTTAAACTATTTTTTAAACAGGTATTTAAATTAAAATTAGGTCCTTTTAATTTTATTTCATTGGGATACAAATAAACTAAGGCAGGGACTCTTTTTTTCTTTCCTGTTGGTTTTATTTTTGCAACAAATGGATTTGAAAAATGTTTTAGTTCTTCACTAATTCCAATAGATAAAAATCGATAAAAACTTGCACGTTGAGCTTCTGTTAAATCACCAATGTTGTTTACAAATATTTTGTTCATTTTTAAATCGGTTAAACATTAAATGAATTTTTTGATACGAACTAATTAAAAGTGTTATTTGATTTATTATTTATGTTCAAGCTTGAACATAAATAATAACTTAAGTAACATTAAATTTTGTATATAAATTTGATTTCTTTCTTGCGGCAGTATTTTTCTTAATTACAGATTTTTTTACTGCTTTATCTACTATACTGTAAAATTTATTTAAGATATTTTGAGTTTCTGTTTTTAGTTTTGTTTTTAAATCTTTATCTGTTTCAACTTCAAATGTTTTTAATTTAGTATTAAAAAGTTTAGTTAAAGTCTTAATTGTAGAGATGTATCTACGATTAATAATACGATTTCTTTTATTTTGTTTTACTAGTTTTCTATTTCGTTCTTTTTTATTCATTAAAGAGTTTTATTTTTAATTTAATATAATATAACTTTTAATAATAATACCATATTATATTTTTTAATGCTATACATTATATCCAATAAAAAAATTAGTTAATTAATTTTTTAAGCAATAATAAAAAATTATGTTATAATTTCTTATAACAGATACTATTTACAATTTTTTTGTAAACTTTATAAAATAATTTAGTTAAAAAAGAATAAAACTTTCTATATGGCAAAAAGTAAAGGACCACGTATAATGATTACTTTAGAATGTAGTGAATGTAGAACAAATGAAAATAAACGTTCTGCTGGTGTTTCAAGATATTTAACATCAAAAAATCGACGTAATACACCAGATAAACTTGAAATAGCAAAACATTGTCGTTATTGTAATAAACATACAATTCACAAAGAAGTTAAATAATTTAATAATAAAAAATAGATTTAAAAATGAATTATTGGAATAAAGATAAAAAACCTACACCTTATAATCAAAAAACAAAAAGAACTAATTGGAATCAAAGCTTACGTTCTGGAACTCAAAAATCAACAAAAATTAAAAAAGTTAAAAAAAGTTTACAATATTTATTGTTATTAAAAAAATTCAACAATGAAATTGATTACAAAAACGTTAAGCTATTAAAAGCTTTTTTAACTAAATATGGTAAAATTCGTTCTCGCCGTAAAACTCGAATTAGCGTACAAAAACAAAGAAGAGTAGCAAAAGCAATTAGAAAAGCACGTGCAGTTGGAATTATTCCTTTTGTTTGTGATGTAAAAGCATAACTTATAATGAGAAAAGCCAGAAATAATAACAATTTTATTGATAAAACATTTACAATAATTGCGGATGTTATTTTAAGAGTCTTTCCAGCCAGTCAACAAGAAAAAAAAGCTTTTTCTTACTATTTAAATGGTTTATCTGCACAAGATGAAGGTGAATATGCGGAAGCTCTAAATAACTATTATCAAGCCTTACAAATTGAAGAAGATTTATATGATCGAAGTATAATTCTTTATAATATAGGTTTAATATATTCAAAAAATGGGGATTATTTAAAAGCTTTAAAATATTATTACTTTTCAATTTTTATTAATCCACGATTCACTTCAGCTTTAAATAACATTGCGGTAATTTATCATTATCAAGGAATAAAAGCCGCAGAAAAAAAATGTTATAGTTTATCAGAATCCCTTTTACAAAAAGCTACTTTTTATTGGACAAAAGTTGTAAAAATAGATCCTAATTCTTATATTGAAGCATGGAACTGGTTAAAAATAACTCGTCGTGTTAAATTATAAGTTTTATAGTTTTGAAACCCTGTTTATTGTTATCAATTAAAATGTATTTATTAAAAAAACTATCAAATTTATGAACGGTTTTGTAACACAAATCATTGGTCCCGTTATTGACGTAGAATTTCCAGAAGGATCTTTACCAAAAATTTATAACGCACTTAAAGTAGTAAAAGAAAACTCAGGTGAAGTTATTATTGCGGAAGTACAATATTTAATTGGAGAGAATAAAGCTCGTGCTATCTGTATGACAAGTACTGATGGATTAAAAAGAGGAGATACTGTAACAGATACTGGAAACTCTATTATGGTTCCTGTAGGAAAAGCAACATTAGGAAGAATTTTTAACGTTTTAGGGGAACCTGTTGATGAATGCGGTCCTGTAAAAGTTACAGAAACATATTCTATTCATAGACCTGCTCCTGAGTTTGTAGAGTTAGATACAAAACCTAGTATTTTTGAAACAGGAATTAAAGTTGTAGATTTATTAGCGCCATATAGACGTGGTGGTAAAATTGGATTATTCGGTGGAGCTGGAGTAGGTAAAACTGTATTAATTATGGAATTAATTAATAACATTGCCAAAGAACACGGAGGTGTTTCTGTTTTTGCTGGTGTTGGTGAAAGAACACGTGAAGGAAACGATTTATACGCTGAAATGAAAGAATCAAAAGTTATTGATGCAAGTAACTTCGAAAATTCTAAAGTAGCTCTTGTTTATGGTCAAATGAATGAACCACCTGGTGCTAGAATGCGTGTAGCTTTAACAGCGTTAACAATGGCAGAATATTTTAGAGATAAAAATAAGCAAGACGTTTTATTATTCGTTGATAATATTTTCCGTTTTGTACAAGCAGGTTCTGAAGTTTCTACATTATTAGGAAGAATGCCATCTGCTGTAGGTTACCAACCTACATTATCAACTGAAGTTGGTGAGTTACAAGAACGTATTACTTCAACAAAAGAAGGTTCGATTACATCAATTCAAGCTGTTTATGTACCTGCAGATGACTTAACAGATCCAGCACCATCAAACGTTTTCCGTCATTTAGATGCTACAACTGTATTATCTCGTGAATTAGCTGCAAAAGGTATTTATCCTGCTGTAGATCCATTACAATCTAATTCAACTATGTTACAACCAAATATTGTATCAAAAGTACATTATAAAACAGCTCAACAAGTAAAACAAACATTACAAAAATATAAAGAATTACAAGAAATTATTGCTATTTTAGGTATTGATGAATTATCTGAAGAAGATAGATTAACAGTAGGAAGAGCTAGACGTGTTGAGCGTTTCTTATCTCAACCATTCTTCGTAGCAGAAGTTTTCACAGGATTATCTGGAAAATATGTACCGTTAAATGATTCTGTAACAGGTTTCCAACGTATTTTAAATGGGGAATTTGATACATTACCAGAACAAGCTTTCTATTTAGTAGGTCCAATTGAAGACGTTATTGAAAAAGCAAATACATTAGCAAAATAAAATAAAAAGATTAGAATTAAGTTACATTTATTAGTAACTTAATTCTATTTTAAATTAAGGGACCCTTCGGAATTGACATATTTATATATGCACATGGGTTCAAATCCCATAGGTTCCAAATTTTGCACCCGTGACCGAGTGGTTGAAGGTACTGGACTCATAATCCATTTTCGTAAGAACGTCACTGGTTCGAACCCAGTCGGGTGCATTTTTAATAATTTTATAAAAAAGTTATAATTTAACTTTTAATTTTAATTTACCTATTAAATTTCTAATAAAATATAACTTAGCACGTCTTACGTTGTAAGATTGTTTTTTTGCTATTGATAAAATTTTAGGAGAATTGGCTAAGAAAATTTGTTCAATCCCAACACCTTGTACACTTCTACGTAAAGTAAAACTTTTTCCTAATCCTCGATTATTTTTAGAAATAATTAATCCTTCATAATATTGTGTTCTTTCTTTATCTCCTTCAGGAATATTATAACCAATACGAACAATATCTCCTACATGAATTTCATTATCGTTTGATCCTTCAATTTTATAATTTTTAACAAATTTAGATTCAATATGTTTTATTAAATCTTTTTTATATGTTTTTACTTTATTTTCACTCATAATATAAATAATTTAATTTTCTTTTTTAAAAAATTATAACTTACTGTTATTAATAATAATAAATATTTAAATTTAAATAAAGGTTTCTAATTTAATTAATTTTAATTTAAAGGTAATTATCGTAATAGATTAAAATAAAGTATAATCTTTTTAGAACATATTTTAATAAAAATTAATAATATAAATTTTTAATGAATAGTCTTAATTCTCAACAATTAACAACAGCTAAAAAAATAGAAAGTGAAAAACGTAAACGTCATCAATTATATAATACATTGGACTACGTTCTAGGAAATAATACTTATTTTGACTTTTTTTCAAAGGATTGTTTTTCTATTATCAAAAATGCAAAGATTTTAGCTTATTTATTATCTCATAAAAAACTAACAAGTGACCTTGTACTATTATCATTTTTTGAAACAGATTCTAAAATTAAAAAAATTATAACGGAATATGGAATTAATAAAGAAAAAGTTAAAGAACTAATCTTAACAAACGAAGAACTAACTTTAAAATTATCAAATAAAGGATCTTTTTCTTTTTTTAATAAAAAAGAAGAAACAAAACTGAATCAAGATAAAATTGATCAGAGTCTTGAAATAACATTTTCAATTGAGTTACATAAACTTTTTGAAAAAACTGTTGATAATGCTATTAATAGATTTAAAACACCTGTTATTAATTCTGATATTTTATTTATTACATTAATGGAAGATAAAGAATCTAAAGTATCCAAAATTCTTAGAAAGAGTTTAAATAATGATACTGATTGGTATATTTTACGTTATCGTTTATTAAAAGAATTACATTTACATGAATCCACAATTCGTGGTGAAGTAAGTCGTAATCAACAGTATTTTGCTTATCTTTTAAAAACAAGACTTTCAGACAATGAATTTGATCAATTAATTAAAAAAGAAATTATTGAATCAGCTGTTTTATTATTTAGAAACTACTTAATTCAAAACTTACTTAAAGTAAATTTATTTGATCGTTTATCAATAGAAATTTTAAAATCACATAGAATTACAAATAAAAGAAAATATTTATCTTAAGATTATATATGATACATATATATAGATATATGTATTTGGCGAGTGTAGCCTAGTGGTTACGGCATTGGTTTGTGGATCCAACATTCGCGGGTTCAAGTCCCGTCATTCGCCCTTTTAAATTTTATTAACATTTTGACGTATTTTAATTTGATTGGTATTATGTTTAGTAATTATTAGAAAATATAACTTAATTCATATATTAAAAATGGCAAGATATACAGGTCCAAGAATAAGAATTATAAGAAGACTGGGTTTGTTGCCTGGATTAACTAGAAAAATTACAAAAAATCGAACAAAAACTCCAGGACAACATGGAAAAATAATTTTCACAAAAACAAAACGTTCATCTTTATCTGATGATTATCGTGAAAGATTACTAGAAAAACAAAAAATTCGTTTTAATTACGGTTTAACAGAAAAACAATTAATTTCATACTATAAAGAAGCTAAAAGAAGAAAAGGTTCTACAGGGACTTTATTATTGGAATTAATAGAAGCTAGATTAGATTGTGTTGTTTATAGATTAGGTTTTGCATCAACAATTCCCGCTGCGAGACAAATTGTTAATCATGGTCATATCTTAGTAAATAATAAACCAATTAATATTCCAAGTTTTATTTGTCAAAGTGGTGATATTATTACTATCAAAGAAAAAGAAAATTCTAAAAAACTTATTTCTGAGAATTTTATAACACAACAGCAAAAAAGAAAATTAATTCAACGTCGTATGAAACGTGTAAATCTTACTAAGTCACGTTTTCATAGCTTATTACCAAAACATCTTGAAGTAGATAGCGAGACCCTTATTGGAAAGTTTTTATCTCCTGTTAAAAGAAAAGATGTTCTAATTCGTGTTAAAGAATTAAAAATTGTTGAATACTACTCGAAATAAAATTATAAAATTAATTATAATTTTATTTCTATAATAGTTGTTATTAAGACAAACAGATAGAACGAGGTTAATATAAAATTAAATTTTTATTTAATTAGTATTAGCATTTTAAAACTGGAAAATAATTATTAAATTTTCCAACAAATATGTATTAAATTTTAACTTATATAAATATATAACATGAGTGATGCATCAGAAAGAACGCGTATTAAATCTGAACGTTATGAATCTGGAGTAATTCCATACAAAAAAATGGGATACTGGGACGCTGATTATACAATTAAAGAATCAGACGTTTTATGTCTTTTCCGTTTAACTCCACAACCAGGGGTTGACCCAATTGAAGCTGCAGCAGCTGTAGCTGGTGAATCTTCTACTGCTACTTGGACAGTTGTATGGACAGATTTATTAACTGCTTGTGATGTTTACCGTGCTAAAGCATACTTCGTTGAAGAAGTTCCAAACCAAGCTAATGAATTCTTTGCATTTATTGCTTATGAATGTGACTTATTCGAAGAAGCTTCTATTGCTAACTTAACTGCTTCTATTATCGGTAACGTATTCGGTTTCAAAGCTGTTAAATGTTTACGTTTAGAAGATATGCGTATTCCTTATGCTTATTTAAAAACTTTCTTAGGTCCAGCAGCTGGTGTTGTTGTAGAACGTGAAAGACTTGACGTATTTGGACGTCCACTTTTAGGTGCTACAGTTAAACCAAAATTAGGTCTTTCTGGTAAAAACTACGGACGTGTAGTTTATGAAGGATTAAAAGGTGGTTTAGACTTCTTAAAAGATGACGAAAACATCAACTCTCAACCATTCATGAGATGGCGTGAAAGATTCTTATATGTTATGGAAGGTGTAAACAAAGCTGCTGCTAAATCAGGTGCAGTTAAAGGTTCATACTTAAACGTAACAGCTGCTACTATGGAAGATATGTACGAAAGAGCTGCTTTTGCTCAAGAAATTGGTTCAGTTATTATCATGATTGACTTAGTTATTGGTTATACAGCTATTCAATCTATGGGATATTGGGCTCGTAAACATAACATTATTCTTCACTTACACCGTGCAGGTCATTCAACATATACTCGTCAAAAAAATCATGGTATTAACTTCCGTGTAATTTGTAAATGGATGCGTATGTCTGGTGTTGACCATATTCACGCTGGTACTGTTGTAGGTAAATTAGAAGGAGATCCAAACTCTGTTAAAGGATTCTATGATACATTATTATTACCTGTATTAAAAGAAAACCGTAGCTTAGGTATCTTCTTTGATATGGATTGGGCTTCTTTACGTAAATGTTTACCAGTAGCTTCTGGTGGTATTCACTGTGGTCAAATGCACCAATTAACTCACTTATTAGGTGAAGACGTAGTTCTTCAATTTGGTGGTGGTACAATTGGTCACCCAGATGGTATCCAAGCTGGTGCTACTGCAAACCGTGTTGCTTTAGAATGTATGGTTTTAGCTAAAAACGAAGGTCGTAACTACTTAAAAGAAGGTCCTGAAATCTTAAAAGATGCAGGTAAAAACTGTCGTCCTTTACAAGTAGCTTTAGACTTATGGAAAGCTATTACTTTCGACTATGCATCTACAGATACATTAGACTTCGAATCTACACCAACTAAATCAGCTTCTTAATTGAAACTTATTTAATTTTATTACTGAATTAAAGTATTACTTTTTAACTAAAAATTAAAGGAATTATTATGGCAAGACTATCACAAGGTTGTTTCTCTTATTTACCTGATTTATCTGACGCGCAAATTAAAAAACAAGTAGAGTATGCTATTAAACAAGGTTACTCTGTTTCTGTAGAATATACTGATGATCCTCATCCTCGTAACTGTTACTGGGAAATGTGGGGATTACCACTTTTCGACGTTCCAGATTCAGCTACAATTATGTATGAATTAGCAGAATGTCGTAAAGCTCATCCTGGTGTTTACATCAAAATGAACGCTTTCAGTAACGCTCGTAGTGTTGAAAGCTGTGTATTATCATTCATCGTTCAACGTCCAGCATTCGAACCAGGATTCTACTTAGTTCGTCAAGAAGGAAAAGGAAGAAACATTCTTTATACAATCCAATCTTATGCAGTTCAATCTGCTGGAGAAGGTTCTCGTTACTAATAAAACTAATTCAAAATATAGAATATCAAATATTCTATATTTTGAATCTCTTAATTAATTTAATATAAATTTTATAAAAATAAAACTAATATGTGCAAAACTTTAAAAGACTTAGTATTAAACCAAACATCATCAATAGACATTAAAGAATGTTATGTTGAAACAGGAATTCAAAGAATTTTAGGTAAATTAGATGAAGAATTAGTAGGTTTACAAAATGTAAAAACAAGAGTTCGTGAAATTTCTTCTGTATTATTATTTGATAGAATTCGAGAAATTCAAGAACTAGCTACTTTAAATTCAAGTTTACATATGGCCTTTACAGGTCGACCTGGTACAGGAAAAACTTCAGTTGCAGCAAAAATTGCTTTAGTTCTTAGAAATTTAGGTTATTTAACAAAAGGACATGTTTCAAATGTAACTCGTGAAGATTTAGTTGGTCAATATGTTGGTCATACAGCTCCAAAAACAAAAGAACAATTACAAAAAGCTCAAGGTGGGATTTTATTTATTGATGAAGCACATCACTTATATAAACCAAATAATGAAAGAGATTATGGTGCTGAAGCCATTGAACTTTTATTACAAGTAATGGAAAATCAAAGAGACGATCTAGTTATTGTATTTTCAGGCGGAAAAGATAAAATTGAAGGGTTTTTCAACTCAAATCCAGGTATTTCATCTCGTATTGGAAATCACGTAGATTTTCCAGATTATAAAGTAGATGATTTAACAGATATTACAAAATTCTTATTAAATAATGAATTCCGTTATAAATTTACAAATGAAGCTTTAGATATTTTAGTTTTCTATATTAAACAATTAGTTACTTTCCCGACTTTTTCAAATGTTCGAACAATTAAAGTATTTTTAAATATTTTATTATCTTACCAATCGATTCGTATTGAGAAGTTATTAACTTCAAAAGGTCAAGTAGATTATGACTCTTTAGTTACATTACAAAAAGAAGATTTTAAATATTTTACTGCTGATGATTTTATTAATATTATTGGTAGTGAAAATGTTCAACTTTATAAATTTTAATTAAATAATAAAAGTTTTTTTTTTACCGTAAATGTAATAATCATTTGTTATTACATGAAAATTATACTATTGATAAAAGATAATAAAAAAATAAAAGTATGTTATTTTTATTAGCAACACCAGAATATAATAATAGCCAATCGAATACAACAAAAGTAAAAGTCCACTTAAGAAGTGGGGTTGCTGAAATTCTTGAGAATCATCAAGATTTAATGGGAAAAGTTGAAAATAATATTGTTGAAATTGAAAGCAACTTTGAAAACAAAATTGAAAAAAGTCTTTTTGTTCTTCAAGACGCAGTTTTTGTAGTTTCTAATCAAGGTTTAGATAAAACAGCAGACAATAAAGGAACTGGTGTTTATATTTATGCTAAACGTGCAACAGAAATTAATTCCACTTTATCTATTGATGACATCTCTAAACAATTTGAATTAAAAACTCAACAGTTAGAAAGTGAACGTCAAAAAATTGCATCGGGTGCGCTTGATGCGTCAAATAAAGTTGTATCTTCTAAAATAATTATGATGGAAGATGAACTAGAATTTTTAAGAAAAGTACAATTAGTAGTAAAAGAAATAAAATCTTAAAGTATGTTAAATCTTGATGAACCATTAATTATATCAAATTCATATTTCGTTCAGAGAGATTTATATATAAAAAGTTTTGTATATTCAATAGGTGTTATTTTTTTAATTACATTTATTCGTAGTCAAGTACCTGAAATAAATCTTTTACAACTTATTCCAGGGTTTTATTTGATACTTTTATTTTTAGGGTTTATTTTTTTAGTGTTTTCTTCTGATTTATTAGTAAGAATTCCTTTAGAACTAGATAATAATAAGTCACTAGGTACTAAAACAATTATAAAGTTAGAATTTGGTATTTTAATAAAATTAAGTTTATTATTACTTTTTAGCGCTAGTTTTATTACAATAAATAATGTCTTACCAGTAAGTTTAGACTCATTTGATTCATATGGTGAAAAAACTTTAGAAAATATATGGTCATTTGATGAAGTTTTAAACTTAGAAACAAGTTTATTATTTATAATTATCATTCTATCTCAGTTACCTATATTAATAGTTTCAAATTTAGGCACAGAAAAAATAGTAAATAAACTTCCGCAGTTTTGGAAACTTCTAAGCTTTTTAATTTTCTTAATTGCTGGTTTTTTAACACCAACTATTGATGGTTATACTCAACTAAGTTTTTCGGCTTCTGCTATTTTTTTATATTTAATAATAATTAACATAATTCAAAAAAGAATAAATATTAAATTTAATGGAACATCTTCATTAGGTTTTTAAATTACTTATTAAATATATTAAAGCATATTCTATTTTTTAGAAACAAAAATGTAAATTTACGCTTACTTTATGATTAAAACTAAAAACTCATTAACAACTATTTCAACCATAGTTGCAAGTTTATTCTTTTTACTTCCTCAGCCTTCTTTAGCTTTTCCAATTTATGCACAACAAGCATATGAAAATCCTCGTGAAGCAAATGGAAGAATCGTTTGTGCAAATTGTCACTTAGCACAAAAGCCAACAGAAATTGAAGGTCCTTCATCTGTTCTACCAGATAACGTATTTGAGACAGTTGTAAAAATACCATATGATAAAACTCAAAAACAAATATTAGGAAATGGACAAAAAGGCGGTCTAAATGTTGGAGCTGTAGTTTTATTACCTGATGGATTTAAACTAGCGCCAAAAACAAGATTAGACGAAGAATTAAAAGTAAAAACAAAAGGTGTTTTTATTACTCCATATAGTCCAACAAAAGAAAATATTTTAGTTGTTGGTCCAATTAGTGGTGATAAATACGAAGAAATTACTTTCCCTTTATTATCTCCAGATCCTGCAAAAGATAAAAATGTTTTCTTTGCAAAATATCCAATATACGTAGGAGCGAATCGTGGTCGTGGTCAAGTATATCCAACTGGAGAAAAAACGAATAATAATTTATTTACATCTACGTTAAGTGGAAAAATTCAAGAAATTAAAGTAAACGGAAAAGATTTAGAAATTACTGTTTTAGCTAGTAATGGCGAAACAAAAACACAATCGATTCCTAAAGATGTTGATTTAATTGTTAAAGAAAATCAAGTAATTAAAATTGATCAAGCTTTAACAACAAATCCAAACGTAGGTGGTTTTGGGCAAACAGAAACTGAAATTGTTTTACAAGATCCATCTCGTATCTATGGATTCTTAGCTTTTTGTGTCTCTGTTATTATCACTCAATCAATGTTTGTTTTCAAGAAAAAACAATTCGAAAAAGTACAAATTGCAGAATTAGATTTTTAAATTTATTAAAAACTTAAAATATAGAGAAACCTTAATGTTTCTCTATACTTTTTAATTACTTTATATTAAGAACTATGGTCATGTTTTTGTTATTCACCAGATTTTGTTTCACCTACGATAAATTTACAAAAACGACTTATTTGAATGTTTTCTCCTAATAAAGATACATGACTTTTAATATAATCTTCAACAGTTAAGTTCGGGTCACGAATATAAGCTTGATTAAGTAGGGTATAAGCTTTAAGATTTTTTTCTACACGTCCTTTTAAAATAGATTCTTTAATATTTTCTGGTTTTGATTTTAAATCATCACGTTCTGCTTCAATTCTTGTTTCTGATAAGATAATTTCTTCCGGAATATCTTTTGTCGATATGTAATTTACTGAACTTGAAGCAACAATTTGCATTGCGAGATTTTTGGCTAAATTTTGAAATTCAATTCTACGTGCAACGAAGTCCGTTTCACAATTTAATTCTAATAAAATTCCAATTTTATTACCTGTATGAACATAACTACTAATAATACCTTGTTTAGTACTTCTTGATAGTTTTTTATCAGCAGAAGCTAATCCTTTTTGTCTTAGAAAAGCAACTGCTTTTTCAAAATCACCTTTATGTTCAATCAGAGCATTTTTACAGTTTAACATTCCTGCTCCTGTTTTTTCACGAAGTTCTTTAATTTGTTCAGAAGTAATATTCATAAATTTATATTTTTTAATTTTTTAGTTTGATTTAACTAATTAGAAGCAAAAATTTTATTTTTTGCATATAATGTGTGATATTTCTTAATAATAATAATTATATATTATTTACCTATAAGAGAGTCAATAGCAAAAATTAACAACTTATAGTTTTATTTTTTAAGTTAATATTTTTTACATGAAAAAAACTTTATCTATTACTGTTTATAATGAATCCGGTGTACTTACGAGAATATCTACTGTTTTTTCTAGTAGAGGATTTAACATTGAAAGTATCGCTGTTGGTCCAACAGAAAACTTAGGTATTTCTAAAATTATAATTGTTTTACCTGGTGATGATCAAACAATTGAACAAATTACAAAACAATTAAATAAATTAATTCAAGTTTTAGAAGTAAAAGATATTTCAAATAGACCATGTGTAGAACGCGAATTAATGTTAATAAAAGTAAAGGTTTCACCTTCGAATCGTTCAGAAATTTTAGATATTGTTCAAATTTTTCGTTCAAAAGTAGTAGATATTTCTGAAATGTCAATTACAATCGAAGTTACTGGTGACCCTGGAAAAATTATTACGATTCAAAAATTATTAAAAAAACATACTATAATTGAAATAGTTAGAACAGGAAAAATTTCATTAGAACGAGAACTTGGAATTAATACTGAATATCTAAAAAATATATAATTGGGGACGGAGGGACTTGAACCCTCACGACCAATATAAGTCAACAGATTTTAAGTCTGTTGTGTCTACCATTCCACCACGTCCCCTTTTTTCAGACAGTACCCAGATTTGAACTGGGGAATAAAGGATTTGCAATCCACCGCCTTACCTCTTGGCTATACTGCCTTCGATACGATATAAGTTATATATATATATATAATTTGAAATAAATCAAATTAATAATATTACTATAATAAAATTATAACTTTATTTATAAAAACTAATAATTTAAAGATTATTATTTTTTTATTTTAATCATTTTAGAAATTATAATTATGTCAACTACAACAAAGAAAAATATTGAAGCTAAATCTGATTTTAAAGAAACATTATTAACACCAAGATTCTATACGACTAATTTTAAAGAAATTTCTGAACTAGATATTAGTTCAAATAGAAAAGAAATTGAAGCAATTGTTGAAGAATTTCGTATTGACTATAATCGTGATCATTTTATTCGCGATAAAGAATTTTTAAACACTTGGGATTTTTTTGATGAAAAAACAAGAAATATTTTTATTGAGTTTTTAGAAAGATCATGTACAGCAGAGTTTTCTGGTTTTTTACTTTATAAAGAAATTTCTAGAAACTTAAAGAAAGAAAATCCACTTTTAGCTGAAGGATTTTCATTTATGTCACGTGATGAAGCTCGTCATGCAGGTTTTCTTAATAAAGCAATGAGTGACTTTAATGTCTCATTAGATTTAGGGTTTTTAACAAAAACAAGAAAATACACGTTTTTTGCACCAAAATTTATTTTCTATGCAACATATTTATCAGAAAAGATTGGATATTGGAGATACATTACAATTTATCGTCATTTAGAAAAAAATCCAAGTTATCGAGTTTATCCTATTTTTAGATTTTTTGAAAGCTGGTGTCAAGATGAAAATCGTCATGGTGATTTTTTTGCTGCATTAATTAAATCTCAAAAAGAATTATTAACAACATTTGAATCAAAACAATGGTGCAAATTTTTCTTACTTTCAGTTTTCGCAACAATGTATTTAAATGATTTACAAAGAAGTGATTTTTATTCAACAATTGGTTTAGATGCTCGTCAGTTTGATAAACATGTTATTCGTAAAACAAATCAAAGTTCAGCAGCACTATTTCCTGTAGTTCTAGACGTAGATAATCCTAAATTTTTTGAATTATTAGAAAATTGTGCTAGTTCAAATCAACAATTAATTGATTTAGAAAAAACTGAAGAACAAAATTTCTTTACTAGTATTAAAAAATTACCATGTTATTTCAATATTGCGTCTACTCTTTTACAAATATTTTTAATGCCATCTGTTGATAGTAAGCTTATTTAAAATTAAAAACTTTAAAACATTCCATTAAACACTAAATCACTTTACTATTTTTTTAATACATATTAAAATTATCTTATAGTATAATTTTAATATGTATTAAATTATGAAACTTAAAACTCGTAAATCTGCAGCCAAAAGAATTAAAATTAAGAAAAATAATTTGGCTAGAAAAAAAGCTTACAAAGGGCATTTATTAAGACGTAAAAACTCAAAAAGATTACGTCGTTTATCTGAAGCAAGTCAAATTCATTGTTCGGATATGCAAACTTTTGCCAAAATGCTTCCTTATGCATAACAATTTTTTAAATAGAAATTTTATTATAAAGTAATATGGTTCGAGTAACACGTGGAAATGTTGCTGCTAAAAGACGTAAAAAGTACTTAACGCTTGCAAAAGGTTATGTTGGTTCTAATTCACGTCTCTCAACAATGGCAGGTGAACAGGTAGTTCAAAGTTTAAACTTTGCTTATATTGGAAGAAGATTAAAAAAAAGAAATTTTAGACGTATTTGGATATATCGAATTAATGCAGCTAGTCGTGCACGTCAAAATATTTATTCTAAATTCATTGGGTCTTTAAGAAATATTGATATCTTTTTAGATAGAAAAATATTAGCATTTTTAGCTTTTACAGATATCTCAGCTTTTAATGTAATTGAACGAGAGTCTAGAAAATCTAAAATTTTAACAAAGTCGTAAAACTTTGAATTAAAAAACAAAAACATATATATAGTTATTTATAGAAAAACATATATATGTTCGCTGGTGTAGCTCAATTGGTAGAGCGCCTGACTTGTAATCAGGAGGTTAAGAGTTCAATTCTCTTCACTAGCTTTATTTTTCTTTCTTTAATATATATATATACGTTTATAGGAAATAAAAAAATTCTTAAATAAATAGTAAAATAATATTGAATTATAATAAGGTTAAAACTATAATATGTTTAAACATATTTCAATATTTACGTATTAATACATATATTCAATATAAACTGTATGGAAACAATATTACTTAGCAAATTGCCTGGAGTTTTTGCTGTTTTTGGACCACTTGCCGATGTTATGCCAGTAATTCCTGTATTATTCTTTTTATTAGCATTTGTTTGGCAAGCAAGTGTTGGGTTTAGATAAGGTAATAATTTTGTAAAATAAATTAAAAAATTTTAAAATAATGGTAGAGCCACTTTTATCGGGAATTGTTTTAGGACTTATGGCTGTAACGCTTTTAGGTCTTTTTGTAGCTGCATATTTACAGTTCAAACGTGGAAATGAATTAGAATTAAATTAAATTAAATTAAACTTATTAGTTCTTAAATTTAAGAACTAATAAGTATTACCAACTTGATTTTGTTACACCTGGTAAAAGACATTCATGAGACATTTCTCTAACCACGTTACGACATAATCCAAAAAATCTAAAAAAACCACGTGGACGACCTGTTTTCCAACATCTATTTCTTAGTCTGATTCTTGAACTATTTCTAGGTAATTTTTGAATTTTTTCATTGATTTCAAAAATTTGTTCTAGAGAGTTTGCACTTTTTAATTCTTTTAAAAGATTTTTACGTTTTTCAGAATATTTTACTATTAACTTTTTGCGTTTTAATTCACGCTCAAGCATACTTTTTTTTGCCATATTGTCTATTGATATAATTAATATCTATAGACAATATAACAAAAATTAAAGTTTTAACCAAATTTTCCTAAAGTTGAAGCAATAACAAATGGAGCATATGTAAATATGTATCCAATTGTAAAATGAGCTAAACCTACTAAACGAGCTTGAACAATTGATAATGCAACTGGTTTATCTTTCCAACGAATTAAATTCGCAAGAGGAGTACGTTCATGTGCCCAAACAATTGTTTCAATTAATTCTTGCCAGTATCCACGCCATGAAATTAAGAACATAAATCCAGTAGCCCAAACTAAATGTCCAAATAAGAACATCCAAGCCCAAACAGATAAGTTATTCATTCCTAAAGGGTTATAACCATTAATTAATGGAGAAGAGTTTAACCATAAATAATCTCGTAACCAACCCATAATATAATTTGAAGACTCATCAAATTGTGCAGGATTTCCTAACCATAATGTAATATGTTTCCAATGCCAATAGAAAGTTGTCCATCCAATTGTATTTAACATCCAGAACATTGATAAATAGAATGCATCCCAAGCAGAAATATCACAAGTACCACCACGTCCAGGACCGTCACATGGGAAACTATAACCAAAGTCTTTTTTATCCGGCATTAATTTAGATCCACGTGCATCTAAGGCACCTTTAACTAAAATTAATGTTGTTGTATGTAATCCTAAAGCAATAGCGTGATGAACTAAAAAGTCTCCAGGACCTACAGTTAAGAATAAAGAATTTTTTCCACTGTTAATAGCTTCTAACCAATTTGGTAACCATAATTGTTGACTTGCTACTGTTGCAGAACTTGTTGTTGATGATAATAATGTATCAAAACCATATAATGTTTTCCCAGAAGCTGCTTGAATCCATTGTGCAAAAACTGGTTCTACTAAAATTTGTTTTTCAGGTTGACCAAATGCAACAACAACGTCATTGTGAACATATAATCCTAATGTATGGAACCCTAAGAATAAAGATACCCAACTTAAATGAGAAATTATTGCTTCTTTATGATCTAACATTCTAGCTAGAACATTATTTTTATTTAATTCAGGATCATAATCACGAACAAAGAAAATTGCACCATGAGCAAAAGCACCAACCATTAAAAATCCTGCAATATATTGATGATGCGTGTATAACGCAGCTTCTGTTGCATAATCTCTTGATAAAAACGCATAAGGATTTAATGCGTAAATATGTTGAGCAGCTAAAGAAGTAACAACACCTAAAGCAGCTAAGGCTAATCCTAATTGCATATGTAAAGAATTAGTAATTGTATCATATAAACCAGTGTGACCTTTTCCTAATCTTCCTCCTGGTGGTCTATGTGCATCTAAAATTTCTTTCATACTATGCCCAATACCAAAATTAGTACGGTACATATGTCCCGCAATAATAAATAATACTGCAATTGCTAAGTGATGATGTGCAATATCTGTTAACCAAAGTGATTGTGTTTGAGGATGGAAACCACCTTTAAATGTTAAAATAGCACTTCCTGCACCAGTAACAGTATTATATATATGATTTGCTGTATCAGGATTTTCAGCATACACAGACCAATTTCCTGTAAAGAAAGGTGTTAATCCTGCTGGATGTGGAAGAACAGTTAAAAAGTTATCCCAACCAACATGTACTCCTCTTGATTCTGGAATTGCTACGTGTACTAAATGCCCAGTCCATGCTAAAGAACTAACTCCAAATAAACCAGATAAATGATGATTTAATCTTGATTCATTATTTTTAAACCAAGCTACACTAGGTTTAAATTGTGGTTGTAAATGTAACCAACCAGCTTGTAATAATAATAAAGAAACAATTAGTAAGAAAACAGAAGCAACATATAAGTCTTGATTTGTTCTCATACCAATTGTATACCACCATTGATATACTCCAGATAAAGCAATGTTTACTGGATAAATAACTCCACCTCTAGTAAAAGCTTTTAAAGCTGTTTCACCAAAATGTGGATCCCAAATACCATGAGCAATTGGTTTTACTTTTAACGGATTTAAAATCCATTGTTCAAAATTTCCTTGCCATGCTACGTGAAATAAATTACCAGATGTCCAAAGAAAAATAATTGCAAGGTGACCAAAATGAGAAGCAAATATTTTTTGATATAATGCCTCTTCTGTAACATCATCATGACTTTCTAAATCATGAGCTGTTGCAATACTATACCATATACGGCGTGTAGTCGGGTCTTCACTTAATACCTGACTAAACTTAGGGAATCTTGTTGCCATTGATAAAACTCCTTTACGTTTTATAATTAATTTTATTTTAAAATTTAATAATTAATAGAAATATTTTATTTCTTTTTAACTTACTGAAATAATTCTTGCAAGGAAGAAGGCCCAAGTAGTACCTATACCTCCTAATAAGTAATGAGCTAAACCAACTGCTCTACCTTGTGTAATACTTAACGCACGAGGTTGAATTGCTGGTGCAACTTTTAATTTATTATGAGCCCAAACAATAGATTCAATTAATTCTTGCCAATAACCACGTCCACTAAATAAGAACATTAAACTAAATGCCCAAATAAAATGTGCACCTAAGAAAATTAAACCATAAGCAGATAATGCAGATCCATATGATTGAATAACTTGTGATGCTTGTGACCAAAGGAAATCTCTTAGCCAACCATTAATTGTTGTAGCTGAATTTGCAAAGTTTCCACCTGTAATATGAGATATTGCACCTTGTGGTGTAACTGAACCCCAGATATCCGATTGCATTTTCCAGCTAAAGTGGAAAATAACTACAGAAATTGAGTTATACATCCAGAATAATCCAAGGAATACGTGATCCCATCCAGAAACTTGACAAGTACCACCACGTCCAGGACCATCACATGGGAATCTAAATCCTAAGTTTGATTTATCAGGAATTAAGCGAGAATTTCTTGCATATAAAAGACCTTTAAATAATATTAATGCTGTTACATGAATAGTAAATGCATGAATATGATGAACCATAAAGTCAGCTGTTCCTAAATTCATTGGAACAAGTGCTACTTTAGAACCTAAGATAACAGGATCACCTCCAAAAATATAACTAGCAGTTGTAAGAGCATTTGGTGATGTTGTTGAAGGAGCGGCAGTATGTAATCCTTGAATCCATTGAGCAAAAACTGGTTGTAAAGAAATTGCTTTATCAGAGAACATATCTTGTGGACGTCCTAGAGCTTGCATAGTATCGTTATGAATGTATAATCCAAAGCTATGGAAACCTAAGAAAATACAAACCCAATTTAAATGAGAAATAATAGCGTCACGATGACGAATTACTCTATCTAATAAATTGTTGTAATTTTGTGTAGCGTCATAATCACGTACCATAAAGATCGAACCATGTGCACCAGCACCAACAATACAGAATGCTCCAATCCACATATGATGAGTAAATAATGATAGCTGAGTTGGATAATCGATTGCTATGTATGGATATGGTGGCATAGCATACATATGGTGAGCAATAATAATAGTTAAAGAACCTAACATAGCTAAGTTAATAGCTAATTGTGCATGCCAAGATGTTGTTAGCACTTCATATAAACCTTTATGACCTGCTCCAGTAAATGGACCTTTATGTGTTTCTAAAATTTCTTTTATACTATGTCCAATACCAAAATTAGTACGGTACATATGTCCCGCAATAATAAATAATACTGCAATTGCTAAATGATGATGTGCCACATCTGTTAACCATAAACTTGCAGTAGTTGGATTTAATCCACCTTTAAAAGTTAATATATCTGAATAAACAGACCAATTACCTGAGAAAAATGGTAATAATCCTTGTTTAAAGCTTGGATATAAATTACCAATAAATTCACGATTTAATAATAATTCGTGAGGATCTGGAAGATCCTTTGGATCCATTCCTGAATCTAATAATTTATTAATTGGATTACCAATATGAATTTGATGTCCAGCCCAAGATAATGATCCTAAACCTAATAAACCAGATAAATGATGGTTTAACATAGATTCTGCGTTTTGGAACCATTCTAATTTAGGTGCTGATTTATGATAATGGAACCAACCTGCAAAAAGCATTAAACCTGACATTGCAAGACTTCCAAGAGCAATACAATATAATTGTTGTTGCGTAGTTACACCCTCTGCACGCCAAATTTGGAAAAATCCAGAAGTAATTTGAATACCTTGGAAGTTACCACCTACATCAGCGTTTAAAATTTCTTGTCCAACAATAGGATATACCGATTGTGCACTAGGTTTAATTTGTAAAGGATTCATTAACCATGCAGTATAGTTTGAAAAATATGCACCATGGAAATGCATACCGCTTAACCATAAGAAAATTATTGAAAGTTGACCAAAGTGAGCACTAAAAATTTTTCTTGAAATTTCTTCTAAAGATTTAGTTTGAGAATCAAAATCATGAGCATCGGCATGTAAATTCCAAATCCAAGTTGTTGTTTTTGGACCTTTTGCTAATGTTCTTGAAAAATGACCAGGTTTTGCCCATTTTTCAAAACTTGTTTCAACTACATCTAAATCAACAAGTACTTGCGCTTTTTTACTTAATTTCGCATCTTGTTTTTGTGGAGTTGTAATCATATATTAAACTACCTAAAATTACTTACTAATTAACAATTTAACCACATTTTGGATTCATGTTTAAAATGAGGTTTTTTAACTAACTTAAAAATTATTATAGAAAAAATAAAAAAGACAAAACTTTAGTTTATTTTTGTTATTGCCAATTTTATTTTTTAATTATATACTATTTGAACATGGGTCGGTGCCCGAGTGGTTAAAGGGGATGGATTGTAAATCCATTGACTACCGTCTACAAAGGTTCAAATCCTTTTCGACCCATTTTTAATTAACTTCTAATCCTAACATTTGAGAATTACTACGTCCTGGTGCAACCATAGGATAACAATTTTCATTTTCAACAACATTAACATCAATTAGATAGGCTTGATTAGTATTATTATTATGTTTTAGGATAAAATCTTTTAATTCTTCAAAAGTTTCAATTCTAACACCTAAAATACCATATGCATTTGCAACCGCAGCAAAGTTAGGCATTCCGTTTCTCATATAGGAATTAGAAAAACGATTTCCATAAAACGATTCTTGCCATTGTCTTACCATACCTTGCCATCCATTATTAACAATAAAAATTTTTATACCTAGACTATATTGAAAAATAGTAGATAACTCTTGAATACTCATTTGAAAACTAGAATCACCACTAATACAGATTACATCATAATCCGGATTAGCAACTTTTACTCCAATAGCTGAAGGTAAACCGAATCCCATAGTTCCTAATCCCGAACTAGAAATCCACTTTTTAGGTTGACAATTTATTAATTGTGCTGACCACATTTGATGTTGTCCTACATCTGTAGTAAAGAAAGCCGTTTTATTTGTTTGTCCTAATAAATAAATAGTTTCTTGAGGCGATAATGTTTTAGTTTTATAACTTGTTAACATTAACGGATACGAATCTTTCCACTTATAAATTCTTTTTAACCAAGACTTCGTTTGGTTTAAATCAACATTTAAATTTTTACGTACTTTTTTTAAAACCTCTATTAGAACTTTACGAACGTCACCAATAATTGCAAGTTGAGGACATCTATTTTTTGAAACTTCTGCTGGATCAATATCTACATGAAGAACTTCTGCATTAGAAGCAAATTCTTCTAGTTTTCCTGTTACACGATCATCAAATCGAGATCCTAATGCAATTAATAAATCACATTCACTCACGGCAAAATTAGCATAAGCTGCTCCGTGCATACCTAACATTCCAAGACCTAAATGATCGGTATCATTATAACTACTTTTACCCATTAATGTTGTTGTAACAGGAATTTGAAATAATTTTGCAAATTGATGAATTACTTTAAAACTATTAGATCGAATAATGCCTCCACCTAAATAGAATAAAGGTTGATATGCTTGTGTAAAATATGTAATAAAGTTATTTAGAGTTTCATAATTTGTTAAATGTTCAGTGCGATAATTATTTAAACTAAATAAATTTTTAATTTTTGGATAAGAATATTCTTCTGTTTCTTCTAATCCAACATCTTTAGGTATATCAATTAAAACAGGTCCTGGTCTACCGTTTTGTGCTAAAAAAAAGGCTTCTGCAATAATTTTAGGTAACAAACGTGTATCACGAACTGTATAAGAATGTTTTACAATTGGAAGTGTTATTCCAAAAATATCCGTTTCTTGAAATGCATCTGTTCCAATAAATGATCTTCCTACTTGACCGGTAATAATTACCATTGGAATTGAATCCATTCTAGCATTTGCAATTCCTGTAACTAAATTTGTTGCACCAGGACCTGAGGTTGCAAAACAAACCCCTACTTTATTTGTTGTTCTTGCATAGGCATCAGCAGCATGAGCTGCACTTTGTTCATGTCTAACTAAAATATGTTTAATTAAATTAGCTTTTTCCCAATGATATAACTCGTCATAGATCGGTAAAATAGCACCACCAGGATAACCAAAAATATGCTCTACACCATTTTGTATTAGACTATCAATTAAAACGTATGCTCCAGTTCTTAAACAACTATTTTTAAAATTCATATTTTTTTTAATTTTTTAACTGCACTTAAAAATTATAATTGCAGAACTTAATCTATATTATAAAGAATTACTTTATATTTTGTCTATTTATTTTACTTAGATAAATAAATTATTTAAATAAAACAAACTTGTTTCTTACGATGTTATTGAATATAATAATAGGTATTTATTAAAATAATAATGTTAAAAATTATGGATGATAAAACTAAAACTAGTAAAAAAATTGTTGGAATAGATTTAGGTACAACAAACTCTGTAGTATCTGTTCTAGAAGGATCAAATCCTAATGTAATTCCAAATTCGGAAGGAGGTCGTACAACACCATCAGTTGTTGCTTATACTCAGAATGGAGAAATTATTGTTGGACAATTAGCAAAACGTCAAGCTGTTATTAATCCAGAAAATACTTTTTATTCTGTAAAACGTTTTATTGGTTCTCAATTTGATGAAATTCAGGGAGAGACTAATCGTATATCTTATAAAGTAAAAAAAGATGATAATGGGAAAGTTAAAATATATTCTCCTATTGTTAATAAATATTTCAGTCCTGAAGAAATTTCTGCTTCTGTATTAAAAAAATTAGTAAATGATGCAAGTAGATTTTTAAAAGAAACAATTACACAAGCCATTATAACGGTTCCTGCATATTTTAACGATTCTCAGAGATTAGCTACAAAAGATGCAGGAACAATAGCTGGTTTAGAAGTATTACGAATTTTAAATGAACCAACTGCAGCTGCCCTAGCTTATGGTTTAAATAAAAAGAAAAACGAAGTTGTTTTAATATTTGATTTAGGTGGTGGTACTTTTGATGTTTCTATTTTAGAAGTAGGAGATGAAGTTTTTGAAGTATTATCTACATCAGGTGATACTCATTTAGGAGGTGATGATTTTGATCAAGTAATCGTTAACTATGTCATTGAAAATTTTAAGAAAACAGAAGGTATTGATTTATATAAAGAAAAACAAGCTTTACAAAGAATTATTGAAGCTTCAGAAAAAACAAAAATTGAACTTTCAAATTTACAATCTACTCAAATAAGTCTTCCATTTATTTATATTGATGGACAAACTCCAAAAAATATTGATATGCAATTTGATAGATCGAAATTCGAAGAACTAAGTAAAAAATTATTAGAAAGATGTAAGAGTCCGGTTGAAAAAGCATTACAAGATGCTAAATTATCAAAATCTGAAATTGATCAAGTTATTTTAGTTGGTGGATCTACTCGTATACCTGCTGTTAGAAACTTATTAAAAGACTTATTAGGAAAACCACTAAATGAAACAGTAAATCCAGATGAAGTTGTTGCCATGGGAGCTGCTGTTCAAGCGGGTATTATTGCAGGTGAAATTACAGACTTAATTTTATTAGACGTTACACCACTATCCTTAGGTGTTGAGACAATGGGTGGTTTAATGACAACAATTATTAATCGAAATGCATCAATTCCTGTTAAACAGTCCGAAGTCTTTTCTACAGGTTCAGACTTCCAAGATACAGTAGATATTCATGTTTTACAAGGAGAAAGACAATTTGCAAAAGATAATAAAAGCTTAGGTATTTTTAAACTAAAAGGAATTCCTTCTGCACCTCGTGGAGTACCTAAAATTAATGTTACTTTCCAATTAGATGTAAATGGTTTACTTGCGGTTTCTGCACGTGAAGAACAATCTGGTCAAGAACAATCAATTAAAATTGAAGGTGCTTCTACATTAGGACGTGAGGAAGTAGCTAAAATGATTCAAGATGCGGAACAAAATGCTGCGTTAGATAAATCAAAACGTTCATTAGTCAACATTACTTATGAATTAGATAATTTAATTAATAAAGCTGAAAAATTTATTGAAAGTTCAGTTTTAGATAATCGTGATTCTAAAAAATATTTTAGTGAAATTTTAAAAAGTGTAAAAACTAATTACAAGAAAAATAACTTTAAAGAAATTGATTCAACAAATTTACAAAATCTAACTAAAGCTTATAGTTATCTAATTGTAGACTATTCTAAATACTTAATGACAGACTCGTCTAAAGGTAACAATAATAATCAATCAAACAAAGGAGTTGTAATTGACGTTACGGAAGAATAAATAAAAATCAACTTATTTATTCTTCTCTTAAAGGAGA
>JACCEC010622156.1_pt1 | contig 65299 bp, 68 predicted proteins | sample 7450121 | NCBI WGS metagenome assembly JACCEC01 (sample SAMN15323455, study PRJNA562643) | freshwater metagenome | isolation source: river surface water | place: USA:Blue River Watershed | collected 2017-08-18
GGAATCTACAATGTTGCAGCAGCACAGGCACAGGCAGCAAAGTATGGTCGCAGAGATGCAGACATTCACTATGGAACAAACCCATGCTCAGAGATTATTCTCCGTCCTTATCAGTTTTGTAATCTTTCAGAAGTCGTACTACGTGAAAAGGACACAGTTGAAGATGTATCAAATAAAGTACGCCTTGCAACAATTCTTGGAACATGGCAAGCAACACTAACAGACTTTAAGTATCTACGTAAGATCTGGAAGGACAATACAGAAGAAGAGCGTCTACTAGGAGTTTCTCTAACAGGACAATTTGGACATAAGTTCTTTTCTGGAAAGCAGGGACTAGACAAGTTAGAAACAACTTTAACAGGACTTCGTGAGTACGCTAGAACAATTAATACAGAAGAGGCTGGGAAAATTGGGATTCCTGAGTCTGCAGCTATTACATGCGTAAAGCCTTCTGGAACAGTATCTCAATTGGTCGGGGTATCTTCAGGAATGCATCCATGGCATTCACAGTATTACATTCGTACAGTTCGTGGCTCAAAGGGAGATCCAATTTCTACATTTTTGAAGGAAGTCGGTATTCCAGTTGAAGATGATGTAATGAAGCCAAACGATACATACGTATTTTCATTTCCAGTAAAAGCACCAGAAGGTGCAATTGTTAGAAATGATCTAACAGCACTAGACCACCTTAACACTTGGTTAGTTTATCAACGTGCATGGTGTGAGCACAAGCCTTCAATCACAGTATCTGTAAAAGAAGAGGAGTGGATGGAAGTTGGTGCATGGGTATACAAGCATTTTGATGAAGTTTCAGGAATTTCATTCTTGCCTCATTCAGATCACTCATACAAGCAAGCTCCTTATCAAGAAGTAAGCAAAGAAGAATATGAAGATTTGCTTTCAAAGATGCCAAAGAGTATTCGCTGGGAAGATTTATCCTTCTATGAAACAGAAGATGGAACTTCAACAAATGCTACTCTTGCATGCACATCAGATGGCAACTGTGAGATAGTAGACATATCTGCCTAATGTGGTAGAATTATAGTATTGGGGACTTCCCCAAAATTCTGGGCACCCCGCCCAAAATGGAGATGATAAAATGGCTAAATTCGATAAAGCGGATTTAAACAAAGACGGAAAGGTAACAATGACAGAACAGATCTTAGCAGCGCTTGGAACATATGCTCGTGCATTTCTTTCAGCAGCAATTGCTTTGTACATGACTGGCAATACAAACCCAAAGGACCTTCTTCTAGGTGGAGTTGCAGCAGTTGCACCAGTAATCCTTAAGGCCCTAAGCCCAAGTAACCAAGAGTTTGGTTTCAAGGCTCCAAAGTAAAACTTAATACGAATTAGGGACGCTCCTGTGCTAAAATGAGTACAGGAGTTTTCCTATTTTAGGAGATATATGTCAGCGCAAAAGAATTTTGAAATAGACCAAAATACTACATTTTCATTTATTGTTGAATACAAGGACAGTAATGGAAATCCTATAGCGCTAACCTCAGCATCTGCAAAAATGCAGGTTAGAGACACAAAAGGCGGATCAAAATTAGCCTTTACCCTATCTTCACCAACAAGCGGAATTGTAATAGACCAACCAGCTGGAAAGCTAACAGTTACAATGTCTGCAAATCAAACAAATAGTTTATTCTATCCAAAATCTTCTTACGACATTATGGTAACAGACTCTAATGGAAACAGAATGAAGCTTTTAGAAGGCTATATAACTTTAAGTAGGTCGGTGACAATATGAGCAATGAAAGAGTAATAGTAACCGAAGTTAGAAATGATGTTGTCATATCCTCACCTGGCCCACAAGGTCCAAGAGGAAAAACAATCCTTAATGGCACTGGAGCTCCATCAAACAATATAGGCCTTGAGGGAGATTTTTATTACGATAAGCAAACAACAAGATTCTATGGACCAAAGCCAAACGACTTAACATGGGAAGGTGCCAATAATTACCTTTTAAGCACTGGAACCCTTACTTATCCATGGAACATTAATCAAGTTACTGGCCCAACAAATGGGATATATTCGCTTCAGATAACTCACAACCTAGGATACAACCCAAATGTTACAGTTAAAAACAGCGCAGGCGACATATTAGAAACAGGAATAGACTATAATAGTATTAACCAAATTACACTGACGATGGCACAACCATTTTCAGGGACAGCGTACCTGTCCTAAAGGAGAGTAAACATGGCAAGATTATTTGTAACCAACATTGACCTCAACAAGAATGAGCTGCTCAATGCAAGAATTCAGAATTTAAGTTCAGCACCATCCAACCCAGTACTAGGTCAGATTTACTATGACTCATCAAACAACACAATGTACTACTACAATGGACTCACCTCTCCTAATGGTCCATGGATGCCAATGTCTGGCTCAACAGAAGTTATTCAAGACATACTTGGCAGTGCAATTGTTGGCGGAGTTGGTTTAACATCAACATACAGCGATTCTGCTGGAACAGTAACAATTGATCTTGATAATACAGCAGTAACAGCTGGCTCATATGGATCAACAACAAAGATCCCAACATTTACAGTAGATGCACAGGGTCGTTTAACTGCTGCAAGCGAAGCAGATGTTGCAACAACATTAACTGTATCAGGCGATGGTGCAGATTCAACTTCAATTAATTTACTAACAGAAACATTAGAGGTTAATGGCGGAGAAGGAATTGATGTTCTTGTAACAGACAACACAATTACAATATCAGCAGAAGACGCAACTTCAGCAAATAAAGGTGTTGCAAGTTTTGATGCAACAGACTTTACAGTAACACAAGGTGCAGTAACATTAAATGCTGAGCGTGTACAAGATATTGTTTCTTCACAAATTGTTGCAGGCGAAGGCATTGATGTAACATATGATGACAACGCAGGAACATTAACAGTAGATGCAGAAATTGCAACAACTACAAATCGTGGTGTTGCTTCATTTAATACAAATGATTTTACCGTTACAGACGGCGCAGTAGAAATAAAGAATGTAACCCTTGGAACACAAACAACTGGTGATTATGTTGCTAACATTCAAGGAACAGCAAATGAAGTAACCGTATCCCCTACATCAGGAGAAGGCAGCTCAGTAACAATTGGTTTGCCAGATGATGTAAGCATTACTAATAATTTAACAGTAGGCGGAGATTTAAATGTAGCAGGAACAATTAATTCTGTAAATACAACACAGGTTAATATAGTTGATAATAAGATTAATCTTAATACTGACTTTACAGGAGCCCCTTCAGCAGACGCTGGAATTCGTGTAGAGCGTGGAGATGAAGCTGATACAGAAATCCTATGGAATGAAGCTTCTGACAAGTGGACATTAACAAATGATGGAACTAACTATCATGCAATTGCAAGAAAGTATGCAGCAGATTTAGCAAATCCATCTAACCTAACAGCTCTTCAAGTAAACCATAATTTGGGATCACTAGATGTAACTGTTCAAGTCTTTGAAACAGCTGGATCAAAAGCTCTTGTTGAAACAGACGTAGAGCGTACATCTGCAGACGCAATAACATTAAGATTTGCAACAGCACCAGCTAGTGGAGCATATAGAGTCGTAATTACTGGATAAGGGAGGCTTAAGTGTCTGTAAAAAGATTAGTACCCCTTAATGCAGCAGAACTTGCACAAGATCCAGCTACAGGTAGACCTGGAGATATTTACTACAATACAGTAGATCAGCAACTTAAAGTATTTACTGGCGTAGAATGGATTGCTGTAGGATCAGCTTCTGAAACATATATACTAGAAAATCATATTCACACATACGATGGAGATATTCATACAGTGTATGCTGGTGCATATAATCCATCTCTTACAATATTTGACGGTGGAACTTCAGCTTCTCAATATGATGAAACAAAAGATATTGATGCAGGTGCATTATGACAGTAAATAGTTCCGTAAAACATAAAAGAGGAACTTCTGCACAATGGGCAGTAGCTACATATGTTTTAAAAGATGGCGAACTTGGAATAGATACAACTCTTAGTAAGATTAAGATTGGTAATGGCGTATCTTTGTGGCCAGCCCTTCCATTTGTAACAGCAGAAACTACAGGCGCAACAGGACCTACAGGACCCACAGGTGCAACAGGACCTACTGGTGCAACAGGACCTACAGGACCTACAGGCGCAACAGGACCTACTGGTGCAACAGGTGCAACAGGTGCAGAAAGTACAATACCAGGACCAACAGGTGCAGCAAGTACAGTCCCTGGTCCTACTGGACCTACAGGACCTACAGGCGCAACAGGACCTACTGGTGCAACAGGTGCAACAGGTGCAGACAGTACAGTACCTGGTCCTACTGGTCCAACAGGTGCAGACAGTACAGTACCTGGTCCTACTGGTCCAACAGGTGCAACAGGACCTACAGGCGCAAACGGTATTGATGGTGCAACAGGCTCAACAGGTCCTACTGGACCTACAGGACCTACAGGCGCAACAGGTGCAGATGGGGCACATGGTATTGATGGCGCAACAGGACCTACAGGACCTACAGGCGCAACAGGATCAACAGGACCGACTGGACCCACAGTAGATGCACCTCTTACATTAACTCAGTCTTCAAATGATGCAAATTATCCATTAACAATATCTTCTGCAAATCAACAAGGCGGAGGTACAGGATTTTCTGATGTTTTAAAGATTGTTAACTCTAAATCAGGCGCAACAAATATAAATAAACACTTTAGAATAACAGACTCTGGCTCTCTTGAATTAGTTAATAGTGCTTATACAGCAGGAATATTTACTGTCAGTGATATTGGAAATGTTTATACTGCAGGAGCCATTAATTCTGCTACTATTGGAGACACTGGATGGAATACAGTTCCAGGGTTTAATAATAACTTTACATCAGGTGGAAGTGCTCCAGCATATAGAAGAATAAATAATGTGGTTTACATGCGTGGTAACTTAAATGGCGGAACAGGAAATACAACAGCTTTTACATTACAAGCAGGATATAGACCATCTACAGATATGGTAATTGCAGCACAACAATTAGGTACAGCAAACATAAACTATGTTACTGTTTACACAGACGGACGTGTTGTTCCAAACGCCAGTTCAACATGGCTAACAGGAGTAAATTTCCCAATTGGGTAATAGGAGGCAATTATGGCAATTAGAGTACAGCTAAGAAGAGACACTTCTTCTAATTGGTCTACCAATAATCCAATTTTACAAGTTGGAGAATTTGGCTTTGACACAACTGTAAATCGCTTTAAGGTTGGTATTGCCTCAAATGAAACCTCAAGATGGAATGCACTTCCGTACTTAAATGTAATTCCAAGCGAACTTAAAGAGCTAGCCCAAGACTTTGTTGAAGAAGCAATTACGGCGGGAACTGGTATAGCTAAATCTTATAACGATACCGCAAACACATTAACAATAGCTGTAGATAGTACAATTGCAAATAAGACATATGTTGATGATGCAGTATCGGCTTTAGATAACACAGCAGCAGATACATATATCCCACTCAGCCTACTTGGAAATGCTGATGGGGTGGCAGAATTAGATGCAAACGGATATGTTCCACAAACTCAACTAACAAATACAATTGATCAACTTGAGACATATGTTGATGATGCTGTTTCAAACTTAGTAAATTCAGCTCCAACAACACTTGATACCCTCAAGGAGTTATCAGATGCTTTAGGGGCGGACGCAAATTTTGCCACAACAACAGCAACTGCGCTAGGAACAAAGATAACCGCATCTAGCTCAGACACGCTAACTAATAAGACTATAGACTTAACTTCAAACACCCTTACTGGCACTAAAGCACAATTTAATGCTGCCATAACAGATGCAGATTTTGTAACTTTAGCAGGCACAGAAGAGCTTACTAATAAAACATTAAATTCTCCAATTATTAATCAGCCTTCAGGATTATTAAAAGCAGACGTTGGCCTTAGTAACGTAGATAATACTTCAGATGATACAAAAGCTTTGCTTTCTTATATTCCAGAACCAAATGCTACAAGAACAATAAATTCTTCTACAGATAAAAATAAGTTAATTGAATGCAGTTCTGCTTGCACAATAACTATTCCAAATGATACTCAAGATTCAGGATGGCCAGTCGGATCCATGGTTGAAATCAGACAGTCTGGAACTGGACAAATTACAGTAACTAAAGATGCGGCAGTAACAATGGTAGGAGCAGATAGCCAGTTTAAGACAAGAGTTCAATGGAGCACAATTATGCTTGAAAAGAGGTCAGCTAATTCCTGGCTAGTTACAGGAGACACAACAGCATAATGCCAAGAGGACCTAGAAGAAGACATAGCGCATCCGTATCAAGACTAAAAGCTCTGCTTTCCCTTGTAGAAGATTTTGGTAGACTGACACTAATAAATGCAGGATTGACGTCTGCAAAATGGAAGCATGTGGTTGCGGGTTGGACAATTGCAGCAGGAAAAGGAACATCTGTTGCAATTGGCTCATTAATTTCAACAACATTCTCATCTACAAATGCAGTCATTAAAGCAAAAAATCCAGCGTCTGGAGTAGGTCCAGCTTTTTGGGTCACAGACTCTGGAAATTATTGGGCAGTAGTAAAAAATACAACAAATTTTTGTCAAACATGTTCTGCTTGTGGGCAATATAATAGTTGTTCTTATTGTAGTTCATATGCTTACGGGTCAGACTCAAGCTGCGGATGCGCTTCTTATACACAAACACAATGCTGCAATACATACGGGTACACTACAGTCTGTTCTTCATACGGCACAACTACATGCTGTACAGCTTATAGCTATGTTGTTTGTTGTGCAGCAGGATTTGTAGATTATTACTATACATGTTGCCAAGCATACACCAGCTCGACTTGTTGTACTGAATATTATACATATTACGGCAATTTTTGCTGTGCAGCATATGTTTATAACTCATACAAAGGTGGAGTTGTTTGTGGTCAATATTTTGCTTGTTCCCAAACTTTATGTTTTAGTTATGGCACATGCCAAACCTGCTCCTCATATGGAACTTGTTCAGTTTCTACATGCTTAGGTTATGGCGGATGCTTGCAGTGCAGCACATATGGAACATGTCAAACTTGTACAGGATATTCAGAACAGTTTACTTGCACAGGTTATACTTCTTGCACTGTATGTGGAGCTTATAATCAGTGTCAATATTGCAATGGATACTCTTATGGCGTTAGCGCAGCATGCGGATGTGCTTCATCATACACTTATAATTGCAATTGTGCAGACCAGCATAAAATAGAATTAATTAAAAAAGAAAATGGATCAGAAACAGTTCTGTCCTCAACAAGCAATTCGTCATCGCAAATTGCTGGAATTAAAGTCACTACAGATGGAAATAACGTTACAGCGCAAGCCTATTCAGATACTAACTATTCTTCACAGATAGGATCAAATCTAACTGCCGTAAATACTGGACAAAAGTCAAAAGACCATGGTATAATTTCAAGAGCTTCAAATGCAAGCCAAGGGTATACAATAGATGAATTTAGGGTCAACTAAATGAATAACAAACTTAGCTTTATTCAAAGCCTTAAAGACTATTTTAGAGATGTTCGTGTATATATAAAAACACATGTAAATAAGTATTTAAGAAACAATTTAAAAATAGGGTACAGGGTTCCAAAAGATCATGAGTTTGTCCCAGATCAGTCCAAGCTTGGAATGCACCTTGCTATATTAGATCCAACATCTATGATAGTAGAAGACATTATGACAACAAACCCAAAATTTGGCAATTTGCTTAAAATGGGACCAGTTTTTATTGAAATTAATCATGAGCAAAAAGATAAGCTAGACTTAAATTCAAAAAATTGGATATACAATGAAGATGAAAAAGATTTTTTTGAAATTAAAGACATAGAGCCAGTGCCACTAGAAGAATGGAATAAAAATGGTTGATCCTTTTGAGAGGCCAGCAAGGCCATGGGACCTATATAATAAAAAAATAGGACGTGTAGACACATTAACAGCAGAACAAAGACTTGAGATTTGTAAAGCCTGTACTTTTTTTATAAAAACTACTAGCCAGTGCAAAAAATGTGGTTGCCTTATGACGGCAAAAACAAAATTACCAAATGCAGAATGCCCTATTGGAAAATGGGGACAAACAAAAATAGAGGAGGAAATAATATGACAGCATATGAAGAATGGTTAGCTACACAAGAAGTTCCTGTTGCAGTACCAGCAGAAAACGTTAAAAAGCTAGCTTATGTTATTGATGGCAAGGTTGTTCAGACCCTAGCTACAGACGAAAGAATGTGGGCTATAATTTTGAGCGATCCAACAATTGTTGACATTACAGATATAAGGTTTCCAGATCGTGTAGAGGGCGAGCTTGTTTCACAAGTTGCAATAGGCACCGACTGGGTATACGACGGAACAACATTTACCCCACCAGCTTAAGAGGATAGATGAAAAAAATTAAATTTGTAGCCTATCCAGATATGGTAGACATGCTTGAGCCTTCTCCTATAAAAAATCATATACCTCAATGGTATAAAGATGGAGAAGTGTATGACGATAAAAAGTCTGCAGGATTAAAAACATGTGTGCCGTTTTTGGATGTAATGTTGACTGGCTATGCTTTAACAACTATTGATGATTTAAGAATATCAAAAGAGGATGGCTTTGTTGTTATTGAAGATGGCACAATAAAAAAAGATGGTTCATTTGAACCTAATAAAAAAAGAACTTCACACAATCATGCGCTTAAAGATAATCAAATTTTTAGCAGAATGGTAAATGAAAGAAAAGGTTCAAGTGGGTCTACTATACCAAGACCACCAGGACACCTGCAAAATCATTTTGTTTGGAGTGGTAAATGGGGTTGGAAAGTTCCAAGAGGACATTCTGTACTTGTAACACATCCATTTAATAGACTTGATTTACCATTTACAACGCTATCTGGAATTATTGATAGCGACGGGTGGGTTCCTTCTGGCAACATTCCTTTTTTCTTAAAAGAAGATTTTGAAGGGGTTATTCCAAAAGGAACTCCAATAGCTCAACTGCTACCATACAAAAGAGATTCCTGGATCATGAGAATTAGTAAAATACTTGAAGCTCGTTATACAGTTGACATTAAAAGCCATTCGCAAGGTTCTGATGGCTACTATAAAAAGAAGTATTGGAACCGTAAGAGCTATAACTAACCAGGGGGTATAATATAATATATGGCAACCTCATTTCCAACCTCTAAGGACGACTTTGTAAATCCGCAATCTACGGATTCAGTACAAACGGTATCCCATGCTGCTCAACATGCCAATGCAAATGATGCCATAGAAGCCCTTGAAACAAAAGTTGGTGTTGATAATTCTACCGACCCAAATTCCCTTGATTATAAAGTAAAACAACTTGAATTAAATTTTCTCGACACCGAAGAAGTTCAAGATATAGCTGCTGGCCTACTTGACCATACAGACCATTCAAACATAAGCGTAACCTATAGCGATATTGCAAACAAGCTTATACTTAATGTTAGCCAAGTTCCTGCCGCAGGATACACATCAATATTAAAGCATGAAGTTCGTGCATCGGTAGGAATGGTGGCGGGAACCCCAGTATATGTAAGCTCTTCTAATGGAACAAATATGTTTGTTTCAAAGGCTAGCTACTCTTCAGAATTAACCTCTTCAAAAACTTTAGGAATTCTTGCACAAAACTTAAATGCAAATGGTTTAGGCTTTGTAGTTTCAGAAGGCCTTTTAGAAGGTCTTGATACCTCTTCTGCAACAATCGGTGATCCAGTATGGCTAGGCCTCGATGGAACTTTAATTTATGGTTTAGCAAATAAGCCAAAGGCCCCAAACCATTTAGTATTTATAGGTATAGTAACAAGAGTAAATAACTCCGTCGGAGAAATATTTGTTAAGGTTCAAAACGGATTTGAACTTGATGAATTACACGATGTTTCAATAACAGCCCCAGCAACAGGGGAAGTTTTAGTATATAACGCAATTACAGGTTTGTGGACAAACACAAATACAATAGCTTCAAAGACTTATGTTGATGATGCGGTAGCAAGTCTTGCAAATACAGCAGAAGACACCTACATACCGCTGGCACTTCTTGGAAATGCAGACGGAGTTGCTGAGCTTGATCAAAATGGCTTTGTTCCTCAAGCACAGTTGGATATTGATGAAAGAGTTCAAGATGTAGCCGCAAAGCTTATAACAGATGGAACTCACTACAACATTACTGTCTCATATAATGATACTAATGCTACCTTAAGCCTAAGCGCTAACTATGACGATGAAGAGGTCATGGATGCTATTGCGACATCTTTAACTGCTGGAAACGGCATAACAAAGACATATAATGATACAGCAAACACAATAACTCTTGCAGTTGATACCTCTGTAATTGCAGATAGAGACTATGTAAATACAGCAATATCTAATCTTGTTGACGGTGCCCCAGCCCTACTAGATACATTAAACGAAATTGCTGCCGCCATTGGGGATGACTCAAATTTTGTAACAACTATAACAACAGCTCTTGCTACTAAGTTAAATATAACTACTGCAGCAAGCACTTATTTAGCTATTGCCGACGCCGATGAAAGAATTCAAGATGTTGTTGGCGGAATGGTATCAGGAAATACAGAGTCTACTGGTCTTGCGGTAACGTACGATGATCCGACTGGCAAATTAAATTTTGAAATAACTACAGCAAATCTTCCAGGATTTACAGAGGCTGCCCAAGACTCAGTAGCTAGCTTATTTACACATGCAGGGCACTCTAATGTAACTGCAACATATGACGATACATCAAATAGAATTAATCTTGCTGTTACAGCACAATTAACACAAGAGCAAGCCCAAGACTACATTGCGCCATTATTTACCCACGGCTTAAACCCTAATATTACTGCTACTTATGATGATGCTACAAACCATTTAATTTTAGAAACAGTTATCCCGCCATCAAAAGCCATTATGTCAGACAATGCTCCAACATCTCCAGCAGATGGAACATTCTGGTTTGATTCTAATGAAATTAGAAGCGGCAGCACAAAAGCATTAAAGGTATGGAATGCACAGTCATCTACATGGGAATATGTATCCTCTGACTTATCTTTATCTACAACAAACACATGGACTTCTAAAAATACATACACAAATGGTGTAATTATTGGTTTAGATGCAGCACCATTAAATCCAGTACATGGACAAATTTATTACAACAAGCCATTAGACAAGCTAAAGGTTTGGGATGGAATACTTTGGCAAGACATACAAGGTTCTGGCGGGGGCGGAGGCGGACTTACATTAATCCCAACAGATGAAACTGCTCCACCAAGCACATTCTTTGTTGGTTTAATTGCACCACCAAGTGGAGCAACAGCAAATGGTGATTTGTGGATTGATGTTGATGATATTGATACTCCATTTAATCAATTCTACACAGGTGGAGTTGCGCCAGATCCAGCTCAATATGAATTTTGGGTTGATAACGTTGAGCCAATTCAAGAGTTAATTTATAGCGCAGATGAGCCAGGCACACCTTCATACGAGGGCGAGCTTTGGATCGATACAGATGAATTTGACGGAGCAATTGTTGAATTTGGTGCAACACCGCCAAATCCAGATAACGTTCAACTTTGGGTGGACATAAATGAAAACGAAACCCCAAGCTATTATAAAGATTTAACATTTACAAACTATGCTACAGTTGCCGATTTCCCACAAAATGCCCCAAACGGTTTTGTTGCTTCAGATGCATCAAGCGGACTTGCATATGTAAGAAGCCAAGGACAATGGCTGGCAATTGTAACTGCATCAAATATAAACAATATTATTTCTTCAAACTCGACAGTATTTGAAGATTTGAAAGCCCTAACTTGGATGGGATTTGAATAAGCATTCTGGTATACTTTAGGGTAGGAGGGTCATAATATGTCACTAAAAAGATGGAACGGTAGCTCATGGGTTACCGTCGCTGGTTCAAGACCAGGACCCCAAGGTGCTACAGGACCTACAGGTCCAGCAGCAACTATTTCTGTAGGAACAGTAACAACTGTTGCAGCAGGAACAGCAGCATCAATTGTAAATGGTGGAACATCATCAGCTGCAATATTTAATTTTCAAATTCCAGCAGGACCAACAGGTGCTGCAGGAGCTCCAGGATCTCAAGGTGTGGCGGGACAAAGAGGTACTTACACATTTACAGGTATAAATAATCCAACATCAGAAAATCCAGTAGGTAAGCTTGGACTAGACACATATCTAAATACAACTACTGGAGATTATTTCCAATATAATTCTACAAACTCTACATGGGTTCTTCAAGGAAACTTAAAAGGTCCAGTAGGAACAGCAGGTACACAAGGTATCCCTGGTCCAACTGGAGCAACAGGACCAGCGGGAGAAACAGCAGTACAGAATGTAATAAATGAACTAGATAGCTGGAAGGCAGACCAGATATTAAATCTTGGTGTATACTATCCAAAGTATGAGTTCTTAACAAATATGTCACAAAACAATGCAACACTTTTAGCAACAAGCATGATATTCTAGGAGATAAAAACTATGGCAAGAAAAGTTCTAAACTTAACAGGCGTTACCTTTGCACCATTGACAGGCACCCTGACTATTCCTCAACTTATTCGTAGAGAGAAAATCTTATTAATTACTAACGCAACAGCTAATAAGATTGTTTATAATTTTGCAGACCCAGCACTGGGACTATACAGCCATACCCTAGATACAGATACAGATCCAAATCACGGCTCTACAATACTTGTTTTAAAGTACAATACAGCAAACATGCTTGCAACAGACAAGTTCCAAATTGTCTATGACGAGAATAACGAAAGATTTGAACCAGCAGACTACATGGTTGATGCTGTAGGTAAGCTTCGTACAGCTAACCCTAAGTCTCTTATTGATACTGACTTTGAATACGGTATTCAGAACTCTAAGTGGGAAACACTTACAATGATTCAGAATTATCCAGGCTTCTACGGAAGATCTTCTGGAGGTAATGCTTTTGATCTTCAATTGGTTGAAGGTAACGGCGCATCACCATTTTCAACAATTACAGTAACATGTAATTCACCACATGGTCTTTCTTCAGGAGACGTTATTTCTGTTCAAGAAACAACAACAGACACAGCAGATGGAACATTCTTGGTTACACCAACAGGTGCAACAACTTTCCAGTATATTGCAAAGGGCATTGTAAGCGGAAGCATTCTTGATGGAACACTAACATCTATTTACGGTGGAGGAATTTTTGACAACGCACATATTATGGGCGGAATTGTTGGAAACCTAGGAGCATTTGCTGCAGTATCAGATCAAGCTACTCCATCAAGAATTACAGTTGTTTCACCAAAGCCACACGGTCTTCTTCCAGGAACACCAATTCTTATTACACAAAAAGAAGGAAGCAACTTTTACGGAAGCTTCTTTATTGATACAGTAGATACACCAAACTCAATGTCATTTATGGCATCAGGTCAAATTAATAACCCAATTAATACAAATGACCAGGGTCTTTATGCAAAGCCTGAAGGCTATGTAAACCACAGACCACATGACGGTGGAGTTATTCTTTCTACAGGTAATAACGTTTGTGGAACACAAACAATGCGTCAAACACGCAGATACTTTAGATACCAGTCAGGTAAGTCAATTCAATTTTCAACAGGAACAAAGTTTACACCAACATTCCAGGTTGAATATATTGCTTCAACAGGACTAGTCCCAGGATCACAAAATATTACAGTAACAACAAATGCTTCTCATAACCTTCAACCAGGTGCTTATGTAAAAATTGAAGGTGTTGAAGTTTCAGGAACTTACAACCCATTTAACGGTATACACATGGTAACATCTATTATTGATGCTACAACATTTAGATACACAGTGGTGTTTACAGGAACACTTTCAGCAATTGATCAAATTCCAGGCGGAGTAAATGTATTTGCTACAGCATACATTTGGAAGGGTGCATCAACAAGAGCTGGACTTTACTCAGAGCAAGATGGATTCTTCTTTGAGTATGATGGATCAGGAATCTTTGCTTGCCGTCAATGGGCAACAAACACCCTTAGAGGCAATATTTCAGTAACAAAGTATAATTCAACTGTTACTGGAAATGGAACAATATTTAGAAAGCAGCTTGTCTCAGGAGACAAGGTCGTTATTCGTGGGCAAGCATATAGAGTATTGCAAATTGCATCAGATACATCTATGACAATTGCTCCAGCATATCGTGGTGCATCTCAGTCAAGTGTTAAGGTTCGTAAGGTACAGATTATTAAGGTACCTCAATCAGAGTGGAACCTAGACAAGTTTGATGGAACTGGTCCTTCAGGGCACAAGTTTGATCCATCAAAGATGCAGATGACATACATTGATTATTCATGGTATGGCGCTGGAACAATTAGATATGGATTTAGAGGTCAGGGTGGAAAGATCACTTGGTGCCATGAAATTTCAAACAACAATAATAATTTAGCAGCATATCAGCGTTCAGGTAACCTACCCGCAAGATATGAGGCAATTAACGAGCCTACAAAGTTCTCAAAGCTAGTTGCTGGAGGAACTGGAGTAAGAGGCTCTAACCTTCTTCCACAGGATACAGTTATGTATGTCGATAACGTAGATTATTGGCCAGCAGATGGATACATTAGAATTCAAGACGAAAGCTATGTAGAAATTGCACGATACACATCTATTGGTGCGTATAGCCAAACTGCAAAGGGCTATGCTATGAATATTATTCGTAGACAGCCTTACGTAACGTACTACTCTGGACAGGCTTATAACCTTAATGGAACTTACGTGGCAGCGACATTTAGACCAGATGCAACTATTCCTGGTGGATCAGGTTCTGCTCAGGTTTCAGTTCAAGTTATTTCTCAAGAATGTGCTCCAGTAATGAGCCACTGGGGATCATCAGTTATTATGGATGGAGGCTTCGATGATGATGCTTCGTTCATCTTTACAGCAGGTATGCAGCGCTACTTGCAGGTCGGTGGTTCTGGATCCGTTTCAGCAACAATTGTTTCTAGAGTAAGAGCATCAGGAGTTGCAACAGTTACAACTTCAGCACCTCACTCATTGCTTGCAGGATATAATGCAACAATATCTGGTGTAGATGATATATCTAGAATTACATATAAGCAACTAACATCAAACGTTGCAAGCCTTACAACATCTGTTGCACATAAGCACAGAGTAGGCCAAACAGTAACTATATCAGGAGTAGATAACGTGTTTAACGGAACATGGACTATTACTGGTGTGACATCTACAACAATCTTGTTCTCAAGAACATCAAGCAATATCCCATTCCAAGCAGTTGGAATTAGCGGACAAGCTATTACTTCAAGTTATTACAATGGAACATTCCTTGTAAGCAATGTAACATCAAATACAATTTCATACGCAATTGCACAGCCAGATGAAGTTTCATCAGCAGTTAGCCCTAACGGTGCTATTGTTCAAACATTCGGAGCTACTCAACAGGCACGTCCATTGATTTCTCTTAGAGTAGCACCATCTGTTGATAACGGTACTGGACGTAACTTTGGTTTGCGTGAACTTTCAAATAACATGCAGCTGAAACTTTACAGCATTAACATTCTTGCTCAAGGACAGTTCCTTGTAGAAGGAATCTTAAACGCACAGTCACTAAACGGAGTTAATATTCCAAGCGCCTGGGCAGATTCAAGAGTGGGATCTGGATCACTTGCTCAGATTATTTATCACGATGGAACAGGAACAACTGGATCGCCAGTTCTTTCTCCTACAAACACTGTTTCTGGTGGAGACCGCATCTTTGCTTTCTACACAGATAACGGTGGAGGTACAAACTACTCTGTAACACGTATTGACCTTTCAAAGGCAAGAGACCTAGGAAACTCAATTCTAAATGGAGATGGAAGTACGGCTTGCCCAGGCTTCCCAAATGCTCCAGACATCCTTACAATTGTAGCTACAAACTTAGGTTCATCAGCTGCAAATATCTCATCAGTTCTTGCATGGACAGAAGCGCAGGCCTAAAAAATGCCAGACTACTCATCACTAACTACGCAGATAAATCAGTTCAAAACAGCAGCATCTGCTTTAATGACAAGCGATGCTCTTAATGCCAACGAGCTACAGTTAGTTGGAGCAGCATTAAATGCAATGGGCAACACCCTAGGTGTTGCAGATATTAATAACTCTGTTATTGATGGAATTACATCAATCAATGCGGCAAAGGATGCAGCTATTACTGCATTTGAAGGCTCAACAAATGGAACAAGATTAACAGAAGCGGAAGCTGACATTGTTGATCTCCAGGGAAGAACTACAAATATTGAAGGTTTTGTTAGCACAAACGGTGCTCAGTATACAACACTTCAGTCAACAGTCTCAGCCCTTCAATCATCATTATCTACAGTTCCATCAAGCTGGAAGATTGTAAACTCTGCCTATACAGCTTTAAACAATGATAGAATAATGGTTCAAGCAGCAGCAACTGGTTTAGTTATAACATTACCACTAAACCCTAGCCTTGGATACACAGTTGAATTTGTGGATTCTTTAGGAACAGCAGCAACCACTAACTTTACAATTGCAAGAAATTCACAAAGAATACAGGGTCTTACACAAGATCTTGTGTTTAACGTAAATGGTGCTTATGTTAGACTTATTTATGTAGATGCAAATAGAGGGTGGGTAAGAGCATAATGGCAAATTTAAGCGAAGTTTTAGCAGAAACAACTGTAAAGACAAATCTTGATTTACAGACATATCGTACTGGAAGAAGAGACCTAGGTACCGTAAATGGTGCAGTTAATCTAGATCTAGCTCTTTCAAATGATTTTACTGCAACAGTAAATGGAAACACCACATTTACAATTATAAACACCCCATCTACTGGAGTCGTAGGATTTTCCCTACAGCTAGTTGGCGGAGGAGCATACACAATAACATTTGCAAATGGTAAATATCCATCAGCAACAGCACCAGCCTTAACATCAGGTGGAATTGATGTTATCACATTTATCACATACGATAATGGAGCAAACTGGCGTGGAACTCTAGCAATGAAGGACTCAAGATAATGTACGCACAAGTTATAGACGAAGAAATTGTAAGAATTATTGATGAGCAGTCTTTAAGAGAGATGTACTCGTCTACACATTTTCCAGCAACAATAACTCAGGCATCCCTAGAAGGATTTGATAACTGGTACGTTGTAGAAGATTCTTCAGATTTTCCAGAATATAATAAGGCATCTGAGAAGCTAGAGTTTACAAGAATCTTTAATGGCACATCAGTTGTAGGTCAATACGTAGTTGTTGATCTTTCAAATGCAGAAAAGGCGGCAGCAAAAGAAGCAAGAACTAGCGAAGTTAGATACCATAGAGATAATACATTAAACTCAACAGACTATCTAATGACATCAGATCTATTTAATTCTTTTTCTGCAGCAGATCAACAAAAAATTATTGATTACAGACAAGCACTAAGAGATTTGACAGATCAGGCAGACCCATTTAATATCACATGGCCAGTCCTTGGGATAGAGTCAATTAATTTAAAGTATAAAGTAGAGATCTAAATGCCATTTCCACCAGCCAGATACTCAACAGCAACAGGAGTAAAATCTTTCTTTTTAAGACAGATTATTACAAAGGGATATGTCCTTGCTGGTTATAGAAACAGTTCGCCATGGACAAGCGTCAATGAAGTAACACATTCAACAGACACAACAATTGATTTGGGTGGAGCATTAAACAACTCTACTGCTTACCCAGGAGGAATGTGCGATGATACATTTGCATATGTTCTTAAGGCAAACAATACAGTTGGTGGAAACAGCAGCCAAACAAACAAATATAATATGAGAACAAACGTATCAGTAATTGGGCCAAGCGCTCCATATAACGTAGGTAATGCTGGAACAATTATGCACAAAGAACAAGAAGCTGCATGGGGTAAACCTGCTGAGGGATCTGCAGCGCTTATGAGATTTAATTTTGCAACACAATCGTGGCTAAGCTCAATTGGCGCAGCCTATGGAAATAACAGTCAGACAATGTCAGCTTTTTATCATGAAACAAAAGGATATCACTACGGCGATGACAATGGGCTTAAGCTTACTTTTGCAACAGAAACTCAAGCATCTTCACCAATGAATGGTGTTCACGGTCAACAAAAAGCAATTTCTTCAAAGTTATCATACCTGTATGCAGGAAATGAAGGTAATTACAATGGAGGCTACAACCTTAGAAGATTTAGTGTTGCTACAGAAACAAATGTAGGAAACGTTTCAAAGCCTATTGGAAATACTGGAGAAGAAGATTTTGATATGGGACAAAACTGGCAATATATGCTAGGTAATTATAATGGTGAGCAAAATAATAGATCTTGGAGATTTAATTATGCTACAGACTCTGGCTATGAAGGCGGAGGAACAATGCAATCTAAGGGAGTTCCAGGCAGAAGTTCTGCCTACTCAGCACAACGTTCTTAACAGATAGGCAATAAAATGAGATATATAAACGACCTAACATCGGATGTTTCTGGCTACACAAAATCACAAAAAGACATCCTTCTTTATGCTACCAATAGACATTGGGGTGTACCAACATTTAAGATAGATAACTTTGTAGGTGGAGCTCAATTTACTCCATTTGGAAAGCTAAGGCAGCTACTACTAGAGCTTGGTGCAAGAGAGAACATGATTGTTGAACAAGAGCTAAAGATTGAGAGAACCAAGCTAGAGATTGAGCTAGAGAAAGAAAGAATAACTTTAACTAACTCTCCAACTGAAATAAAGATTCATGAGCTTAACATTAAAGAAAAAGAAAGAACTCTTTTAAATCAAAAAAACGGAGTTAGCTCAATCTATGAAGAGCGAGATAAGTACATGGTGCTTATAGACAAGTTTAATAATTCAGAAGAAGGTAAGTTGCCAGACGGAAGATTTATTATGGATATAATAGGCAACTACAATGAAGAAGAAAGACTTGAAGCAGAGCTTTGGGGAATTAGACTAGGTGCTCAAGCAGCCTACGATTTAATGTTTTATGGCAGAGTCAATGGCGGTAACATGGAAGCTATTGATCAGCTACCAAAAGAAATTAGAGAAATAGCTCTCGAAACTGCAGTAGCCAAAGCAATAGAGACAAACAAGCACTTAGATGCTCTTCAGATTGAAACAAGAAAAAGATTAGAGCTATCTGACTCAGAGCAAGGACTTTGGGAAGAAGTTTAATGATCTATTTTTTATTTAATCCAGAAGATAATGCTCCATATATAAAAGAAGTTGGTGTATGGGGAAATGTCTTGGTGGGCGGAATAGATGAAAGCCTAATTCCATATATAAAGCTTCCAACCTCAATTATAATATCAGAGGATGTGGCACATGCCTGGAAGTTTGCTGGAAAATATAAGGGAGAAATTAGTGTCAGAGAAAACACTAATTCTTATGATCAATTAGATATATCTTTGCTTACTCCACATAAAGATAAGTTTAAGTATACTTTATCAGAAGAGGATAAAAAGAATGGTTGCCTCTTTCACAAGGCAGTGATGTACTTCCTTCTAGATAAATATTATTATAATAAAATTTTAATTTCAAGATCTACTCCTGAAGAATTAAGGGGAGAAGACTGGAAGTCAGAAGAACAATTAGTAGAGAATAAAAATAAAATAATTGCAGAGATAAAGTCTTGCCAAGATTGGCGTGAGACTGGTATACTAATATCTAATAGATTCGGAATTGCCCACATTCCTGAAGCACAAGCCAAAATAGATTTGTAGGAAAATGTTTAGTGTTCCATTAAACCCTAAATTAAATGAAAATCAAACAATTGAGTTTATAGAGTTCTTAAAGGAATACAAGAGCCACATATATGATTTTTATTTTACCTGTCGCATACCTCCGTTTACACAAGACGCTATGGGCGATGTATTTGAAGGCAAAGAAGAAGACTACAACTACCTAATAGGCTTGGCACTGCATATTCAGTCAGAAACTGGGGTTACTGCATCTGCGGTATTTAACAATACAGAGGTCAGACCTTCACAGCAAAACTTAGATTTATTTATTGAGAGCTTTAAGCCAGTCTATGACTCAGGCATTAGATCTGCAACCATACCACACACCCACTGGATGGCAACAGGACAAATTAAAAAAGCCTTCCCTGAGTTGTTTGTAAAGAATACTATTCTTAGAAATGTTTCAGAGCCTAGAGATATTGAAAAGCTAGCTAAGGCAGGGTTTGATTACATTAACCTAGACCGTGATCTAATGAGAGATCATGACAAGCTAAAGAGATTTAAAAAGGCTAAGCAGCAGTATGGGGTAAAGCTGTCTTTGCTTGCTAATGAAGGGTGCTACGGCGGGTGCATCATGATGGATGAGCATTACCAGTTTAATAATACCAGAACAGATGGGCCACAGTATTTTAATGATCCAATAAGCAGGGTGTCTTGCCCAAAATGGGATCATGAAGATTTTGCGGTATCCTTAAAGACAGCCAACTTTCCGCCATGGCGTGAAGATTGGCAAGAATTTATTGATGATCTCGGAATTGATGTAATTAAGATGCATGGTCGGGAATCCCATACAAGACTAAAAGAGACCATGGATATAATCAGGAGGTATGCCAATAATGAAGAAATTCTATTTGACAGCTTTAATGATTTTATTGAAGAAACTAATATGGTTGACAAACCGATTACCATCTGGCGTAATAAGATCAAAAATTGTAAATTTGATTGCTGGGATTGTGGTTATTGTGACAAAATAATGGCTGCCAAATATGGCAACCATATAAATCCAAAGGTATCTTTTGTGGCACAGGAATTAGTTAATTCTGTCAATAATCCAATTGAGATTAATATTCCAGGATTAACATCTACTAGAGTACAGTCATTGATAAATGGTTTAGCAAAGAACTCTTCTAAGTACCTCGAGATTGGTTCTTATCAGGGCGCTACAGCCTCTGCCGCATTGATGGGCAACAGACTAGATGCATATTTTGTAGACATGTGGCAGGAAGCCCCACAAGCCGTTAGAGAAGGCTGGGATACTCCAACTACAAATACGCTTGGGGAATTTAAAAACAATATAGCTCCGTATAAAGGAAACAACAAGATATTTATATCTAACTCAGATATGTTCAAGGTTAACTTGTCCAAAATATCAGATATTGATTTATTCTTTTATGATGGCCCTCATGATTTTGAATCAACAAAGAATGCCGTAAAGTACTACTCTCCAGTATTTGCAGATCAAGCAATTTTAATATTTGATGACGCAAACTGGACGGAAGTTGTAAAAGGAGCTCATAAAGGAATAGTTGATTCAGGATTAAAAATATTGTATAGTAAGAAGATATTAAATTCTCTTGAGTCCGACACAGACTGGTGGAACGGACTTTATATATTAGTAGTGGAAAGATAATGGAAATAACAACAAGCTTAATAACAGATAATCAACAGTATCTATTGTTGCTTGCAACAGTAATGGGTCTCTCATTCTGGGCAAAAAAGACCCAGGTATTTTTGCCAGTTTATAAGTTTATTGCAGATAGAGTAAAGTCAAAAAGAGCAGTGGTTGCCCTAATCTCATTAATTTCTGGAGTACTTCCAGTTAATGGCAGAGCATCTATTTCAGCAGGAGCCCTAGATACAATTGCTCCAAATAATGAAAAAAAGAAGATCTTTGGAATTATTGATTACCTATCAACCCACCACTATTATTTCTGGTCACCATTAGAAGCTACAGTCTTAGTACCAATGGCAGCCCTAAGCATTTCCTACGGACAATTTATGGGAAGAATTTGGCCATTGCTTGTAACCGCTTTAATTGTAATTCTTTACTACATTTTTAAGATTGTAAAAGAAGATGAGGTTGAGATTAAGATCACAAAGTCCTTGGCCCCAACAACATGGAAAGAGGATAGAAAGCAGATTCGTTCATACGCAACCACTCTGCTATTTGTAGGTCTTGTCATTATCCTTAGCAACGTAGTAAAGGCAAACTTTGATCAAATTAATGCATGGGTTAATGGTGCTCACGACAATGGGCTTCTTATCCTTGTCGCCGTAGCTGGTTTCCTTGCAAGCTTTGCCCTAGGATCAAGCGGTAAGTTTGCTGGATTCACATCTCTTTCTGCCACAGTTTATGGGGTAGAATATTTGCCACTGTTTTTTGCCATTGACTATGCAGGGTATATGCTGTCTCCAACACACAAGTGTTTGGTGATTGCAAAGTCATATTTTGACACTCCTCTCAAGAAGCACTACAAGGCAATTTTTGCCCTAGTCCTTCCAGTGGTAATGGTCGGAATTCTAACGTACCTAACCATAGATAAGTAGTATTCCCCGCTGGCTTCTTAAATCCCAGTGGGGTATAATGGGTTAGGCAAAGGTAATAATAAGCCCTTTGACAATAAAGATTTATGATATACTTTTAGGTATAGGAGATACAACATGCCAGATTATGCAAGTTTAACAGCCCAAGTAGATTTATTTAAGACAAAAGTCGCTGCTCTCAGCGGATCATCACTTGGAGCACAAGAATTGGTTTACCTAGCTAAAGCAATTGAATCAATGGGAAATCTTTTGGGAGTCAACGATGTCTTGGCAGCTACAAACACCAAGCTCAACGACATCTCAACTGCTGTAACTGGCGCCGTAACAACAGTTGCATCTGCAGGAAGTACACAAGTAGCAGCGGTAGCTGCAGCAGGAGCAACACAGGTAGCAGCTGTTGCAAATGAATTAAATAACTTTACAATCTATCAGAATATGGGAGTAATATAATATGCCAACAACAGTTAGCTTACCAGCACGTTTTTATGCAGGAACACTTACAAATGTGGAAACAGGAGTTTGGACAGTTCCAGCAGCAGAGACAGATGTAATTACATCAATTACAGTACAAAATATCACACTTGCTGCACAGACATTCAATGTTAAGATGGCAGGAACATTCTTGGCTTATCAGCTAAGCCTTCCACCACAAACATTTATGACACTAGACATTAAGCAAGTTCTTAACACAGCAGAGAGCATCTTGGTAACAGCATCAAATAACAACGCTGTCACAATGTTCATCTCTGGCGTAAAAATAACATCATCTTGATTTGAGGAGCAATAAAAAATGGCCGTATCCAATACAACATCGTCTACATACTTACCAGGACTTACAACAACAATCAATGCCGCTATAACTAACGGTTTGAATGCTGGTATTACTGCACAAGCAATTGCAGCAGGCGGGGTAAGCTCAATGTACCTTCCGCTTGAGTCAAGAGTCTACACAAGTGGTAACTGGACACGTCCAGCAAACTCTGGACCAGTTATTAAGCTTGTTCTTGTTGGAGGAGGCGGATCAGGTGGTTGCGGAGTTTCATGGAACCACAATGGCTCAGGCGGTGGAGGAGCAGGCCAGCTTGTTGAAAGATGGTTAGACATCTCTTCAGTTCCAATCGGTGGAACTATTCCTGTAACAATTGGTGCAGGTGGAGCAGCAGTTGGTGGAAACTCAAATGGAAACAATGGAGCAAACTCTTCATTTGGTGTTAATGGAAATCCATTTTATGTAATTGCATACGGCGGTGGCGGTGGAGGATACCCATACGGAACTGGAAACAGCGGAAACAACGGGTCAATGGGTGCAGGCGCAAGCAACATGAACGGCGGAGGTTCAGGTGGTGGCGGTGGAGCTGGCGGAGATTATCAGTACGGAGCAGGTGGCGGTGGCGGTGGAGCTGGTGGAGCTGGACAAAATGCAATTAATACAACACTTCAAAACGGACGTGGAGCATCTGGATATCCAGGTGGCTTTGGTTACGGACCTGGAGCTTCAGGTGGAGGACACGGATCTAACCACAGCTGGACATCATGGATTGGTTGCGGTGGTCGTGGAGGACAAGGAATGTACGGTATCGCAGGTGGCGGTGGCGGAGGCGGAGGAGCAGGCGGTGGAGGATCTTCAGGCGGAGGCGCAGGAGGATCACAGACAGTAGATAACACTGGAGGACAAGGCCGTGATGGTACTGGTTCTGGTGGTGGTGGAAATAATCACACTAGTGGAAACGGTGCGAAAGGTGGTAACGGCGTAGCTATTATTACATACTACGTTAAGGCATAATTATGAGAGACTACGTATTTATTAATGAAGATGGTACAGTAAAAAACATACTGAACCTAGTTGGCCCAGAAGCAATTGCAGCAAATGAAGATTTAAAAGATCTACTGCATTTTGACTACACAGATTGGGCACCAGAAGATAAGCCAGCCCCAAGCTGGATTTATAACAGAGAGACAGAAGAGTGGGATAAGATTCTTCCATTTGTTACAGATGTTGTTGTAGAAAACATTGTACCAATTGAAGAGCCAGCAGAAGATGAACTTGCAGGAGGTAATAACTAATGTCAAAAACATGGGCACTTTTAGTAGATAATATTATAGGTAATGTTATTGTTGCAGATCAAGAGTTTATTGAATCTCATGCAGATTTTTCTCAATTAGAAAAAATTGATATTACAAACTATGACCCACAACCAGGAATCATGTGGAGATTAGAAAACAACAAGTTTATTGCACCAGATCATGTTAAGCCAAAAGCTGACCATGTATTGGATGACGGACTTCATGAAATCGAGGTAACAGCATAATGGCAACATACGGAACAATTAATCAAATTTATGTACCAGGATTAGATACAGCAATTCAGTCTGCTACAACAACACTTTCAACATCTGTTGCTGTTCCGCTAATTGCAGCAAATCTTTCAGGCTTTTACAACGCATATGAAGTTTCAGTTCTCAGCGGTGGTTCTTGGACAAGACCAACAAACAGCGCACCAATGGTAGAGGTAACACTTGTTGGTGGAGGCGGTGGAGGTGGATGTTCTAATGGATCTACAAACCATGGTGGCGGTGGAGCGGGTCAACTTCTCAAGAGAATTCTTGACATTTCTTCAGTTCCAGTAGGAACTGGAATTTCAATCGGCATTGCTTCTGGTGGAACCTGTAATGCACAAGGTGGAAACTCAACATTTGGAACATCAGGTCAGCCATTCTATATGGTTGCATACGGTGGAGGATCAACACAAGGAAACGGACAGTCTGGAGATTGCGGACCAGGAGCAAACAACATTCAAGGTATTGGCTCAGGCGGTGGAGGCCAAGGTAACTGGCAGAACTCTTGGGGTGCTGGCGGCGGCGGAGGTGGCGCAAGCGGTGCTGGTGAATACGGACTTGTTATGCCTAACTCTGGAGGATACTCAGGATATTTCGGAGGAAGTAGAGCTTCTTCAGAAGGTTCATCAGGTGGCGGACCAGGATGGGCTAACTCAAATGACTCTGGTAGACACCCAATGGGTGGACGTGGTGGAGACGGTCTTTACGGACTAGCTGGCGGTGGCGGAGGTTCAGGACGTGCTTCAGGTGGCGGAGGTTCAAACGGTGGAGGACAAGGTCACGGAGATTACATCGGAACACCTAGAGCAGATGCAATGCCAAACACTGGATCAGGCGGTGGCGGTGGCGGTGGAAACACTGGCGGCTCAGGAATCTGCAAGATTACCTATTGGGTAAAAGCTTAATAATTAAAGAAATAAAAGGAGAATAAAATGCCAGTATCAATGACCCCACAAGCTGTTACACCATCTTTGTGGACATACACATACCTTCAAGCACCTATTAACGGTCAAGGTTACACATACTTTAACATTCCAGTTGAGTTTTCTGATAAGGGAACAATCAACGCTGGAGGAACAGCAACATGCGATTTAGCAGCAGCTGGTGTATTTAAGATGATTGCAAATGGTAATATGACAGTAGCATTTACTAACTTCCCATCAACAGCTAAGGCTGCATTTTGGCAAGTTGAGATAAAGGCTGGCGGTTCATATACAATTACATGGCCAGGAGTTGTTAAGTGGGACGGTGGCGGAGCTGCAAACGTAGCACCACTTCTTTCAACAAACACAACACTCTTGAACTTCTATACAAAAGATGGTGGAACAACTGTCTATGGCGGATATGCATTCGCCGATCTATACGTTTAATAATTAAAAGGGGAATCCATGTACGCAATAGTTACAAATAATGAAGTTACAAATATTGGTGAAATAACAGTATTGTTTCCAAATACTTCATTCCCATCTAATGGCGACTATGGAGATTTCTTAGAAGAAAACAACGTACACCCAGTTATAACTAATCTAGACTATGATTCAAATACAGAAAGATTAGTTCCATGCACACCATATGTTAGAAATGGCAAAGTCTACAATGTAGAAGTACAGCCAATTTCTGAGGAAGATCAAAAAGATATTTTGCTGGCGCATATCGATTTTGAACTAATATCCACAGAAGGTCTTGAGACAAAGTCTGATCTATCTGCAAAAGATAAAGAAGCATGGGTTAAGTACAGAGAAAAGTTAAACTTATTAAAAGAATATTCAAATATATCAGAAGTTACATGGCCTGAAAAGCCTGTAGTCTATGGTGGAACAGAGGAAAACTAATTGCTACCTAATCAGCGTTCAAATTTTCGTAGAGCTAGATTTACAACAGTAGGATTACAGCTTCATTTAGATGCCTCACTTCCAGCTACAGTAATCAGAGACGGCTCTAACTTTGCATCAGCATGGAACGATAAGTCTGGCAAGTTAAGACATATGTCACAAGGAACACAAGCAAATAAGCCATTATTTCTACCAACAGGACTTGGTGGATTAGGTGCACTTCAGTTTGATGGCTCAGATGACTTTATGACATTTTCAGATCAGTCACTATCTTACATAGCTTCAAAATCATTTACAATTTTTTATGTTGCATCAAAGCCTGCAAACAACAATACATGGGTTTTTGGCGGAACAAATACTGGAACAAGAACAAACCTTTATGCAGGAAACCTAACAGCAAATACACATAGAGTCGGATTTTATAATGATGATCAAGGATCTATTGTTACAGCAGCTGCTTCAGGAACAACAGAAATTTATACAATTGTTTACGATTCATCAAATAACCAAAGAACTGTAAGAAGAAATAGAGTTGAAGTATCCCGTGCAGTTGCTACAGGATCAGTTTCTTCAATGACTGGCCAAGCAATTGGTCGATATGTTTCATCTTATGGTAACTTCAAAATTGGAGAATTCTTAATTTACGATAGAGCTTTACAGTTTGCAGAACAAGAAACTGTTGAAAAAGATCTAATATCTAAGTGGTCTATAGTCTAAGGGAGGAAGTAAAGTATGTCATATGCTCCAATTAGATTTGCAGGACCAACATTAATACCAGCATCTCCTGCTAAGATATACACGGCTGTATCTACAATAATTATCAAGGAATTTACTGTAACAAACTTCAGTGGTTCAACTCTTCCATTCTCAATATACCTACTTGGAGAAAACGGCGACCAAGTAATTAATCTTTACAATGTAAACAGATCAAGCCTAGACCCATATACACTTTATGGAAACGTAAATGTACAAAATAATACAACTTTAAAGCTAGAGCACTCATTGATTTTAAATGCTGGAGAATCAATTGCAGCAGTTACAACAACACCAAATTGCTATTCATTAACAATATCTGGAGTAGACCTATCGGGCACATTAACAGGCGGAGGAACAGGCGGAGGAACTACAGGCGCAACAGGCGCTGGTTATGCAGATGTAACATCAACAACAACAATTCCAGTAACAACTGGATCTAAAGTATTTTATGTAAATAACAGCGGAGCTTATGTAGCAGGACAGCGTGTTCGTGTTATTAACCCTGTAGCACTAACAACATATGTTGAAGGTATTGTTACACAAGTTGTAAAAAATGTAAGTATTACAGTTGCCGTAGATTCAAAAAATGGAAGCGGAACTTACTCTGATTGGGTTTTTGCAATAACTGGAAATCCAGGATTAAGCGGAACATCTGGATCAAATGGTGCAGTGGGCCCAACAGGAGCAACTGGATCGGCTGGCGCTACAGGACCAACAGGTTCTACGGGAGCAACTGGCACTTCTTTACAATTGCAAGGAACAGTTGCAAATGTGGCAGCATTACCAGCAAGTTCATTTTTAGGTTCAACATATTTAACAGAAGACACACAAGAGATTTATATTTGGAGCGGAGTAGCCTGGTCAAACGGTGGAAGATTTAAAGGCCCTACTGGCGCAACTGGACAGACAGGAGCAACTGGCTCTACTGGACCAACTGGCCCAACAGGTTCAGCTGGAAGATCAATAAATGTTAAAGGAACAAAAGCTGATGTTGCAGCTTTGCCGTCATCAGGCAACGTAGCTGGAGATTCTTGGATTGTTTTAACAGACCTTCACCTATATGTATGGGATGGCTCAACATGGTTAGATGCTGGACAATTCCAGGGACCAACAGGCGCAACAGGACCAGCAACCATTTCGGTAGGAACAGTTACTGCAACTGGCCCAACTGGAACTCCGTCTGTAACAAATTCAGGAACAAGCGCTGTTGGAGTTTTTGATTTTGTTTTGCAACAAGGACCAGTCGGAGTAACTGGACCAACAGGCGCAGCAGCAACAATTGCAATTGGAACGGTTGCATCAACTGGACCAACTGGAAATCCATCAGTCACAAATGCTGGAACTGCAGAAGCAGCACTATTAAACTTTATTTTAAAGCAAGGTGTAACTGGACCTACAGGACCAGCAGGACCAACAACAATTACCCTTGGAACAGTTACTGCGACTGGCCCAACAGGAAGCCCATTAGTAACAAATTCAGGAACTACAACTGATCTTGTTTTAAACTTTACTCTTGCACAAGGTCCAACAGGTTCTACAGGTGCCACAGGTGCAACAGGTGCAGCAAGCACCGTAGCTGGACCTACAGGACCAGCAGGGGCCACAGGACCTACAGGAGCTACTGGAACTGCAGGAGCTGATGGAACATCTGTAAATATTTTAGGAACATATGCAAACTTAGCAGCGCTGCAAGCTGCTCACCCATCAGGATCTATCGGCGATGCTTATCTCATTGCTGGTGAACTTTATGTATGGACTGGTTCTGCTTGGACAAATGTGGGAAGCATTCAAGGCCCAACAGGTTCAACTGGCCCAACAGGTGCAAGCATAACAGGACCCGCAGGCCCAACAGGTCCTACAGGGGCTACAGGCGCAAATGGCTCAAGCATTCAAGGCCCAACAGGAGCCACAGGTGCTACGGGGTCAGCAGGCCCAACAGGAGCAACTGGACCAACAGGTGCAGGGCTTCAAGGCCCAACAGGTCCTACAGGGGCTACAGGACCCGCAGGAGGCCCAACAGGACCTACTGGCGTAAGCATAATAGAAAATTATCAAGTAACTAATTCTGGATCAGGTGCATACAATATTAATGGATTAAGTAATGCAAGCTTAACATTAGTAAGAGGGCAAACATATTTCTTTACAGTAAATGCTACAGGGCACCCATTCTGGATTAAGACTTCTCAGACCACAGGTACTGGAGATCAATACAATACTGGAGTAGTAAATAATGGTGACGATTCTGGTGGAATAACATTTACTGTTGACTCAACAGCACCTAATACGTTATACTATATTTGTCAATTCCACTCACCTATGACTGGCATTATTAATATAATTGGCTAAATAAAAGTCGGAGACTTATGAAAATAGCAGTATACACAATTGCTTTAAACGAAGAGCAATTTGTAAAGCGTTGGTATGAGTCAGCACAAGATGCTGATTATTTATTAATTGCAGATACAGGATCAACAGATAAAACAAAAGAAATAGCATCACATTTAGGTATAGACGTTCATTCTATATCAGTGGCTCCCTGGCGATTTGATGATGCTAGAAATGCAGCACTTGCATTAATCCCTGCAGATATAGACTATTGTATTTCTTTAGACATGGATGAAGTGCTTTCAGAGGGATGGCGGGAAGAGCTAGAAAAGCTTCCATCTACAGTAACAAGACCAATACATAGATTAGTAACATCATTTGATGAAAAGGGAAACCCTGGAGTTGAATTTGATGCATTAAGAATTCATGCAAGGCATGGACATAGATGGAAGTATCCAATTCATGAGTCTGTTGCATTCTATGGAATTCAAGAAGTAAGACAAGATGTAGATATTAAAATATTCCATCATCCAGATAATAATAAGTCTAGAGGACAATATTTGCCATTGCTACAAATGGCAGCACAAGAAGATCCAGCAAGTGATAGATGTGCTCATTACTATGCAAGAGAACTTTTCTACTACGCCAGATATGAAGAAGCAGCAGCAGAATTTAAAAGACATTTATCACTACCATCCGCATTCTGGAAACCAGAAAGATGTGAGTCAATGCGCTACATTGCAAAATGTGAGCCTAATGATAGAGAGTACTGGCTTAGACTGGCTATTGCAGAATGTCCAGAAAGAAGAGAGCCGTTTTTAGATCTTGCTCAATATTTTTATGAGATTCAAGATTGGGATAAAGTAAAAGAGTATTCAGAGCTTGCTTTAAATATTAAAGAAAAGTTCTTGGGTTATTTTTGCGAATCAGAAGCGTGGGGCTGGAAGCCTCATGATTTGCTAGCTTTAGCAAACTATAATTTGGGTAATTATGAGCAGGCCTCAAAGCATGGAGAAATAGCTGTTTCCCTATGTGATGATCAAAGGCTACATGACAATTTAGGGTTCTATCATAGTGCTCAGAACCGTGAAAGTGGTATAATTTAAAAATGCCTAGTAATCTAACTCCTAAGAATTTCAGATATCCTACACTGGATATGTCTCCTGACATTCCTAGAGATTTAGGTTATCTAGCACAAGATATTGATGATTATTTAACTGCCCACCCAGGACCAACAGGACCAACAGGCCCAACAGGAGCAACGGGTGCAGCAAGCACAGTTGCTGGACCACAAGGTGCTACAGGCGCACAAGGCGCAACAGGCCCAACAGGCCCAACAGGAGCAACTGGTGCAGATAGCACAGTTGCTGGACCACAAGGCGCAACAGGCCCAACAGGCCCAACAGGAGCAACTGGTGCAGATAGCACAGTTGCTGGACCACAAGGACCAACAGGTGCACAAGGCGCAACAGGCCCAACGGGATCTACGGGTGCTACAGGAACAGCTGTAAACATATTAGGATCTTATCCTTCTTTGTCTGCTCTTCAATCAGCACACCCAGCTGGAGCTTCAGGTGATGGATACTTAATTAATGGATCTTTATTTGTCTGGTCAGAAGTTTCATCTTCATGGGAAAATGTTGGAACAATTCAAGGACCACAAGGCGCAACAGGCCCAACAGGCCCAACAGGAGCAACTGGAGTTGCTGGAGCTCAAGGTCCAACTGGTGCAGACAGCACAGTTGCAGGACCAACAGGCCCAACAGGAGCAACGGGTGCAGCAAGCACAGTTGCTGGACCACAAGGCGCAACAGGACCAACGGGTCCAACTGGTTCAACTGGTTCAACAGGAGTTGCTGGAGCATTTTCAATATCAGCAACAACTCCACCATTAAATCCTTATGAAGGACAAGGATGGTTTAATTCTTCAAACGGAAGAGAATATATTTATTATAATTCAGTTTGGGTTGAAGTTGGCGGGTCTCTTGCAGGTCCTACAGGTCCAATAGGACCAACGGGCCCAACAGGCGCAACAGGACCACAAGGAGTTTCAATAACATTAAAAGCAAGCTCAACAACATTTGCAGCTTTGCCAACAACTGGAAATTTAGTTAATGATGCAAGAATAGTAGATGCAGATGGAGATCTTTACATCTGGGACGGGTCTACCTGGACTTCTGCTGGACAAATAGTAGGTCCAACAGGTGCAACTGGCGCAGTTGGAGCAACAGGCCCTACAGGTGCTACAGGAGATACAGGTGATTCTGTTATTGGTCCAACAGGCCCACAAGGCCCAACAGGAGCAGCAGGCGCTACTGGAGCTACTGGTGCTACAGGCGCAACAGGAACAATTGCAACCAACAGTGTGTTAACTGCAGCAACAGAAACAACGACTATTGTAACAGCTGGTGCTTCTGGAACAATTAATCTTAACTTTAAAACATCTAGCTTTATATATTATATTCTTGCTGCAACAGCAAACTTTTCAATAAATGTTCGTGGAGATTCAACAACAACATTAAATTCAATTTTATCAGCTGGTCAATCTGCAACAATTTTATTCTTAAACACTAATGATGCTACACCAAGATATATGACTTCATTTTTAATTGATGGAGCAACAACTACAGTAAAGTGGCAAAACGGAACAGCGCCTAGTGCTGGTAATGCTTCATCAGTAGATGCATATTCATTTACCATTACGAAAACAGCAGACGCTTCATTTTATGTTTTTGCATCAATGGTAAAGTTTGCATGAGTCCAGTAACCACAACATTTGGCAGCTTCTCAATAAGACCATTTGGTAGTCTTTTTAAGAGACAGGTAGAAATATCTGGGGGAACATTAACGTCAGATGCAAATTATTACTATAGAACTTTTAAAGCAAGTGATACTTTTTTGCTTACAGGTGGAAATTTAAATGTAGAAGCTCTTGTAATTGGAGGGGGAGGGCCTGGCGGAGGCGGAGGAGGCGGAGGAGGTGCTGGAGGATTACGTTCAACTTCATTTACATTATCTCCAAATTCTTATTCAGTAGTTGTTGGTGGACAACAAACAGCTTCAAGTTTTAATTCTTTTTCATCAGCAGGCGGAGGAGCTGGAGACTGGAATGGAACTAAAAGCGGAGGTTCTGGTGGCGGAGGTGTAAGCTGGGGAGTTTCTGCTGGCGCTGGTTCTGGAAACGTACCATCAACAACACCAGCCCAAGGATACAACGGAGGTCCTGGAGGTGGAGGAACTTCTTCAGCAAACGGAGGTGGCGGTGGAGCTGCAGGTAATGGTTCAAGCGGTGGCTCAAATAATGGAGGATCTGGAGGGCCAGGATCATCAGCGTATTCAACTTGGGCCACAGCAACATCAACTGGATCTAGCGGATCATATGCAGGAGGCGGTGGCGGTGGAAGCGTTATAACAACTTATTCAGCTCCAGGTGGATCAGGCGGAGGAGGCGCAGGAGGTTGGGCTTTAAATGACGGTACATCAAATAGTTTTTCTGGTCCAAACGGTTGGTTTGGAGACGCAGTAGCAAATACTGGCTCAGGCGGTGGCGGTGGTGGTGGTTCAAATGCTTATAATCAACAATCAGCATTTTTTGCAGGTTCTGGATCTTCTGGAATTGTAATAATTAGATATTTAAAGTCGGCGATATAACATGGCACATTGGGCAGAAATAGATGAAAATAATATAGTTATCAGAGTAATTGTTGGAAATAATGATCACTCAGACGAAGGCTATCAATGGATACTAGATAATCTAGGCGGTACCTGGATCAAAACCTCTTATAATACAAAAGGAAATATTCATATATACGGAGAAGAGCCTTTAAGAAAAAACTTTGCAAGGCCTGGAATGATTTACTCAGAAACACTAGATGCATTTATATACCCAAATCCAGAGGATGGCTCAGTGTTAAATGAAGACACTGGTTTATGGGAAAAAGCAAAGCCTTAATGGTATAATAAAAGAATAATAGGAGCGCCATGACAATCACATTTCCATCATCACCAACTATAGGTCAAGAGTATACCTTTGCAGGTAATACATGGTCTTGGGATGGCACTGCATGGACGCTTGTTAGAATTCCTACAGGCCCAACAGGCGCAACAGGACCAACTGGACCTACTGGATCACAAGGAATACAAGGTGAAACAGGGCCTCAAGGCGCAACAGGACCAACAGGTGCACAGGGTGCAGCAAGTACAGTTCCAGGTCCACAAGGTGCAACAGGGCCACAAGGACCTACAGGTGCAGCAAGCACAGTTGCAGGGCCTACAGGACCAACAGGACCTACAGGTGCAGATAGCACAGTTGCAGGGCCTACAGGACCAGCAGGAGCCACAGGTGCTGCAGGTGCTACAGGAGCAGCTGCAACTGTAACTTTAGGAACTGTAACAACTGGAACTCCAGGAGGCACTGCTTCAATAACAAACTCTGGAACCTCAAGTGCTGCAACTTTTAATTTTACAATACCTCAAGGACCTACTGGTCCAACTGGATCTGCTGGTGTTGCAGTTGCATACTCAAATGGTTCAAATACTGCAAATTCAAATAAAGTTTTTTATAATAATACTGGAACACCACCTGGTGGAACTGCCGCTGGCGATTTATATATATATTACTAGGAGATTGTATGACATTAAAAATATACGATGGCTCCTCATGGCAAATTCAAAAGTCATTAAAGATATATAATGGATCAGATTGGTCTGCAGCAAAACAGGGATGGATATATAATGGATCTTCTTGGGTTTTATATTACCCAGAGTTTCCACAAAATTCAATAGGGCCTTCTTTTACCATGGCTGCTGGCCAAAGTGGAAAGTTGGGATGTATTTACCAAGTATCTACTGGCACATGGAATTCAAATGATGCTTATGCTCCAACATCTTACTCTTATCAATGGACAAGAAATGGATCCGACATACCTGGAGCAACAGGAAATCAATATCAAACAACAGCATCCGATGTTGATAAAATAATAGGTGCAAGAGTTACTGCTACAAACAATAGAGGAAGCACTCCGATAACTATAACTACAGGAGCAACAATACTTCCAGTTTTATCTTCTGTTTCAAGTTTTGACGGAACAGCAACACCAGGAGCACCAGGGTCTGTAACAGTAAACGTTTCTAATTTAACATACTCTGGCAGCTGGACGGCAGGATCTAGCGCAACATCTTACGATGGATATACAAGTAATGGGTCAGTAACAATCAACTCAGGATCACAAACATTTACTTCTGGCACTGGTACAGCAGGAAATGTTACAGTATATATTAGATCTATAAACACTAATTATATTCACTCAGCAACTTGGTCAGCTGTATCTGGCGCATCTTCGTATGATATATATATAAATGGTGGTTATGTTACAAATACAACAAGCACTTCTTATTCTTACAGTCCAGGTAATACAAATACAAATATAATTACAGTCTATCCAAGAACCGCAGGAAATAATCAGGGTTACGGTGCATCTGGAACTGGAATAGCTTGTGCTACAAAGTATTCAGGATACCAGTCTGGTTCTGGAACACTAGTTCAACCAGCACCAGTAGCAGGAGGCGTAACTTGGAGTGCTAGCAGTGTTAGTCAAGGATCAACAATAACTGCGTATGTTTATGGCTTTACAAACTCTCCAACTTCTTATGACTTTAGAATTGTAAGAGGAACACAAAATGTTATTTATACTGAAACAACAGTAGCAAGCAATACAACGGGAGCAAATTTATCTTATACAATTCCTTCATCTGATGCAGGTTATTACTATAAGGCGTTTGCTGATGCTTCAAATGGTGGAGGAACATCGGCTAGAGTGTCATCATCTGAAATTGGTCCAGTGCCATATGTAACACCGACTGTTGATTCAATAGGATATATTCTTTTTGATAGAAGAAACGCTAGCTCTCAAATAAACTGGGGATGGGACAATGTATCGGCATCGGGAGATTATAATGGAAACGTTAACTATGAATGGATTATCAGAACAGTAAACTCAACTTCAGGAGGATCAACGGTAGCTTCTGGAACAAAGACCTACACAACATCAACTAGAAATGTCTACGACAGCTCTCTTGGATTTAGCACTGCTTGGAACTATAGAGTTGGAACTACAGATGGAGATTTAACTTTTACAACATCTTCAAGATATCTAAGAGTTAGAGGTTACGTTACTGGAAAAGACGGGCTGACCTACTATGGACCATGGAGCGGGTGGGTATAATGATTAATATTAATGACAAACATAGAATAATACAAGATCAAATTAATTTTATAAGTGGTAGAATAGATAAGATAAATGCCGTTGTCTCTCTTCCAATAGGAGAAGATGAAGGACAAGTGTCAGCTCAATCTATTGAATATTATAGCGTAAAAAAATCAGAATTAATGTTGCAAATTGAGGCACTACTCAATTTAAAGGCTTCATTAAATTAACAGGAGGAAAAATGGCAACATATACAATACTAACAGATGATGAAAAAGCTGCAATTAAACAAGCTGAAATTAGAAATCTAGAATATGCAATGTATTCATTAGAGGTACAGCTTATTGCAGAAAATGCAAAAGCAGAACCAGTAGCAGAAACAATAGCATATTTGACATCAGCGATTGCTGAAAAGCAAACACAAATATCAGCACTTTAGTAATATGATGGGGGGTTAAAAAAATGTCTTACTATAGAACAGTACTGGCAGATTTTCCCCTATCATATTACACTCTTGATGAAGTTAAATCAGGAGCAATTGATTACTACAGTCAGATAATATCAAGCTATCCAACGTATCAAGCAGTAAGAGATGCGTTTGATTCCTATGAAGAAATATCTGGACAAGCCGTCTTAGATTATTCTGGTAACAATAATAACGGATCTGTTTCTGGAATATCTGGATCTAAGATAATGCCACTAGTATCTGGCGGTATATATGGAACTTTAATTTCTAACGAAACAACTATTTCATATAACACTCCAGGTCTTGCAAATAAGTATTACGCAGATAACCCATTTTCAATAGAGGTTTGGGCAAAGCTTCCAAATACAAGTTCAGCCTTAGTTCCTATAGTTGCAGATGTAAGTTCTCAAATAGGCATTTATTATCAAAACGGTGATGTAATATTTAAAGTCTATTCTAATATATTGAGATACAAGTCTTCAAATAATAAGGCTATGCATATAGTTGCCTCTTATAACAAAAACTCCCTATCTCTTTATTTTAATGGATTAAGAGTTGCAACAAAGCAGTTGAATAATGTTTTATTCACAAATACAACAACTTCATTTGTAACTGGACCAGCCCCAACCAATAACTATTTTGTTGTAGATTCAGTTGCTTTTTATAGATATAATCTGTCTAGCTTAAAAATAGCTTTACACTATCAACAGGGTGTAAAAGAACTAGACTACTCTCAAATTGTATACCCAGATGGCGGATACTTGTTTAGCTTAAATCATTCAAAGATCCGACCAGTTGCAAGATACTACTATCCAGGAACCAAGACCTGGGATCAAATTGCTGACGATAATGTAATAGTTCCAGCAAACAGTAACTATATAACATTTCTTGAAACTTCAACTCCAGGTGCAAAACAATTTACATTTACAGAAACAATAATAATCCCATCTTCTCTTGACGTTACAAGCTCTCAACTTTCCTGGGAAGACGACGTAGACAATATACTTGTACAGGTAAGCTTAGACGGAAACGTATGGCAGAACTGCAAAAACAATAGCCCAATCCCATACTTTAATAAAAATGATGGAATGACAAGCGGTCTTATTTATTTAAAGGTTACAATGTCATCATCTGACACATCAACAGATTTGCCTATATTAAGATCATTGTCTCTAGACTTCTTCTCAAATCTTGATTTTTATGCAGACAACTCAAGCGATAGAATATACTCAGTTAAAGATTATGCCATATCCAGATACAACCACCCAATTATTTCCTACAACGATTATAATGGGCTTAGGATGTTGGACGGCGGAGGAATTAATCTAGACTCTGCTAATCCGTATAGAACTGTAGAAATGATCTTTACCCCAGTTGCAGGACAAAATGTATTGTTCTCAAGCAATACAAAGATATTCGAATGGAATTCGTCTGGCCTTATAAACAAGTCTGGAATATCTGCAATATACATAAATGGCGTAGACCATACATCTTCTACCAATATATCCTCATTTTTAACAAATGGCATGCCCCACCACGTAGTTTTGGTCCTTAGCTCACAGGCAACAAGTAACACTAGATTTAATTATAACCAGGATGGTTCAAAATCAGGCGGGGCAAATGTGTATAGCAATATAGCAATATACCCAGAAGCACTAACATCCTCACAGGCAACAACACATTATCAGCTTTATACAAAGCAATACGTTCTTTCTGTGTCAGACACATCATTCTCAATAGCAGAATCTGTCCTAGGAAATGACTCAACTGCCTATTTAATTAATAATACTGAATATCAATCTTCCAATATTTAATGTTTTTGTCATATTGGTTGACAAAAAGCTGGACTTGAGTAGACAATAATGGTAAAATAAAGACCTATGGATATTAATAGCCCTAAGTACAAGGTACTTGATGAAGAAAGCACACTAGGCATCTATGTCTGGGAAATGCCAGACGGCAGATGGATTGGAGACGACGATGGGAATTTTCTTTCAGTCACGTCAAAGAAAAACAATAAATCCAGAATCGATGCTCTGGCTAGAGAAGTTCGCTCATTTGGTATATACGAGGGCGGGCCTAAGTTTCTTTCAGGTAGAAGAAAGATTGACGACGAAGAATTTGAATATCAAAAGCAAAGACTTGACTGGGGACTAATTCCTGACCCTATGGATATTGGAAACTATAAAGACGAAATGAAAAAACTAGGTGGTATGAAATGATTGAAGTTCAAGAAGACGATAACAACTCTGTAGACATATCAAATACCAGCGACTGGTTTTCTTTTAAAAAAGAACAGCCAACAAATGACCCATTTGCTATTAGTGGAGATGATCTAAGAAAAGTAAGAGGTTTAGGCTCAGCGTTTAAGAGAAAGATTAGCAGAGAGTTTTCAAAGTCATTTACAGGTATTGATGGAGTAGGCACACAGCAGAATCTTCTTGCACAGGCTATCAGCGGATATGCCATGTTTGATCTTATTGAGCCGCCATATAACCAAGAATACCTTTCTAAGATCTATGAAGTTTCAACATACAACTATGCAGCAATTAATGCAAAGGTTGCAAACATTGTTGGCCTAGGATATGATTTTATTGAAACAAAGAAAACAAATGATGCATTTGATTCAATCACAGATGAAAAGCAGTTAGAGAGAGCACGTAAGAAGCTTAACAAGTTACGTCAAGATCTTCACGCATGGCTTGATACAACAAATGAAGAGGACACCTTTACTCAAACATTAATTAAGGTTTATACAGATTTAGAAGCAACAGGTAATGGGTATATTGAAGTAGGTAGAACAACAGCTGGGGCAATAGGATATATTGGACATATCCCAGCAAAGACAATGCGTGTTCGCAGACTAAGAGATGGCTTTATTCAACTGCTTTATGGAAAGGCTGTTTACTTCCGTAATTTTGGAGACACTGAAACAGAAAACCCAATTGCTGGTCAAGAAGATCGACCAAATGAAATTATTCATTTAAAGAAGTATACTCCAATGAACAACTACTACGGACTGCCAGACATTGTTGCAGCTCAGGTAGCTTTGGCAGGAAATGAATTTTCTGGAAAGTATAACTTAGATTACTTTGAGAACAAGGCTGTTCCAAGATATATCATTACTGTAAAGGGAGCAAAGCTTTCACCAGAGTCAGAAAGAAAGCTTCTTGAGTTTTTCCAGGTTGGACTTAAGGGTAAGAATCACAGATCTCTTTATGTTCCACTTCCTTCAGACACTCCAGACTCAAAGGTTGAGTTTAAGATGGAGCCAATTGAGGCGGGCAATCAAGAAGGCTCATTTGAAAAGTATCGCAAGTCTAATAGAGACGAAATCTTGCTTGCTCACCGTGTCCCAATTAATAAGATTGGAACCCCAGAAGGAGTAAACCTAGCAGTTGCTCGTGATGCAGATAAGACATTTAAAGAGCAGGTTTGTCGCCCAGCACAAATGATTTTAGAGAAAAAAATAAACAAGATATTTGACGAAAAGACAGACGCCTTGGTTTTAAAGTTTAATGAGTTAACTTTGACCGATGGGGATACTCAATCTAAAATTGATGAAAGATATTTGCGTATGCAGGTAATTACCCCTAATGAAGTTAGAATTAGAAAGGGTATGATCCCAATTGACGGCGGGGACAAGGTCGTAGACCTGCAGGCCCAAGCAGCAGAAATCAGAGCACAAGCTGGAAATACCAGACAAAGATCTCAAGATCGCCAAGCAACCTCACCAGATACGTCTGGGGAAGGCAGAAATGCTAAGGGCGACGGTAGACAGGTTGACTAACTTTACTCAACTGTTATTTGCCTTTTTATATATAAGTCGCTAAAATTAAGCATATGAATATTGAAAAATCTTTGTGGTCTAGTCATGGCGACAATATTAGTCTATCGGTTCCTTTTACCAAGGTCAACCGTGAAAAAAGAACTGTATCTGGATTTGCCACATTAGACAATGTCGATCAAACAGGCGACGTTGTAACAGCTGAGTCAAGCTTAAAAGCATTTGAAAATTTCCGTGGGAACATCCGTGAGATGCACGGATCCAACGCAGTAGGCAAAATGGTTTCATTTAAGCCAGAAACTTTTTATGATCCAAAGTCAAAAGAATTTTATAATGGCGTTTATGTAGACGCATACATTTCAAAGGGTGCTCAAGATACTTGGGAAAAAGTTTTAGACGGCACCTTATCTGGTTTCTCAATCGGCGGAAAGATTCTTGAATCAGATAATGAAGTTAATAAGTCAAACGGTAAGACTGTAAGATTTATTAAGAACTATGAACTAATTGAACTTTCTATTGTTGATTCTCCAGCAAATGAGTTGTGCAATATCCTTTCCATACAGAAAGCAAATGGTGCACTAATCTTTAAAGGAATGGCAACAGAAGTTACAACTGAAAATATTTTTTATTGCGAAGATAGCAATTCTGTTTTTATCTCAACAGAAAAGACATATGACTCTCCAATATCTGGAAAGCCAGCAACATTAATTGGCTGGGTTGAAAGCTCAGATGTTAATAAGTCAAAAGAGATTGATAAGATTCTTGATGCATATAAGCATTCAAGATTTACGTTGCCTGATACACAAATAGCAAAACAGGCAAACGCAGAAGGAGGTAATGAAGTGTCAGAAAATACAGAAAACGTAGTTGTCGAAGATGCAGCAGTAGAAGCAGCAGCAGAAGCAGTAGCACCAGAAGCAACCGTTGAAGAGACAGCAGTAGTAGCAGAAGATGCAGCTCCTGCAGTTGAAGATGCTCCTGCAGCAGATGCAGTGGCAGAAGACACAACTGCCGAGACTCTGGAAAAAGCAGCCGACGTATCAGAAGATAAGGTTGACCAACCTGATTTTGCAAAGATGTTAGGCGAACTAAAAGGCTTTTTCTCAGAAACTCTAGACAAGGCGTCACAAGTAAATGCAGCACAAGTAACAACAATCCAAGAGACTGTTGAAGCTTTCAGCAAGAGCGTAGATGCTAGAATTTCAGAGTTGGCAGAACAACACACAGTGCTTTCAAGCGCTGTAAATGATATCAAGAGCACGATTGATGGTGTACAGAAGCGTGTCGATGCAGTAGAGTCCGAGACTGCAATTAAGAAGTCTTCTGATCTTGGCCGATCAGAGGAAGCAACAATCAAGAAATCTAAATGGAACGGTTCTTTCCTCGGTTCCGTGAACGAAATATTTAACTAAGGTAGGTATAAACTATGAGCAATGAACTATTAGAAAAAGCAGCTGCAGCTGGTACAACAGTATCAACAGGCTTCGGCTCAACAACTGGTGGTGCAGGTGTACACGTAGCGTCTGAAAATGGCAACGGTGGTCTCCTCAACCCAGAACAATCTGCTCGCTTCCTAGACTATATGTTCGACGCAACCGTAATCGGTAAGGTCGCCCGTACAGTTAGAATGAAGGCAGACACAGCAGAAATTGATCGCATGTCAGTAGGCGAGAAGCTTATGAAGCTTGCATCAGAAGGAGAGAACACAGGTGTTAACTCAGCTGTTACTTTCTCAAAGATTTCTCTAACAACAAAGAAGCTTCGTATGGACTGGGAGCTTTCAACAGAGTCTCTAGAAGACAACATTGAAGGTGCAGACCTCGAAGATCACATTGCCCGCTTGATGGCAACACAAGCAGGAAATGACATTGAAGATGTTCTTCTTAACGGAAACACATCTCTTACAGGAGATGCTCTTTACAAGTCATTCGATGGCGTTGTAAAGAAGGCAAAGGCAGCAGGACACGTCGTAGACGCAAATGGTGCTGGAGTTTCTCGTGAAGTATTCAACAAGGCACTTAAGGCTATGCCACGTAAGTACAAGCAACGTCGTGGAGACCTTCGCTTCCTTGCTGGATCAAACTTGATTCAAGACTTCCTATATGCTAACAGCATCGGAACAAATCAGACAATCCCACAAGATATCGCTTCAAGCGTTATCCGTGGAGGAGTTGCACCACTAGGTGGACCTGCAGGATATGTGGCACCATTCGCATTTGGTATTCCAATTGTTGAAGTTCCACTACTTCCAGAGACACAAGCTGGAGATTACTCAGGACAAACTGGTTCACACGGAGATATCCACTTGACATTCCCAAATAACGTAGTTATTGGTATCAAGCGTGATGTTACTGTTTACCGTTTCTTCTGGCCACGTAAGGACTCAATCGAGTACACAATGTACACACGTGTTGGCGTCCAAATCGAACAAGCTGACGCTTGGGTAGTCGTAAAGAACGTTAAGGTTGCTTCTTAATTAGAATTAACCCTAGAAAGGCCCCCAATTAATTTTGGGGGCTTTTCATTTTAATTTAACAATGCTATAATTGAAGGACCTAACAAAGGAGAAATTATGTCATTTGAGACATTAAAAGTTGCAGAACTCAGAAAGATTGCAGAGGACTTTGCAGTCGATACTGATGGAATTAAGAACAAGGCAGACATTATTGCGGCGCTAGCCGAAGAAGGCGTGACATGGTCTGTATACCAAAAGACAATTAAAGACGTTGAAGAAGCCGCAGAAGAGTTTGCGGAAACAGAAGAGATCCTTCCTAGATTTGATCCAAAGGCAAGCAATCCTGAAGATACAGTTCTAGTTAGAATGACAAGAGAAAATTTCAGGTACGACATACTTGGATTCACATTTACAAAGGATCATCCATTCATCGCCATGGCAGAAGAAGATGCTCAGAAAATTTTTGACAAGGAGGAAGGTTTCCGCATAGCAACCCCTAAAGAAGTTCAGGATTACTACGCTTAACCTTTAATTAAATGGAGATATTAGTAGGAACAAACTCACCAGTAAAGCACAAAGTTTATTGGAAGGGCTCTCCTCGTAACGCTGACAGTCTTCCAACTGTGAAGGTTTATGACATCACGGAAGACCCAGCGGTCTCTCCTCCTATTAACCCAGGAACACTTGTTGGCACATTAGTTCCAACACAACTTGAAACAGACATTGGTGTGTATGAGGTTTACCCTTCTCACACCCTAACAAATAGAAACAAGCAGCTAAAGCTAGTTTGGGAATACTCTGTAGAAGGAACTGCGATATCTAAAGAGCATAAGCTCTTTGTTGTAACCCCTTATGTTGATATCACACAAGCTGGCGACGTTCTTGGACTTGGATCAGATCCATCAGATCCAAACTATAAGTCTTATTTTGAAATTGCTGAAGCAGAAAGATATGCTAGAAAAGTAATTGAAAACTATACAGGACAAGCATTTAGCTTGTATGACGATGTTCATACTGTATATGGGGCGGGGGCAGATGTTTTGCCTTTGCCATTTAAGCTTGCAGACCTACATGAGTTATATGAAAACGATATTCTTCTTGTAGATAATATTAATAATATAAATAACTGGAACTACAATACTATAATATCTGAAAGCGGATTTGGCATAAGAATTAATCGTGCCAACATGCTTGATAATACAGTATACGTTGCAAACGGTATGGTTCCCCCATCAATTAACTACAGCTACAATGGGGCATTTGGAAAAGATAATGTTTACAGAGTTGCTGGAAGATATGGCTGGGAGCAAGTTCCAGACGAGGTTGAATTAGCAGCAATTGCATTAATGAAAGACTACTTCTCAAAGGACAAGGTCTGGAGAGATAAGTATATGAAGAGCATATCTACATTTGACTGGAAGTTTGAATACGAGGCTGAAACATACAGAGGAACAGGAAATGTCTATGTAGACCAAATTCTTCTTCCTTATGTAATTAATCAAATGGTCGTGATCTAATGTTTGACATTATTGACTCAGTTCTTTCTATGAAGATGGATGTCTATAAGCAAGTAGATTATCAGGATTCAAATACAGGAGCTCTCAAAAGAGAGTGGCAATATGACAGAAGCGTATACTGTCATGCAAAAGGAGTCATTTCAAACTCTGCCTCAACTAGAACTGGCGATAAACAAGTATTAAGCAATAGATACACCAATGACCAAATTCTTCAATTAAGAACAACAGAAAAGATTAGTCTTCGTGAAAAGATCACAAATATACTAGATTCTTCTGGTAAAGCAATTTGGGTAGAGGCAAACTTTCCAACAGATACACCTACAGTATTTGAGGTTATGGGTTCTACACCAATGACAGATCCGTTTGGAACAGTTGTAGGATATAACACAACTGTTAAGAGATCGGAGAATCAGACAATTGGATACTAGTGCAGTCTTAGTTCAAGCAGCAAGCGGTCTACATAAAAATATGACTGGCACTGCTGGTACAATTTTAAAAGACAGTACTGTTGCACAAATATCTGCAGCTATATACTATCAGGCTTCTGTTGTTTCAAAGGTTACAACAAATAAACAATTTCAGTCTAAGTTTCAAACTATTCTATTTAATCAGATAGAAAAAGATTTTGGAAACTATGTAGATGCCCAAGCAAGAATAAATCCAAAATCTCTTCACCACGTATATGAGTGGAAGAAGGTTGGGGTTCCTTCAGCAAGACTTTTTGATCTAAAGGTTGCAGGAACTAATGGGCTTTCATTTAAAATTATTTCAGAGTTTAAGCCATCTAAATCAATGGTTCCAACAAACTTTGGAAAAGCAAGACATGTATTTACTAGCAAGGCTTCAGTAATGGAAGCTGGAAATCCAGTAACCATAAGACCAAAAAATGCAGAAAGACTTGTATTTGAAATTGACGGTCTTGTTGTTAGAATGCCAAAGGGTGCTCCAGTAACAGTTAAAAGACCAGGCGGAGGCAAAGCGACTGGTAGATTTAAAATAGCATACGCACAGTTCTTCACAGGCAACCTAGTAAATCTTTCAATAAAGAACTCAAAGTTTCAGCAAGTGTTTAATTCTTCTATGACAAAAGCACTGAAGCTACCTGGAGACATAAGAAAGGTTAAATATTCTTTTTCTCCTAATACGGTAAACATGCAAGCAGAGACAGCCTTGGCTGCAGCATTTGGAGGTGCGGTATGACAACAGATTATAATCAAGATGTAATGTTTGATCTAAGAAAACATTTATGGAGCCAGCTTAAGGCAAATGATATGTTTGAGGCATCAGATTATTACAGCGATAATTTAGGTGAAGAGCTTATCCCTATTATTCCAGTTCAGCAACAGCCAGAAATGAATCAATTTTTGAGCGGGAAGAAGCATATTGTCTATGACAAGATAGGTATGTCATATGAGGATAACTGGGTCATATGCTGTGAGCAAATCCTATTTACCATATATTCAACAGATATTAATGAGATCAATCAAATAAGAAACCTTATGATGGATCTATATAGAAGAATGGATGAGTCCGCAAGAGATGCAAATCTATATAGCGGTATATCTCAAAAATTTAAATTCTATAGCATATTTGTTGCAGACATCTCTCCTACATCCCCTTCAGAGGAGCTAGCAGGCTTCCTGTCAGCCGATGTGGTTTTAGAAGTAAAGTATGCAAGGCACGTGGGAACAGACGGCAGATTCCTCTAGTTTGCCTTTTTGGGCATTATCCACTATTATTGGATATAGAGGAAAGGGCCTAGCCAGCCACGATTTCAAAAAAGTTTAATAATATATATATATTCTTAAAACAGGAGGTAAGACACAATGGCATTTAACTCAGCCAAAAATATTCTTGTGGGAGCTTCACCGCTCTACATCTCGAATTCAGATTCAACTGTAACAGGTTATGTTGAAAACCAAGAGCCAGGTATCGCTAAGACAGCAACTGCTGGTAAGAAGGATGGAGTTCCAGCTTTCTCATCATCAAACTCATACCGTACAACTCTTGACGCAGCACAAGGCGTTACAGACAATGCTTACCGTAACGTAGGTTATACAAACAATGGTCTTCAGATCACTTATAACCCAACTTACGATTCAGTAACTGTTGACCAGTTGCTTGATACAGCAAAGCTATTTAAGTCTGCGATGGAGGTTATGATCGCAACAGAAATGGCAGAAGGAACACTAGAGAACGTTCTAGTTGTTTTTGGACAGGGACAATCAACTCTCTCAAATAACACTTTGGGACTCGAAGCAGGATCTCTTGGTATCGCACCAACAGAGCGCCAGCTAGTTGCAATTGGACAAGCTCCAACAACCACTTCAGCAACATCAGAGCGTATTTACTATGCACGTCGTGTATTGTCTGTACAACAGTCACAATTCTCACTTGCACGTAATACTCCAACAACATTCCCAGTAACATTCCGTTTGCTTCCAGACGCAGGTTACACAGGCTCAGAATACGGAAAGATTATTGACCGTACCTGGACACCAGCTTAATTAATTTTAAGTAAATAAAGCCCCCAGAAGTGGGGGCTTTATTGTTGTACTGTTATGCTCTATATGTTATAATAATTAAGACAATCCTAGGAGGATACATTGGCTAATACAATCTATAGCACAGAAGAAGTAAAGCTCCAAAACGGCACAACAGTTACGTTGAAGCCCCTATCTATTAAAGAGCTTAGAAAGTTCATGGCAGTTATTCAGAAGACTGCATCAGTCACCGATCAAGGTGAATCATTAGACCTTCTAATTGAAGCGTGTGGAGTTGCACTTGAGAAGCAAGTTCCAGATCTTGTTAAAGACAGAGATGCATTAGAAGATGCTCTTGACATTCCTACAATCAATCGCATACTTGAAGTATGTGGTGGTATTAAGATGGATGATGAGTCAACAAATTTAACTCAGGCGGCAGTTCTAGCTGGGATGAACTAGACCTAGCTGCCTTAGAGGGAGAGGTTTTTCTTCTAGGTCATTGGCGGAACTATGAAGAACTAGAAGAAAGCCTTTCAATGCCAGAGCTTATTCAAACTCTAAAAGCTATATCTAAAAAGGAAACGGAAAGCAGAAAGTTTACCGCAGGACTTAAAGGTATAAACTTAGAGGATGGAGAAGAAAAAGAAAACGGTTCAACCTTTGAAGATATTCGAAGAAGAGCTTTAGGAATAGATGCAAGTGCGGACGATGTAGTTTCACTACAAGGAGAATTTGCAGCAGAAGCAGGATTCGGAATCGGAGCAGGGTTAGGATATGTTAAGGAGTAAATGCTGATAAATGGCTGATGAAAACATAGTAACGAATATAGTTGCTAATGCAGATTTTTCAAATCTTATTGCAGATGTCAATAGGGTCTCAGCCTCCTTATCTAAATTACAAGCACAAATAATTGCATCTGATGCAAAACTTGCAAACCAAGTTGCAGTTATGAACAGATCCTTTGCAGAAAACCTAAGAAGAACTGGACAATTCTCTACACACTTTGTAACGCTAACTTCAGACGTAGAAAAGTTTGGCAAGAATCTAGATAACGGAAAGCTTAAGTTAAGAGATTACTTTAGAACATTTCAAGACCACACAAAGACCTCTGGTGGCTTAATTAGAGAACTTGCCAAGCAGCAAGTAGCTTTACAAAATGCAATCATCCAGCCTTTAGGTAAAAATGCTCAAGGCTTAATGCAGTACAACGTTCACATTCCACAGGGTCTTGACGCCGTAAAGAACAAGACTGCGCTTGCAAGACAAGAGCTTCAAATCATGAATAAGGTTATTCAAGATGGTGGAGTTCAATTAATTAACTGGGGTAAGAATACCCAGTGGGCAGGTAGACAGCTCACTGTTGGATTAACAGTTCCACTTGTGGCGTTTGGTGCAGCTGCAGCAAAATCATTTAGAGAAGCAGATGCAGAGTTAACAAGATTAACAAAGGTGTATGGCGGAGTAGCGGCAACATCTTCTGCAGATCTTGCAAAGATTAGAAGTGAAGTATCTGCAACTGCAAAAGAATTAGCAAAGGCATACGGAACATCATTTAAAGAAACAATTCAGCTTGCAGCTGACGTTGCAGCAACAGGTAAGACTGGCAACGAGCTTATTGGATCAGTAAAAGAAACAACAAGATTAGCAGTGCTTGGTGAAGTAGATAGACAAGATGCAATGAAAGCAACTCTTGCAATTCAAACCGCCTTTAAGCAAAACACAGAACAACTTTCAGAATCAATTAACTTCCTCAACTCTGTTGAAAACCAAACATCAACAAGCCTTGGAGATCTTATCGAGGCTATTCCAAAAGCTGGTCCAGTAGTACAAGGATTAGGCGGAAGCGTAAAAGATTTAGCTCTTTATCTTACAGCAATGAAAGAAGGCGGAATCAATGCATCAGAAGGCGCTAATGCATTAAAGTCAGCACTTGCATCTCTTATTAATCCAACAAAGGTTGCACAAGAGCAATTTATGAGTCTTGGAATTAACCTTAAGGGTATTGTAACAGACAACGCTGGTGATTTAACAGGAACAATTCTTGAACTACAATCAGCTTTAGATCAACTAAATCCATTGCAAAAGCAACAGGCAATTGAACAACTATTTGGAAAGTTCCAGTTTGCAAGACTAAATGCATTATTTGAAAACTTAGGTAGACAAGGTAGCCAGACACTACAGGTTATGGACCTGATGAAGACTAGCTCACAAGATTTAGCAAATGTAGCAAGCCGAGAATTAAGTCTTGTTACAGAGTCTGCCTCTGGTAAATACAAGCGAGCAGTAGAATCATTAAAGGCAGATCTAGCAGGAATTGGCGAAGAATTCTTAAAAGTTCAAACATTTTTTATTAACGTAACAGACAGCATTGTTAAGTTTGTCAATAAGTTGCCAGCTCCAGTAAAAACTATTTTAACATTCATTACAGGCTTAACAGCAGTCATCGGACCTATCATTATGTTGACTGGTGTACTTGCAAACTTCTTCGGATATATTATTAAGGGAGCATCACACTTTAGAGCTTTGTTTAAAGGTGGCGAAGGCTGGAAGATGCTTACTCCAGAAATACTTGCTGCACAAAAAGCAGGATCTCTTGTTGAGGCTACATTCTATAGCGATGCAAAAGCAGCAACAGTTCTTAAGACAGCAATAGAAGGTCTTGTTGCTGAGTTTACAATACTTGAAGCAAAAGCAAAAACTGGAGCAATATCTCTAGCGCCAGCATTTACTGGCATGGCAACAAACATTGGCGGAAGACAGGTTAATCCAAATCACCCACTTCTAAGTCCAACAGATACTCGTTCAATGTCTCACATGAACCCAGTTGCGGGAATGACAACAGAGCAAAGAGCGGCACAAACAATTTTTGGTGTGGTTCCAGGAGCGCCTAGAGTAAATCAAAAGATTAGCAATAATCCACAGATGTATATGTCTGGAGATCTTCCAGCAGTTGAAGGCCTCACATCAATCAAGGGTGTATCCACTGGAGTAGTTGCAGAAGAAGCAGCTAAGTGGCATGCAATGACTGGTGCACTTGCAATGCAATCAGAAGTAGAAATTAAAGCATTAAAGACAGAAGTAGGAAGAACAGGATTAATAACAAAAGAGCTATCTGATTCATATGAGGCTTTGCTTCCAACAATGACAGAGTTAACAGCAAATGCTGCAAAGCAATCAGCGGCAATTGTTGCAGAGATGCAGTCTGGGAAAATAAAAGTAGATGAAGCAAGAAGAAAGATTATTGCACTTAATGCAGAAGTTGAAGCAATGATTGCAGGAGCTGCAGTAGATATTGCAGGTAAGCAAGGAAGAAGCATTAATTTAACTTCTGTACCATTATTAAATCAGCCAGTTGTAGACGGCGCTGGAAAGTCAAACATGAAAGAATTGTCTCGTCCAGGAAGAACAAGAGGCCTTCTAAATAGAATTGCACAAGGTCTTGGAGTCAAGACATACGGTGCACCATATAGCACAGAGACAACAATGCCTAAGAGAATGGCAACTGGCGGTCCTGTATACATGAATGGCGGAGGTCCAAGCGGAACTGACACAGTACCAGCATGGCTTACAGAAGGCGAGTACGTATTAAGAAAGTCCGCAGTAGATAAGCTTGGAGTTCCGCTTCTTGATAAGTTAAACGAAATTGGAAAGACCTCTCTTCCAGATTTAGGAATAGGTCCAAAGTCAAAAGTTCAAGCATCTCACGTTAGCGAAGGAATGAGATATTTTGCTCATGAACTTCCAGAAATGTTTGGCCCACATTTGCCAAAGGGAACTGATGTACTTGCTAGAGCTTTGCCAGATCATCCAGTGCAAGTATATAACGGCGAAACATTAAACCTATGGGACAAAGAAAATCAAGCTCTACGTGCAGGCAAAAGAGGTCTTACACGATCAGAGTTAATTCGTGCACTTGCAGCACCAAGCTCTCGTTTATTTAATACAAAACATTTTAAAAATATGGATTCTGAAACAAGAAGATCAGTAAAAAGATTATTGCTTCAGAATGCAAAAATGCTACCAGAAGGCAGAGTGTTCCATGATGATTCTCTTGCCAGAATTTGGGAGCTTACTCTTCAAGATGCAAAGAAGTCTTTGCCTATGGGACAAAGAGAAAACTTTATGGCGGCATTGCGTGGTGCAAGAACATCGGCAATGTTTAGACCAGAAAGCTTTGATAAGCTAGCAGAATCTCAAGGTGGAGTTGAAAAAATGACTTCAGCTGAAGCAAAGCAAAGATCAGGATCAAGCCCATTTGTTTATATGAGCCCAGATTCACCATCTGGAAAATCTGGAAAACATACTGTAGTTGTTACAGATTATGATGGAACAAAGCACTCAATAACTACTGGCGGAACTAAGATGTTTAAGAAGTCTATCCAGTCTGATCCAAAGCTTGCTGGAAAATGGACAAAGCCTGCACAGATATTAAGTGGAGCATTTCATAAGTTCCCAAGAATTCCTACTGATTATAGATCAGCCGCTTTAACTAAAAAATGGAGAAGAGGCTATGCAACAGGCGGATATGTTGGCAAGGGCGGTCCACAAGGCTATGCTAAAGGCGGCATGGTGCAAGGTTACGCAGGTGGAGGACTAGTAGCAGGTCTTGCAGCAGCAATGGGTATTCCTATCCTAGGAAACATGGCTGGCAATAAGATTGGTGGAACTGCAGGAGACGCAATATCAAACGTTTCAAATATTCTTCCATTCTTGCTTCCAATGGGTGCAATGAGTGGAATGACAAAGGGAATAACAAGTAAACTTCCACAAAGCGCAACATCTACAATAAAGCCTCTTGCACAAACATCAGCAAACTTAATGGCAATGGGAAAGGCTGGATCAACCGCTGGAGCAGCAATGTCAAAGCTTGGCCCAGTACTTGGAAGGGTTCTTGCATCAGCAACGCCACTTGGCCTAGCAATAACTGGAGTTACAACAGCGCTGACAGTTGGATTTACAATTTGGAAAAAGCATCAAGAGCAGCTTAAGTTAAATGCCCTAGGGTTTGGTCTTACAGCAGAGGCTGCACAAAAAGCGGGATTAAAGTATACCGACTACAATCAAAAGATTAAAGATAGCATTCAAAGATCAAAAGACTTAATGGAAGCCAATAAGCTTACATACGAAAGTATGACACAGGCTGGCGTACCAATTAAGATGACTATTACTGAATACAGAAAGCTTAAGGATGAAGTTAAGGGTGCATTTTCTGAGCAAATTAAATTAATAGATTCTACAAAGAAAGCAGAACTTGGAGATCTTGCAGTAAGATTTAAAGAGCAATTTATTGCAGCAGGAATGTCAGCAGATGAAGCAACAAAGAAAATTTACGCCATGTTCTCGCTATCAAAAAATGCTGGAATGGCAGCCGCATCTACAGTTGGAAATAAAGACTTCAATGCAATTACAGATGCAAAGTCTGCAGCAGCAGGATCTCTTAAGTCATTTGACACAGCAGCCAGATTAGGCGAAGCAAAGTCACAAGCAGCAGCGCTTAACACAGCGCTGGGAGCTATAGATGCTGGCGTTGATGAAATTGTACGAAAGAGCGAAGAGGCTGCAAGAAAAGATAAAACAAATAAAACTGAAGCTATTCAAAGATACGAAGCAGAACTTCAAATGATGAAGTATTTGAATCAAAGTCAGTTTAAGCAAACAAAGTTAACAAAAGAAACTATTGATGAGATGGCTAAAGCAAACCCAGCCATTAGAGAGCTTGCAGGCTCATCAGATACAGTACTAAGCGTATGGCAAAAATTAAGATTGCAGGCTATGGGATTAGCTGGAGATCTTTCTACATTAAATGCTGCTCAGACTTCAGCGTTATATAATCTTGCACAAAGCATAAACTCAAAGGTTATTGCAACTAATAGAGAAGGTTTATTAAAAGATGAATATGCCAAGCTAAAGGGATTAAAGAAAACAAGAGATGATGTTGCTAGAGCAGCTCAAGGACAAAGTGCAAAAGAGCAAATTAGCTCAAGAGATAGAATTAAAGCATTGCAGGCACAAATTGATAAAACAAATAAGCTTGCTGATGCAAGAATAAAAGCTTTAAATGCAGCAAAAGAAGATGCTGATCTTAATCGTGAAATGGAATCTGCAAAACTTGAACTTCAGTTTGCAGAGTCAACAGGAAATACACAGCAGGCTGCACAAGCTAGATTAAGATATGAAGGTGCTGTAAGTAACTTACAAACATTAGGGCAAACAAGGGCTATTCAGGCTGCAGCAGAGAAAGCAAATGCAGGGCCTCTTGCTGAAATAGAAAGAATAAATAACGCTAATCAAAAGCTTGCAGATAAAGCAGCACTAGCTGGAGATTCGCTTGCAGCTTTAGATAAAAAGATAGCAGCACTAATTGGAACAATTGATGGTCTAAATAATGCTCAATCTGCATATCAATTAAATCTTCAAAAATATTTAGCAGACAACCCTGGTAAAAAAGAAGAAGATTATTTAAAAACAAAAGAAGGTAGAGAGTTAGCGGCAGGATTAGTGCCTGTAACAAAAGCAGCAGGCGGAGTTATACCAAAAGCAAATGGAGCATATCCAGGAAAGAATGGATGGGTTGATGCAGTAACACCAGGTGGTGCAGCTGCTAAGATGAGCTCTGAAGCATTTACTGTTTCTAACTTTTATGTAAATAATAAATCTTTAGCTGATTACCTTAAAGCTACTGGCAATGGATCGATGTCTGGAACACCAACAACAATTCCAAAAACTCCTGAAAACAAAAATTATGGAGGCGGAACATATGTAAGTTTATCACAGCTACAAAAGTCTGGCGCACAAAAGAAATTCTCTGGCCCAGGTGATCGTACTGGAACTTATATTGGTTCTACATTTACAGATGAAAAGGGACAAAAATGGAAAGTTACAGCAGATGCAGGATATGCAGGATTTGCAGTAACTAAAGCTGGTAAGGGATTAATGAATATTGATCCAAATAAACCAGTTATTGTTGGTGACATGGGCCCAGAATTGTTGTATAATAATATGGTTATTCCAAATCTTGCTAACATTCCGTTTGCAAGTCCAAGCTTCAATATACCTTCAGGCGCAAAATCTCTTAATGGATTAATTCCAGGATCTTCAAACAGCGAATCTACAGTTGTATATCAAACATTTAACCAGGCGCCAGGAGAAGATGCAGATGCCTTTATTAGAAAGGTAACGCAAGCAACTATGCAAGCAATTGGAAAAGATGCTAAGATTGTTAGATCACAAGTTGGCGAGGGGAGAAGTTACTAATGACAATTACATTACCAGTAGGCTCAGCACTATATATAGACACTTCTACAAATGACACACCAGTATGGACTAAGCTAACTGAGCATAATCGTCAACCAATAAGTCTTGATACTAATAGAATTGAAAAACAGCAAAGAATGGCAAACGGAACAATGCGTAAGCAATTTACTGCTGATAAGAAGATAATAAGCACCTCGTGGCAAATGTTGCCATCATATAGCACAATGACAGTAGATGGCGGATATGGTGCTGTAGATATTAAATCTTTTTATTTAAACAAGGGCACGGGCTCATTTAAGCTAAAGATATCATACAATGCTGTCTCAGAAAGAGATGAAATAATTACAGTTATATTTAGCAATTGTAGCCATACCCTTGTAAAAAGAAATGTAAAAGCAAAATCTTCTGATGCCTCACAAGAATTTTGGGATGTTAGTATCGGCCTGGAAGAAGTCTAATGCTATCTGGATACACTACAGCACTTGATGCCATAAACAAATCAGTATCATATAGCTCAACACCAGGATGCTGGCTTGAATATAATATGAATGAGCTTATTGATGGATGCTCTGTTTCAAGCTCAACAGACGTAACCACATCAACTGGAGACTCTCTCCCATTTCAAAAGCTATTTCCAGTGAAAACAATTATTGATCCACGTCGTCCAAAAGCGGCGGGAATCAAATACTTTATTATGAATGCTCAACGCAATCAGTATCCTACAATATATACAGCATCAGCTAATCAGACATATAGATTATATTACCCAGGGGACAAGGTCCAGTACAAGTATTGGGTAAGCAAAAGAGCTGTAGGAACATCTCTATCTGGATGCTTATTAACAGTATCATATCCTGCAGCAAAAACTGCAGCATCAAATAAGATAGTTGTTAAGTTTGAAACTTCTCATAGCAAGCCAACCGCATGGTCAATAAAAATTAAAAACCTATCAGGAGTTGAATCAACAATATCTACAAATGCAACAGTCCCAGACGATGGTGTTGTTAACCTATACTATAATGGATCATCCTGGAGCACAACAAAATTTACAACACCTTCTGAGCCAGTTGGAATATCTGAAATTAAAGTTGAAGTTACATCAGTAAGCGTAGCAAACGAGTACGTAGGTGTAATTGAGATTGGCGCAAGGTATGTAAAAGATGTTTCAGACAGATTGGTGACATTTGATGTTAGAAAGCAATCTTCAAACTCATCAGATGGAATAACTCCAGTAGGTATGGTTACAGCAAACTCTTTGTCATTAGACTTAAACTGTTACGACAGATCTGGGTTGTCATATGATAAAACTTTTGCATTTGATAAAAACAAGATTAATCTTTACAAGAATATTGTAATTGAGCCATTTATTAAAATTCAAAACTCAGACCCTATTCCGTACGGAGTATTTTATGCAACAGAAGATTTTTCAATAACAGAGTATGGCGATGTAAGTATAACTGCACTTGACGGAGCAGGCTATTTACAAAAGATAATGGCTCCAGACATCCTTATGAGAGACTACTCTTCACAGGCTATAATTAGAAGACTTCTTGATAGCGTAGGTTTTACTAACTATAAATTCAATACTACTGGAACAGACTCATCAACAGTAACTCCAATGTTCTATTATACAGATAGCACAAAGACTATGTGGCAACATATACAGGATCTTTGCAACGATACACAGATGATTGCAGTTTTTGATGAATATGATGTATTGCAGTTTTATACAAGAGAGTATATATTCTCAAACAAAACATCAGCATTTAAATTTAGATACGCAAAGATAGGCGACAATCTACCAAACATTGTAAATCTTAAAAAAACAACAGTGCCTTCAGCAAAAGCAATTAAAGTTAGATACACTCCACAACTAACATCTCAGTATAGTTTTTCTGCAGACCCAGTTTATGAGTCTGGAATAATTAAGATAGGTGCAGCGGCTCTAGTTAAAGACCTAAGCTCATCAACAGGTGCTGGAGGATCAATCTTTACAGAACCTATTTCTGTATATGATTCTGCAGTGGACCACGTGTTTTATCAAAAGTCTGGATACTTGCTAATAAACAAAGAGATTATAGAGTACGATGCTATTAAGTATATATATCAGCTTGCTGGACAATCTACTACAGCAGAGCAGTGGATAACATCTGATGTTGATATTGCAAAATACCAAGGTCTTTCTCAACCAGGAACGTTTAAGCCTACTGGCGAATTTAGAATTAAGACAAGAAATGCTTTTGGACTTTTGTCTGCACCAGCAACACACGAAGTAAATCTGGCAGCCATTAAGTCACGTTGGACAACATATGTTTATGACAAAGATGCAAAAACATCAACACTTAATAATAGTTTGATATCGTTGGAGTCTTCTGATGCTAGTCAGCTTAAAGCTCCACGATCAATGCTTACAGTAAATTCTTTAGTTACCGCAACCCCTACATCTTCTTCTCCAACAAAATATACTATAGCCAGTACTACAGCCAAGATAACTAGAACCGACTATGATAATTTTGTTGTAAGCACCAGCATGTATTTCCCACTGGCAAGAAACTCAGACGGCACCATAAGCGGCAATCAGATCTGTGTAGGTGGAATAGCATTTTGTTTAAATGATGCACATACTTCAGGATACATTGTTCATGTTGAGCCACCACAAAGCGCAGTAGCCAGAGATTTAAAAGAGAGATGCGTAAAGATTATTAAGGTTGTCAATGGCGTAGCAACAGTTTTGCAAGACACCCAAACAGATGCAAATCAGTTCCAGAGTATCCAGGGTGGCAAGATGTATAGCATTCAGGTAAAAGCTAATAAGTCTACATCAAGCACAGGTGAAACCTTTATGTCTATTAAGCTTATGATAGATAATACAGAGATTATTGCAATTGATAAATCTCCACTAACTGTAACAAATAGAGCTGGTCTAGTATCTGGATTGGGCACAGCTAGATATGACTACATGTATACATCTCCAATAACAGATGCCGAGTTTATTACTAAAGAACTCTATAACCCATACAAGAATTACTTAGGACAGAACTCATTCTTAGTAAAACAATTCTCTAGTTTTGTTATGGCAAAGGGTTCTGTTGTAGAAGACATAGGGTACATGGAAGAGTTTGGTCCAGTAGCAAGAGAAATAATTAAAATATCTTCAAGGATAACTTCTGGAGATAACACTCCAGCTATACCAAGATATCCAGTTATCACAATGAATCCATTTGCGACAATAGTAGGTTCTAATATAGATGCGTTCAGTATGGAAACATTTATATTAAATAACTCAGGAACATACACAATGCTGAGCGACGGCGAAACAAAATTTTTTAAAGTTATCGGAGACAGTATTGTAAAGTCAGACCCATATGAATACCTAGATCCAACATTGACTGCAATTGATAAAGAAGAACAGTTTGCATTTGACTCTAACTGGATACAGAAGGAGTCTGAGGCAAAGGCACTATCCGACTGGATGAAAACTCAATGGTCAAAGCAGCAAAGCATTTTGGAGATAGAGGTGTCAGCAAATCCCCTTATTCAAATAGGAGATGTGGTTGAGGTATCTTACCCAATAGCTAGCCTGTACTCTTCTGAAGACACTTCAATTCCTGCAGGATTTACAGCGGGCAAATATGTAGTACTAGATATTAATCATGACTGGGTGGATGGTCCATCAACAAAGATATTGTGCAGGTCGATTTATGTCAGCTGAAATGGTAGAATGTTAACATGGCAAAAAATAACCCTAAACTTAAATTATTTGAGGATGATCCACTTGTAAAGGCTCTTAAAAAAGAGCATGTGGATATAATCAATCCATTTACATATAACTTTGACGATACTCCTTCAGGCAGCTTGCCAGCTAATAAGTTTACATTTTCAGCGGTTATTGGAGAAGATGATGATGATGACACTGATAGCACTAAGCCAGTTGAGAAGCTTCAAGCCCCAAACCTTGAAGATATAAGTGTAGTCAAGTCAGAAATTTATTACGATCAAAAGGGTGTGCCACACGCAAGATTTATTTTTAATGTAAAGAACCATGTCGGAGATGATGTAGTTGGTGTTTATGGAAAGGGAGGATAATATGAATATAACTGGAGAGTACGTATTCTATGAAGACGGCAAGGAGATATGCCGTAAGTCTAACCTTTTAACTAAATTTGGTAAAAGATTCTTAACGTCATATTTGGCTGGAGCAGTGACATTTGAGAACAAGGACATAGCAATAGGAATTGGAAACACTACACCTACAGTAGATGATACCCAATTAGATTTTGAATTCTATAGATCTGCAGTAAACTTAGGAAGCATTGATATACAAACAAATGCACAAACAGGAGTTTCAACATATGCAGTTGTATATAAGACGACTATACCTACAGATATTGTAGGAACAATTAATGAGGTGGGCCTATTTCCAACAGCAACTCAAGGTAACTCAGATTTTAGCAGCCGATTCATTTCTACGTTTGAAAACAATCTGAGCTGGACAGACGATGCTGGAGTCCCAGCAACAACAGTTTCTTCTCCTGCACCAAAGATAGGAAACACATGGTTTAGCTTATCAGCAAATGCAGGATTAACAAAACAGTACAACCTAGGAGTTAACTTTAATCTATCTGGATATAGCCAAAATGATAGTCTTACTTTAGCTTTTAAGCAACAAGATACAAACTTAGATTATGTTTATGTTAGATTTTATAGTTCATCAACAGACTACTACGAGATAAGATTTGCTGGAGATTCATCTATTTTAAATAAAGTTGTCCCACTACAACTTAGCAACCTTTACTCATCTGGATTTAACTCAGGCTCACCAGATCAAGAATCAATTATTAAGATATCTGTGGGGGCAAAAGCAAAGGTCGGAGGCAATACAACGGTGCTTCTTGACGGCTTAAGAATAAATGATGAGGATAGCTTTAATGCCTATTCTTCTATTATAAGTAGATCCGTACTAACAACACCAATTGTTAAAACTTACGGAAGAGAGATAGACGTCGAGTATAGAATAGGACTTTCATTCTCATGAGAGATCCAGGACTAGATGGAGTAGATAGATCCAATTCTGCTGACTTGCAGAAAGACACATCAGGAATTGCTTCTGCAAATGCAATTGCGTCTAAAGACTCTTACACTATAACAATAGAAAATCTTCCAGTAAAGCTTGCTGGAAAGTATAACTTTGTTTTTCAATACTATTACGTAAACCCAGATCAAGCACAGTCAACCCCAGTACTTGGACCAAAATCTGCAACATACTCAATAGAGTTGGAAGTTCCATGTGTTGCAACAGCTCCAACGAATGTTGTAACTTCTGGTGGATTTTATTCATATCAGGTAAAGTGGGATGCTCCAACATTTGTTAGCTATGCAGATACAATTGTTTATGAGAGCGACACAAATTCTTTTTCTCCTACATCAAAGGTAGTATACGTAGGAACATCAAATCAGTGTAACATATTAACATCTGATTTAAATTCAAAGTATGTGTATGTTGTACACAGAGATATGTTTAAGCAAAGTTGTATTGCAGGATACGTTGCAGGTCCTATTGTTATTAAAGATCCAATTACGGTTGACGCAAATCCTCCAACAAATAATTTTACAGTAGGCAACGCAACCGTTCAAGACGACCCAGACGGCCTGTTTACATTTAATAAAAAGGTCTTGTTTAACTGGACAGAAAATACTGATACATCAACATACGGCTATCAGATTAGATTCAGACGTGTTGGAACTACAGACTACACCTACATGTCAGTCCCTGGACGCACAGTAACATCAACATATTTGTACGGAGTTAAAGCGGGGCAAACTTATGAAATAGGAGTTAGCACCTATGATCAGTTTGGAAACACAAACACATCAGACTGGAAGAGCTATCCAAATATTGTTATACCAGCAAGCACTTCATTAGCAGCAGATGTTGCAATTACTGCAGGCGACATGAAGATGGGATACGGTATTGGCGGAGATAACGCTAATAAAGGTCTCTACCTTGGACCAGAAAACTATTGGTATATTCAAGGAAATACTACCGCTTCATCAGCAGCAAGACTTTCAGTCGGCGGAACAAATGATAAGCTTGTATGGGATGGAACAAATTTATCAGTAACAGGTAACCTAACAGCAAGAGCTGGAACATTTAGTGGAAACATTCTGCTATCTTCAACCAACGCATCTATATATAATGGAACAATTAATGCAGCAGGAAATTTAACAGGAAATGGGTTTGCTTTAAATGCAACAGGGTTAAAAGTTGCAAGTGGATCTAATTCTGTAACTATTGATGCTTCAAATGGACAGATAACTGCAAATGCTGGAACTATTGGTGGTTGGTCATTAACAGATTCACTATTAAATCAAAATAATGCAAGACTCAGTAGCACTGGGTATATTGAATTAGGTGGAGCAAATACAGACAATATTATTAGACTAGACGCAAATGATGCTAGTTATAGATTGTGGATAGGCAGAAACTCATCTGCAACTGCTCCATTTAAAGTTAGCAAAGAGGGTGTTCTTACCGCATCTGGAGCTATAATTACTGGCAACTCATCATTTTCAGGCACACTTACGGTTGGCGCACAGCTATCTGATGGCACAACAATAGATACAGTAAAAACAAAAGCTTATCAAGGAGTTTCAGATGCAGCTGCAGCAGCAGCTACAGCAAGTTCAGCATCTTCTACAGCAGCAACAGCAAACAGCACAGCAAATAGCGCATACAATAAAGCAGTAGCTGCACAAAACGACGCAACTGCGGCTGCAACAGCCGCACAAGCCGCAGCTGATGCAGCGGCATTAAAGATGTCAGCTAGCGATATAAATACAGTTCTAGATGCAAATACAACTGTCATCAATGGGAGTAGAGTTACAACTGGAACAATTGATGTTGCAAGATTAAATATAACAGGTGGTAATACAACTAATGGTTTTGCTGTAGATGGAACTGGAATAAGAGCATACACTGGAGGCGTCCAAAGTTTAAATATTAGCAGTGGTGGATCAATATCCTTGACTGGAAGTGTCTATGCAGCTACTGGTAAGGTGGGCGGATTTACTTTAAGTAATGGTGATTTAACTGCAGACTTTTCAGTTGCACCAAGAATACAGTTTGGTGGAAAGATTAATATTGGGTGGGAGTCAGGGTATCCTTTTAATAGCAGCAATGTGTTTAACGTAATGGCTGGATCCAATACTGGCGATGAAACAAAACAGTTTTATATTAATACAAACACAAATACATTTAGGTTTGCTGCAGATTCAGCCACAAGAGCTTATGCTGGAGAAGTTAGAAATGGATTAAGAGCTAGAGATCTTTATTACATTACAAGCTTAAATGGCCCGTCCTCATCAAGAAGATTTAAAGAAAACATATCTTATGCTCCAGAAAGATACTATGAAAGAATATTAAATATAAAGCCAGCATTCTTTAAGTACGTAGAATCACATCCAGATATGCCATCAGAATTGTCAAACGTGCATGCATTTGGTATAATTGCAGAAGAGCTAGAAGAAGCTGGATTAGGATATTTTGTTCAAAGAAATATGAACGGCGAAGCTCAGCAGCTTATGAATAGCCACGAGCTTGCATGGCTATTAATTCCTATAGTAAAGACATTAAAGGAAGAAGTTGCTCAGCTAAAGAGTAGATTGGATTCATTATAATATGGCTAATGACGGATTAATGTTTTTTTGCTCAATGTGCATAGAGGATCGTGTTGGACACCCAACTAGAATGGATGCAGATGACGCTTATTTAAATTGTCCAGAGTGCGGAAGTGAAATGCAAACAACCTACACAAGACCAGAAAACCCTACAGAAAGCATGTTGACACTTGAGTATTATAATTCTATAAATGGGCTAGACACAAATACTCCATAATGGTATACTGTAAATCTATCAGGGAGATATAATGGAAAAAGTAGAATTAGTAGTAACAGCACTTCAGCAGAGAATTGGCGAGATTGTCTCAAATTATGAGACAAGTATGGCTATTTTACGTGCAGAAGTAACACAGCTTTCTGAGGAGCTTGAAAAGGCTAAATCAGAATTAGATTCTAAAGAAAAAAAATAAGGAGTAATAATGGCTTTCAACAATCTAACACCTATATCAATCGGAGACGGGGATCCAGTAACAGCTGACGTCCTTAGAAAGATTGTTGAGAATATTAATATTATTGCTAAGGGAGAAACTGTAACTCCTGTTCAAATTGCTAGCACAACAATTAATGGCGGAACAACAATTACAGCCAAAGGCTTGGATACAACTATTGGAGGCATCATAACAGGTAAGCCTCTTAGTACTTCAATGAAGTCTTTCTCAGTAGGCTTTGGAGACTTAACATTTACAGATACTCCATCTATTAATGTTACTCTTGAGTTTGCTTCAGCAGCAGACTCAGCAGTATATGTACCAGCAATTATTGGTGCAACTAAAAATGGATTTAAGATAATCTGCAAGGCACCAAGTGGAACAAAGACAATCAATAATGCAAAGATACACTGGACAGCATCTGGAACACTAGATCCAAAGTCTTAACCTATTGACAATCTAAACCTATATGTTACAATTACTGTAACATCAAAGTCACGTACCCGTGACTTTTTTACATATTAAGGTAGAAAATGAGCAACGATTTAAAGTGGATGCTATCATCCGATCAGCAGTTCCCATATCAAGATGATAAGATGATTGCCCTATGGTTTAAGGTCATGAAGTGGTTTAAGCCAGACGTGGTTGATTACTTGGGAGATACAGATGACCAAGCATGCTACAGTAAATACAATGAAGGCTTGTCTTCAGAATTTCTTGCGTTGCATAAAACTGACAGTAAAGATTTAATTGTTCCAATGATGCGCCATGAAGCAAAGGGAGCAAGAGATTTTTATGCAAAGACTAGAGAGATGTTGCCAGATGCTCAGCTTTTTTCTGCTTTAGGAAACCACGACATTAGAATTTTTAATTACATGGATGCAAAGCTTCCAGACTATCTAAAAGAGGTAACACCAGAAACTCTTTGGAACCTAGACTCATTGGGTTACGAGTATATCTACTATGACTCTTTGCCAAAGCGTCGTTTTGGTGACGTGCATGTTCACCACGGAATCTCAATATCTGCAACTGGATCAGTAAGAAAAGATATGGAAGATCTTCAGGTATCTTTAATTAGAGGACACTCGCACAGAATTGCTTCACATATGGTAACATATGAATTAAGAAACAATGGCGAAGGTGAGACCCTTCGTGGATATGAGATTGGTCACATGTGTGATGAAAAAGGTCCAGGCATGAAGTATACCCAACACCATGACTGGCAAAAGGGTTTTGCTATTGCACATATTGTAAATGATTATCCTCATATTCAAATGATTCACGTATCACCAGACTATTCATGTGTGGTAGATGGAAAGGTGTTCACTCTATAATGTGGTGCGGTAAGTGTGGTGGTAGAGTTTTTGTTGATAGAGTATTCTCACAAAAACTTCATTGTGAGCTTTTCTGCGTTATGTGCGGAAAGCGTTGGATGGTTAATAAGGAAACGAGTGTTTTTGGTAAATGGCTAGACGCAAAAGAAACGGCAACCTTAAAGAACTACGGTATTTTTTCTTAAACGATAAAGTACATAAAGTATTAAGGGCATCTAGATCTAAAGATGAACTTGTTGCTTGGTGCTATCCAGATAGTAAAAGAGTTTTGTATTCTTACTCCCAAGTGTATAAGCATTTAGGTAAAGCCTATAGCGTAAAGCAAGTAGGATTACTTTTAAATAAACATAGTGTAACTATTCACGACTATATACTTGAGGGCAAAATAAAAACTCCATCAAAGATATATCCAATTGGCGATCCAACAAATGAAAATTGGTCTAAGTATTTATTTAGCGAATCAGACATTTTGGACATACATCAGTTTATCCTAGATGCTGGACATTCAAACAATATGCCTTCACGGGCAGAATTATTGGGGCTTCTCAAACACAACATTATATTGTATACTAAGAGCTCAGATGGTAAGTTCATACCTGTATGGAAGGCGGAATAATGGCAAGCAGTCGTATAGTTATATGCCCTGAGTGCAATAAAGAGCTTGAAGTAAGATCTGATTTTGCACACATGACATTATCTAACCATATTAAGAAGGAGCACAAATGACAACGAGAGTTAAAGTAGACCTATCATTCACACGCAATCTTGGTAACTATGAAAGCATTAAGATTGGCGTAGGAGTTGAAGACGATATCCGTGAAGGAGAAAGCGTTGATACGGCTACAGAGAGAGTCTATAAGTTTGTTGAGGACAAGCTTATCGAAAAGACTCGTGAGGTGGAAGAAGAGCTAAAGCGTGGCTAATGAAAAGCAGCCATATATCCTTATAGGTCTGTATCTTTCTTTATACAAAGAGAAGTATAACAAGACTGTAACTATTAATAAGTTCCGTGAAAAATGGGCTATGCAAGATGTTATTGATAGTGTAGGATATGATCGTGCAGTAGAGCTTTTACAGTACTACTTCAAGACAAACAAGTCTGGACACCCATTAAACTTTTTTTATAATAACTTTGATAGGATTGACCAGCTAGAAAAAGAGATTAAAAAGGATAAGGCAGTTCGCAGTATTCTGTTAGAGGAAACTAAAAAGATGGTGGAGGGCGAAGAGTGAATACAGAAGCAACATTAATTTCTGCTGTATGCAAGAATAAAGATATTAGCACCTTGCTTGCAGATAATGTGGATGAGCTATTTACTTCACATAGAGATATTTGGGAAAGCCTAAAGTCATACTATTATAAGTTTAAAGCAGTTCCAGAAGCTGGCGTACTCATGGAACGTCACAAAGACTTTGAGCCAGTTGAGGCAAAAGCAGAAACTGGATACTACCTAGATCAATTAAAGAATGAGTTTATATCAAACAAGCTCAAGAATATTATTTTACGTGGTGGCTCAGCTCTTAAAGAAGATGCAGCATCTAGAGTGCTTGCACAGATGCAGAGTGATCTTGCAAACCTAAGTCGCTTTACAAATAATGTTCGTGACTTAGATATTATTGATGTTGAAAGCGCAGCACGACATTATGAGGCAGTTAAAGAACGTTCTTCTGTAATGGGTGGTGCACCAGGAATTCTAACTGGATTTAGTGCTATTGATAAAGCATATCCTACTGGAATGGCTCCAGGACACCTTATTGTTGCAATTGGTTGGCCAGGTCGTGGTAAGACGTGGTTTACTTCTTATCTTGCTTGCAAGGCTTGGGAGCAAGGCTTTAAGCCAATGATTGTATCTCTTGAAATGTCTCCAGAGAATATGCGTGACCGTATCTTTACCATGCTGGGCTCAGGATTATTCCGTGCAAGTGATTTGTCAAAGGGAGATATCAATATCGATGACTTCCGTTCATGGGGAAATAAAAAGTTTGAAGGCAAGAATAGCTTTGTATTGATTTCAAATGAAGGTGCTGCAGAAGTTACCCCTGCAACAATTCAAGGTAAGATTGATCAGCACA